>Ga0070765_100000099_pt1 | contig 55473 bp, 33 predicted proteins | sample HubBroMetageWFT5_FD_71516 | JGI IMG/M metagenome (GOLD analysis project Ga0070765, IMG submission 71516) | Warmed and freeze-thawed soil microbial communities from the Hubbard Brook experimental Forest, New Hampshire - Hubbard Brook CCASE Soil... | ecosystem: Environmental > Terrestrial > Soil...
CCCACAGATCCCGGCCGCACTCGCGCCAGCTGTCGTCGGGGTGGTTTCGCTGAGCGACTTCATGCCGCAGCCCATGCACCAGCCGCGTTCCGATCTGACCACGAACAACTGCTCTGCACCCACCGGGCCCCCTTGCTACTTCCTTGTACCGGCCGATCTCGCTACCATCTACAACCTCAATCCGCTCTTTAAGGCAGGCTTTTCGGGCCAGGGCCAGACGATCGTTCTGGTCGAAGACAGCGATGTCTACAGCCAGACGGACTGGACCACATTCCGTACCGTCTTGGGCCTCTCTGGGTATAGTGGGGGTTCTTTCATCGAGACTCATCCGGCACCCCCGAAGGGAGCCAACAACTGCACCGATCCTGGCGCGAACGGCGCCGATGGCGAAGCGATCCTCGACGCCGAATGGTCCAGCGCTGCGGCGCCGAACGCGGCCATCCATATGATTACGTGCGCGGACACCGCCACTACGTTTGGCGGCTTCATTGCCCTACAGAACCTCCTGAGCGCGGGCAGCCCGCCGGCAATCATCAGTATCAGTTATGGCGAGTCCGAAACAGACACAGGCGCTGCGGCAAATGCTTTTATCAACTCGTTGTACCAGCAGGCGGTAACCGCGGGTGTGTCTGTTTTCGTTTCGTCCGGGGATCAGGCAGCAGCTGTATCGGATCGCGGAGCCCAGTATTCCACCCACGGCATCAATGTCAATGGGTGGGCCTCGACCGTCTACAACGTCGCAGTCGGGGGCACCGATTTTGGTGACACCTATGCCGGGACCAACGGCATCTACTGGAGTGGGACCAACGGGACAACCTACGGCTCGGCATTGTCTTATATTCCAGAAATTCCTTGGAACGACTCCTGTGCCAGTGTCCTGCTCTCAAAGTTTTGGGGCTATTCGACAACTTATGGTTTCACCGGACTCTGCAACTCCGGGATTGGATTAGTTGTAGTGGGCGGTTCCGGCGGCCCCAGCGCCTGCGCAACGGGTCATCCTAGCGTGGCGGGAGTGGTCGGTGGAACGTGTAAAGGATATGCCAAACCCTCCTGGCAATCTGTCTTTGGCAATCCGGCCGACGGAGTACGCGATCTTCCCGATGTGTCGCTATTCTCCGGTGACGGAGTCTGGGAGCACGCCTATGTGTTTTGCGACTCGGACCAATCTAACGGAGGATCTGCCTGCTACCCCGGCACGCCCGAGGAGTGGTCCCTGGCCGGCGGGACGTCGTTCGCTTCACCTATCATGGCCGCGATCCAGTCATTGATCAACCAGGCCACCGGCGAACGTTGGGGGAATCCGGACCCAACCTACTACTCGCTGGCCAGCGGCGAATATGGCAGTAGGGGCAACTCCGACTGCAACTCAACCCTCGGGAATGGTGTCGCCAGCATCTGTATTTTCTATGACGTGACCCAGGGAGACATGGATGTGCCTTGCCAGGGTAAGGTGAATTGCTACGATGCTCTACCTCCGCTCAATGGAGTGCTTTCCACCTCCGACTCGACGTACCAGCTGGCTTACGGTGCGCAAGTCGGCTGGGACTTTGCCACAGGGATTGGCAGCGTGAACGCTTACAACCTAGAACAATATTTCCTGGGGCGGTCGCAGTACTACAGGCGAAATACTGCTCTCGGGAAACAGGTAGATTATTTCCGAGAGGGAAGGGCCGACTTCACCGTGTGGCGGCCCTCGAATGCAACTTGGCTCAGTACCGACGGCTGGGGCAACGAACTGACGAAACAGTGGGGCGTGAGCAGCGATACTCCTGTCATCGGCGATTACGACGGCGATGGCAAAACCGATTTCGCCGTATTCCGCCCGTCGGACGGCACTTGGTACGTCATTTACAGCAGCACCGGGGCAGAATTCACCAAGGGGTGGGGCGCACCGGGAGACGTCCCTGTACCCGGGGATTACGACGGGGACGGCAAAACGGACTTCGCTATCTGGCGCCCCTCCGACGGAACCTGGTTCATCATTTACAGCAGCACTGGTGCAGTCGTCACCAAGGGGTGGGGGGCACCGGGAGACATCCCCGTGCCCGGCGACTACGATGGCGACGGGAGGACGGATTATGCTGTGTGGCGTCCCTCGGACGGAACCTGGCACATCATTTACAGCAGCACTGGTGCAGAAGTCACGAAAGGCTGGGGCACGACCGGAGACATCCCCGTGCCTGGCGACTATGACGGCGACGGGAAGACCGATTATGCCATCTGGCGCCCGTCCATCGGCACCTGGTTCATCCTTCGAAGCAGCAACGGTCAAGAAGTTATAAAGGGGTGGGGAGCGCCGGGAGATGTGCCAGTAGCCCGAGATTACGATGGCGACGGCAAAGCGGATATTGCAGTGTGGCGTCCATCGAACGGAACGTGGTTTGTAATCCAAAGCAGTACGGGAACGATCCTGACGAAAGCCTGGGGGATGAGTACCGACATTCCAATGAACAAGCCTGTAGGACAATAGAAGGCGTCCGCTCAGGCAACATAATGACGGAACGAAACCCAGGCACGGCGCCCTCGCTCGCGCCAATGCCTAACTGAATTATTAGGGAATGGGTTGTACTCTGGTGCCGGGAACAGGACTCGAACCTGCACGCCTTGCGGCACTGGATTTTAAGTCCCGTGCGTCTGCCAATTTCGCCACCCGGGCATGACAGGCAACAGCCGAATTCTACAGGACGGGTAAGGCCGTACACACACACTCAATCCGATGCTGGCTTAGACAACGGAAGCCACACTTGAAAGCGTGTGTCACCGGGTTTCGAACTCACTTGAATGTTGCCTCCATGCTTCTTCACAATGCGCTGCACCGTATCGAGGCCGAGCCCGGTCCCTTGTCCGACTGCTTTGGTGGTGAAGAACGGCTCAAAGATGTGAGGAATTACTTCCGGCGGAATGCCCGGGCCGTTGTCGCCGATTTCCACCACCACGCAGTTGTCATCGCGGTAGGTCCGCACCCGCAACTCTCCCTGACCGCCCATGGCGTCGATGGCATTGTCGATGATGTTGGTCCAAACCTGATTGAGCTCACTGCCGAACGAATTCACCAGGAACGGAACCCGCTGGTAGTCGCGCTTTACCGCGACCCCGCGTTTCAGTTTGTGATTCAGAATAGTAAGCGTGGTCTCCAAGCCCTTCACAATATCGACATTCTGAAGCGGGGCCTGATCCATGTACGTATATTCCTTGATCGCGCGCACCAGGTCTGAAATTCGCGTGGTGGCACTTTCAATCTCGTGTAGCAAGTCTAGAATCTCAATCCAAGCCGCAATCCGTACCAACGCCGCCCGTGCGGTGGGAGCGTCAAGAGTTGCGAACACATGCTCCAGAACTTCCGGCTTGACATTCTTGTGCGCCAAATCGGCAGCCAACTGCCACAAATCTTCCTGTCCGTGGCTGCGCAATAATGAATCCAGCCGGTCTTCCAGATCGCTGATCGTCAACGCATCTGGCGGAGGTTCATTCGACAGCGCCACCGCATCTTCAATCCTGGCAATCTCTTGTTTCTGCTCGGCACTCAAGTTGCGCCGGCCCAATTCCTGACTGGCGTCGCGAATGCGTTGCAAAACACCGCGCAGTTGACTGGCGGCGCGGGTAGCAGCCGACGCTGGATTGTTAAGCTCGTGCGCCAGTCCTGCGGAAAGTTTTCCCAGACCCGCCAGCCGGTCGCGCTGCTGTTCCATCCGTGTGGTTTCCCGGATCCTGTCAGCCATCAGGCCCACCAGACGTTTCGTCAGCTCGGGCATCTTTTGAATAAGATCGGGGAATAGCGAGGCAGGGAATCGCAGGGCGCGGCTGTCCGTCTCCGCGCGCCCGCTCACCGTAAACTGCTTCATCCTAGAGAATGGCAACACTCCCGTGACATCGCCGGGTTTCAAATTGAAGACGAAGGTTTCGCCTCCGAGTTCGCCACGCCCCTGAAGTATCCCCTCCAACAGCACAAACATCGCGTCGGCAGGATCTCCCTGGCGTGCATAGGTTTCTCCCGCCTTCAGATGCAGTTCTTGGGACCGGCTGATAAACCAGTCAATCTGATCATCCGGCAGATCGGCAAATATCGGCACGCGAATTAGTTCGGATTTTTCCGCCATTTATACCTTGCTCAAGTATTGATGAATGAATTGCACTGCCACAGATCCCTCGCCCACTCCCGAAGCCACACGCTTGACCGAACCATGCCTTACATCGCCCACCGCAAAAATCCCGGGGACGTTGGTCTCGAGTAGAAACGGATCTCTGTCAAGAGTCCAGCCCTGGGGTCGTTGCCGGTCCTGCATGAGATCAGGGCCGGTCATGAGGAAACCGCGTTCGTCCCGCTTCACCAGGTCTCCCAGCCAGTCGGTGCGCGGCAATGCTCCAATAAAGATGAACATTGAGCTCGCCGGCACCCGCTCGACCTTGTTCGTGTCGGTGCACAACACCGAAATCTCCTCTAGATGAATTTCGCCGTGCGCTTCCGCAATGCTGGCGTTCGTCCAAAGCTGAATGTTGGGAGTCGCCTTGATCTGGTCAATCAAATACTGCGACATAGTGCTGGAGAGCGACTCGCCCCGCACCAAAATCACCACGCGCTCCGCGTATCGGGCAAAATTCATCGCCGCTTGCCCGGCCGAGTTCGCGCCGCCCACCACATAGACAATCTCGTTCTTGCAGGACATTGCTTCCGTGGCCCCACCGCCGTAGTAAACGCCGGCGCCTTGCAGCCGGTCGATTCCTGGAGCGTCCAGCTTCCGCCACTGCACTCCGCTGGCAATCATCAACGCGTGACAGGAGATCTCGCTGCCGTCCGTCAGCTTCAGAATCCGGTACGGCCCCTCGGTCCGAGCTCCCACCGCCTCCTGTGGCGACAATATCTCAACTCCAAAACGCATCGCCTGCGCCACCGCACGCCGCGCCAGATCGCCGCCGCTCAGCCCAGTCGGAAATCCGAGATAGTTCTCAATCCGCGAACTCATCCCCGCCTGGCCGCCCGGGGCTTCCCGCTCGATGATCACCGTGTGCAGACCTTCCGAAGCCCCATACACCGCAGCCGCCAATCCCGCTGGCCCTCCACCCACAATCGCAAGATCGTAGAAGTCAGTTTGCGCGCGGGTGCGCAGGCCAACTTTTTGCGCAACATCTGCGGGCACGCTTTTTAAAAGCTTCGTCCCATCCGGAAAAAGTACGACCGGCAAACTGGGCGCGTCTGGGCCCAGAGCATCCAGAAGACGTTTAGTCTCCGGATCATTAGCGGTTTGCTCCACGTCGATCCACTGGTAAGGAACCCGATTGCGCGCGAGAAAATCCCGCAGCTCGTATGATCGCGGCGACCAGCGCGTGCCCAGCACCCGAATACCCTCAAACACCGGACGATAAGAAGCCTGCCAGTCATCCAGCAGGTCATCCAGTTGCGGATACAAGTGTTCCGCGGGAGGGTCCCACGGCTTCATGAAAAAATAGTTGATGCTGGCTTGATTGATCGCGCCGATGGCAGCGTTGGTGTCCGCGTATGCGGTGAGTAGGGCGCGCTTTGCTTCGGGGTAGATCTGCATCGCCTCCTGCAGGAAGCCAATTCCGTCCATGCGCGGCATGCGCTGGTCCGCCAGCAACAAAGCCACACTATCGTTGCGCAGCTTCAAATGTCGTAGCAGATCCAGCGCCCCTTCAGGAGAATCACTCCCAATGACGCGATAGTCCGCCCCATAGTGTGATCGCAGGTCTCGCTCGATGGCGCGCAACACGTCGGAGTCATCGTCCACGCTCAATAAAATTGGTTTCGCCATGCCGTCGCAGTTTCCTGTGGAGAGGATTTCGGCTTGCTTTTCGGCTGCCGGGTTAAGCCTATTAGATACACGACCTCAACTTTGGTCGCTTGATCATAACCGGGTCGAGCCTTAGGACGTCCCGTTTCTCTCGCATTTTTCGACAAAAGCGGATATGCTTATCCCACAATTAGTTGCAAAGCTTGTTCGAATTCTGACCACACCTCAATCAATGCGTGCGGGGGCGCGCATGTGGGGTGCAGGGGGTTGTTATGTTAGGTGGCATTGCCGTGGTGAAAGTCTTTATTTTGGCTGAGAACCGTCTCTTGCGCGAAGCCCTCGCACGGATTCTCAATAAGAAGAGCGACATACGGGTGGTGGGCGCGTCCGCTTTCGCGCCTGACATCGTTCAGCAAATCGTTGTCGCAGCCCCGCATGTTCTGCTTTGCGATTCCGCCACGATTGCGCTTTCCGAGTTGCGCCTGGTTGCCGAGATTCGCGCGGCCACGTCCGACCTGAAGGTGGTCATGGTGGGGATGGAATCTGACCGGGAAACGTTCCTGAAAGCGGTGCGCGACGGGATTGTGGGTTATGTGTTAAAAGAGGCCTCGGCAATGGAGGTAGCTGCATGCGTCCGCGCCGTAGCCAACGGCGAGGCGGTTTGTCCTCCCACCTTGTGCATGGCGCTGTTCGAGCAACTGGTCAACCCCGCATCTCAGGCCGAGACCTTCGTGTTCGAGCACAACCTGGGCCTTACTCGCCGTGAGCAGCAATTGGTGCAGATGATCAGCCGAGGTCTTACCAACAAAGAGATTGCTGCCCAGCTCAACCTTTCCGAGCAGACCGTGAAAAATCACGTGCACCGCATGTTGCGCAAGCTGGGCGCCAGCGATCGTCTGGGCGCCGTGGAACGCTGCCGCCGGCCGGGCGCAGTTGCCTGAATCAAAATCGACCAAACAGGTCCGGTACTTTTTGGGTACTTGTCTCCTCGCGGAAGGGACAGATTGCTTCCGGTTAACGTAAACTCTTTGGTACTACACAGCTAGGTTCTCTGGACCGGATTTGGGCCTTACTTTTTTCCCGGTTCTGGGCGAGACTTCGTGGCACGGAGAAATAGCGTGCAAAAAGTCAAAGTGTTGGTTGCAAACCGGCCACGTTTGATGAAGGACTTGGTCTTAGCCACGGTTGGGGATCAGCCAGACATTGAGATCGTGGGCGAGACTGAAGACGATGCCGAACTCACTGAATTGGTGGAACGTACGCGGCCCGACTACTTGATCATCGCGCTGGAGGAACCGGAGGCCCGTCCCGGCTTGTGTGGATTTCTCTTGGGACGGTATCCCCAGATGAAGATTCTGGCAGTCGCACCCGAACGTAATAGCGGCATTTTTTATTGGGCTTTTGTCGATATTCGTTCCACGCGGGTGGAGTCGTCAGAGCAAGGCATTCTAAGCGTGTTGAGAAACAAGGCAGAGTTGGTGGGAACTGCCTGACGGCGGTCAGAATGGCTGGGAACACAACCCTTGGCTTTGAATCGGGCCTGGTCGCGCGATGATTTCCCGCGACTTTGTGCCTGGATAAGGGTTTGGACGAGCATCGTTTCCTGCGCTCACACGAAGAAGTGATCTCAGTTGCAACGGGTTTGACAAGTCTTTAAACGGTTTTGACCTGTAAACAGTTTGAATAAACACGGGTTAGCTCACACAGGCCTTGTAAGTGAGAGGGCGGAGCCGTGGGGCGTCCTTGGCCTCAACTAATGGATCACCCGAAGAGCTTTGATCCGCACCAGCAATTACAACGTAATGGTTTGCTGCCTGCTTGGCTTGCATTCAATTGCAGTGGGAGAGACGTTATGAGAGTTCGATTGTCAAACGCGCATGGGTTTGGTTCCCTGGTAGCACTGGTGTTGCTGTTTACCTTCACCTTGGGAGTGGCCCCGCTATCCGCCCAGGGGGATCGACCCTTTACCAAGGCATACGATAAACCTTCAGCCAACCAGGATTATGATCGGACGCGCGCGGTTCCCGTCGAGCAATCTCGTGCCGAAGCGGAGGCAGAGCAATTGGTTTCCCTGTCAGCCGATAAGATCGTCTCCCTTCTAACAGAAGAGCCGGGCCTGTTCTTGGTGTGCAAGAGAGTGCTTGTTCGCACCGCGTTTTCACAGGGTCGCGTCCTTACTGCCGAGGAACTGTCCGACGACGCCGTTTTTCGTTTAGTCCGCGACGATCAGAATGTTCGTATCCTGTTTACGCATGAAATTCAGGATCGTTTCTACGTGCGCGCCAAGCCGACAAAGCAGGAACTCAACCGCGATTGGGAGCAAGGTCGAATCCGGGTGCCGGATGCCGCAGAACTCCAAGCCGAAGGGTCGGCGAACCCCATCATCGCTAAGAACCAAGAGCAAGCGTACTGGTTGAGACACGAAAGGGACCTGGATCGAACTGAGATGTTCAATCAGAAGGCAGGCCAGAACGCAGGTCAGGACGCATCGACGTATTCCTCTCCGCAAACGATGCGCCCGGGCTATCAATCGTACCCACCAGACTATGTTTCGCCTGATGTTCGGCGTCAGTTGATGATTACGCAGTCGCAAACATCTGAAGACTCCGATTCGACGTTGAGCGGCGGCCTTTCGGGCATAGGTGGTGGCCTTTCGGGGGTAGGCGGTGACCTCTTGGGTCAGAGTAGCGATCAGTTATCGAGACTGCTGCGAACCGGGGATAGCGGTGGTGGGCTTGGAAGCAGTTCCATGTCAGGAGGTGGTGGTTTCCCTTTAGGCAATGATCTCAACAGTGGCAGCCTTTTGGGAGGAGGAGTGGGAATGCCGGGTTTCGACGCTCTTTCGTTAGGCGGACTTGGTTCCTCGGGCTCCAGCCCAGACCTCTTCGCCCCGCGGACACCCCAAGGCAGTTCTTACTATCCTCGCTATCGTCCTCGTTCGTTGGATCTAAGGGACAAGCAACCCGCGTTGCGGCGTCGATCCAACCCTTACGCGGACGTTCCCTCGCTTTACGACCTCTACGCCCAATATCCGCCGCGCTCTCCTAAACTTAATCGTTTCGGCATCGATGTCTTTCAAAACGGCACCGGTAATTTCGATATGTTGCCAATGGACGTGCCGGTCGGGCCGGACTACGTTTTGGGCCCCGGCGACAATCTGGCCATTAACTTGGTAGGCAGTGTCGCCCAGCGTTTACGTCGAGTCGTTGATCTCGAAGGCCGAATCATTCTGCCCGAGGTCGGCGGAGTAGAGGTCGCAGGCAAAACTCTCGGTGATGTGCAGCAGATGGTGCAGACCGTGATGCGTACCGAATATCGCGATGTGCAAGCAGATGTTTCGCTGTCGAAACTGCGCAGCGTCCGCATCTACGTTGTGGGTGATGTGCAATCTCCCGGCGCCTACCAGGTAAGTGCCCTTTCCACGGCATTAAATGCTGTGTACGAAGCCGGGGGGCCTACCTCTCGTGGTAGCGTCCGCATTTTCAACCACTACCGGGGAAAACAACTGGTCGAAAAGATTGATGTTTATGATCTCTTGTTGCATGGCGTGAACGCGAACGTCCAACGACTGCAAGCGGGCGATACGATCCAGGTCCCGCCACTGGGTGCGGAGGTCACCATCTCAGGGATGGTCCGGCGGCCGGCTATTTACGAGCTTAATGGCGAGACAAGTCTGGCGCAGGTTTTGGAGGTTGCGGGGGGGGTCCTGCCCAGCGGTACTCTGCGTCACGTCGATGTGGAACGCGTGGAAGCCCACGAGAGCCGTACTATGCTGCGGCTCGACATACCTGAGAACAACAATCAAGATGCAGTGACCAAGGCTCTTGAGGACTTCAATATCCAGGATGGTGACAAGGTTCAGATTTCACCGATCCTGCCCTACGCGGACAAAACGGTCTATTTGGATGGGTATGTCTTTCGTCCCGGCAAGTTCGCTTATCGAGACGGCATGAAGATCACCGATCTGATCAAGTCGTACAAAGACCTATTGCCTGAGCCTTACAAGCAGCATGCCGAGATCATTCGCCTCAAGGTTCCAGACAATACTCCAGAAGTCTTGGCATTCAATCTAGAGGACGCTCTCGCTGGCAAAGACCAGGATCTCGTGCTTCAGCCGTTCGATACCATTCGAGTGTTCGGCCGTTATGATTTCGAGGATCCGCCGATTGTGACCGTCACCGGAGAAGTCCGTGATCCCGGCGACCACGTGACCAACGGCGTCATACATCTCCGAGACGCGATTTACTTGGCTGGCAGTACTACGGCGGACGCCCAGATGGACAATGTCCAGGTTTTCCGGAAGACAGAACGCGGAGAGTTAAGGGTAATCAGCGTCAATTTAGCTAGTGCGCTGGCCGGAGATGCCAAAGACGACGTTCTGCTCGAACCAAAAGACAGGGTGATTGTTTACAGAAATCTAACCAAGGTCGATCCTCCAACAGTTACGATAGAAGGGGAGGTGGGTCGTCCCGGCAAGTATCCGCTGGGAGACGATATGACGGCGGCTGGTCTGGTTCGTTTTGCTGGAGGTTTCAAGCGAGGCGCGTATACCGACGAGGCTGACCTTACCAGCTTTATGGTCCAGAACGGGAGTAAGATCGTCGGCGACCACCGGACCGTGCAAATTGCAAGAGCGCTCGCTGGAGAACCCGATACTGACGTCCGCCTCCACGACGGAGACGTGCTGACCATCCGGCAGTTAACGGGTTGGACCGATTTGGGCGCAACGATTGCCGTCACTGGTGAAGTTCTCCATCCCGGGGCCTACGGTATCCAGGAAGGCGAACGGTTGAGCTCGATCATCGAGCGCGCGGGAGGGTTCCGCAGCGATGCTTATCCCTATGGTGCTGTCCTTCAGCGTGCACAGGTTCGAGACATGGAGGAGCAGAACCGCGCCGAACTGATTCGGCGTTTCAAGGGGGAAGCTGCCGAAGTCCAGGTCACTCCGGGTGGCGACCAAGAAGACTCGAAACAGGCGATCTTGCTCCAGTACGACGCGACCCTGCAAAAATTGACGGGCACACCTCCCGCAGGCCGACTGGTAATCCACATCTCCAGCAACATGTCGCGCTGGGCTAACACACCAGGCGATATTCAGGTGCGTGCAGGCGATACCATCTACATTCCCAAGAAGCCAAACATTGTTCTGGTTGACGGGTCTGTATACAACCCGACAGCAATTACGTTTAGACCAGGCAAGAACGCAGGGTGGTACTTGATGCAGGCAGGGGGCCCCACCGAACTAGCCAACAAGAAAGCTGTGTTTGTGGTTCGGGCGGACGGCTCTGTCGCTGGCGGCCCAGGGGGAATGTTCAGCGGGGGTGTCGAAAAGACAGAGCTGCAACCGGGCGATATGGTTGTTGTGCCGGAGAAAACCTTCTCCCTCAGCCACAAATTCCAAAACACGGTGGCTGCCGCTCAGATCGTGACGGCGGTGGCAATCGCTGCCACAGCGGCAAAGACCTTCTAAAGCGAGCGATGATTTATAGTTCTTTTTGGATTGGCGGATAACCGAACCACGTCTGCATGTGGCCCATAACGTCGAATGCGTTTTTTAGCGAGGAAACGCTAACTTGAAACCGTCTGGCACAGTCGAAAGTTCGATTCAGCAGCTTCACGAAGTCGAAGTTCCCGGTTTGGAAAATGGCATTCGTGAAGCACTAACGCCAGCGGCCAGGCGGCGCGACATCGATTGGGCATGGATGCTGTGGGGGAATCGGCGCCTACTCGGGCGCTGCACTGTCCTTGGGCTAGTAAGCGCTGCCGCCGTTGCTTTCTTAATTCCCAAGGAATTCGAATCAACCACTCGGCTCATGCCTCCCGACTCGCACTCACGTCCAGGCCTCGCTCTGATGTCGGCGCTGGCTGGCGGGGGTGCGAATTCCATGTCGGGCTCGGCGTTGGGGGGAATTGCCAGCGACTTGCTTGGGGGACATGATACTGGAGCTGTGTTCCCAGACATGCTGCACAGCCGAACCGTGGCAGACCGTCTCATTGCACGTTTCGATTTGCGGCAGGTTTACCATGCTCGGTATTGGGAAGACGCGCGGAAGAAGCTGGCGGAACGCACTGAGATTTCGCAAGACCGGAAGAGCGCGGTTATTGCTGTTACAGTGACTGATCGTGATCCTAACCGGGCTGCGCAGCTCGCCCAAGCTTATGTGGAGGAACTCGATCGAATCTCGGCGGAAGTGAACACATCTTCGGCGCGTCGCGAACGCATATTCATTGAACAGCGGCTGAAGACTGTGAAGCAGGACATGGATGCGGCGTCGCAGAAATTCAGCGAATATTCGAGCAAGAATGCGACGCTTGACCTAAAAGATCAGGGCAAGGCCATGGTTGAAGCCGCAGCCGTCTTGCAGGGGCAACTCATCGCCGCTCGGTCGGAACTTCAAGGGCTGGAACAGACCTATACCGATAACAACATTCGCGTTCGCTCCTTGCGGGCTCGTGTAGATGAATTGCAACGCCAGCTAAAGAAGGTTGGGGGGGACTCTTCCAACTCCACTTCGGTCGATCCCGCTTCTGATTCGGAATTCCCATCGATCCGCCAGTTGCCGCTAGTGGGAGTGCGCTGGGCGGATTTGTACCGCGAAACCAGGGTCCAGGAGACAGTGTACGGGTTGCTGACAGAGCAGTATGAAATGGCCAAAATAGAGGAGGCGAAGGAAACCCCTGTTGTTAAAGTTCTGGATGCTGCCGTCGTTCCGGAGAAGAAGTCCAGCCCTCCGCGGTTGTTAATAACCTTGGTGGGAATGGTGGTGGCGCTCATGGCTGGTTCAGGGTGGGTGCTTGGCAGCGCAGCTTGGCGAGACATGGACTCCGAGGATCCAAGAAAACAGCTCGGCCAAGAGATAGGCACCAAGTGCGGAGTGCTCTGGCGCCAAGAAAGGGTCCGCTGGCAGACTCTGCGGCGTAGAATCGGCCGCCAGACTGAGAGTGACTCAGGCTGACTACGCGTTTGGTGCTGTGATCGTCAAGAACTGTTCGACCGATTCGTAGGGCTCGACGTGACTCACCGTATGACAAATTCCTTGACCAGCGGCCATCTACTGGCGCGCAACACGGTGTGGAACCTGATTGGGAATGGCGCACCGATGATTGTCGCCGTTTTCTCCATCCCAATTCTGATTGGGGGCCTGGGCAAAGACCGTTTCGGAGTGCTGGCCTTGGCTTGGGCCCTCATCGGGTACGCTGGCCTGTTTGACTTGGGACTGGGACGGGCTCTCACGCAACTAGTGGCACAAAAGCTGGGAATTGGGGCGGATCGGGAGATTCCCATGCTGGTCTGGACTTCCCTAGGCCTCATGTTGCTCCTGGGCTTGGTAGGTATGGTCGTGATTGTGCTGACCTCGCCGTGGCTGGTTCACCGCGCACTCAATGTGCCACCTGCAATGCAACGCGAAACGTTGCGATCTTTCTACCTACTCGGGCTTTGCGTTCCTCTGGTGATTACAACAGCAGGATTGCGCGGATTACTGGAGGCGTACCAACACTTTCGGTTGACCAACTTCCTGCGCATTCCCATGGGTGTATTTACGTTTGTCGGCCCTCTGCTGGTGCTCCCCTTTTCCCGAAACTTGTTCCCTGTGGTGGCCGTGCTTGTCGCGGGCCGGTTCGCGTCTTGGGCTGCCCATCTGACCCTGTGCTTGGTAGTCATGCCAGCGCTACGGCAAAGTGTCGCATGGGAGCGCGCAGCCGTAGGTCCGTTGCTCCGTTTCGGAGGCTGGATGACGGTCAGCAATGTCGTTAGCCCCCTAATGGTCACCCTGGACCGTTTCTTGATTGGCGCTGTAGTCTCCATGGCTGCGGTGGCCTATTACGCCACGCCATACGAAGTGGTGACGAAGTTCTTGTTTGTTTCCACCGCATTGATGGGAGTAATGTTTCCGGCCTTCTCGACAAGTTTCGTGCGAGATCGCGCACGTACGGCGTTATTGTATAGCCGCTGTGTCAAATATTTGTTCCTGATCCTGTTCCCAGTTGTGCTCCTGACTGTGGGGCTAGCGAAGAACGGTCTTACACTCTGGGTGGGCGCCGATTTCGCTCAGCACAGTTTCCGCGTGCTCCAGTGGCTGGCGGTAGGTGTGTTTCTCAACAGTCTGGCGCAGGTGCCTTTTGCTTTGATCCAGGGCGTAGGCAGACCTGATCTCACCGCGAAGCTGCATCTGGTTGAGCTGCCGTTCTATTTGTTGGGGCTGTGGTGGCTGATCCCCGCGTATGGCATAGAAGGTGTGGCCATAGCCTGGACGATACGTATGGGGCTGGACACACTGGCGCTTTTCTGCTTCTCTCGGTGGCTCTTGCCGGAATGCGTGCCGGCAAGTCGCCACACCGTCCCGGCCGTAGGTCTCGCACTAGCGGTATTGTTGTCGGCAAGTCTGCCAACCACCGCAACGGCGAAAATGATCTTCCTGTCCTCTGTCCTCTTGGCGTTCATATCGGGCGGGTGGTTCCTAGCGCTGGCCCCCGACGAGCGCGCACTAATGCGTGCCCGCCTTAAGCCTTCTCAGGTTTCCGTTCATGGTGATTGATCTGCTTCTCATCGCGGCTTGGGCGGCCGCAGTTTTCTTGTCCCGCAAACTCTACAAGGATGTGTTCACGCCGCTTTGTGTTTATGTCTCAGTGTGGTTGATGTGCTTGCTGCTGTTCCGTCTTCGCTTAGTCAACTACTATGAATTGGAAACCAGGACCGTAGGTCTGTTCGCGGCCAGTATCCTTGCGTTCGTACTCGGCTGCCTCCTGGCATATCGCCGAAACGACATTCGTGAGCACCCACCAGATGTATCGAAAACAGTACAACAGGAACCGCTTGAACGCGCTACCAAGATGCTCTGTGTACTCAACCTGGTGGGTGTTCTAATCTTCGCGTATCAGATGAATAACAATTATGGGCTAGGAACCTACTTCAGGGATCCCCAGGTCATTCGTGGCGCCTCAGACGTTTGGAGTCATGCCGGCCCGCTGGGCCTTTTGATGATGCTAGATTATCCATTGTTGGCGTGTGCTTGGGTGCACTACCTCTTAACTAAGAGGTGGCGAGGTTTCACCATCTTCGCATTGTTGTTGGTATTGGTCCAGACGTATCTGCGAACCGACCGTGGAAGCCTGACTTATTACGCCGTTACCTGCATTTCTCTATGGATATATTGGAACCGCTGGCGCACCTTGAACTGGAGAATGCTTCTCACTCTAGGCCTCGTTTCGATTCTTCTGGTGACATACTTCCTTGGCGTAGGACTACTCTATGGCAAACTGGTCCTTATGCAGGAGGGCGTTTGGAATATGGGGGATTTCAGAGTGACGTCTGGGATTGCGCTCACGCTCGTGAATCCATACATTTACGCGACCTCGCCAATCGGAGGATTTCAGCCAGCGATCGCGGACGTGAGCCATTTCTCATGGGGAACGCATACCTTTTACCCAGTGGCGAGAGTCTTGTACGGTTTGGGTATTCTCAGTGAGCGCCCAGAACCGTATGATTTCGACTTCTACCTGGTACCGATTCCGGTCAACACTTATACTCATATCTTTGCCTTTTACCAAGATTTTGGCGTCCCCGGTGTAATTTTGCTGCCAATGATACTGGGCTACCTAGAGACGCGTTTGTATCTCCGAATGAAGGCCGGTCCCAGCCTGTTCTTACTGGGCGTGGCGTCAGCTTTTATGGCCCTTAACGTGTTCAGTGTTTTCGTCCCCCTGGTCACTGGTGTCACGTTCTGGTACTACTCCGCCGTTCTGTACGCTGTCTCAAGGTTTTGTCAGCGTCGGGAACGGCCGGTCAGATCTAGGGGAGTCTTTCGGGCATTGCCGGGCACCGCCTAGGTCGCTACGGGCGCTCAAGGCTCTGTCTGTGCACTTTGCTTCTGCATTCATTCTGGATTGTCGATCAGGGGATGTCCGAGCAGTTCAGCGCTATCATCGAACGCACATCGTCCAGGAGCCGTCGGCCGACGTTCAAACTAATGTCCAGAAAAGAGGATCCCATGAAGGCTTTATCGCTCCCAACCGAGATCCGAATCGGCACGTTATTGGTAACTCTGAGTTTGATCTGGGCGCTTTCTCCGCTGCACTTGAACGCGCAAGGCAATTCCCCTCGAAGTTATCGCAATGGGACAAGAGTCTACCTTGACAACGGAACCATAAAGGTGGGCCTCGAAACTGCCTGGGGCGGTTCAATCGTGGAACTGGCTTGGAAAGGTACGAACTGCGTAAACGACTTCGACACGGGGCGAGAAGTACAGGTCGCGTTTTATGACGGAGATACGTCCCCGCTCTGCGGCGACTGCCAGGGCGCCAAGGGCTGGGATCCGGTTCAAGGAGGAGACTGGCACAAGCACGGAAGTCCGATTCTTGTGCAAACGGTTGGGCAAGACTCTATCTACATTAAGAGTCAGCCTCACCATTGGTATCCGGATAACAAGGGTGGTCCTAATAACCCGGTTCCGGGTGACATTTTCATCGAGCAGTGGGTGTCGCTGCTCCCAGACTACCCTACCGGCGTCAAGGTCCACTATAAGGTCACTCATTTTGGCTCCGACGTGCATGCCAATTCCTACCAGGAATTTCCCGCGGTCTATGCGAAGTCGGAGTTTAACCAGTTTGTGTACTACGGGGGTACGGAGCCATGGACCAACGGTGACGTCACTTCATTACCGTTGCCACCGCAGCCCAGCAGTCCAATCTTCTACACTCCGGAGCTGTGGAGTGCGCTTGTCAACAACAAGAATATCGGTCTGACCGTTTTCGTCCCCGGCAGTTATCCCTACGCTCAGGGCACAAGTGTTCCGCCCGGGGGACCACCGAATCATGGAGCCAATTATTTCAAGCCGCTAACTTTCTTTTCCTTCGCGCCGGGTAGTGTTCTGGAAGCGGACATCTACCTTTTTGGAGGCGATTACCGCACCGCTCGCCAAGCCATCTATGCTCTTAAGAAAACGATGCCACCGCAAGATCCTTTCGCTCCAGACGGATCGCTGGATGCGCCCGCGCGGGACAGCGTTCTTAAGGGTACCACCGCGGTTACTGGCTGGGCCTTTGACACCAGCCAGGTTTCCCAGGTCGATGTACTGGTCGATGAAAAGGTCGTTGGCCGAGCCGACTACGGGTCCGTCCAAAGGCCGGATGTAGGACGTAAATGGATGCACGCTCCGTTGTCGATCGGATTTCGATATACGCTGGACACCACCAAGTATCCGAACGGGAAACACTCGATTGGTGTGAATGTGAAGAATCCGGTCGGGAATGTGGCAATTCTTCGGCGAAGTCCCGTTGTTATCGAGAATCCCAACTAGCCCGAGAAGCTGCAATGGTCTCTCGTCATCCCGTGGTACGTAAGATGGCTCTGGAAAACCTTGTCGCCGTGCAAATGCCGATGGCGCGCCCGCTCAGTTGTCCCTGTTGCGAGTCGGAACAGGTCGCACCTTCCTTTAACAAGAAGCAGGTTGAGTACTACACCTGTCGCAGTTGTCGATTCACATTCATCTTTCCCTGGCCTGATGACGGAGCACTGAAGAACCTCTATGACGACTATGGTCACCGCTACTATTCGGTGGAAGGTCTTAAGGACTTTCTTCTGTCTCCGAAGCATTACAGTCGAGAGATGGGGCTTTTGCTGCGGTCCACGCGAGTGGGCAGTTTGCTTGATGTCGGTTGCTCAGTTGGCGGTTTCGTGAGAGCAGCGAGGGGACTGGGGTACGCGGCGGAAGGAATAGACATCTCTCCGAGTTCGGTGTCTGTCGGACAACGAGCGGGACTTGAGATTCAGGCTGGGGATTTCTTATGCGCAGGGTTCCCCGCCAAGTTTGATGTAATTACCATGTGGGCGACGCTCGAACACTTGGCCGAACCCAATCGTTATGTCAAACGCGCGCGAGAGTGTTTGCGCTCCGGTGGCGTGCTGTTGGCTTCGGTCCCAAATTTCAGCGGAATTACTCAACGTTTGATCGGTACAAAAGATCGATACGTGGGGATTGACCACTTGAATTATTGGACTGCTCACGGATTCGCGTCGTATCTGGATAGATTCGGGTTCGAGGTTCTGGAGACTGTGACCTACGGATTCAATCCCGTCACCCTTATGAGGGACTGGATCGACGGCAACAAAAATGTCGAGTGCGAGCAAATGGCTCTAGAACAGAAAAAGAGTGCGTCCGCCAAGGATACTTGGCTAGCGCATGCCCACCGTTTCACAGAAAAACTACTTAACTTGGGCTTGCTGGGAGATTGCGTCGCAGTTGCTGCTCGCTTGCCCGATTAACTCGCGACATCTTGCTTTGACACGGGTCCGATGCCATCGCTCGACATAGTCATCGTGAACTGGAACGCCGGAAAGCGGCTCCAGCGTTGTATTTCTTCCATCGCAACCGCTCAACGAGCATCGTTTAACATCGATCGAGTCGTTGTCGTCGATAATGCGTCTTCGGATGGTTCTCTCGAGGGGTTGCAGCCTGTCGGGCTTCCACTGGTTGTGATCGCCAATCCGGCAAATCGGGGCTTCGCTGCGGCCTGCAATCAAGGCGCTGGGGAAAGCACAGCCGACTATTTGCTCTTCCTTAACCCGGACGTTGTGCTCGAACCATGCGCTCTGGAAGAATCCGTGACACTGATGCAGCAGCCTGAAAATGCCCGAATTGGAATTTGTGGGATTCAATTGATTAACTCGACCGGCGAGGTCGCCCGCAGTTGTGCTCGTATCCCACGTGCCGCGCACTTTTTCGCGATGGCAACTGGTCTTGAACGGATTGCGCAAAGTCGTTTCCCGGGTGCACTGATGGAAGAATGGGATCACCGATCGAGCTGCATGGTAGAGCATGTCATCGGAGCTTTTTTTTGGGTTCGGCGCAGCTTATTTTCCTCCCTCGGTGGATTTGATGAACGTTTCTTCGTCTATCTCGAGGATATTGATTTTTCTTGTCGCGCACGGCAGGCGGGCTGGAACTCCTACTATCTTGCGACCGTTCGTGCAGAGCATAGCGGGGGAGGCTGCAGTGAGCATGTGAAAGCTACCCGTCTTTTTTACGCGCTCCGGAGCCGGATTCTATACGCTTATAAGCACCTTCCCGCCACGAGCGCGACGGTGGTGCTGCTCCTGACCATAGTTGTTGAGCCCGTGGTACGGTTGGGTCGCGCCCTGTTTCGTGGATCCTTCGCCGAACTTGCAGAAGTCTCAGATGGGTACTGGAAACTGTGGAAATGTGCAGCCCAGGGCATGAGACAATAATCGGCTTTCTGTGGGAATTACCGGTGTAAACATCGTGTTGGAATGTGGCCTCATTTACTTAGGGGTCAGTTTGGATCTTGCTGTCGCGGCGGGAAACGTGGGTCGAATGCGATGTTCCGCATTACTCCTGCACACTGCCCGAACATCTTAAACGATGAGCCTGCCGCCCAAAAAGAGATATCACTATCTTTATCTGTTGATGCACTCCCAAGCGCCTTTCAGGACGGTCTTTACGGTCCTGCTGAGGAAGCTCGGCATCGGCAGTTTCGAACTCAGAATGGCCTTAGGGTCACTGGAACGGCCCCACTATGCGTTTCTTGTGTACAATGCTGCGAGGCTTGCAAAGAAGCTTGGCCATCAAAGAATTAGCGTTATCGAGTATGGTGTCGCCGGTGGTCAAGGTCTATTAGTTTTGGAGAAGTATGCGGCTAAAGTAGAAGAGCTGTTCCAAGTCAAGATTGATGTTTATGGCTTCGATGCGGGTGGCGGACTTCCTCCTCCAAGAGACTATCGAGATCTCCCCTACCATTGGAAAACGGGGATGTTCCGCATGGATGAAAAAAAGCTCAGGGAAAAGCTTCAACGTGCGACCCTTGTGGTCGGAAACATAGAAGACACGTCGAAGACATTTTTTGAGCAATTCAATCCAGCTCCGATTGGAGCACTAATTCACGACTTCGATTTCTACTCCTCAACAAAAACTGCTCTGGAAATGTTACATGCTAGTCCTAGTTATTATCTTCCGAGAGTGTTCTGTTACTTTGATGACACGATTGGAACGGATACAGAACTTTATAACGACTACACTGGCGAGAGACTGGCGGTCAATGAATTCAACGAAGAAAACCGTGACATCAAGCTCGCCCAGCCCTATTGCTTCCTTTCGGTTGCTGGTCCGGTTTGGCACCATCAGATATGGGTGTGTCACTTCTTTAAACACGCAGAATATAACACCTTCGTAAGTCTCAATGATCAGCAGCTGCCCATCTGTAAGTAGGTGCCTGGTTTTGACGGCCTTAGGTGCTCGGGGTGATGACCAACTTGTTGGTTTGCAGGGTGCCAGGGTTTGAAACTCCGTTCCGCGCGCTCAACGCAGGGGCGCGGGTACCAAGCCGTCGTCGACCTCGCGTACCGAGGTTTCGTGGCGCAGATTATGGTTCTCACTTACTCTGCCGTATCGAACGCCTGCGAAGGACTGAACCCTCGATCGAAACATCATCTATGGGAAGGGGCGCCTGAGACATGCTAGACCTTCGGAATGCGCGCATTGGATATGCCCCGTTCAGTAGTACGCTCACAGCACCTGGAGATCGACGTAGGTTCTGCTATTACGCTAGAAAACGCAATCTCAATTTTGAGCTCGCTGATCCTTCGGAGACGTATGATCTCGTCGTACTGTCCGCGGCTGCCGATATTAGCACCTGGATCCGTTATCAACGTGGCAAGGCGAAGATCGTGTATGACATGACGGACTCTTATCTGGCCATTCCGAAGCTCGACCCAAAAGGACTCCTTCGCGGACCCGCGAAATATGTAACTCGGCAGAACCGGCACTTGCTGTGGAGTTATGCGGGCGGCATTCGGGAAATGTGCAGGCGCGCCGATGCCGTTGTCTGCACCACCGCCGAACAGCGCATGGACATTCTTCCCCACTGCGACAACGTTCATATCATTCTGGATTTCCAGGGCAGCGTTGCTCGTACTACCAAAACTGACTATACCGCCAGCGATGTCTTCAATCTGGTTTGGGAAGGTCTGCCTGGGAACCTTGGCACTTTGCATGAAGTAATGGGCGTGCTCGGTGAACTACAAAAAAAACGCCCAATTGCAATCCATGCGATTACCAACTTGTCCTCCGGGAAATATCTGAATGGTCGGTTCGCTCAGCGTAACACCGTTGACTTGGCCCGCAAGATGCCAGTTCCTCACTACCTGTATGCATGGAATGAGCAGACATGTTCGACCATTGTGTGTGCTTGTGACCTGGCCATCATCCCGATCCCATTACGAAATCCCCTGTATGCCGGCAAACCAGAAAATAAACTGCACTTGTTCTGGCGCATGGGGATGCCAACCATCGTTTCGGCAACTCCCGCCTATAGTCGAGCCATGAAAGAGTCGGGACTCGCCATGGCTTGTAAGACTTCCCGGGATTGGCGGGGCGCGCTAGACAAGTATTGCAGCAGCGAAGAGGCGCGGAGAAATGCTGGACAGCAAGGTAAGGAGTTTGTGGACAGACACCATAGCGAACAGGCTATGCTTGCTCGGTGGGACGCCGTTTTTTCTTCGATCCTGTCTTCCACTTCGATTGCTGATTCATCGCCGGCGACTGCTTACGCAACCGCTTCCGAGTAAGTTGAATAAGCGCCTATGAGAATATTGATGGCGGGCGGAGCAGGTTATCTCGGTTCCGTACTGGTACCCAAGCTTCTCGACCGCGGTTATGAGGTGGACGTGGTCGACTTGTTTTGGTTCGGCGACCACCTTCCCTCGGAAGCCGGAATCATCAGAAAAGACATTTTCGATATCAACCCGGAGGATTTGCAACCCTACCAGCAGGTCGTATTCCTAGCCGGCTTGTCGAACGATCCCATGGCTGAGTATTCACCCAGTCAGAACTTCATCTTTAATGCAGCGGCTCCAGCCTACCTGGCTTACATCGCCAAGAAAGCGAAGGTGAAGCGTTACGTATACGCTTGCTCCTGCTCGGTTTATGGGTACACGGACAATGAATTGTTCGATGAAGGACGACCGGTCTCATCTTCGTATCCTTATGGGATTTCCAAACTCCAGGGCGAGCAGGCAGTGATGAACCTGCTCGATGACGACTTCTCAGTGATCTCGTTACGCAAGGGGACGGTGTCCGGTTACAGTCCGCGGATGCGCCTGGATCTGATCGTGAACACAATGTTCAAAAGCGGCATACGCGACCGGGAAATTACGGTGAATGATCCTTCAATCTGGAGGCCGATCGTAAGCATCGAAGACGCCACTAACGCCTACGTTCGCGCCATCGAAGCCAGTGAGAAGATCTCCGGCATCTTCAATATTGCCTCAGGGAACTATACGGTTGGCGAAGTAGGCGACTTGGTGAAGATGGCGATTGAAGAGCAGCTTGGGATCCGGGTGCATCTCACCATCCACCATAAGAAGGATTTTCGCAATTACAAGGTCAGCATACAAAAGGCCGAAAATACTCTCAGCTTTCATCCCAATCACGACGTCAAGTCGATCGTTAGGAACCTGATCGAACACATGGACGACTTTCAAGACTGGGACAACCCGCAATACTACAACATCGAGACTCTGAAGTTGCTCGCTGCCGGTGGCCTGAGCAGAGTGGCGGAAGTGGGCCGATAATGCTCTGGCCACGGTCGCCAATCGAGAAATAGAAATGAAGAGGCTCTCCTAAAAGATGTGCGGCATCGCTGGCTTTATGGATCTCCGTCGCCAGACCTCGAGTGAAGATCTTCGGGCCGTGGCGAAAAGAATGGCCGACACTCTCAGGCATCGTGGCCCAGATAGTGACGGTGTCTGGGTCGATGCAGCTGCTGGTGTCGCACTAGGGCATCGTCGACTGGCGATTATTGATTTGTCCCCCGCGGGTCACCAGCCGATGGTCTCAGCGAGCGGAAGGTTCGTCATCGTCTATAACGGAGAACTATACAATTTTCATCAGTTGCGGCGGGAACTCGAACAGTCCGGCAACGATCCAGTAACCTTCCGCGGACAATCTGATACCGAGGTGATGTTGAGCTGTTTCGATGACTGGGGTATTGAGGCGTCACTGGCCCGTTTCAATGGCATGTTCGCCTTCGCGGTCTGGGATCGGCAAGAACGTATCCTGCACCTCAGTCGTGATCGCATGGGAGAGAAGCCTCTTTATTACGGCTGGACGGGTGACTACTTTCTATTCGGTTCCGAGTTGAAGGCCTTGTGTGCTCACGCCCAGTTCCGCGGGGAGATCAATCGGGACGCATTGATCTTGTACATGCGACACAATTGCGTGCCCGCTCCGCTTTCGATCTATTCCGGAATTTACAAGCTTCCCCCCGGCACGCTGCTCAGTGTTCCCGAAGTTCATGCCCCCAATTTGAAGCCAACTCCCTACTGGAGCCTGCAAGATGCCGTGGTGCGTGGTAATGCGAAACCGTTTCTAGGCACCACAGACGAGGCCATCGATCAACTCGATACGCTGCTGCGGGATGCGATCCGAATCCGTATGCTAGCGGATGTTCCTCTCGGCGCCTTCCTGTCCGGCGGTGTGGATTCTTCAACCATCACCGCTCTGATGCAAGCCCAAAGCTCCGCTCCAGTTAAGACATTTACCATCGGTCTTCGCGAGAGCTCCTATGATGAGGCCCAAAGCGCCGCGGCGGTGGCGCGTCACCTCGGAACTGAACACACCGAACTCTATGCGACCCCGACGGAAGCACTGTCGGTTATTCCCAAATTGCCGACGATGTATGACGAGCCCTTCGCAGATTCGTCTCAAATCCCGACGTTTCTCGTGTCCCAGATGGCCCGCCGGTATGTCACCGTCGGACTCTCTGGAGATGGCGGTGATGAACTTTTTGGGGGATACAATCGTCACGTCTGGAGCAATCGGATATGGGATGCCATGGGTTGGCTCCCCTCTTCTGCAAGGTCAACTCTGGCAAGTGCAATCGGCTGGGTCACGCCGCAGACATGGGATAAGCTTTGGGGGATCTGTGCGCCGCTCCTTCCAGCCGCAGCAAAGCACAGAAATCCCGGATTCAAGTTGCACAAAATCGCAGGAATGCTCCCTGTGAAAGACCGCGGAGCTTTGTATCAACGACATACCTCACATTGGCAGGATCCGGCCGATGTCGTTATCGGCGGTACCGAAGCGGAATATCTTGTGAGCAAGCAGAGTCTTCTGGAAGAGTTGCCGAATTTTATTCAGCAGATGATGTTCCTTGATACGGTTACCTACCTCCCCGATGACATCCTTGCGAAAGTGGATAGGGCAAGCATGGCTATTAGCTTGGAAGCACGGGTCCCATTCCTCGACCACCGCGTGGTCGAATTTGCCTGGTCCCTTCCCCTCTCATTGAAGCTGCACGACGGTCAGGGAAAGTGGCTTCTTCGGCAGCTTCTCTATCGCTACGTGCCCCGGCAGTTTGTCGATCGACCTAAGATGGGCTTCGGTATACCACTCGGAACATGGTTGCAGGGGCCGCTACGTAACTGGGCAGAGGCCTTGCTAGACGAAAATCGTTTGAAGAACGAAGGCTTTTTCAACCCTGCTCCCATTCGCGAGGCGTGGGCCGAACATTTGGCCGGCCACGGATTATGGCAATACCATCTATGGGATGTCCTGATGTTCCAAGCCTGGCGGGAGGCAGTCCGGGAACTGCCCCGCGGTAGAGTTCCAGAAGTTTGCACCGTGGCTTAGCGGACCTAGATACAGCGTTTTCTCATGGAAGTGATCAAGGTTGCCGACTCGCATTTCGATTTTCCCCTCCTCATTCCCCTGATGCAGGTTGGAACCTCGCATCTGAGCGTTGGTCTGATGCGAGGCCAACTGCGGTTTCTGCGCGAGGCCGGATTCGAAGTTTCGGTGGTTTCTTCTCCTGGCCAAAAGCTCTCGGCCGCCGCTAAAGATGAGGGCGTTCAGGCCTTTGGCGTCCCGATGGCGCGCCAAATCAGCGCGTTCGGCGATCTAGTGTCGCTATGGAGGCTGTGGCGTCTCATGCGGCGCTTGCACCCCGCAATTACAAATGTGGGTACTCCGAAAGCGGGTTTGCTGGGTGGCCTAGCCTCGTATGTGAGCCGAGTGCCTTGCCGTGTCTACACTTTGCGGGGGCTCCGCTGCGAAACTGCCAAGGGATGGAAACGGTCCTGCCTGATTCTTCTAGAACGCATCGCCTGCTGCTGTGCCCATCGCGTGATTTGCGTGAGCGACAGTCTCCGCAACAAAGCCGTGTCTCTCGGCATTGCGGACCAACACAAACTTGTGGTTCTGGCATCCGGCAGCAGCAACGGAGTTGACACGGATCGATTCGCACTCTCTCCCGAACGACTCCGCCAAGCCGCCAGCCTGCGGCGGGAACTCAAGATTCCTCAGAACGCGCCAGTGGTCGGTTTCGTCGGACGCTTGACCCGTGACAAAGGTCTCGGGGAATTGATCGACGCCTATCTTTCCCTGCGCCATCACCATCCAGACCTGCACCTGTTGCTCGTGGGCGAGTTCGAAGAGGATGACTCAGTTCCCATCGAAGTCCGCAAGGCAATCGAGGATAACTCCCAAATCGTCCGTACCGGAACCGTGCTCGATCCCGCTCCCTATTACCATGTGATGGATATGTTGGCTTTGCCCACGCATCGTGAAGGATTTCCGAACGTCGTGCTGGAGGCTCAGGCAGCCTCCAAGCCAGTGGTTACAACTCGCGCGACGGGTGCCGTTGATTCGGTTCGGGATGGGATCACCGGATTCCAGGTGCCGGTGGGTGACGTGGAATCGTTGACTTCGGCGCTCTCGCAGTTGATTCAGCATCCGGAAATGGCCCGGCAGATTGGGCGCAGGGGGTACGAACGGGTGCAGCAAGAGTTTCGCCAGGATGTCGTTTGGAAAGCATGGGAACGGGAGTTCGTTTCGCTGCTGAAAGATAAGGGCCTCCAGGCCCCACCAGCGAGGGACAGCAACCCAGCGCTGAAATCTCCGGTGAACCTGACCTTGCAATGAGTCGGCTCATCAAACAAGCCATTGATTTTTTGTCGGCGGCCGCACTTCTCTTGTTCCTGTCGCCACTTCTGGCCTGCCTTGGAGTAGCTGTCTGGCTGAGCATGGGTACTCCGGTGCTTTTTGGCGATGTTCGGGCTGGATATAAAGGCAAGCCCTTCATGCTTGTAAAGTACCGGACCATGAACTCGTTGTGTGATGCACACGGGCAACTTCTTCCGGATGAGCAAAGGCTCACGAGGCTCGGCCGAGTTCTTCGTCGCTTCAGCTTGGACGAGATTCCTCAATTCTGGAACGTGTGCAAGGGCGAGATGAGTTTGGTCGGACCAAGGCCGCTCTTCGTGAGATACCTGGAGCGATACGCCCCGGAGCAGGCGCGCCGCCACGATGTGAAGCCAGGTATCACCGGCTGGGCGCAGATCAACGGGAGAAATGCTCTGAACTGGGAAGACCGATTTCGGATGGACGTGTGGTATGTGGATCACGGGAGCCTAGGTCTTGACGCCAGAATCATTTTCAGCACGATTCTGAAGGTCCTCCGCGGGGAGGGCATTTCTCAGACTGGTCATGCCACGATGCCGGAGTTTCGAGGAAGCCCTCAACAAAATGGTCAGCATGAAGAAAATGTTTGTCTACGGAGCTAGCGGGCATGGAAAGGTCGTCGCGGATATCCTTCTTGCCTGCAAAGAGCACGATTTCGTAGGATTCATTGACGACAATGACGAATTGCAGGGCCAAACCATCCTAGGACGACCCGTTTGCGGCAACGGAAACTGGTTGCAATTGGAAGCAGGGAAGATGCGAATCGCGATAGCCCTCGGCATCGGAAATAACTTCGTGCGGCAGCAGGTGGCTGGAAAATGTCTTGCCTGGGGCACAGAATTGACGACCGTGATGCATCCCAGCGCTGCCGTTTCCGGGTCGGCCCGGTTGGGCTCGGGGACGGTGGTGATGGCCCAGGCAGCCATAAACCCTGATGCCAAGATCGGCAGAGGAGCGATCGTGAATACCGCTGCATCAGTTGACCACGACGTTGAAATCGGCGATTTCGCGCACGTTGCTCCCAACGCAACCATGGGGGGTGCGTCGCGATTGGGAATGCTGTCACAGCTCGGAATCGGCGCAGTGATCATCCAGAACGTGGGCATCGGTGCCCGCAGTATTGTAGGCGCGGGAGCAGTGGTGGTTAGTGACATTCCGGATGGTGTGGTCGCTTTTGGAGTGCCTGCTCGAATCCATCGGAAGTCCTGAAACGGAGTATCGGTTTGCCCATTACTTGGAGCATCCTCACAACAATATGACCTCTAAGACTTTCTGGCAAGATCTTGCTGTGGATGGCGGCCAGCCAGTTCGACAAGTCCCGTTCGCGCCCTGGCCGCACTTTGCGCCCGACGAAATTGAAGCCGCCCAGCGGGTTCTCCAATCCGGCAAGGTTAACTACTGGACCGGCGATGAGGGCCGTCAATTCGAGGGGGAATTTGCAGCGCAGTCTGGCTGCAAATATGCGGTTGCCCTAGCCAACGGCACGGTAGCACTGGAACTCGCGCTCTACGGTCTCGGAATAGGCCCAGGCGATGAGGTCATCGTGCCCAGCCGCACCTTCGTCGCCACTGCCAGCTGTGTTGTCATGCGAGGTGCTACGCCCGTTGTGGCGGATGTTGATGGGCATAGTCAGAACATCACTGCCGACACTATTCGTCCGATGCTCACACCTCGCACAAAGGCGATCATCGCAGTCCATCTGGCCGGGTGGCCCTGCGACATGGATCCGATTCTGGATCTGGCGCGTGAACACGGTTTGCGGGTAATCGAAGACTGTGCCCAGGCCCACGGAGCTTCGTACAAGGGACGCCCAGTCGGTTCGCTCAGCGATGTCGCCGCCTTCTCGTTCTGCCAGGACAAGATCATGACCACCGGTGGGGAAGGGGGCATGATTACAACGAACGATAAAAACATTTGGGAACTTGCCTGGAGTTTTAAGGATCACGGCAAGAGCTATGACGCAGTATATAACCGCGAACACCTTCCGGGCTTTCGATGGCTTCACGAATCCTTCGGAACCAATTGGCGTTTGACGGAGTTTCAGTCGGCACTAGGGCGTACTCTTTTGCGCAAACTACCTAGGATGGTAGATACACGTCGCAGGAACGCTGCCATCCTAGCGGAGGCGTTCCAGCATCATTCAGCCCTGCGCGTGACCCAGCCACCTGGCCACATTGTCCACTCCTACTATAAGTATTACGTCTTGGTTCGTCCCGAGGAACTCAGCAACGGGTGGACACGGGACGGCATCATAGCTGCGATCGTGGCAGAAGGAATTCCGTGCTATTCGGGGAGCTGCAGCGAAATCTATCTTGAGAAAGCATTCACCCCTGATCTTCGCCCCAGCCTACGTTGGCCGGTCGCCAAGAAGCTGGGTGAAACCAGTCTTATGTTTCTGGTTCACTCAACACTTTCTGAGACTGACATGCAAGACACCTGTCGTGCAGTAACCAAGGTGATGCGTGCCGCGACGGTTGTTTCTTGCAAGGGATCACACTCTATACCCGCTGCCATCTGCGCCGAATAAGGCTCCGCTCCACAATCCGGACGAATAAAACGTCCGGATTCGGAGGAAGAGCGTACAGGAAGGGGGCAGAGTCAGAATCGGAAACAGTCCAATCTTGGTTCCGGTGATACAATCCAAATAATTCCAAAACTTTGAGCTGACGCCAGGGTTACTGAATGGGGATAGTTCCTGCTGACTGGGAGCAGGCAGCGGAGAGCGGTCGAGGTTTGTAGTTAGCTAGTGGGTACGGAAAGGACCATGATCAAGAAGACGTGGGTTTCAAAGTTGTTTGATGTGACCGTACGCGTCTTGGCGGATTTGGTGACCGTACACGTGGCCATGCTGTTTGCGCTGATGATCGTCGTACTGAAGGCGAAGGCCGTGCCGGTGCAGTCTTTGTCCACCAATCTGGCGTCATTACGCAGCTACTACTTAAGAATATTCTTACCCCTGTCATTCTTATTTCCTTGTGCCTGCGCTATCAGCGGGCTGTACACGCGGGCATGGCGGGGCGCGCCGATGGCACTCAGGTTGCGGCGCGCAGCCGTAACGGCGCTGCTAAGCGTAATCGGGCTAGTGACAATTAGCCTGCTGCTGTATCCCTCTGACGCGCTGCCGCCCTATCTTGCCGTAGCGGCTTTTTCCATTCTGGTGGTGATAGCGACACCTGGCGTACGCTGGCTGAAATATTGGGCTTTTGAAAGTGAACGGGCTCATCGAAGCGCGACTGAGCCGCCGGTACCGGAGACTATTCTGGTGGTGGGGGGCGCGGGGTACATCGGGTCGATCGTGGCCCGCAAGCTGCTGGAGCGGGGATATCGGGTGCGAGTGCTGGACAGCCTGGTGTATGGGGCAACGCCGATCGAAGAGCTGATGAGGCATCAACGTTTCAGGTTCTTGAATGGGGACTGCCGTAATATTCGAGATGTGGTGCAGGCGATGGCGGGGGTGCGCGCCATCGTTCATTTGGCGGCGATCGTGGGTGACCCGGCGTGCGACCGCGACCACAAGACGGCGCGCGAGATCAACTATGCGGCTACGCGGATGATGATCGAAATCGCCAAAGGGGAGGGGGTGAAACGATTTGTATTCGCCTCGAGTTGCAGTGTGTATGGCGCCTCAGAAGAGCTTATGACCGAGGATTCCTCGGTCCAACCGGTTTCGCTCTACGCCAAGACCAAGGTGGATTCCGAGAAGGAGCTCTTGACGGCCATGGGAGAAGGCTTCCATCCAACCATTCTGCGGTTTTCGACGATATTCGGGCTGTCACCGCGTCCGAGATTTGACTTGGTGGTGAATTTGTTGACGGCAAAAGCGATGAAAGAGGGTATAGTCACAATCTTCAACGGAGAGCAGTGGCGGCCCTTTCTGCACGTCGGGGACGCGGCAGAATCCATCATACGAGTTTTGGAGTCGCCCGCCGAAGTGGTTGCCGGCCAGACCTACAATGTGGGTGATGACACGCTGAACTATACTTTGAGCCATCTAGCACAGAAAATTATCGATGTATTTCCCGATACTCGGGTTGAGTACGTGCACAACTCCGACCGTCGAAACTATCGAGTTTCATTCCAGAAAATCAGAAACGAACTCGGATTCTTCTGCTCGAAGACACTGGAAGACGGGATCAAGGAGTTGAAGGTGGCATTTGAGAACGGATTGATTGTGGACTATCATCTGCCACTTTACAGCAACGCCAAGTTTCTGCAACAATATGGTAGTCCCTTGCAACAGGATGAGGTGGGTATGCAGGTCATGGCTGCTTTGGCGCAGAGAGCCGAAGTCCCGGAACTCGTCAAAGTGTTTTCTGCGGAAGCCGGCGATTGACCCGTCAGCTACTCCGAATCTCCGGAATGGGGCGTTCCATTATTCCGATAATGTTAGATCCAAACCAGCGATCCAGGTGTGACCACTTCATCACTCGATAATAGACGTAAGCCGCCCAGAAGGTGGGGACACTAAAGTCGAGGTAGCCGACCGGTTGACATTCCCGAACGTCCAGTCGCTTCACATGCAGGCTGTGTTCCTGTGCTTGGTGCCGTAACGCCCGGGATGTGTTCATCCGGTACCACGTTGGGAAAACGTCGCCAGCATCGAGGCCCTTTCTCGTCGTTTCTAAGATACGTTCCTTAATTGAGTGGGGGAGGAGGCGCGAGACAAGCATCGCTGGATGAAACAAGTTCGGGGTTAAGAATATGAATTGCCCACCCGGCTTGAGTGCTCGTCTTACATTGCACAGGAATTCAGAGGGTGAATCGACGTGTTCTACGACGTAGCGCCCGATCACCAGATCGAAGGTCTGTCCGTCAAGAGGCCAAGTCTGATAATCACGACGGTCGCGCAGCACTATCAATCGATCGAGGTTGGGGTTCTGTGCCGCGGCAGGATCAGGATCAATTCCGACAAGGTATTTGTCCTGATAGTCACTCCAGGGGAAAGGGCTAATTCTGCCTTTGCCGCATCCCACATCTAGAACTGCCATTCCGGGCAACAGCCGATCGGCAATCAGTTTGTGATAAGCCTCCCAATCGGTTGGTGTTCCGGCAAATAACCGGGCGCGCAGTTCTCGTACACCCGATGTCCCCCAATTCATAGACCACTCGCGGACGGCGCCATTCCGGACCCGGGCCAGCCGGTTCCCAAGCCGTCCGATCTTGCCAGTAAACCAGTCAAAATTTTAAAGCACCTCTTCATGCCTAATCCGAAATTTTCACTTGAGCACTCGCGTAGGCGGCATTATACATGTGGCTGCTCGAACCAATGTGCTGCGGTTGGCATGAAAACTTAAGTGGTGGACCTCGCTATCGCGTCTACCATCAGCCGAAGACGTTATAGGCTGGCGCAAGTTGAGGTTCTTGAATACAGTGTGCGACGAATCATCGCTTCAAATGTTCGAGCGGTAACTTGGTTATTGGAACCAGGCAATACTTTCTATGAATACTATGCCAAGCACGCAGAAACAAAAGAATGAAGGTGGACTGATGAGAGCTAGTCGGATTTGTGCGTTGGTGGTCCTTTTCGGATGCTGTTGGGGATGCACGGTACAAGGCCAAAACAATAGCAGCAGTGCGGCTGTCAGCGGCCCAACCCTGTTCTCAAACAACCAGAACGGAGTGGATTTCGGCGAGGTCGGGATTGTCCCCGATTACAGCGACGTGGTCTCGGGATATGAGGGACAGGCCGGACCGCAAATGCACTTTCGCTTGTCCAGGGCCTATTGCGACAAACGGACGGAGAGCAAACAATCAGCTTCCGATCAGGCAAACTTCTTATGCGTTCCGGATGCCGTCACTATTGACGACACTCATCCCGCCTCTTCAACTCCCAACAAGAATTTCGTGATTGTGCCGTATAAAGACGGCATGAACATGGACTACCCCGGCGGTATCGAGATTAACAGCGTGTTTGTGGGAATTCATCCTAACTTTTCGCGCTGCGTGGCAGCCGACACGTATTTTCTCACCCAGGACTCGTGCCAGGCCTCGGGCATGCTCTGGGCGGAGGATAATCATGATTTCGGCGGGTTGTTTGCCAGTGCTTACGCTACAGTAAACAACGGCGTGATTGACTCATCTCAGAGTTTCGTGTTGATCGCTTCGGATACCTATCAGCATACCAGTCATGGTGACATGCTCTTCGTGGTGCGCGATGCCCAAGACAATTTCAGGTTCCAGTTTGGCGGCGAGGGCGGTGCGGAAAATCCGGCACAATATAAAAATTGGACGCGCGCCAGAATTGATAGTACTGGCAAGGGCTATTTCGACGGCGGAACCCAGGTAGGAGGAGCTGACTTTGCTGAATCGGTGGGTGCCGTGGGGAAGAAAGCCGACTACGAACCCGGCGACGTTCTCGTCATTGACACCAGCTCGGATCGCCGCTTTTCCCTGTCGACGAGCCCCTATTCGACGTTGGCCGCCGGAATATACTCCACCAAGCCAGGTGTTGTAGGCGCCCTCCATAGCTCAGAAGATCCGCAACTAAGGGCCGAAATACCGATGGCAATGATGGGCATCGTCCCGTGCAAAGTCAGCTCTGAAAATGGGCCAATTGCTCGTGGAGATCTGCTTGTGACGTCGTCCACTCCAGGATATGCCATGCGGGGGACTGACGGTGCCAGACTCCCCGGCGCAATCATCGGCAAAGCGCTACAGCCTCTGACGTCAGGGAAGGCGGAGATCGAGGTACTGGTCACCTTAAGATAGGGAGACGCACTTCAGAGAACAATCCAGTCCCGCCGCAAGTCGATTGTGTGAAATTGAACGCTCACTTCCGCGCACCTCTACTCTATATTCATATGCCCTTGAAATTCCATAGTCAAAAAACAGGGTGGAGTGATGATCGGGAGGCCTGTGAACATCTCGACGGAACCGTTACCATCGCCTGTGGGAATTGGGATGTTATCGTTGATGAAGACGGTTGAGCCGCTAGTCGCGCCGTTCTTGATGACCCAGGTGTAGCTTGGCACCCTGGTCCCGGGATTGCCTGGGTCGGTCGATGTGTAGACTCTGACCAGGGCAACGTTGCCAACGCCACCGTTTGGCGGGATTAGAGTATCGCCCCAAGGGCAATCGCTGTAATAGGACAGGGTGCCATTCAATTGTGTGATGGTCTTATTCGGCGGAAATGTTACTTGCAGCGTGCCCGTGTTCGGTTCCGGTGGAGATATTCCGGTAAACCCAATTTCCCACATTAGCGTGTACACGGTTGAGGATCCGGGTAATTGACACACACCTTCACCGTGAATATCGGGATAGGACCCCGGACTCTGGAAATTGAGGCAAGATTGCGAAGCGTGGGCCACCGAAACCGGCGGGTTGGAATTGCATGACACCGTCGCCGTCAGCGTAATCAGGACCAATGCACAGAGATTGTTTCTTGTGCGATGTCTTGTGCGCATTGGCATATCCTACCAGAAGTATTCAATAGCGATCCCCGCCGATCTGTTCCTCCGTATCTGGTTATGCAACTCCCGGCATTGACGAGGGTTCATTGCGGCAGGACCGCTGGTACCTTCGCTCCAGTACTAGCTTGTTGAACGGCCATCTGAGCCTCATTCTAGTGGTGCAGTAACTGACGGTGAGCAAAGACTGATGGCGAAACTTTCTTGATTGCATCGGGTTGTTGCAAGCGTAACATGGCAACTAGCTTGTAAGTTAAGTCTTTCCTAAAGATGGCCGGTGAGGCTGGTTATGGGCCGCAGGAAGTTGGTTCGCTGCTTCGGAGTTCCATGAAGGCTGCTCGATTGATCTTGGCCTGTATTTGCCTGCTGGTCGTCGTCGGCCTTGCACAGGCGCAATCCGATCCCGTCCCGCTGATTAACCAGCCGCTGGTTCCAACGAGCGCTGTTCCTGGTAGCCCGGGATTCACTCTAACGGTGAATGGCACCGGCTTCGTCTCTGGCGCAACGGTGAACTGGAACGGGGCCGCCATGACTACGACCTTCGTTAGCGGTTCGCAATTAACGGCGACTGTGCCGGCGGCGAACATCGCGACCGCCGGAACCGCTTCCATCACCGTCATCCCCCCTGGGCCCGGTCAAACCGCGTCGAGCGTCGTCTTCTTCCAGATTGCAACTCCAATCGCTAACCTTGCCGTCAACCCCTCCTTAGTAACAATCGGGTTGCAGACCCCAGTCTCTTTCCTGGGGGGAGATTTCAACGGCGATGGAAAGCCCGACTTGATCGCCCTGGATGCTTTAACAAACAACGCTCAATTCGTTCAGGGCAATGGCGACGGCACGTTTTCGACCCCGCAGCCACTCTTTGCGGCGTCGCCCTCTTCACCCGCTCTGCAATTAACCGGTGACTTCAACCACGATGGCAAGCTGGACTTTGTCGTCAGAGACAATTCCACCCTCTTCCTCTTACGGGTATTCCTGGGAAACGGCGATGGTACTTTTTTGCCGGTCGATACGAGCCTTGCCGGGCAAGGCACCGACTTCATCGGTGGCGTTATCGCAGGCGATTTTAATAATGACGGCAAACTTGATTTGGTCTGTTCCTGTGGCAACGTAGTGCAGGATCCCAACGCCGTCCAGGTCTTGCCAGGCAATGGGGACGGAACGTTTCAGTTGCCTTTCATTCAGTCCGCCACAACCCTGGAATCGGGCTTTTTCTTGTCCCCTGCGGCCGTGGCAGATTTCAATGGCGACGGCAAACTCGACCTCATTGTTACAGGAGGGGCTCTGGATAATGTCCCCTCGGGAGCGATGGAAGTCCTTTTGGGGAACGGAGACGGAGCCTTCACTCAGGGACAAAATTATATTTTCCCCTATCCGCTGAGCCCAATGGGTGCCGTCGCAGCAGATTTCAATGGCGACGGCAAGCTTGATCTTGTCGTAGGGGCAATCAACGACAATAACACCCCAGCCACCACGCAACTGTTTGTGTTTGTGGGAAACGGCGATGGCACTTTCCAGCCGCCGGCAATTTACGACGTTAATTCTCCCGGTGGCGCGCCCGTTGCGGTCGGGGATTTCAACGCAGATGGCGTTCTCGATATCGCGGTACAGGGGATTGGCAATACTGGGAGCTCCAATCCTCAGGGGTTGATCGTTTTCTTTGGCAACGGGGACGGCACATTCCGGCAGGCGACGGTCTTTACCGAGCCCGCGCAACTGGACTACGGCGGCGCTACCGCGATCGCCGATTTCAACAGCGACGGACGGCTTGACTTTGTACCCGGCGGCTCCCCGACCGATTCTCCCTCTGATTTTGGGTTGTGGTCGATCGTCGCTGGAGTGCCGACGGTGACGCTTGTCCCCGCTAGCCTGACTTTCTCGCAGCAGGCGATCGGTACTACGAGCCTACCCCAGACAACCGTGTTGACGAATCTCCTTCCGCAAGCGCTCACCATCTCGAACATCGGAATTATCGGTGCCAACGCGAGCGACTTTGCCCAGACCAACACCTGCGGCACTTCTCTTGCGAGTAGCGCGAGTTGCCAGATCAACGTGACCTTCACGCCCACGGCGAGTGAAGTTCGAACTGCATCGGTGAGCGTCAGCGACAATGGGCCGGGGAGCCCGCAAACGGTTAGCTTGACCGGCAATTCGCAGACCTCAGCGGTTACCTTGTCGCCCCTAACGATCTCTTTCCCCAGCCAGTACGTGGGAACGACGGGCCTTCCGCAGACAGTGACGCTCAGTAACAACGGCACCTCGACTGTCACGATCGCCAGCGTGACGGCGTCACCAGCCGATTTTGGCGTGCTGAATGCCTGCGGCAGCAGTGTTGCGCCGGGCATGAACTGCACGATCGGGGTTTTCTTTGATCCGACAGTGAGCGGCACCAGGACCGGAACTCTCACGGTGACGGACAATGCGGGCAACAGTCCGCAGACGGTATCATTAAGCGGCACCGGGCAAGACTTCTCGATGGCCACCGGCTCGCAATCTTCGGCAACGGTGAGTCCGGGACAGACTGCAAACTATACGGTCGCGCTTACCTCGGTGGGAGGGTTCAGTCAGCAAGTGACGTTGAGCTGCAACGGCGCGCCGCCAGGTTCCATCTGCACGGTGCCGAGCACGGTTACGGTCGGCGGTTCTGGGGCGACCATAGTCGACGTCACGGTCAAGACTGCAACGTCGGCGAGTCTGGCCCCACCGAGCGGCTTTTCGAAAGCGAGTGAGAGGCTCGCGGTGAGGTTGATTCTTTGTGGATTGCCCGGAGTGGTGATCCTGGGCAGGTCGGGCAGGGGACGAAATCACCGTCGTTATCTGTTGCGAGGTTTGGCATTCTTCTGCCTGCTGGCGATGGGAGTTGGCATGTCGGCGTGTGGTGGCGGCAATGGAAGCACAATGGTGCCATCAGCGACGACCTACAATGTCGCGGTGACGGGTACGTTCACCTCTGGCTCGACCAGTTTGACCCACACTGCCAGGCTTACTCTGGTGGTGCAGTAAACGGGACGGTCACTTGCGAGACTGGTGGGTGAATCCTGCGAGCCTTTGCGTTCCGCAGATTGACCCTGCGTGAGACTGCGGATATGCGAATTCTAGTGACCGGGGGAGCGGGATACATCGGATGTTTCGCCATCGTCTCACTGCAAGCGGCTGGTCATGACGTGGTGGTTTACGACGATGGAAGTACCGGCCACCCCGAAGTCGTCACCGCAAACGTCATCCGAGGAGACATTTGTGATTCATACGCCCTGAACACTTGCCTGGATGAGAATCGGTTCGAAGGCATTGTACACTTGGCGGCCATCAACGGGGTCGGTCGCTCAATGATCCGGGCGAGCCGCTTTTTCCAAGTGAATACCGCGGCATCTATCAATCTTCTTGATGCGGCAGAGCGGCACGGCATCCGATATTTCGTTTTCGCGTCGAGCACCAGCGTCTATGGCAGTCCTCAAACCATCCCTGTGGAGGAATCGCATCCGATCGCACCGACGAATGTTTACGGTGAATCGAAGCTCCTGGTAGAACGTGTGCTGCCGTGGTACGACCGTGCTCATGGAATCCGCAGCGTGATATTGCGTTTTTGTAACGCTGCTGGCGCAGCACTTGACGGATCCATGGGACAGGACCGCAATCCGCCAGCACATGTTTTGCCGTTGGCCATCCAGGCTGCACTGGGCCAGTTAGACCGCCTTATGATTCTGGGCGCTGATTACGACACGCCAGACGGGACCTGCGTGCGGGATTACGTGCACGTGCTCGATCTCGCGTTGGCCCTGGTTCGGGCCCTCGATTATTTGGCCGCCGGTGGACCGAGCGATGTCTTCAACGTGGGGAGCGGGACAGGCTTTAGCACCCGTGAGGTAGTCAACACTTTGAAGCACTTGAGCGGTGTTGATTTCCCCATTGAAATTGGGCCGCACCGTCCTTTTGACTCAGCGACCTTCGTCGCCAATGTCAGCAAAATCCGCGATGCTCTCGGCTGGGAGCCGAAGTACAGCGATTTGGAGACAATTGTCTCGTCCGCATGGCGGTGGCACAAAGCTCACCCGCTGGGGTACAAACTACCTGGGCGAGCCGGTGTTAATGTTGCGTGATCCTTGAGGGGAGACACTTGATCGCCGGCGCCAAAAAACGGACCACACCTCTACCCTTCGCTGAACTCGACATCGACGAAGACGATGTCGCTGCGGTAGCCGAGGTCCTGCGGTCAGGCTGGGTCATGACCGGGCCCAAAGTCTGTGAATTTGAAACCGAGTTTGCTCGCCGGCTCGGTGCCAAATACGCCGTCGCTACCATTTCTGGAACGGCTGCGCTCCACCTGGCGTTTGCCGCCATTGGCCTGAAGCCGGGCGATGAGGTCATAGTTCCGACCATGACATTCACTGCGACGGCGGAGGCGGTTCACTACTGCGGCGCATCCGTTGCACTGGTTGATGTAATGGCCGACACCCTATGCCTAGATCCTGTCGCAGCCGCTCGCGCCATCACTCCGCGCACGAAAGCGATTGTTCCAGTTCACCTCGGAGGCCAAATTGCGGACATGGAGGCGATCATAGACCTTGCAACTCAGCACGGTCTGATCGTGATAGACGATGCAGCCCACGCCTCGCCGCCCCCGCCCAGTGCGCCTCCCGCGGGAAAGCTGGGTCATCTTGCAGCCTACAGCTTTCGCGCCACCAAACCAATTACCACCGTGGATGGCGGAATGGTCATCACCAACGACGGTGTCTGGGCCGCACAGATTCGCAAAATGGCGCACTTCGGCGTGGACAAGAGTTCCTGGGAACGGCACAGAGGAGCGCAATCGTGGTTGTACGACGTTGTTTCTCCCGGCTTCAAATACGGAATGCCGGACACCGCAGCTGCGATGGGACTGGCACAATTGCGGAAGGCGGACCGGATGTGGGAACGCCGGCAGGCGATTGCCTCTAGCTATACTACGGCTTTTCGCGACGCTCCCGAACTTCAAGTGCCATACGCCAGCCCAGAAGTAGCACACTCCTGGTATTTGTATATCCTCCGGCTTAAGGCGGAGCGGTTGAGCATAGACCGCGACCGCTTTATCGAGGAGCTGAAGCGGCGCGATATTACCGCGGGCGTGCACTTTATCCCGCTGCATCGGCTGACCCGCCATCGTGAAATGTACGGACTGGATGACGCGCACTTTCCGGTGGCGACCCACGAATTTGGGAGAATGTTGTCGCTACCTATTTTCTCGAAAATGTCCGACGCAGACATCGAGGACGTGGTCGGTGCCGTTCTTGATGTCGTGCATACATTTCGCGTTTAATAAAGTGCGGCGAAACCATGATGGATGAAGGTTCAAGCACAGCTTCATTCCAGCCCGTCCCGCAGGTGACGGTCTGCATACCAACCATCGGGAGGATGAAATTTCTTCCCCACACCCTGGAGTCCTTGAAGCGTCAAACCTATCAAAACTACGAGGTTGTGGTCCTGGACAATGCCTGTCCTCCCGACGCAGAGAAGCTGCTTCAGGACTTTGCGAATAGCGACCGGCGAGTGCGCATTCTGCGGACGCCATTCCGCATTCCGATGTTTCCTAACTTCGACCGCGGAATCCGGGCGGCTCGCGGTGAGTATATGACCTATTTCAACGACGATGACTTCTACTTGCCCACCTTCCTTGAGCGAGGAGTCGAAACTCTCCGAGAAAACTCAAACGTTGGCATCGTCGGGAGCAACAGCTTCGTTATTGATGAGACTGGCCAGGTTGTCAGACGCCGCCAGATGATCAGCCGGACCGAGGTCGTCCCAGGTCACCGCTTCATTATGGAGGTGCTGAGACGCGGGCGCAGCGTCGTAAAGTTTCCTTCGCTCATATATCGTTTGAGTGCTATCCGGCCCTGGGGATTCGATCCGGCAATCGGTTTTCACAACGGCGACTTGGTCCTGCTCATGCGAATGGCAGAAACACACGATGTGGCAGTGATCGCAGAGTTGCTTTGGCAGACGCGTGTCCACGCGGATTCATTCACGCTTTCCGTCTCGCCTGTCCAGGCCATGCAAACCGGTTTTGAAATGCTTCGGTCTTATTGTGGCGAGTATGCCGAGCGTTATCCGCAGCATCGGGATCAGATCAAGCAGCTCGAAAAACGGCTGAGCCATTTGCACATGAGAGCCTTGCTGTGGGCATGGCTGTCGGCCTCCGACGAGGGCGAGGAGCAGTTGCTCGGAGCGATAGAAAGATCGAAAGGGGGGCGTCTCGTGTCAAGCACGCTTAGACTAGTGGCGCGCCATGGGCTTTCACCCGGTCGGCGAAGAAAGCTCCTGGCACCTATGGTTCGCGGATTTGCCAATCGCTTCGGCCTGTAAGGGCAGTTCGGGCCGTTGCGGATCAAGCAACGTCCGTGTCCGCGCCACCTTGGGCGAGCGCTGACCCGACCAGAAGCAGCAGGATGCTGAGAGTTTTCATGGAGTGGTCCTCTCTTTTCCCGAGGTCGCAACCGCGAATACAGTCTCGCTAGAGAAGGAGGAAGTTGGGATTGTTCACAGCCGACAATTGTATCGCCTGCGTCGCCAACAGAAAGGCTGGCCCAGGTTTTCTTTCCGATCTTACTCACGGGCGTTGCGTACCCTTGTCTCCGCGGTTTTGGAGAGACAGGGCAGCCAAATCCGAGCTGACGCTTTGTCGGGGGTGCGACTGCGGTCATCCACAATCTCATTTCCTTTCCAGAACCTTTCGCCATTTGGAGAAGCCGTGCTCCAATGTATAACCCGCCGCAACCTTCTCTCGTCCAGCTCTCCCAAGACTCATGCGGAGTTCCCGGTCCCGAATGAGACGGTCCAGCTTCTGGAACCAGTCATTACTTGAGGAGGCAAGGTATCCATTCTTACCGTCTTCGACAATCTCCCGATTTACTCCCACCGGGGATGCTACAACGGGCAAAGCACAGGCCATATATTGAATCGGTTTCAGCCCGGACTTGCTACGCGTGAACTCGGTATCGGGTAACGGCACGATTCCGATATCGCATTCTGCTAAGAGCTCGGTCTCGGTCCGCTCGGACCATGGCAGAATTTCAACACCGAGCCCATCGCAGGGAAACCCGGCTCCGGCTCCGATAAGGCGGAAGCTTAGGGTTGGGTGCTGAGATTGAAGTCTCTTCAGGGTCGGAATCACGTCCTTCAACAAGCTGGCGTTGAGCGGTGTGCCAATCCAAGCCACGCGAACCGTGTTGGAAGGACCCGCGTCTACCCGTTGGCGATAGCGAGAGAGATCAACGACCGTGGGGATCACGCACACGCGCCGCGCAAATTGTTGCGCATAACCCGCCATATGATTGTTACCTACGATTACGGCTTCGGCAGCCGCCATGATGCGTGGGATTCTTCGTCGAAGAACCGGCCAATGAGCATACTTGACGTGGGGGTTGTCATCGTAATCCACAAAGAACCTGGGGTTAAGACGTTGGAAGAGCACATCGACGAAGCCCGGCAGGAATGGCAAGACTTCATCTTCACAAATCACCGCGTCGAAGCGACTCATTCGAAAAGCATCGAGCAAGCGATTTCCATAGCCTAAGACAGGCCACCGCCAACGCCGATGCCCCGTGCTGTAGAGTTCGTGCAGATACTCGTCATCCATGAGCGGGCGGACTTCGACCTCATGCCCGGCCTGCTCAAATAGACCTACGTACTGCCAAATTCGGTAACGGCTGCTGGCGCCCTGGGGACCGTATCGAGGAAGAAACAAAAGTCGCATAAGGTAGTCTTGCTGTGGACCGGGCTCGGCGGATGCTATGTAGCCTCATATTACCAGCCGGCCGACGCCCTCTATTTGGAAAACGAAGCCGGAACGGGTTGGCTAGGCCCGATGACTCCTCCTTCGCTGGGGTCACTGTCGAACAGTCAGTGCACGGTAAACGGTGCGACAACGACGGCCTTGGGATCGGGCCATGCACTTACGCTGAGCCTTTCCTTGAGCGCCGGAGCAGGATTCACTGGGATCGAAAACATCTATATGTGGGTGAATGGCATCGACAGCACGACATCCAACAGCGGTTGGCAGACGAACGGCACTTGGACGCCGTAGTGAAACGCGCCGACCCGCAGTCTCCGCGGCGGCACAACGCTGACCCACACCACGAAGTTCGCTTTGGTGGTGCAGTAACCAGGATTCAGTCGGCGAAAGTGACGGTGGCAGAGTGAGCTTCGCCAATTGGCCTGTGATTGATGAAAAAATGCTCCTGCTGCGTCTCCAAAAACGCGAATCACGATAGAATCTTCTTACACCCAACGTATGAATTGTAGGCTCGCTGGTCTTATCCTAATGTTCTCCCTGCTCGCTGGGTTGAGTTCGCGCGCATGGGCTCAGGGCGTTCCTCCGCCGGCACCATCCTCCACTGGCAGCACCCCAGGCACGTCCGCGCTCAAGTCTGAGCACGACTACCAATTGCAACCCGGAGAAGATCCTGAGAACCGGCTGCTCACACCGTTTCTCAAGCATCTGGCCGGAGACCAAAAAGAGTTCTGGACCGCTCCCACGCGCCTTAAGGTGAAAGATCTCAGGTGGATCTTGCCTGCTGCCGGGGTGACTGCCGCTTTCATCGCTAGCGATAGCTGGTGGGCGAAACAAGTGAATCCGAATCACATGCAAACCAGCCTTCACATTTCGGATTACACCACATATTCGATGATCGGTCTGGGAGGGGCCTCATTCCTTCTCGGCCACGCGACCCATAACGATCATCTGCAGGAAGCGGGACTACTCAGTGGCGAGGCTGCCATCGACAGTTCGGCGGTGGCGTATTTGTTTAAGGGGATTACGGAGCGCCAGCGTCCTCTGGACGGAAACGGGCACGGGAATTTTTTCCAAGGAGGCGCTTCGTTTCCATCGGAACACTCGGCCATAGCCTGGTCGATCGCGAGCGTCTGGGCCCACGAGTACCCGGGCTGGTTCAGTCAGATGGCGGCATACGGGCTGGCCACCGCGGTGACCATCACGCGTGTCACCGCCCAACAACATTTTCCTTCAGATGTGATCGTTGGCAGCGCTCTCGGCTGGTATTTCGGTCGCCAGGTTTACCGCGCCCATCATGATCCGGAACTGGGTGGCTCTGGCTGGGGTAGTCTCTTAGCCGAGCATGTGGTTGAAGGTTCGCGCAACCCCGGCAACATGGCGTCGCCATACGTTCTTCTTGACAGCTGGATTTATCCTGCCTTCGAGCGTCTTATCGCTCTGGGATACGTTCGAACCGCCCGGCTCGACATTCGCCCCTGGACCCGGATGGAGTGTGCCCACCTGGTGGAAGATGCGCAAGAACGGCTGGGAAACCAGGAGCCCGGGCGTGGCGATCCGCAGGCCATCTATGCCGCACTTTCCGACGAGTTTAAGGAGGAACTTGCACGCCTCGATGGCGCCCCAAATGTAGGGGCGAGGCTGGAATCGGTCTACACGCGAAGCACCGTGATTTCCGGTACTCCCCTGACCGACGGGTTCCATTATGGCCAAACCATCATCAATAACTACGGACGCCCCTATTGGACCGGCTTCAACAACGTAACGGGTGTAACCGGATGGGCCGTTGCTGGACCTTTCGCAATTTATCTTAACGGTGAGTATCAGCACTCACCGGCGGTACCTTCGGAATCGGCGGCGACACGTCAGGCTGAAGCCACCGTAGATACCGTTCCCGTTGTGAACCCCAACGGCGTTCCGCAGCTCGACAGACTTCGCCTGCTGAACGCAACAGTGTCATTCCAGACTGGAAACGTGCAATTCTCTTTTGGGCAACAGAGCTTGTGGCTCGGGCCCAGCGAAGCTGGTCCCCTACTATTCAGTGACAATGCTGAACCGCTGCCCATGTTCCGTATCGACACCGTTGCTCCCTATCGAATCCCACTCCTTTCGCGTTTGCTCGGTCCGGCGCACAATGAATTCTTTCTGGCGCGGCTTTCTGGGCAGCTTTGGTCGCTCACGACTGGCCCGGGGCTTCCATCCCAACCCTGGCTCCACGGAACCAAGATCAGTTTCAAGCCCACGGACAATTTCGAGTTTAGTATGGGCTTCACCGCGCAATTTGGCGGAACGGGAAATCCGTTTACGTGGAGCCATTTCTTGAAGACGTTTTATTCTCACACCGGTTCGAGCGCGACCAACCCCGGCAAAAGGCTTTCGGAATTCGATTTCAGTTATCGCGTACCTGGTATCAGGGACTGGTTGACCTTCTATGTCGACTCGATGGTCATCGACGAGTATTCTCCCATCGGATCAACATACCCGCAGATAAACCCTGGACTCTACTTTCCGCAGCTGCCCAAGCTCCACAAGATGCAACTGCGGTTTGAAGGGGTCACGACCGATCTCAATGTTCCTCCGAACTTCGGTTTGGGGGCGGTCTACATGGACATCAGATATCGCTCGGGTTACACCAATGATGGGATTCTGCTGGCGAACTGGATTGGCCGCGCTGGCCGTGGAGAACAAGGCTGGGCAACGTATTCGTTCTCGCCACGAACGCAGATTCAGTTTGGCTACCGTCACAACAATGTCGACCCCGCATTCCTTAAAGGTGGCACTCTGCAGGACATGAATATTCGAGGCGATGTCATGCTACGGCACGATTTGAGTCTTTCCGGCCTGGTGCAGTATGAAACTTGGCACTTCCCGGTTTTGCAACCCACGGCCCAAACGAATGTCACCGGTTCCATTCAACTGACCTTCTGGCCCAATTGGTCTAAGAATAAGCACTAACGGTACATCGCAACAGAGAAGGCGGCGTCTTGTGGGGGCAAACTTCTTAGTTTGCCCCCTATTTTTGTCAGATAACACAACTTTCTCAATTGACGGGGTTGTAGATTGGCAGGGTCATGGCAGAAGGCAGTTGATTGATGCTATGCCTCCCGAACTGACCCGTTCAACGTCCGGTTCCGACGATGCAATGCTCGGAGGACCCATGAAGGCTAACCACCTCGTCTACATTTTCTGGCTGCTAGCGGCCCCGCTGGCCCTGGCGCAAAATCCCATCCCATTTGTTAACCAGCCGCTGGTTCCCACGAGCGCCATACCGGGCGGTCCCGGCTTCACTTTGACCGTCAACGGCACCGGCTATGTCTCTGGTGCGACCGTCAACTGGAATGGCACCGCGCTGGTTACAACTTTCGTAAGCAGTTCTCAATTGACTGCCGCAGTTCCAGCCGCGAACGTTGTCACGGCGAGTTCTGCCGCCGTTACCGTTTCCAACCCCAGTCCGGGCGGCGGGCCGTCTAGTGTCCAATACTTCCACGTCGCCACACCGATCCTGGACGGCTTCGTCATTTATTCCCTAATCGGTTACGCCGCCACCAATAATCTCGATGGCCCGGCGGTTATCGGCGATTTCAATGGCGACGAGAAGCCTGATGTGGTCGCAGCCGGCCCGAGCGGTTTGATCTGTGTCCTGCTGGGGAACGGGGATGGAACGTTTCAGAATCTCCCCTGTTCCGTGTTCAGCGGTCCGGTCTGGTCTGCCTTTATTGCGGCGGACTTCAATGGCGACGGAAAGCTTGACTTGGCCGCAATCGACTCCGTCAGCAACCAGGTTGACATCTTCCTGGGCAACGGTGACGGGACCTTTCAGAGCCCCAAGATAGTCGGCACCCCCAGTCCGGTCAGTGTCATCTCCGGTGATTTCAATGGTGACGGCAAACTCGACCTCGCCATAGGTAATCAAATTAACTCGTCGAATCCAACGGGTGGCTTGTCAATACTGCTGGGCAACGGCGACGGAACTTTTCAAGCACCGGTCGCCTACTCGGCAGGTTCGTCCGTTGGGGAGTTGGCGGTTGGGGACTTCAACAGCGATGGGAAGCTGGATATAGCACTGTTCGACGGGCAGAGCACTTCTGTGAGCCTTTTGCTTGGCAACGGAGATGGCACTTTCCAGCCAGGAATACAGGTCTTGAGTGGCGGGGGTTTTGCCCTGGCCGCTGCGGACATGAACGGCGACGGTAAACTCGATCTCGTAGTGGGAAACGCATTTCCCCCAAATGGTGTCACCACCCTTTCCGTTCTCTTGGGAAATGGGGATGGCACCTTTCAACCCGCCCTTGTTGCCGACACGGGTGCAGGGCCTACCGAGATCGAAGATGTCAACGCTGACGGAAAGTTAGGTGTTGTTATGCTAGCAGTCTCCCCCGGCTATTCTTCCTTCTTTGTCTCTTTCAGTAACGGTGACGGAACTTTTGGGGCCGGGGGCATAACGGGCGGCGCAGGGTACACGCCTTTTGGCCTAACAACCGCTGATTTCAACAATGACGGACTGGTAGATGTTGGGGTGTCGGCCGGTGGCGGTTACGCGGTCTCCTTGGAGGGATTGTTCCCCGGTGCTATTCTCAATTCGTACCAAGCCGTTCCTCTCAACGGTGCTGTGAATTTGGGACAGCAGGTAATTAACACTACCGGCGACGGGATAAACATAGAGTTGCTAAATGAGGGTATGGGCCCGACGCCCTTGGTGCTGATAGGAATCCAGACCGTTGGGGAGAATGCTGCGGAATTTGTTGTGATGGGCGGTTACACCTGCCCGCTGACTGGTCCAGCGCCCCCTGAATGCTTTTTCGCCGTGCAATTTTCGCCTACTGCGTTGGGAGTTCAAACCGCAACCCTCACCGTCACAGATAACGTTATCGGGAGCCCGCAAACTGCGGCGCTTACCGGCACGGGCGTCGACTTCTCAGTAGCTGCACCCCAACCCACCACCACGGTCACAGCGGGACAGACCGCCAGCTATACAATCGCGCTGGCACCCCTCGGAGGGTTCAGTCAGAATGTCGCTCTGAGCTGCGGTGGAGCACCAGCCGGTTCTACTTGCTCGGTGCCCAGCAACGTGATGGTCGCCGGTTCTTCTCCGACCAAGGTCACCGTCACGGTCACGACGGTCCCGATGTCGGCGAGTCTGATACAACCCAGCGGTCCTTCGATGGGTGGCGGCATGCTGTCGGCGTGGCTAGCGATTTCAGGTCTGTCCGGATTGGTAGTGTGGAGCGGCGGGGGCAGTCGGTCACGCAAAGGACGTGAACGAGTGTTTTACGTGCTCGCGTTTCTGTGCATACTTTCCCTCGGAGTCACCATGTCCGCGTGTGGCGGCGCGAGCGGCACAGGAAGCAGTGGGGGCACGGGCGGGACACCGGCCGGTACTTACAATCTCACAGTGAAAGGGACGGTCACCCTGGGTACAATCACGACGACTCGTGCAACGAACCTTACTTTGGTGGTGCAGTAGATCCGCTTTCATCGACGGCGTCCAATCAAGACCTCATTGGGTTCCACGCATTACACTAGAACCACTCCGCCGGAGCGTAGGCTCCCACACCCATTAGGCGGACGGCGTGACTGGATTTTCTCTAGCGAGGAACTCCGGTCTCCGCGCGGCAAACTCGCGCGATGGAAGAGTTTCGGTTCTTATGGGTGTAGTGGCGGGTTTTATCTGGATCTGCCCATTCTTTGCCGCAGTGCCCGCTGCAATGCAAGCTAGGGTGGATAATACCGACCAGCTCCTCGGAAGCTAGTCGCATCTTTTTTCGCCGACCCTAACACCGCGGCGCTTGCCTTAACGAGGGTCCAACCAGCACCGGAAGTCTCTATCAAATCTCAATCCCAGCAGAGACGAAGGTCTCTAAGTGGCTTATTTCCTTTGACTTTTGGCTATCCAGATGTTAGAAAATGGGTTGCTTGACATCTGTTTCCCCAAGAGTCAGTCACTCTCCTGGCCAGTTCAAACAACGGTGACGAGACGACAGTCGAAAGCAGTCACTTCCAGCGGTCCTGGTCGACGTGTATCTGGAGCTTGAGGGGAGCTGTCCTGAGCGTGGCGCAATGGGCAGCGCAAAACAAGGTCGTCAACGCAGGTTGAATCCAGTCGTTTTCCATCGGGAGGAAGCTGTCGTTATGCGTAAGAGTCCATTCACGATTTCAGCAGTTGGGGTTTTCCTGGTCGCATTCCTCACGATGGTTCAGGCCCAGAACATCACCACCCTCGCAGGCGGCGGGCCCAACAATCTGTCTTCCAATATCTCGACTCTGGGTACGCCTTGGGCCGTGGTTCAGGACGCAAAGGGCAACACCTACATTTCGGACAACCTGTCGAATCGCGTATTCAAAGTGAATGGAAGCGGCATTTTGACTGTAGCAGCCGGCGATATCGTGCCCAACTACAACGCTAACAATCATGGCGACAACAATCCCGCCACTGCGGCTTCCCTCGCCGCCCCTCAGGGAATTGCGCTGGATTCTAACGGCATCCTTTATATAGCAGACACAGGTAACAACGCGGTTCGCGTGGTCAATACCCAGAATTCCGCGGTAACCGTCGCCGGCGTTACGATTCCGGCAGGTGTTATTGAGACCATCGCTGGGGACGGCTCAGGTACGCCGGGCTTCTTCGGCGACGGCGGGCCGGCGACCAGCGCGCTTCTAAACGGCCCCAGCGGAGTCTGGTTAGACGCCGACAATAACCTCTATATAGCCGACACCTTGAACTCGCGGGTCAGGGTCGTGAATACACAGGCGACCACAATCCAATTTCCCGGCACCCACGCTCCCAGCGTTCCACCGGGTGATATCGCGACGATTGTTGGAACCGGCACGGCAGGGTTCGGCGACGGGCCAATCGCCACCGCCGAAATCAACCTCCCCGACGGAATTTTCGTTACCGGATCGGCCACGGCCGGCACCGTCGTCATTGTGCTCGCAGATACCGCCAACAACCGCGTTCGCGCCGTAAACACTCAAGCAGCAACATCAGCCTCGGTTGCGGGAGTCTCAATCCTGGCGGGCAATATCGTCACTGTCGCTGGCAACGGAACTGCGGGATATATGGGCGATACGGGTATTGCCACCATCGCCGAACTCAATCATCCCTCGGCCGTGATCACTGATAACCTTGGCAACCTCTATATCGCCGATGGCGATAACCTTCCGCAACATGGCGTCAATACCAGCAACGAAGTGATCCGCCTGGTAAATTCCAGCAACATCATTTCGACTTTCGCGGGCACCAATGGCACGCAATGCTCGAGCGGCATCCTTCCCTGTGGCGACGGTGGCCCGGCCACCAGTGCGAACCTGTGGGCTCCTACGGGCGTGTTTGTGTCCGGAGCCGGCAACCTGCTCATTGCCGACCAGAACGATGATGCGATCCGGGAGGTCAGCGGCGGAAACATTCAGACTGTGATGGGCGTTCTGCTTAATACATCGTACGCCCCGTTCCCCGTGACGCTGACGAGTCCAGCCACCAACGCCGCTCTGCGCCGGCCCGCCGGAGTCGCCTCCGACGCTGCTGGAAATGCCTACATTGCAGACACGTTCAATAATGCGATCCGGAAAGTTAACGCCAGCGGCACTATTTCGACCCTTGTCGGCGACAGTCTCCCTTGCAACACGCAGAACTGCGGCGACGGAGGGCCTGCCAGTCAGGCTAGGGTCACGAGCCCCTTCGATGTTGCTTTCGATAATGCCAGCAACCTCTACATCGCGGATTCCGGCGACAACGTCATTCGCGTAGTCAACAACCAGTCCAGCGCAATCACTATTGCGGGACAAACAATCCAGCCCGGAACCATTGTCACCGTCGCCGGCAATGGTACCCCCTGCACCTCTACACCCTGCGGCGACGGCGGTACCTCTACTACCGCTCAACTTAACTCTCCTGAAGGCCTCTTCGTCGATAACGCAGGCAACATTTTCATTGCGGATACCAATGACAACGCGATTCGAGTAGTGAACTCGGCAACCGTGGTCCACGTGGTGGCAGGTGTCACCGTTCCTGCCGGTGCAATCGTGACGGTGGCCGGAGCCGCCGATCCCAACACCGCATGTACGAATCCAATCGCTCCTGCCTGCGGCGATACTGGCCCTGCTACCAGCGCGTTACTGAACGGCCCCGGCGGGGTGGGCTTCGACAGCCTACTCGGAAATATCTACCTCGCGGATACCGGTGACAATCGGGTTCGCTTCGTGAATGGAAGCGGCATCATCAATGCGTTTGCCGGAACTGGCGTGGCTTGCACCAGCGACTGCAAGAACGGTGGTCCAGCCCTCAACGCCCTGCTTGATGCGCCACAGAATCTTTTCGTGGATTTAGCCGGTAACGTTTTCATCGCGGATTCTTTTGACTACGAGGTTCGTGACGTAACCACCGACGGGAATATTCACGGCGTCGCGGGGAATGAAACGCGAGGCTTCTCTGGGGATGGGGGGGCGGCCACCAGCGCGCAGTTGGACGTGCCTTTCGGCGTCAGCGGAGATCCGTTTGGAAACCTGCTAATCGCCGACATTGTAGAGTGGCGCGTCCGCAAAGTGTCGCGTCTGGTGGTGACCGAGCCGCGCGCCGACCTCTCAGGCAGCCAGTTGGCGTTCTCCGACCAGCCCGTTCATACTACTAGCGCAGCGCGGGCCGTTACCGTGACCAATGACGGCTTCGGAAACTCTCTGACTTTCACCAACGATGGGACCTTGTCAGGCGCGAACGCAAGCGACTACGCCATTGCTTCAAACACCTGTACTGGCTCACTGCCCGCGGGATCGTTCTGTACCATTTCGATAACTTTCTCCCCGACGGCAAAGGGCGGCCGCGTCGCCACTCTAACGATTACGGACAATGCCGACGGAGTACCTGGCACGCAGCAGTCCGTTGCCCTTTCCGGCACTGGCCTGGAAGTGACTGCTCTGGGGGAACAGGTAGATTACTTCGGGGAGGGAACAGCTGACTTCACAGTGTGGCGGCCCGCGAACGGAACCTGGTACAGCCTCGATAGCTCCGGCAACGAATTGACCAAACCGTGGGGAGCGAGCACTGATATCCCTGTCATTGGCGATTTCGACGGCGATGGCAAGACCGATTTTGGGGTGTTTCGTCCTGCGGACGGAACCTGGTTCATCCTTCAAAGCAGCAACGGTAAAGAAGTGACAAAAGGGTGGGGCATAAAAGGAGACATCCCGGTGCCCGGTGATTATGATGGCGATGGCAAGACCGATTTTGCGATATTCCGCCCATCAAACGCTACCTGGTACATCATTCAGAGCAGCAATGGCCAAGTAGTTACGAAGGGCTGGGGCGCAAAGGGAGACATCGCAGTACCCGGTGACTATGACGGCGACGGCAAAACGGATCTTGCGGTGTTCCGCCCGTCCAACGCCACTTGGTACATCATTCAGAGCAGCAATGGCCAAGTAGTCACGAAGGGCTGGGGCGCAAAGGGAGACATCCCAGTACCCGCCGACTATGACGGCGACGGCAAAACGGATCTTGCGGTGTTCCGCCCGTCCAACGGCACCTGGTATGTCATTCAAAGCAGCAATGGTCAGATCGTCACCCGGGGTTGGGGCACAAAGGGAGATGTGCCGGTAGCCCGAGATTACGATGGCGATGGCAAAGCTGATTTTGCGGTGTGGCGACCATCGAACGCGACGTGGTATGTAATAGAAAGCCGCACGGGAAACATCATCACGAAACCGTGGGGGGCAAGCACCGATATTCCAATGAACAAAGCTGTGGGGCAGTAACCCGACACAACAAGACGATTCGTCGCACGTCATGGACCCCGGATCGTGAATCGCGATCCGGGGTTTTTTCTCCGGGGCAGCGCTCCTCTCCGGCGGTTTCCCTTGCTGAACTCGATCCACTGTGACTTTCGTCGGCCAAGTATAGAAACAGCGGCTGCGACCGAAATCCTGGTTGCCATCTCAATTTGGCGTGGTATGGTGTGACGGTCATGCAAATGCTGGAAGCGTGTGAGGCTTCTTCCGGCGACGATACTGAGGACAGATCATGACAACCTTGCGCGGGATTGCTTCGTGGTTGGTTTTTGTCTTTTTTACGTACTCGGCGGGAACCATGGCTGCTCAGACGGGGCCAGATATCGAGGGGTCCCGGACCGTCCCGACAATTCCGATTCTCATCACTGAAAAAGTTGACGAAACCAAGTTGGTCATGTTGCCGGGCAACACGCGTCCTGAAGCGAATGCGACAAACGACCGGGGCCGGATTGCCGATAGCTTCTCTTTGGAGCACATGATGCTCCTGTTGCGACGTTCATCTGGGCAAGAACGAGCGCTGGAAGAGTTGATCGATCGGTTGCACGACTCGGAGTCGCCCGACTTTCACCACTGGCTGACAGCGCTGGAGTTGGGGGTGAAGTACGGTCTGGCCCAGGAAGATATTCACACCATAACCGGCTGGCTCCAGTCGCACGGCTTTAGCGTCAATACTGTGTACCCAAACCAGTTGGTCATCGACTTCTCGGGCACGGCAGGTCAAGTGCGCGAGACATTCCACACAGAGATTCATCAACTTGACGTCGACGGTAAGAAACATATCGCCAACATGACCGACCCACAGATCCCGGCCGCACTCGCGCCAGCTGTCGTCGGGGTGGTTTCGCTGAGCGACTTCATGCCGCAGCCCATGCACCAGCCGCGTTCCGATCTGACCGCTGGCGGCGGGAACTACGACCTGGTGCCGGCCGACCTCGCCACCATCTACAATCTCAATCCACTGTTTTCGGGAAGTGTTTCAGGCTTAGGCCAGACGATCGTTCTGGTTGAAGACAGCGATGTCTTCAACCCTGGAGACTGGACCACGTTCCGCGACGTATTGGGTCTCTCTGGGTTTAGCGGGGGTTCCTTCACCACGACTCATCCGGCGCCCCCCAAGGGCACCAACAACTGCACCGATCCCGGCGCGAACGGTGACGATGGTGAAGCGATCCTCGACGCCGAATGGTCCAGCGCTGCGGCGCCGAACGCGGCCATCCATATGATTACGTGCGCGGACACCGCCACTACGTTTGGCGGCTTCATTGCCTTACAGAACCTCCTGAGCGCGGGCAATCTACCGGCAATCATCAGCATCAGCTATGGCGAGTCCGAAACAGACACGGGCGCAGCGGCTCAGGCTTTTATCAACTCTCTGTATCAGGAGGCGGTAGCAGCGGGTGTCTCAGTTTTTGTTTCGTCCGGCGATCAGGCGGCGGCTGCCTCGGATCGCGGCGCCAAGGCCGCCACTCACGGCATCAGCGTCAACGGGTGGGGCTCGACGGTCTACAATGTTTCGGTCGGTGGCACCGATTTCGGTGACACCTACGCTGGAACCAACGGCACTTATTGGAGTGCGATCAACGGAACCTACTACGGTTCGGCGCTTTCTTACATTCCAGAAATTCCTTGGGACAATTCGTGCGGCAGCGTGCTGATCTCCACTTTCCTTGGCTTTTCGACCACTTATGGTGCAACCGGCCTTTGTAACAGCCCAGCTGCTAGCACTGATGGTCTTCTGAATACGGCGGGTGGCAGCGGTGGCCCCAGTGCCTGCGCGACCGGAAAGCCGAGCGTGCCAGGAGTGGTCGGTGGAACCTGTAGGGGATATGCCAAACCTCTCTGGCAATTCGTCTTTGGTAATCCGGCCGACGGAGTACGCGACCTTCCCGATGTGTCGCTATTTGCCGCCAGCGGAGTCTGGGGGCACGCCTATGTGTATTGCAACACCGACCCCAACGGCGGCGGACCCTGCACCGGCACGCCTGACACTTGGTCACTGGCTGGGGGGACATCGTTTGCGTCGCCCATCATGGCCGCAATCCAATCCTTGATCAACCAGGCAACCGGGCAGCGCTGGGGCAATCCAGACCCAACCTACTACTCGCTCGCGAGCGCCGAATACGGCACTAGCGGCAACTCCGACTGCAACTCAACTCTCGGGAATGGTGTCGCGAGCACGTGCATCTTCTATGACGTGACCCAGGGGGATATGGATGTGCCTTGCTCTTTCAATGGTACCAACCTCTACGATTGTTTCGACCCAGGCGGCACGAGCTTGAACGGACTCATCGGCGTGCTTTCCACCTCGAACTCGGCGTACCAGCCTGCGTACGGTACGAAAGTCGGTTGGGACTTCGCCACCGGAATCGGCACTATCAACGCTTACAACCTGGTGCAGGCTTTCGTGGCGCGGTCGCAGTTCTACCGGCGAAATACTGCTCTAAGCGAGCTAGTGGACTACTTCGGGGAAGGCAGGGCTGACTTTACGGTGTGGCGGCCCTCGAACGCAACCTGGCTCAGTACCGACGGCTCGGGCAACCAGCTGACAAAACAGTGGGGCGTGAGCACCGATCTCCCCGTCGTTGGCGATTTCGATGGCGATGGTAAGACCGATTTCGCAGTATGGCGGCCGTCGACCGGCTACTGGTACATCATTCAGAGCAGCAATGGAAAAGAAATCACGAAGCTATTCGGAGGCCTTGACGACGTGCCTGTGCCCGGGGATTACGACGGTGACGGCAAGACCGACATCGCCGTATGGCGGCCCTCAACCGGAACCTGGTACATCCTTCAAAGTAGCAATGGGGAGGTAGTCACCAAGGGGTGGGGCGCACCGGGAGACATCCCGGTGCCCGGCGATTATGACGGCGACGGCAAGACGGATTTTGCCGTATGGCGGCCTTCCGACGGAACCTGGTTCATTATTCAAAGCAGCAACGGTCAAGAAGTGACAAAAGGGTGGGGCACGAGGGGAGACGTCCCGGTGCCCAGCGACTATGACGGCGACGGTAAGACGGACTTCGTCATATTCCGCCCGTCCATCGGCACCTGGTTCATCCTTCAAAGCAGCAACGGTCAAGAAGTTATAAAGGGGTGGGGCGCACCGGGAGATATGCCAGTAGCCCGAGATTACGATGGCGACGGCAAAGCGGATATTGCAGTGTGGCGTCCATCGAACGGCACCTGGTACGTAATACAAAGCAGCACCGGAAACATCATCACAAAACCCTGGGGGTTGAGCACAGATATTCCGATTAACAAGCCTGTAGGACAATAGTGGCGGTCCGCTCAGGGTCGAAGTGTCCCGTGATCGTAGTTCGGGCGGGCGATAATTCCGTACTCTGGAGGTTTTCCGATGATAAGGCTGAGCAGCTGGAAAACAACTGGCGCCGTTTTTCTGCTCTGCACCGCGATGGCGATTGCCTCACCTGGGCAGACGTTCAAGACACTAGCAAGTTTCGACGGGGCCAACGGTGGTGCGAATCCCTCGTCTATTGTTCAGGGCATCAACAGGGACTTTTACGGAACTACCTATGATCGGGGCGCCAACGGCTTTGGCACTGTATTCAGGATCACTTCAGGAGGCAAGCTCGCGACGCTTTATGCGTTCTGCCCACAAAATGACTGCAGCCAAGGGAGTACACCTAGTGCAGGACTGGTTCTAGCCACCGACGCGAACTTCTACGGTACAACCCAAAGTGGCGGAACTTACGGCGCTGGCACAGTGTTCAAGATCACAGCAGGGGGCGCGCTGACGACTCTGTATAGCTTCTGCCAGGTAAGCAACTGCCCAGATGGCTTAAGACCTAGCGGTGCATTGGTCCAAGGCAGCGACAGGAACTTCTATGGGATAACCGACCTGGCTTCGGCACCATCTTCATGATGACGCCTGGGGGTAGGCTGCAGCTGTTTACATGCTTTCGAATTCACTGACGGTGACACACCCGCCGCAAGGCTGGTTCAGGCAACTAGCGGAACCTTTTACGGGACCACTTCCCAGGGTGGCGATGGCCTCTCCGGTACGGTCTTCAGCCTATCTGTAGGGCTTGGCCCGTTTGTGAGTCTCATGCACAATCCCGCCAAGGTGGGGCAACTCTTCGGTGTTCTTGGACAAGGATTGACTGGAACCACGAGCGTCTTCCTCGACGGGGTTCCGGCGAGCTTCAGTGTCGTTTCCGACGCGCTGATCAAGGCTACAGTTCCTGCCGGCGCGGCCACTGGTTATGTCACCGTAACCACGCCCAGCGGCACTCTGACCAGGAACATGGCGTTCCACGTGATCAATTAGTCACAGTTCAGTTCCCCACGTTTCCACACGCCAGCCCGCAGCAATCTGGCCCTCATTCGGTTTACACTCATCTTCACAGACCATGCCGACTAATGCATCCAACAGGACTTCCGTCCAGCCATTCCCGTTCCTCGACCTCAAAGCCCAGTATCGGACCATCAAAGCGGAGATCAATGCCGCGATCCAGCGGGTGATGGAGTCGCAGCAATTCATTCTCGGCCCGGAAGTGGAAGGCCTGGAGAAGGAGATTGCCGCTTATATCCAGGCACAGTTTGCCGTTGCCTGTGCCTCGGGGTCGGATGCGCTCCTGCTGGCTCTGATGGCGCTAGAGGTCGGTCCGGGAGACGAAGTTGTTACTGCTCCCTTCACTTTTGTTGCCACTGCTGGCTCGATTGCCCGGTTGGGTGCGCGACCCGTGTTCGTTGACATTGATCCCGTCACCTACAACCTCGATCCGGGAAAGCTGGCGGCCGCGATTTCGCCTAGGACCAAGGCGATTATTCCGGTGCACCTATTTGGA
>Ga0070765_100000102_pt1 | contig 53341 bp, 39 predicted proteins | sample HubBroMetageWFT5_FD_71516 | JGI IMG/M metagenome (GOLD analysis project Ga0070765, IMG submission 71516) | Warmed and freeze-thawed soil microbial communities from the Hubbard Brook experimental Forest, New Hampshire - Hubbard Brook CCASE Soil... | ecosystem: Environmental > Terrestrial > Soil...
TCCCAATCCGTATCGAGCACCAGGTGGTTTTCCTCCATGTCCGCGCGGACATGTGCGAAGGCTTCCTCCACGGTGTCGGCAAACTGGAGCTTCTCATAATCGCCTTCGCTGATCGTTCCGGAGCGCACCATGTGCCGCCAGTTGAGCACTTTGTCCCAATACTCGCGCCCGTAGATGAGAATCAAGTGGTGCGTGGAAAGCTTGCCCGTCTGCATCAGCGTCAGCATTTCCCACAGCTCGTCCATCGTGCCGAACCCGCCGGGAAAAACAATCAGTGCCTTGGCTTTCTGCGCGAACCATAATTTGCGCATGAAAAAATAATGGAAACAGAAATTCAGCTCTGGCGTGATATAGGCATTCGGCCGCTGCTCGTGCGGCAGTTGGATGCTCAATCCCACCGATGATCCGCCTGCCTCCGCGGCGCCTCGATTCGCGGCTTCCATGATTCCCGGGCCGCCTCCCGAACAAATTACGAATCGCTTGGGGTCCGCGCCGAGCGTCATCGCCCACGACGTGATTTTGTGCGAAAGCGCGCGCGCATCTTCGTAGTAGCGCGACATACCGACAATTGCGCGCGCCTGGCGAATTTTCGCGCGCCATTCGCCGGTGCGGCGTCCCTTCGCCTTGCGCTTGATTTTTTCCAGCTCGGCAACCGCGCGGTCGTGCGATTGAATGCGCGCCGAACCAAACATCACAATCGTGTCGCCTACTTTCTGCTCGCGCAGGCATTTCAAGGGATCGAGATACTCCGCCATAATTCGCAGCGGCCGCGCCCCCAGGCTCTCCATGAACCTTGGATCCTCATACGCCAGCTTCGCCATCGGCAGATAGCCAGACCGCTTCATACACTCTCCCTTTCTCGCCCGCGTTCCCTTTGGAGTAAGGTTTCCATTCTAGGAGACTCGCGAGTACGAAAGCCAGTCGCCACCAGTCGCCCGGTTGCGTCCCAAGCAACGCGCTTCGCGCCGCTCGAATCAGATAGACTGAGGCACTCATGCTAGGATTTCGCCCAGCGCTCCTCGCGCTTTGTTTTTTGTCGCTAGCGCTCGGCGCATTGGCGCTGGCCCCGGCTGCACGCTGCCAGGAGGCTCCGGCAGGCCCGCTGCGGCCGAAGCCGGGAGTGGCGCCGGACAAAATCCCGGCGCTTGACGCGAAGCACGCCATCAAGTCGGAGGTCACCGAAGTGGTTGCTCCAGTGGCCGTGCGTGATGCGTCCGGCGAAATCGTGATGAATCTGAAGAAAGATAATTTCCACGTTTTCGACAATGGCGTGGAACAGCCGATTCAGCATTTCGATTTGGGCGGCGACCCTCTTTCGGTTGTCCTTGTCGTCGAGACGAGCTCCCACATCGAGCCCATGCTTCCCGCGATTCGCAAGACCGGAATTATCTTCACCCAGACGGTGATGGCGCTCACGTCCGAAGCTGCCGTGATCGGCTTCGACGATGACGTGACGCTGCTGCAAAGCTTTACCACCGACTCCGACACGGTGCAGGCCGTGGTGAATGCCTTGCCGGAGGGCGGCAGCGGCTCGCACGTGTACGACGCCATGGCGCGCGGAATTTCGATCCTCGCGAAGCGCGCTGCGGTGCGCCGCCGCATTCTGGTGGTGGTCGGCGAAGCGCAGGACACGGGTAGCGAAAACAAACTCGGCGGGGTGCTGCAGCAGGCGCATCTCGCAAACGTAACGATCTATTCGATCGGCTTGAGCACCGCGATGGCGGACCTGCGCGCCAAGCCCGAGCAGTACGAGGCTCCACAGCTTGGGCCGCCGGGCACGTTTCCCATTCCCACGCCGAACGGCCAGCCGCCGACTCCCGAACTCGAGTCGCAGATGCAGGGCAACATTGATTTGCTGGCGGCGGCCGCGTGGCTGCTGAAAACGGGAATGAATGCCGTGGGGCCGAACTCACTGGAAATTGCGAGCCGCGCAACCGGCGGGATGCACGTGAACACGAAGAAGGATCGCTCGTTCCAGAAGGCGATGGATGAAATCGGAGGCGAGCTGCACGCGGAGTACACGCTCGGCTACCGACCGCCCGGCGACGAGCCCTCTGGTTACCACGAAATTAAAATCACGGTGGATCGCCCCGGCGTCACGCTTCGCGCGCGCCCCGGCTATTACATTCCCCCGCCGCCGGCCTAGCGAATTACGCGCCTCGCCGCGCGCCGCTTGAGTTCTTTCCACCGATTGTTGCAGCGAAAAGTTGGGTGAGCTTTGCGAAGGCGCGTTCGGCTTGCGGCTGGTTGTAGGCGGCGCTGTCGGACATGGTCCAACCATGGCGAGCGCCCTCGTAGGTTTCACTTTCGTAGCGGCCACCCCAGGCGGCAAGCGCGCTTTCGAATTTCTCAATCGCTTCCTTGGGCATGGAGCGATCCTCCACGGCGTGTCCAAAATACAAGCGAGCTTTCACACGCGGGAGAAGTGTATGCGGGCTTGCGGGATCGTCAGTGATCAGCCGCCCGCCGTGGAACGATGCAACCGCGGCGAATTTCTCCGGACGCGTGGCAGCCATGCGCAACGCAACGCCGCCGGTGAAACAGTAACCGACGACACCGAAGCTGCCTGGGCCGACGGTTTTGAGTTGCTCTAAGAAATCAACGCAGGCAGCGGCGTCGCGCTCGATGACTTCAGGCGTGAGCGGCGCGGCAAGTTCCTGGAAGCGCTTCATGGCTTTTTCGTCGCCGTGCTTGGAATCAGGCGGGAACAGGGGCGGCTTGCCGGTGCGATAGAAGATGTTGGGCAGGAGCACCGCGTAACCTTCCGACGCAAGGCGCTTCGACAAATCGAGATTCACAGCTCGGATTCCGAAGATGTCAGTGAGATGGATCAAGCCCGGCCACGGACCGGCGCCATCCGGGTGACAGAAAAATCCACCGGCAACGCCATCCGCTGTCTGAATTTCAATTTCCTTTTCAAACATTGCCGCTCGCTTTCCTGGTCGTGGATTTTCCCTATTTCTTTTCCGCTTCGGCGCCATTTTCCTCTTCTTCGAGGATGGCGGCGGCCGCGGCGATGCGGTCGCCCTCTTCGAGCCGGAGCAAGCGGACGCCCTGCGTGGAGCGGCCAGCTTCGCGAATTTCGCCGGAGTGGACGCGGATCACCTTGCCCTGGCCGGTAATGATCATCACGTCGGAATCCTCGCGGACTTGGAGTGCTGCGACAACGGGCCCGTTGCGGTCAGTGGATTTCAAGTTGATGACGCCTTTGCCGCCGCGAGACGTGACGCGATATTCAGCGAGCGGAGTGCGCTTGCCGTAGCCTTTTTCGGCAACCGTAAGCATCAGCGACGTGAGCGATTCGCGGATCTGATCGCTTTCGAGCTCGTCGAGGTTCTGCGTGTCCTTTTTGTATTCTTTCTGGATGATGCCGAAATCGGGCTGCGCGGCATCCATGCTGACCACGAAGTCGCCCTTCGCGAGGTCCATGCCGTTGACGCCGCCAGCGGCGCGGCCCATCGAGCGGACCTCGGTTTCGCGGAAAAGGATGGCCTGGCCGTCGCGGCTGGCCAGGAAAATCATCTGCTTGCCATCGGTAAGTTTTGCGCCGATCAGCTCGTTATCCGCTTCCAGATTGATGGCGATGATGCCGGAGGGACGCGGGTTGGAGAATTCCGCGAGGCCGGTTTTCTTGACGGTGCCATCTTTTGTGGCGAGGAAGACGTAGCGGTCTGCCTCTTCCAGATTCCGCGTGGGAACCACGGCGGTGAGCTTTTCGCCTTCCTGGAACTTCACAAGATTGCCGATGGCTTTCCCGCGCGTGGCCGCGGCGGCTTCGGGAATTTCGTATACCTTCAGCCAGTAAATGCGGCCCTTCGACGTGAACAGCAAGATGTAGCTGTGCGCCGAGGCGGTGAAAAAATGCTCGACGAAATCATCATCGCGTGTTTTCGCGCCGATGCGGCCCTTGCCTCCGCGCGATTGATGGCGATACACGTCCACCGAAGTGCGCTTGATGTAGCCCGCGTGGCTGACGGTGATGGCCATCTCTTCGTCTTTGATCAGGTCTTCGAGCTTAATTTCCTCGACGCGGTCCACGATTTGCGTGCGGCGCTCGTCGCCATAATCCTTCAGGACTTCGCGCAGCTCGCCGACGATCACGCCCTTGAGTTTCTTTTCGCTGGCGAGAATTTCCTTGAGTTCGGCAATGCGCTCGCGAATCTGCGCGAGTTCCTTGAGAATTTCGTCCACCGAGAGCTGCGTCAGGCGATGCAACTGCAATTCGAGGATGGCATCAATCTGGATGTAGCTGAGGCCCATGCCCTCGCCCGAACCGGCAACGGTGATGCCGTATTTCCTGGCGTCGAGCTTGACGCCCTTGATGGAGGTTTCCCGGCTGCCGACGAGGACGCGCACGCCCTTGTTTTCGAAGAACTCGTGCAAATTCTCGCGAGCGTTCGCGCGACTCGACGAGCCGCGGATGATTTTGATCACGTCGTCGATGTAATCGAGTGCGATGCGGTAGCCGAGCAGGATGTGCTCGCGTTCCTGGGCTTTGCGCAGCTCGTATTGCGTGCGGCGCCGGACCACATCAATGCGGTGCTCGATGAACAGGCGCAGGAGTTCGATCAGGCCCAACTCGCGCGGCTGGCCTGCCACGATGGCGAGCAGGATCATGCCGAAGGATTCCTGCATTTGGGTCATCTTGAAAAGTTTGTTGAGGATGATTTCGGGCTCTTCGTCGCGCTTGACCTCAATGACGAAGCGCATCCCGTCGCGGTCGCTTTCGTCGCGAATGTCGGCGATCCCCTCGATTTTCTTGTTGTTGATGAGTTCCGCGATGTGCTGGATCAGGTTCTTCTTGTTGACCTGATAGGGCAATTCGGTGACGACGATATCCTGGCGGTCTTTGCCGCGCTGCTCGATGGAAGCCTTGGCGCGCACCTGGAAGCTGCCGCGGCCGGTTTTGTAAGCCTGCTCGATTCCTTCACGGCCATAGATGTATCCGGCGGTGGGGAAATCGGGGCCGGGGACAATTTTCATTATCTTTTTAAGACTGGCTTCGGGCTCTTCGATCAGGAGGATTGCGGCTTCGACAATTTCCTTCAGGTTGTGCGGCGGAATATTTGTGGCCATGCCGACGGCGATGCCGGAGGAGCCGTTGACGAGAAGACTGGGAATGCGCGTCGGGAGGACGGTGGGCTCTTTTTCGCTTTCATCGAAATTGGGAATGAAATCGACGGTATCCTTTTCGATATCCGCGAGCATTTCCTCCGCGATTTTCGAGAGGCGCGCTTCGGTGTACCGCATGGCCGCGGGAGGATCGCCATCCACCGAGCCGAAGTTGCCCTGGCCATCCACCAGGGGGTAGCGCATGTTGAAATCCTGCGCGAGCCGGACGAGTGCGTCGTACACAGGCGAATCGCCGTGAGGATGGAACTTGCCGAGGACTTCTCCGACGATCTTCGCGCACTTGCGGTAGGCCTTCGTGGAGGTGAGACCCAGCTCGTACATGCCGAAGAGGATGCGGCGATGGACGGGTTTTAATCCGTCACGAACGTCGGGGAGGGCCCGGCCGATGATCACGCTCATGGCGTAATCGAGGTACGACTTCTTCATCTCCGATTCGATATCCACCGGTGTGAGAATCTGCTGGTTTAGTTCGTCCGCCATCTATCCCCCATTCGCGACAACAGCGATTTCTGTTGCTATTAGAAATGCGCCGGCCTTTTATTTTCAACGACTTACAGCGTTTTCTATTCGCGGCAGTGTTGCTATTAGAAAGCGTTTTCGCTTGTGGCTCGTCACCCGTGGTGCATGCGGCCTGAGCGCATCAGCCATAAAATCCCCCATCGTATTCATAGCACAAAGCGGAAGCGCGGGAAGCAATTTCAACGCGCCGCTCGGTATGCCAAGCGATTCAAAGCCCCGGCAAGGGCACGCAAAAATCAAATTCGCTTCGCAAGCCGTTCAAGCACAAAGCTTTTCACTGCTTCGAAGGCCGAAGCGCCATTCGAAAAACGCGGCGCCGCGAAATGCGATTCGAGATCGTGGAGCAGCGCGTCGCGTTCCGCCTCCGTGGCGGATTCAAAAGCAACGCCTTGCTCGGCGTTCGGAGCGAATGTGGGCGTCGCGGTGAAATCCGTGCAGCTCAGCCCCCGCAGCCCCGGCAAAATCTTCCAGCTCAGTTGATAAAGCATATTTGAATGCCGCAGTCTTAGCCGCGAAAGACAAAATTAAATATCCAAATTGACGACGTCGAGGGCGTTTTCCTCGATGAATTTGCGGCGCTGCTCGACGTTTTCGCCCATGAGAGTGCTGAAAATATCCTCGGCCGCGACGGCGTCTTCGAGGCGGACCTTGAGCAGGGTGCGCGTTTCCGCGTTCATCGTAGTGGCCCAAAGCTGCTCGGGATTCATTTCGCCGAGACCCTTGAAACGCGTGATGGTGAATTCCTTTTTCGCGTCTTCGAGGACATAGGCGAGGAGATCGGCGGCGCTTTCCTTCACGGCCTTGTCGGTATTGTGCGCGATGGTGAAGGGCGGCTTATCGAGCTCCTCGATGGCCTGGCGGAGCGTGCGCAGGCGCTTGTATTCGGGCGTGGCTGCGAGAGCCCAATTGATGCGGCGCTCTCCGCCGTTGGTGAGCACGAGTTCGTGGAGGCTGTGCTCCTCGTCAAACACAATTTTGGTTTCGAGATTGAGCTTGGCTTTCTCGACAGCCTTGACGAGCTCCTGCAGCTTTTTCTTGTCGGCGAAATCGGTTTTCTTGTCGAGTTCACCTTCGGCCAGCAGCTCGATGAGCTTGGGATCGCGCAAGCGCCGGCCAAGCTTGGCGGCGACCTGATCGTATTCCTGAATGTTGAGCAGGAATTGAGTGAGCTCGCCGGGCTCGATGGCCTTGCCCGATTTGGTCTTCACGGCATGCGCCTCGGTAGCGCGCTTCATGAGTTCGCGGGAGAATTCGCGCTCGTCGCGGATGTAGCGGTCCATCTTGCCGCGCTTGACGCGAAAGAGCGGTGGCTGGGCGATGTAGATGTGACCCTTATCAATCAACTCACGCATGTGCCGGAAGAAAAACGTGAGCAGAAGGGTGCGGATGTGGCTGCCGTCCACGTCCGCGTCGGTCATGAGAATCACTTTGTGGTAGCGGAGCTTGGAGGCGTTGAAATCGTCTTTGCCGATGCCGGTGCCGAGCGCCGTGATGATGGCGCGGATTTCTTCGTGGCCGAGCATTTTGTCGTAGCGGGCCTTTTCGACGTTGAGGATTTTGCCCTTGAGCGGAAGGATGGCCTGGTAGCGGCGATCGCGGCCGCCTTTGGCGGAGCCGCCGGCGGATTCACCCTCAACGAGGAAGATTTCGCAGCGGGAAGGATCGCGTTCCTGGCAATCGGCGAGCTTGCCGGGCAAGCCGCTGGAATCGAGCGCGGATTTGCGGCGCGTGAGCTCGCGAGCCTTGCGGGCGGCTTCGCGGGCGCGCGCGGCGTCAATGCACTTGCCGATGATTTTGCGGGCGATGGATGAGTGCTTGTCGAAATATTCGCCGAGCCGCTCGTTGACGAGCGATTCGACGAGGCCTTTGATGTCGCTATTCAGCTTGCCCTTGGTCTGACCCTCGAACTGGGGCTGGGGAAGCTTTACTGAAACGACGGCGACCAGGCCTTCGCGGACGTCGTCGCCATTGATGGAGACTTCGTCCTTCTGCTCCTTGAGCATGCCGAAGGAATTTGCGTAGTAGTTGATCGTGCGGGTGAGCGCAGAGCGGAAGCCGGAAAGGTGCGCGCCGCCGTCCACGGTGTTGATGGTGTTGGCGAAGGTGAAAAGATTTTCGGCGTAGCTGTCGTTATATTGCAGGGCGATTTCGATATCCACCTGCTCGCGCTTTCCTTCCATGTAAATCGGCGTGTCGTGGAGCACGGTCTTGCCGCGGTTGAGGTGCTTGACGAATTCGGCGATGCCGCCCGTGAAGCGGAATTCGGCTTTTTTGCCGTTGCGCTCGTCGTCGAGGGTGATCTTGAGACCTTTGTTCAGGAAGGCGAGCTCGCGGAGGCGCTGCGAAAGAGTGTCGAAACTATAGACGGTTTTCTCGAAGATGGAGGGGTCGGCATGGAACGTGATTTTCGTGCCGGTCTTGCGCGTCTTGCCCGAAGACTTGAGCTTTGAGGTGGGCGCGCCTTTCTCATAGGACTGTTCCCAGACTTCGCCATCGCGCCAGATTTCGAGATCGAGCCAATCGGAGAGCGCGTTCACGACGGAGACGCCGACGCCGTGAAGGCCGCCGGAAACTTTGTAAGTGTCGCTATCGAATTTTCCGCCGGCGTGAAGCACGGTCATGACGACTTCCGCGGCGGGCTTTTTTTCGGTGGCGTGCATGTCCACGGGAATGCCGCGGCCGTTGTCCACGACGGTTACGCTGTTGTCGTCGTGAACGGTGATGTTAATTTCGTCGCAATAGCCGGCCATGGCTTCGTCCACGGAGTTGTCCACAACTTCCCAGACGAGATGGTGAAGGCCGAGTTCGCCGGTCGAGCCGATGTACATCGCAGGGCGCTTTCGGACCGCTTCAATACCGCCAAGGACTTTGATGGAGGTTGCGTCGTACTTGTGCCCGCCTGCCGGGGCTTTGGCGGCCGCGGAATCTTTTTCAGCCATGGGTCGTGCGTCTCCTCAGATGCGTGGTCGGTCGTTTTACTTGGGAAGGCGGTCGCGGTGCGGATGTGCTCGACACTTGCCTTGCCCATTGGCCCCAGTCTCGTGAGCTTTTTGTGCTCGAGCTGGGACTCGAAGGGTTTTTCTTGCTCCATCCCGCCCCAAACCGAAATATCGGAGGGACGCGGCGAAGCTTTATTCTTCCCGTTGCGGATGGGAAGCGTTCCTGGAAAAGCGCTGCAAAGAGGCGAAACGGAACAGGAAAATTCTACTGGAAAGGCGGAAATTTAACAAGGTAAAAATAAGGCGAACGGTGAGTGTATCTTCTTTATTTAGAGGTATTTACAAGGAGCTCGAAAGGCCCTGTTTGCTGGGGTTTTGGCGATGCGCCAGATCGTTTAATGCGTGTGAAAAGTGAACGCCGTGTGCGTGAAATCGCGATAGAAATTGCCGCGGATTTAGCGCGCCGGTTCAGATGCGCATGGGCATTACGACGTAGCGGTAGCGGGAGGATTCGTCGGCGAGGGGGCGGAGCTGGCCGGCAGATTGTTCGTCCTTCAGCTCGAAGCTGATGGGTCCATCGGCGGCAGCGGCGAGAAAATCGAGGACGTATTGCGCGTTGAAACCAATTGCGATCGGATCGCCCTTGAATTCTTTCTCGATGATTTCTTTGGCTTCGCCATATTCGGGGCTGGAGGCGGAAATTTCCACGCCTTCTTTCGCGAACATGAATTTCACGGCGCGGGAGCGCTGATCCGCCAACTGCGAGACGCGGCGAAGCGCGTCCTGAAGTTCGCCGCGCTCGATGACGACGGTCTTGCCGGCATCGCGCGGGAGGACGGCTTCGTAATTGGGGAACTGTCCGGTGAGTTTGCGCGAGGTGAGCAGGCGTCCGCCGAATTGGAAGAAGAGGTGGCTTTCGTCCTGCGCGAATTCGAGCGTGGCATCGTCGCCAGATTCAGCGGCGAGGCGCTGAATTTCCGTCATCGCTTTTTTGGGAACGAGGACGCGGGTCTCGGTGGAGAAGCCTTCGAATTTGTGGTCTGTTTCGACCATGGCGAGGCGGTGGCCGTCTGTGGCAACCATAGTGAGCGAGCCCGGCTTCAGGACGAGAAGCGCGCCATTGAGCGTGTAGCGGGATTCCTCCAGGGAAATTGCGAAGGTGGTCTTGGCGATCGCGTCGGCAAGAAGCTTCGCGGGAATCTTCACGAGCGCGTGCGGGAAACTGGGCAGGGCGGGGAAATTGTCCTTCGACATACCGACGAGCTTGTAATTCTTGCGGTCGGCGGTGATGTGGACCCAGTGGTTATCCTGAAGCTTGAACTTGATTTCTCCTTCGGGGAGCAGACGGACAAGCTCGAGGAGTTTCTTGGCCGGGATCGTGCCGGCGCCATCTTTTTTGACCTTGGCCTCGCAGGACGTGCGGATGCTGAGCTCCAGGTCAGTGGCGGTGATGGTGATGCGGCTGCCGGCAGCCTCGATAAGGAGGTTTGAAAGGATAGGAATCGTAGTCTTGCGCTCGACGACGCCTTGCGTGAGTTCGAGTTCCTCGAGCAGGTCAAACTTCTTTACGCTGAATTCCATCTCGGGCAATCCTCGCGTTCTCTTTTGCTGCGGCTACTGTACTTCTTTTCTTTAGATGATTAAATACTATAACAACACCGCCGACGTCGCCGCACGTGTGAGTCTGTGGAAATCTCAACGATCGGCAACCGGGGCCGCGTTTGCCGGCCGAAGTGATCTGTGGAAATTAAAGCGGCGCAGCGGATAAGTTTGGATCACTGGCAGCGAGGAGACCTTCCGGGGGGATTTCCACCGGGCGTCCACAGGCAGCGCGCACAACCGTGCGCGAGCCAAGGGACAAGTCTAACCGAACGAGTCGAGTAGCCTGTTGATGGTCCTGTTCAAATCTTTGTCCACCTGGCGGAGGGTCTCGATTTTGTTGATCGAGTGAAGGACGGTGGTGTGGTGCTTCCCGCCGAACTGCTTACCGATTTCCGGGAGCGAAGCGGAGGTCAACTGTTTCACAATAAACATGGCCACCTGGCGCGGGAACGCGATGACCTTGGAATTACTTTTGATTTTGAGATCCTGAGCGCGAATGCCGAAGTGTTCGCCGACGCGCTTCTGAATCTGCTCGATGCTGACTTTCTTGTCCTGCGTCTCGATGATATTTTTGAGCACCTGCTGAGCGGTAGCGAGGTTCATGTCCGCGCCGGTGAGCGAGCCGTAGGCCATCAGGCGGATCAGGGCGCCCTCCAGCTCGCGAATGTTGGACTTGATGGCGCGGGCGATGTACTCGGCAACGTCATCGGGAAGATGGATATGCTCGTTATCCGCTTTCTTCTGCAGGATGGCGATCTTGGTTTCGAGATCGGGCATCTGGATATCGGCAATCAAACCCCACTCGAACCGGGACCGCAGCCGCTCTTCGATTGAGGAGATTTCTTTCGGCGGGCAGTCGGAGGAAATCACGATCTGCTTCTGCTGGTCGTAGAGCGCGTTGAAGGTGTGGAAAAACTCCTCCTGAGTTCGTTCGGCGCGCGCAATGAACTGAATGTCGTCGACCATCAGGACGTCCATGTTGCGGAAGCGATCGCGGAAGGCAGCCATGCGCTCGAAGCGGATGGAAGCGATAACCTCGTTGGTGAATTTTTCGGCACTGATGTAGGTGAGGCGCAGCGACGGATTGCGGCGCTTGAGCGCGTGGCCGATCGCCTGCATCAGGTGCGTCTTGCCGAGCCCCACACCGCCATAGAGAAACAGCGGGTTGTAGGATTTCGAGGGTTGCTCAGCGACTGCCACCGCGGCGGCGTGCGCGAACTGGTTCGAAGCGCCGACGATAAAAGTGTCGAAGGTGTAACGCGGGTTGAGCTGGTTGCTGGCGGACTCGAAATCGAGTTTGGCCTGAGCGACGGCGACGGGATTGGGAGCCGGTTGCTCCTGCTCAGTGCAAACGAAGTTGAGAACCATCTCGGGCTTGCCGATTTCCACCAGGACGGCCTTCAACAGCTCGCCATAGGTCTCCGTGAGGCGCTTGCAGAAGAGGCGCGTGGGAACGCGAATGGTGAGGCGGTCGTCTTCGGCGCGTTCCTGGCGGGAAGGACGGAACCAGGTGGCGAAACTGTGAGGATTAACCCGGCGCTCGGTGTGTTGAAGAATCTTGTCCCAGAGGTTCATTAAAAAATTTATCCCTTACATCAATAATTGCAATTTCCACTGATGTGGAAAAGTTGTGGAAATCCCCATCCCGCGCGAGGGGAGGGATTTTTAGCTTGGCCTAACGGATTCGGAGCCGCAAAACTACGCCCCGGCGTCGCGGCAACGAAAGTGTGTCCACGTCTCGAACAAGAATCGCTGAAATACGCGAGCCGGGATTCTGCCTAAACCAGACGCGATGAGCAAGAGAAAATTACTCGAACAGAGTGCGTGCGCTCCACACAGTATTCACAGGTTTTCCACAGCGCAAAATTCCACTTGATTGCTGGAAAAATTTCAGAATTCGCCATACGCATGCGGGGTTCGCGGAAAAGTGGAGATGCGAGTGAAAAATAATATCAACAGACTTGTCGGAGCAGTGCGTTGTGGGAAACTTGTGGATTCAAGTACGCGCGGCGCGCGCGGATTGAGCCTTTCGCGCGGCGAACGGAGCGGGGAATGCTACATTTGCTTTCAGGCGCGGTGAAGCGAAGCACGGTTGGGGCGCCGGTAAATGAGCAGACATTTATAAACAGAAAACCGACCCTCCCCGAAGGAGAACCACGATGACAAAGAATCTCGCCGTTGCACAACCGCTGAAAGGAAGAGTGGCGCTGGTAGCCGGGGCGACGCGCGGCGTGGGCCGCGGGATCGCGCTGGCGCTGGGAGAAATGGGTGCCACGGTTTATTGCACGGGACGCAGCACGCGGACGAAGCCAAAGGCAAGTACTTCGCGGACGCGCGCAAAGACCGCAACAAAAGGCTGGCCTGCGAATTATTATGCGAAGCGCCTGGAGACGATCGAAGAGACGGCGGAGCTGGTGACGGCGCGTGGGGGAAAGGGAATCGCGGTGGTCGTGGACCACCTTGAGGCGGACCAGGTGAAGAAGCTCTTTGCGCGAATCCGCAAGGATGCGCGGCGGCTGGACATTCTGGTGAACGATATTTCCGAAAGCGCGAAGCAGGAGTTTGGAAAGGCGTTCTGGAATCTGGACCTCGAAAAGGGGTTTGCGATGATTCAGAACGCGATCCACACGCACATACTGACGAGCGCGCATGCGGCGCCGCTGATGATCGAAACGGCAAAGGAGCACGGGCCAGGGCTGGTGGTGGAAATCGGCGACGGCGATTCGTACATGTATCGCGGAAATCTTTTCTACGACATCATCAAGACAAGCGTAATCCGCCTGGCTTTCGACGTGGCGCGCGAATTCCGCCACAAGAATATCGCCGCAGTGGCATTGACACCGGGATTCCTGCGATCCGAAATCATGTTGGAGTACTTCGGGGTGACGGAAGCGAACTGGCGCGACGCCGTGAAAAAAGATCCGAATTACATCAGCTCGGAGACGCCGCTCTTTGCCGGGCGCGCCGTAGCGGCTCTTGCGGCAGACCCGAACATAATGAAGAAGTCCGGCCGCGTGTTCAGTTCCTGGGGACTTTCGGACGAATATGGATTTACCGACGCAGACGGCAGCCAACCCCATTGGGGCAGGCATTTTGTGAAGACGTACGGCGACTTCATGAATTCATGCGACGACGGTTTCTATAAATACTGGTTCAACGACGAAATGGACAAGATATTCGAGGCCATGTCCTGAAAAAGATCAGGACGCCGTCAGTCAAGCCGGAAATTCAGGCGCTCGATCGAGCGGGCTCGGCCGGTGGATTCGTCCACGTCAATCAACACCGTGTTCATCTGCACATCCCCTTCGGCCACGGAGAATCGCGCGGGCATTCCGTCCAGAAACCGCTGAACAATGGGCTTCTTTTCCATGCCGATAACGGAATCGTGCGGGCCGGTCATGCCGACGTCAGTGGTGTAGGCGGTGCCGTTGGGCAAAACGTGATTATCCGCGGTGGGGACGTGCGTATGCGTGCCCAGCACAGCGGAAACCTTCCCATCGAGATACCAGCCCATCGCCTGCTTTTCGGAAGTGGCTTCGGCGTGCATGTCCACGATGATGACTTTTACGTCGGCCGGAATTTTCGCCAACTCGCGTTCGGCGGTGCGGAAGGGATCTTCGAGCGGCGTCATGAAGGTGCGGCCCTGCAGATTCAGGACGGCGTAGCCTACGCCATTTTTCGCGCGGCCGCAGAAAAGTCCACTGCCGGGCGCGCCGGCGGGAAAGTTGGCGGGGCGAATCAGGCGCGGCTCGTGCGGAAAGAAATCGAAAATTTCCTTGCGGTCCCAGATGTGGTTCCCGCCGGTAAGGACTTCGACCCCCGAAGCGAATAATTCCTCGGCCAGGCGCGGCGTGATGCCGAAACCCGAGGCGGAGTTTTCGCCGTTGGCGATGCAGAGATCAATCTTGCGCTGCTCGAGAATATCCGCGAGGCGGTCGTGAACGATTTTGCGCCCGGGCGATCCAACGATGTCGCCGATGAAAAGTATTTTCACGTTTCCATTTCCGATCTATGGATTTGACGGTGTGGAATTCGAAAGCGGAGCGGTCCACTTCGCCGTGTGCTGCTAGGCCCTGAACCCCACGAATAAGTGGGTGCCCTGCGCCTACCATTAGGCTATCCCGGCAAGCCGGGACGGCACACCGGCAGGACGACGCGGACTCCCGGGGATCCAGTGTTGGTTCAATAGGCTTTCGCAACGCCACCTGCGTTGCAGGCCATCTCCGCGATTCATTGTAGCAGGAATCGCGAGTGCGGCGGATTCGAGGCCGCGGCGACAATCACGGGCGCGAAAAGCAAGACGCGGGGATGTGCCTATGCGTCGTCGTAATCCTCAGTGAGTGAAGCCAGGAAGGCCGCGAGCGCGTCCACATCGGCCTGGCTGAGCGACATGCCTTGGAATTCGATAGGGGCGTTCCTAAGAGCCCCCTGACGGGCAAGCTGCGAGCTGGCGATGTAGAACTGCACGACGTCTTGAAACGTGAGTTTGCTGCCGTTGTGAAAATAGGGGGCGGAATCTTCCAGGTCGCGCAGCGTCGGCGTCTTGAATTGGGCGATGGTGGTGCCGAGGCCCTGGTCCACCGTGCAATTTTGAATGTTTGCGCATACCACGGTGGAAAGATTCTGTTGCGGATTGGGAATGTCCGGATTGAGGTAGACGTTCCAGAGGCCGAGATCGGCGAATTGCGGACTTCCGGCGACCGCTCGATGACGAAATGCCTCCGAAGCATTCGGATGGTTTGCAGAAGGCGGAAGATAGAGATCGAAATTCTGCATTCGGACCGCGAGCGAAGGGATGGAAAGAGCCATAAACGCGCCGGAGCCACTGGCGGCGTCATATTCTTCCTGTGCGACGCCGGTGTTGTGGAAGCGAAAGTCCGTAAAGTCCGGGGCCGTGTGACACGCGGCGCAGTTTCCGGCGTGCTGCGAACCGTCTGTGGCATTCACCGCAACGGCGAGGAAAATTTTCAGGCCAGCGAATTCGGTGGCGCCGAACTGGAATGGCTGTGCGTGATATTTGAATTTGCCGTATGTGCCATCCACCCAGACGGGATTTGTGAGTCCGACGACGAGCTGGTAGAGGTGCTGGTTGTAATCCTGAACGGACTGACCCGCGAGCGGCTGCGTGGGCAGATGATTGATGCGCAGGAAAACGTCGTAGGGAGAGCCGATGTAGCGGCCGAATTCGTCCTGCTGGAAACGCAGCCCGTCGGCATACTGAGCCAGCATGGCGGCGAGATCGTCCACGATGGCCTCGTCGGAAGCAGTGGTGACGTCAAGACGGTATTGCGCTGGCAGCAGGCAATCGACCGGAATGGCGGGATCCGTTCCAAGCAGAATCTTGGCGTAGGAAAAGCCGCAGCCGAATTCGGAGGCGGGATCGTTATTGCCATTGTCGTTGCGGACTACATTGGCGATGTGCGCCACCGCCTGTTGATATTGAGTGGGGCCCCAGCCGAAATTGCGGCCGGTGAGGGTTGATTTTGCGAGATCTTCCGGAGTGGTGAATTCCCCGTCGAAATGAAGGAATTGTGGGCCAATGTGAGGCTGCAGCGAGCCGACCATTTGCATCGAGTTGCGTGGCGTAGTGGTGAAGCCGTTCATGGCTTGCGGAAGCGGACTGTGATCAATGAAGTCGGCGTACGTTCGATTTCCCGCGCCGGCGACGCCCTGAAATTCGACGACAAAATGGCAGGAGCGGCAGTTGATGGATTGCCCTGCGAAGGGGCCTGGCAAAGGTCCGTTGACGGTTTGGGTTTGCGCGACGACGGGATCGCCGATTGCAAGCGGCGCGTTCACATCAGTCATGCTGGCCGCAAAATATTCAGCCCAGCGAGTGTCAACGAAGATGCGCTCGCCGATATTCTGCTCGGCGGGCGCGCCGCCTTCATCTTCGCTCTTAAACTGGGGCGCCTGCCCGGAGCTGCAACTTCCCAGGAACAAAAGGGCGACCGAACTCACGACCAGAGAAGAAGCCGAGGCAAAGAATTTCCTCTTCGATCCAAGCAATCTAGCGAGGCGCTTCATCGTGATTCTCCATGCGAGGTATCGGCGCTTGAGCCGAGGGATTTGATGTACGTAATGACTTGCCAGCGCGAAGGCTCAGGCAGCGCGCTCCAGGTCGGCATGCCGCGGGCCAGATTTCCATTCTTCAAGAGCCAGAAAATTTCGCCGTCGGTAGCATGCTGGACGCGATTGCTTCGCAGGCTGGGTTTCTTCCCGCGCCCGAGAGCGTCTGGCCCATGGCATTTCGCGCAGTGATCGGCGAAAAGTTTCGAGCCGGCCGCGGCTGCATCCTCGCTGCGAGCGTAGGGATTCACTTTCTGGCGATCCGCGTCTGGAACGTGTTTGAGCCAGGAACCGTCGGCTGCCATGCACAGAACTGCAGCAAAGAGGCCGGCGATGAGGCGGAGGCATTTGTTTCGAGCTGAACGCGGAGCGCGCTTCATTGTGCTGACCTGTGGAAGCGGCCGAAAAGCTGCTGGATTTCGTAGGAGACCTTGACGCGGTAGATGGTGCCGATGCTGTTGTCGTTCAATCCGAAAGCCGGCGAGAAAGAAACAGTCGGGCCTTTCGGAATCGAAAAGGAAATGATGGGGCCTAAATATTGAGACGTCGCTTTCCACCCGAAGCCATCCGTTGTGCCGAGTCCGCCGAAAGCCTCCAGCCCCGCGGCAAAATTTTCGCGGCAAAACACACAGGGTTTGGAACTGGCCGCCAGCGCAAGCGGACGGCTGACGCCCAGCGCGTAGCCGAACTCCCACGGCTCGCTTTCGTTCATGGCTTTTTCCGTGATGAAATTTTCGGAAATGTTCCAACCGCGGAAGTTGCTGGAAAGAATGAATTTCATTTCCATCGAACGTTCCGTTTCCTGGCGGGCCACGCCATTGGGAATGAGGACGTCTGAAATGCTGTCGTGACCGACTACTTCGAGGAAGCTGCGGTCCGCCGCGTTGACGTTTTCGTATTCGAAATAAAGGACTGGATTGATCCAATGCTCGCGAAGAAGCGGGCGGAAACGGTTTTCCCAGCGGAAACCGTTGAACAGCGTGGAATCGTTCGCGGTGGATTGGCCGCTGAGATAAACCTCGGTGGTCCACCAGGCCTTCGCGCCATATTCGATTTCGAGCGTGGCGCTGCTGAAGCGATTGGCGTTCGCCGGAGCCGCCGCGGCGGTCTTCCATGCGACCTCGAGGTTATCGGGCTCTTCGAGCGCGTCCGAATAGGCGACGAAGTAGGGCGGTTCCTGCGCGGCCGCTCGAGGCGCGGAGAGAAGCGCGGCGCCTGCGAGGCATAACAATGTAATGGGGAGAATCGGCCACCGGCGGGATCGCCGGGCGCTTTGGCGCCGCCATCCAATTGCAGAAGCAACTGCCGAGAGAGACTTGCGTCCTTGAGGATTCCGGCCGAGCACAGAGAACATGAGAGTGGCCCCAATTAGAAGTTGAATTTTGCTCCGAGCTGGACAAGGCGAGGCGGCGCTGCGCTGATAACCTGGCCAAAGGTGCTGCTGTCGATATTTCCATCCACGGCCTGCGGGCCGAAGAATTGAGCGTGGTTGAAGATGTTGAAGGCTTCGATGCGGAACTGAAGAGATTTTGTTTCATTCAGGCGCACATTCTTGAGAAGCGCCACATCGAAGTTATCGAGTCCCGGGCCGTAGAAAAAACGCCGCTTGGACGTGCCCGGCGTGCCCGGGGCATTTTCACCAAATTGAGAGGTGTTGAAATAGGGCTGCCCGTTGCGGGGGTTTTGATTCAGGTTGAGTGGGCCGCCGGCGTAATCCGGTTCATCCACGCCGAAATTGTTGATGCCGTTGGGTTCAGACCCGAGGTAAGAATCGTCGCCGAAATTTACGAGAGTCACGGGCAAACCGCTGCTGAAATGCGTGATGCCGGAAATTTCCCAGCCTTGCGTCAAAGCATTCGCTGTGTGGAACAAGCGCTCGAAAGGAAGCTGATAGCTGTAGCTCACCACGAAGTTGTGCGTCACATCGAACGCGGAAAGCGCTTTGCTGAGGGATGGATCGAGAGGATTGACCTCTTCACCGACATTGGAGGATTGATCCTGCGATTTGCTGAACGTGTATCCGGCCAGGACATTCAGATGCTTGCTCTTGTGCCGCAGGGTAACTTGCAGCGCGTTGTAGTTGGAATTGCCGATGGTCGCCTGATTCGCGTTGCTGCCGAAATTGGAACCCAATGGTCCCCGCGTCCCGTTGTAAACCTGTCCTGTAGAGGTGGTGTATTGCGTGTCTTCGCCAAACTGGCCGCAGGGAGTCTGGTTCGGCGCGAGGTTGGCAGGATTACTCAGGAACAGGCAAAGAGACGGATCGCCAGGGTTCGCCTCGTCCAGCACAAGAAGACGATGGCCCTGCGTGCCGACGTAATTCACGCTGAGCACGGTGTTGGCGCCAAGCTCGCGCTCAACGGACATCATGTATTCCTCGGTGTAGGGAATTCGATTGGTGGTCGGATAGTTAGGCAAACCTGTGATGGGCTCGAATTGCGACCAATCAACGTTGGCATCGGGATGGCTTGCGCTTGAATTCAAGGGCGCGAGCGTGACAGGAAAATATTGCCCATTGGTATTGCCGGTAGCCGCCGTGACAAACGGCGTAGAGAACAACGGTGGAGCAGGGCTTGTGTAGGTGGTTCCGTAGGGCGCGTTGGCGCTCATCACGCCAATCGTGAGGGCCTCGATCGCCGTGTAGAACATTCCGAAGCTGGCGCGGACGCTCGTCTGCCCGGGGCCGCCGAGTATTTTCGAGAGCCAGCCCTCGCCCGACGCACTGGGCGAATACGCTAAGCCCACGCGTGGCGCAAAATCTCGATTCCCCGGCGGCGCCAGGGTACGCGATACTCCGGGATCAGTGGGATACAGAATGCCGGCAGGAGCGCCCGGGAATACGACCGACTGCTTGCCGGGGACAAATGTTGCGATCTGGTTGTACTTCTCATACCACGGTTCGATGCGGTCCCAGCGCAGCCCGTAGTTCAATGTGAGGTTGCGCGTCACGCGCCAGCTGTCTTGCGCGTAAAGACCGACGTATTTGTTGCGCCCGTAAAAGGGTTGAAGCTGGCTCTGGTTGTACTGGCTGGGAACTCCCAGCAGGAAATCGGCGAAGTCCAGGCCGGTCTCCGTTCCAAAGAATAAGAAGCTGCCATTGAATTGAGCGATGGCGTTGACGTTGACCTGGTCGAGATGGAACTCGCCGCCAAACTTGATTGTGTGTGTCCCCAGCACCTTGGAAAAGCTGTCGAGCGCCTGATAAATGTTGCTGACCTGGTTCAGCTCATTCGTGTTCGTGCCGAATGTGAAGCTGTTGAAGCCCACGCTTTCGACACCTTCGGTCTTGGGTGAGAGGGGTACGATCCCTGGAGTTCCAGGCCCAACTTCGAAACCCTGGGATGCCAGGCTGACGCCGACCCCCCCGACTGGCTTGCCAAGGTCATTGGCATCGCGCATGAAGCTGAAATGGAATTCGTTCACTGCGTTTGCGCTCAGCGTCTTCGTGTCGCCCAGGTCGAGCAGTTGCGCACGACCGGTATACAGCGCGTTGAAACCGGGAACATTGGCTCCGCCTTGAGCGACGGGATATGGATTGTTCTGCGACCAATCGTCGAGAAAATAGTAGGCGGACATCAAACCCCATCGTGTGTTGGCATCGAGGCGGTAAGCGCCTTTGTCGTCGCGCAGCGTTTGATTGGAGGCCGAAGTGGAGAAGACGTTGGTTCCAACGTTTGGACTGGGTATGTATTGCAGCAAATTCGTGCCGGGAGTGATCCAGGAGGTCGTGGGAACTTTCGCGCCGGGAAAAACACATCCGTTCGCTGCTGAAGTAGAGGTAGCCGTGCAGGACCCAGTGGTTTCCGCGCCTGTGTACGGATTAATGTAATTTCCACTGAAAAAATACGGCTCGCCGGGATTGACCTTGTAGCCGAGCTGGTTCGTGAGCATCGTGGCCACATTTGGCCCGCTGACGGTGCAAGGCAATTCATACACTTGTTTGGTGGTTGGGTCCGTCTTCGTGCCGCAAAAGCCGAGCTGGTCGAATCCCTGCGAGTTCACCTGGTCAGACATGTCGCCGGTCGTGCGGTCCTGCACGGAAGGGACGGGAATCTGGCCGGTATCCACGCCCTGGGTCAATCGCGTCCCCTGATAATCGGCGAAAAAGAAGATCCTGTTCTTGCGAATAGGTCCGCCAAACGTGCCGCCAAACTGGTTTTGATCGAACGCTCCGCGTGCGGGAGAAAAGTAGTTGCGCGCGTCAAAATTCGTATTGCGCAGGAATTCGAAAGCGTCACCGTGAAACTCGTTGCTGCCGGACTTCGTTATCACGTTGATCTGGCCGCCGCTGAACTCGCCATATTCGGCGTCGAAATTGTTCGTCAAGATGCGGAACTCGGCGATCGAGTCCAGGTTGGGAATGATTGCCGCGCCCATGTTGACGTCTTCTTCGGCGTCGCTTCCATTCACGATGAAGGCGTTCGCAAATTCCCGCTGGCCGTTGATGGAGATCGTGCCGGGATTTAAATCACCGGATGGCGAAAGAACGCTCGCACCAACGTCCTGCACAGTGGCGGCCGTGACAGCCGTGACGGGCGCTACTCCGGGTTGCAGCGCGAGCAAGTCCGTGAAGCTCCGAAAGCTGAGGGGCACGGCCGTCATCTGCGCGCTGGTGATGACTTCGCCCATCTGCGTGCTCACCGTCTCGGCGCGAACGGCATTGTCGTTGACCGTGACCGTGTCCGTCTTCTGGCCTACTTCCAGAATGGCATCCACGACCAGGACACTGTTCGCGTCAATCACCACGCCGGTGCGCTTATATGGTTTAAAGGCCGAGCTGGTTACGTCCACGTTGTAAGTCCCGATCGGCAAACTGGGGAAGGAGTAGCTGCCTTTCTCGTCGGTCGAGACCGTCTGGCGGATTCCTGTTCCGGTATTCGTGGCGGCCACGGTGGCGCCGGGCACGACAGCGCCGGTCGCGTCTTTCACCGTGCCGGAAATGCTGCCGGTGACGCCGGCCCAGGCTGTGATGGCGAGAAGTGGAAGAGCGGCGATAAACACAAACCGGACCCAGAAACGCGAACGAAACATGGACGAGCACCCCTGTTCTAGTTGTAAATCATTATCAACTAGAAATAGAGGCTACGCCAGTTGATAATGTGTGTCAAGAAGAAAGTTGTAAATGAGTTTCAACTAGAATTTACACGGCGTTTTTGGGCCATTTACAAGGGTTTTTGGGCTTGTGGCGAGGCGCCCCGCACAGTGGGGATCGGCAGAGAAAGTCACGGTGGCGCGAACGATCGCCCGCGCCGCCGGGGAAATACGCTGTTTTATTTTAGAAGTGGAAGCCGACCTCCGCCGTCAGCGCACGGGGCGTGACGTAATGAGTGCCGCTGAAAGTCGAAAGGAAATTGTAGAGCGCGACCTTGTTGGTCAAATTGATGGCCGTGAGCCGCGCGCTCCATTTGTAATGGTCGCCGTGGAAAAGGTTGTCGTCGCCCACCGAGGCATCGAAGAGATTTCGCGGCTGGATGCGCGGAGGATTCTGGTCGTCGTCCTCCCTGTTGGGCGCCGGCACTCTGATGAGAGTGGACCCGAACTCGGAGGCCGGGCAGTTGAAAGGCAAGGGCGTGGTCGGAGTTGCGTGCACGCCATTGCAGGTGAATCCAGCCTGAAATTCCTGATCCGCGGAAAGCGGCACCGCTCCCACGTTGGCGGCCACCATACTGACGTTCGGCACGCCTCCAATGAGAACGGAGCCGGGGCAGGTGTTGAACGAATTCATTCCGTAGCAGGGCGAAGCGCCGGCGACGAGGCCGCTGTCGTAGCGCCAGTTGAAGCCGAACCACGGTCCGGTCTTCCAGGGCTGATATTGCAGGTGAGTGGTCTGGTTGAATCTTTCGTCGTGGTCAATGCGGAAGGGACCCACGGCGAGCGGCACTTCACCGGCTCCGCCGATTTGCGGGGTGAAGAAGCGCGCCGAAACGCTGGACATGACGACGTAAGCGGTAAGACCGTGATAGTTGGTCAGCGTAGTGCGCGCGGCAAATCCCGGGATTTTGGAATTGTGCCACTCGATCGGAAAAGTGATCGGGGTGTTGCCGAGCACGCTGAAGTCGTAGCCGTTGTGCGTGTATTTCCAGATGTACTCGCCGTCGAAAACGATGTGCTTCCCGAACGCCTGCTCCAGGCCGGCATGGAATTCATTGCGATAGCCGGGAGTGAGAGGCGTGAGGGAATTCGACGAACACGCGAGAAGGGGAGCCAGCACGTCAGACGCGCATCCGATGCTCGAGAGAATCAAGTTCTCGTTGAACGGAGTTTCGAGCGTTCGCGCGTAGGAGACGCGGAGCACGGTGTTGGTTTGCTTCACATTGTACGCAACGCCGAGTCGCGGCTCGGCCTGGCGCGCAGCGGTGATGCCGTTGTAAATGTCGCCGCGCAAGCCGAGATTGAACGACCATTTTCCTTTTGTGATGGTGTCCTGGAGATACAAAGCGAGTTCCTTCACGTCCGTATGTCCGTTGAATGCAAAGAGTGTTCCTCCGCGCGTGAGATCGTAGGGCAGGAGTGTGGCGTTGAAGAGCGGATACTGAGCGGAATTTGGCGCGCTTAAATTGGACGCGGTGTTGGGCTGATCTTCGGCCGCGGCGCACTGGCTGGGATCGGTAAATCCCTCCACTGGAATTTCATTTGCATCCAAGCAAGGCGCGTTGAGCGTGGGATCAACGATTCCCAGCTCGTCATTCTCGTTCAGGTAGGTTTGTTCGTAGGTGACTCCAGCCTTCACGTTGTGGATGCCCTTGATGTACGAAACGCTCGAGCGAATGCCTGCATTCGTGAGCGTACGGAATTGCGAGACGCTCTCGCGCGAAAGGCTGGGCGGGCCGAGGTCGGCAAAGGGATCGTCGCTCGGGTAGTAATTGTATGCGTCGCGACGCGTGAATACGCCGAGAGTGAGCACTGTGTTGGAATTGATCAAACGTGTCCACGACGGCGCGATATTGAAAGTCTCGATCTTGGACCGTTGGTCGGTTGCGCCGACAGGGATGCCGTTCGGGCCGATGCCTCCGGCATCTACGACGACACCGTTCCAGGAGGTCGCATCTTCCTGGTCGAAAGAATTCGGCGTTTGAAACCAGGAGCGCGTGAAGCCGAGGTTCAGATGAATGGAATCAGCGGTGGAAAGCTGGTAATCGACGCGGTCAAATACGTTTTCTTCATTCCCCTTGTCATGCATCACCGAGAATTCGGAAGGGTCGAGAAATCTGCCGCTATTGAGGCCATTTACGGAAATAAAATTTCCCCACTTCTGGCCTCCGTAGGCAAGATCGGCGCCCAGATTGGAAGTCCCAAATGCGCCATACGAACTGGTGATGGCGCCGTGAGGCGTCGTCACGCCCTGGCCCGAGCGTGTGGTCACGTCAATCACCACGCTGGTCTTGTCGCCATATTCCGCGGGCGGCGCGCCATCAATCACTTCGAGCGACTGGATCGAATCAATCGGAATTTGATTTGAGAAAACTTTGCTTTGCTGATCGGTAATGGGCTGGCCGTCCACGGAGAAAGAATTTTCCGCGTGGTCGCCAAGCCCGTGGAACAGCCCGTTCGAATCCGCGGCGATGCCGGGGCTGGCGAGGGTGACGAGCGAACTTAGGGAAGAGGAAGCACTTTCCAGCGGGAGGTCGTCAATGATCGCTTTGTCGATGTCGGTGTGCGCGGTGGAATCATTTTCGATTAAATCTCCTCCGCCTTCGACCATCACAGTGCTGCTGGTGCTGGCCACCGCCAGGCTGATCTTCAGGGTGATGGGCACCGAAGAGCGCACGTCTACATCCTCGGCGTACAGGGCGAAGCCCTGCGCGTTGACGCTCAGATGATAGGGATTGAATGGAACGTTTGGAAAACTGAAGCTGCCCGTGCTGTCTGTATTCACCGTGCGCTCGTACTGGCTGACCGGGTTGTGGATGGTGACGGCAGCGTTGGCGATTACGGCGCCGGATGGATCCGTTACCACGCCGCTGACGGATGTGGCGCTGGAGGTTTGCGCCTGCGCGGCGAAACCGGCCGCAAAAATTCCGAGGAAATACAAAAAGAATGCACTTCGTGCCGCTCTTCTCATTTTTCTCTCCTCATAGCTGGGCTGGTCCCGGCGCTTGCCTGCACCGGTGGCCCAGGATGTGAAAATGGTGGTTGTGGAAATACTCACGCGTCGAACATGGACGCCGGGCGCGCGAGACAGACTTATTTAGGAGAAGAGCTGGGTGGGAGGAGCGCGAGGAGAAAGCTGGTGCGAAACAATTTGGATCTGGGGGTCAATCGAGACAATTTGCGCAGCGCGAAGTGCGATGGACGGCGCCGGAAGCGACGCCCCCTGCGAGAGGTTAATCGCCGTCGAATGGGCGAAGTGGCAGAGGCGGCACTGCTGATCTTCATAGGGCCCATTGTGCGAGTGCGCAACGACCAGGAAGGAAAACGACAACACCACGACGATGGCCGCGATGGCCAGGAGCCGCCGTGTCGTATTGCGTGACTTCACGACCAACCCACTCTTCCTTATGGTGCTCAAGCGTCTTACGAGACGCAACCCCGTCGGCATCAAACCTGCAAAACGTCGCCTTCGCGAGCGACCATTTCATACAGCACGGGGTTAACGAAAAATCCCAAGAACAAGCGCGAGAGCAATCCCGCGACGATCACGATGGCGAACGGCTTCTGCGTGTCCGACCCAATGCCGGTGGAGGTCGCAGCGGGCAGCAATCCCAGGCAAGCGACGAGCGCCGTCATCATGATCGGGCGAAGGCGCAGCAACGAAGCCTCCAGAGTTGCTACGCGGACGCTTTTGCCCTCCAGCCGCAGCTTATTGATGTAGGAAACCAGAATCACGGCCGTTTCGACCGAAACTCCAAGCAGCGCGAGCAGGCCGAGGACGGAGGAGACGCTGAACGGAGTGTGCGTGAGTTTCAGCGCAATCAGCGCGCCGACAGGCTCCGTCATAATCACACCGAGAGCGATTGTCACCGGGAACTTAAAATTGCCGTAGAGAGCAAACAAAATCAGGAAGATCAGGAGAATGGCGAGCGGGCCGATCACCTGCAATTGTTCCTTTGCTTCGATCAGCTCGCTGTATTCGCCGCCCCACGCGAGCCGGTAGCCAGTGGGAAGGTTTTTTTGGATATCGGCAATTGCGCGCTGGCCTTCCTCCACGGCGCTCTGAAGGTCGCGGCCCTCGATGCTGTACTGCACGCCGATGTACCGCGAATTATTCTCGCGATAGATGAAGGAGGCGCCGCTGGCTTCCTTGATGTCCGCCAGCTCTCGCAGCGGAATTTGCTGATTCGAAGGCGTGCCCACCAGCAATCCACCGATTTGTTGCGCGCTTTCCCGGAATTCGGGCTTCATGCGTACAACAAGGTCGAATAATTTCTCGCCCTGAATCACCTGCGTGGCAGCCTGGCCACCCACGGCGGTCTGCACGATGGTCTCGACGTCCGCGACGTTGATGCCATAGCGGGCGATTTTTTCCCGGTCAATATCAATGAGCAGGCTCGGTTGGCCCAGTTCGCGCACCACCGTGAGCTCCGTGAATCCCTTGATTTTGGAGAGCCGCCGCTTGATTTCGAGAGCCGCGTTCTGCAGCACGTTTAAGTCTTCACCGTATACTTTCACGGCGAGCGCGCTCTTGAGTCCGGTGAGCGCTTCGTCTACGGCGTCCTCGGCGGGTTGCGTGTAATTGAAGATCACTCCGGGAAAGGCTTCGAGCTTCTTCTGCAAATCCTCGGTCAAGTCGGCTTTGTTGTGGATAGGACCTTTACTCCAGGATGCGTCGCCGTAGGGTTTCAGCCCCATGTAAAACTCATCGTTGAAGAAGCCGGTGGGGTCGGTGCCATCGTCGGGACGCGCGAGTTCGGAACCGATATCCGTAACCATGGGGTACTGCATCAGGATATTGCGAACCTGCGGGCTGAACTTGGCCGCTTCCTCGTAGGAGATCGTGTAGGGCATTGTGGCGCGCACCCAGATGGCGCCTTCGTCGAGGTGCGGCATGAACTCTCCGCCGATGAAGGGAATCAGCAGAAGTGTGCCGCAAAAAATCAGCGAGGCGACCAGCATGGTGGCCTTCGGGTGATCGAGGCACCATCGCAATTCGCCCTCATACGTCTTGCGCACCCATTCGAATGGCTTGTTGACGCGATCTTTGACGCCCTTCTTGAACCAGAAGAAACACATCACCGGAACGAAAGTAAGCGTGAGAATCAGCGCGCCGATCAGCGCGATGGACATCGTATCGGCCATGGGATGAAACAATTTGCCGGCCGGCCCGCTGAGCGCGTAAATGGGGATGTAACCGGCGATGATGACGGCGACGGAGTAGAAGATCGGGCGGTCCACGTCTTTCGCGGCGTGGAGAATCACCTCGCGCAGGCTGTATTCTTTTCCTTCCCGCAGGCCCAGCTCGCGGTAAATGTTTTCCACCATCACGAGCGTGCCATCGATAATGATTCCGAAATCAATGGCGCCGATGGAGAGAAGGTTTGCCGCCACGCCGCGCGCGTGCAGAAAAATAAACGAGAAAAGCAGGGCGAGCGGAATCGTCAGGGCCACGATCACGGCCGCGCGGAAGCTCACCAGGAAGAAAATCAGCACGATGAGGACGAGAATCATCCCGCGCACCAGGTTCGCTTCCACGGTGTCCGTGGTCAGCCGGACAAGGTCGCTGCGATCGTAATAGGGGACCACTTTCACGTCGGGCGGCAGAATGTGGTCATTCAATTCTTTTGTCTTTTGCTCCACGCCCTTCAAGACGTTTTGCGTCTGCTCGCCGCGCAGCATCAGGATGACGCCTTCGACGGCGTCGTCCGTTTTGTTGAATCCGAATTCGCCGAGCCGCGGGGCGTGGCCGATTACCACGTCGCCGATGTCGCGCACGCGCACGGGGACGCCGTTCTGCGTGCCGACGATGACGTTGCCGATGTCCTCTTCGTTGCGAATCAGGCCAAGACCGCGGACGTAATAGAATTGGCCGCCCTGGGAATAAAATCCGCCGCCGGTGTTGGCGTTGTTCACGGCGAGCTGGTTTAACACCTGCGGAACTGCGATGTGGTACGCGTAGAGTTTTGCGGGATCGAGCAGCACCTGGTACTGCATCACCGTGCCACCGAAGCCGGAATCATCGGCAACGCCGCGCACCTGCTTGTACTGGCGCTCAATCACCCAGTCTTCGAAAGTTTTCAAATCCTGCGCGGAGCGATCGGGGCTTTGAAGAACGTAACGGTATACGAGTCCGGATGGACTGGAAAGTGGGGCGAGGGTCGGCGTCACTCCGGTGGGGTAAGAGACTTCGCTCAGCCTCTGAAAAACGATCTGGCGCGCGAAATAATCGTCCGTATCTTCATCGAACGTGAGGATGATGTCCGAGAGGCCGTAGAGGGAAATCGAACGCTGCACCACCATCTTCGGCACGCCGTTCATTTCCACTTCGGTAGGAAGCGTGACCAGGCGTTCGATTTCTTCCGCCGCGTGCCCCGGCCACTGCGTGATGATTTCCACCATTGGTGGCGAAAGATCCGGATAGGCATCCACCGGCATGCGCTGGAATGAATAGATGCCGGCCACGGCGATAAATCCTGTCAGCATCATGACCAGGAACCGCTGGTTCAGCGCGAATTGGATGATGCGATGAATCATTCGAAACCGCCGCCTTAGTGCTGAAGCGAATTCTTGAATTGAACGAACAAGCTGCCGTCGCCCAGGACCTTTTCTCCAGGAGAAAGCCCCTTCAGGATTTGCGTCTGGCCGCCCTGGCTTTCGCCGATATCCACGGACCGCCTGCCAAATTGCGGCTGGTGGGACGAGTCCGCACCCATGGCGACGTAAACGTAGGGCTGGTTTTCGTCGTCGCGTAGCACGGCGGCATCAGGCACTGTGACGGCATTCTGAATCGCGCCCGCCGTCACCGTCGCCACGCAGTACATGTTGTTCTTCAATTTCTCGCCGGTATTGATCACTTCAATGCGAGCCTGCAAGGTTCGCGTGTTGGGATCAACGGCCGGGGAGACGAAAGAAATTTTTCCGTTAAAAGTATCCGGGTAGGAATCGGTGGTCACGATGACGGGATCGCCCACCTTCACGAACGCAAGGTCGCCCTGATACACGTTGGCGAGAATCCACACCGTGCTCATGTCCGAAATAATGAAGGCTTGCGTTGCGCCCGCCTGCATGAGCTGCCCGGGAGCAACGTCGCGCTCCACTACAATTCCGGAAATTGGCGAAAGCAGCGGAATTTCCGGCGTGGACGGCAATGTTTCCAGCATGTCCGGCTTCGGAATGCCGAGGATTTTGAGTCCCTGTTCGCTCGCGTCGAGGTCGGCCTGCGCCTGGTTGCGGTCGGATTCCGCCTGCAGCAAATCGCGTTCGGCAATGGCATTGTGGGCGTAGAGATCCTGCGCGCGCGCGAAGTTTTTATCGGCCACGCGGTAGGTGTCTCGCGCCTTTAAATAGGAAGCGCGCAGCAGCGAATAATCCGGGCTGCTGACGGTGAGCAGCGGCTGGCCTTCATGGACGCGCTCGCCGGGCACGGCAAGAATCCGGCTCACGGGGCCGCCCACCTGCGTGATTACGGGAGTGGTCTTGAAGGAGTTGAATGAAACGTTGCCGGAGAGCCGCAGCGTGCGGGTGAGCTTCGAAGGAGCAATCGTGACGACCTGGACGTGCGCCATCTGGTCGGAAGGAATCGTGAAGAGTTCCGGCGTCTCCGACTTGGATTCCTTGGCCGAAAACGAAGTCATGTCTTTGGCTGTTTCGTCACCGCCGCATCCGGCGAGTCCGATGGCAGCGGCGAGCGCTGCGGCAATCCCGAGACCGCAAGCGCGGCGCATGGTGCGTGAAGGGTTCATGGCAGACTCCTGGTTCCCACGGCTTCGCGAAGCTGCTCGAGCGCCGTCAAATAAGAAGCGAGCGCCTGGCGGTAAGAAAGTTGCGTGGCGCGATAGCTGCGCTCCGCGTCGAGAAAATCGAGCAGGCTCGCGGCCCCGCGTTTGTAAGCGTACTCGCTGATGTCGCGATCTTCTTTGGCTTCATCCAGATAGCCGGAGCGGTAGAGGACGATGATTTTGTCGTTGTCGCGGAGCCCTTCGACGGCGCTGATCACATCGGTCATCACCTGATCGCTGGCCGCAAGCTCCAGTTCGGTGGCCTGGGTGATGGCGTAACCTGTGCGCGCGATTTCGCCCTGGTTGCGGTTGAAGACGGGAATATCAATGCTGCCGAAAATGGATGCGCTGTTGGCTTGTCCGGTATGCGAATAATCAATCGAGGCGGTCACGTCCTGCTTGCCATTCGCCTTCGCAAGATCGAGCTGGCTCTTCGCGGCCGTCACGCCCTGCACTGCGGCGCGCAGGTCCGGGCGGTTGGCCAACGCCTTCGCCTGCATATCCTCGAGATTGACTTGCAGCGGCTGGTAGTCGAAATCGCCCGACACATCGAAGTCCGCGGATACCGATTGGTATCCGAGCATCTGCCGCAGCCCGGCAAGGGCCTGCACCCTGGAGAGTTCAGCCTGAGAGACGTCCGTCTGGAATTGAAGCAGCTGCAGCTTGATTTTCAGGAAATCGTCTTCGCTGATGTCGCCGTCTTTGTAACGGATCTGGCTGACGTCCACGGTATTCAGAAAACTTTTCATGTCCTGCTGGGCCAAATCGAGAGTGGATTCGGCGAGCTGCACGCTGATGAATTGCGAAGCCACCTGAAAGACGAGCGTGCGCTCGTTGTCTGCAATCGTGGAAGTAGTTACCGCGGTTTGGTCCTTTGCGGCCTGAAAGCGGTAATGCCGCTTGCCGCCGCGCTCGAAGAGGTAACCGATGCCGATATCGAATTGCGCGTTGTTGTCGATGTAGGTGGCGTTGAAATTTCCCGGCTGCAGGAAGGGAAGGAATTGCGCGTCGCCAGAGAGCGTCAGATTCGGGCGCAGGTTCGCGGTAATTTCCTGCGCCTGATTTTGCAGAATCATCGTTTGCGCGGCAAGCAACGTGTGGTTGTGCTGCAGCGCCAATTGGATGGCTTCTTCGAGCGTGATGCGCACGGCGCCCTGCGTCTGCGCGAGGGGAGTTTGCGCCGGCGCGGGCGAGGACTGCGCGAACACACGGCCGCCGCCGCAAAAACACAAAGACAAAATGAAAATTCCAATTCGCATCTGTTGCATACGCATAAAATTCTGCCTTCTGGGAACAAATGTAGTGGTGAATGGATGCGCCACGAGCGGCGCGGGAAAAACAAGGTGTTATGCGGAGGGAGGAGCGCGGGCGGGAACGCGGGAGGTTACCGGCGCCGGCGAAAATTCGGGCTCTCGCGGCTCATCCTGAGGTCCGAGCGGCGCAAGAACCGGGGCCTGATTGCTTTCCAGCGGCTGCCCGATCGGCTGGTGATTCAGATGGCAGATAGGGCAGTTTGATTCTGAAGAATTCGCGTGATTATGCCAGACGATGCCCATTGTGGTGGCGGCCACGAGGAGCGCCACCAAAATGACCGGCACCGCAAGGTACCTTAAGGATCTTCGGTCTGGATTTTGCCTGAGCATCTTCGAAAAAGACACCTGCACCCCTGACTATACAGTAGACGCCCCGGGACTCCAATCGGTTGCAGAGGAGATACACGGATGAGGCAACCGCAGGGCGACTGAGTGAGGCCGTCTGATCAGTTGGATTGTTCGAGGGCTTTTTCGACCATAGCCACGCATTTTTCCACGCGCTTGCGGAGCGGGCCTTCGATTTCCTGCTGGCGTTCGCGCAGGGTGAACATTTCGTCGGCGATGTTGAGCGCGGCGAGCACGGCGACTTTGAGCGAGTCCACCATGCGAGTGGATTCGGAGATGGCGCGCATCTTGGAGTCCACGTAAGCGGCAAGCTCCTTGAGATATTCTTCGTTCTGGTCCGCGCTGACGTTGTAACTCTGGTCGTAGATTTCGATTTTCACGATCTTGCTCCCCGGCTGTGGCAAGGCCATTGTCGGCCAATGGGGGCGGCGGCGCAAGCGGCGCGCGGGGCGGGTACCACGAGAGCAGTTTGCTAGCTTGCGCGGAGCGTAGCGCCGAGATTTTGCTGGAGTGCCGCAACGATGCGCGAGGAAAAATCGGAGAGTTGGACGTCGGTGAGCGTGGCCTGCCCGCTCTGGAACGTCACGTGGATCATGAGCGAGAATTTTCCGGCGGGAACCTGGCCGCCGCGAAAGAGGTCGGCAGGCTCGACGCGCTGCAACTCCGGGATTCCGAGCGAGCGGATTGTTTCCTCGACTTTGGCGAAGGAAACTCCGTCCGCAAGTACGAGAGAGAAATCGCGCTCGACCGCCGGGAAGCGCGGCAGCGGAACGAAACGCACGGCCGCGCGAGCGGCTTCGATGCCTTCGAGCAGGGGCTCCAGGCGAAGCTCCGCGACAAAGGCATCCTGGCGAATTTTGAACGTATCCGTGATGCGGCGCGCGAGCTGGCCGGCTGAGCCAAGCTCAGATGGTTTGCCATTCGCGCGCCCGAGAGAAACCTGCGCCGCGCGAGCGCCCGCGAGCCATGCAGGCGCACCCTGACGCCACGAGAAACCTCCCGCGAGTTCGCCGATGCGGTCGAGGTCGCCTTTCAAATCTTCAAAGCCGAATTCGCGCGCGGATTCGTGAATCGTCTTTTCACGCGCCAGGCCCGTGCCGCCGAGGGTGAGGACGATGGTTTCAACGGGTTCGCCATCCCGGAGTTCATAGGCTTTGCCAATTTCGAAGAGTCGCAAATTGCGTTGGCCGTGATTCAAATTCCATTCCATCGCGGCGACCATGCTAACCGCGCCGGTGGAGCGCATCACTGAGGCGTCTTCGGCAAGCGGATTGCCGATTACCGCAGGTTTCAGATTTTCCGGGCGGAAGAGCACGTCGCGCTCTTTATCCACGAGCGGGATTTCGAGAATTTCCTGGTAGCCGAGAGCGACGACGCGTTCGCGGAGCAGGTCCTGAGCCTCGGCGTGGGGCAGGCGATGGGCAGGAAGTTTTGCGGGAGGAATTCGCGCTGGAAACTTGTCGTAGCCGTAGAGCCGCGCAACTTCTTCCACGAGATCAATTCCGCGCGTCACATCGCGGCGCCACGAGGTTTCCCGGCATTCCCATGCGGCGACAAGCGAGCCCGCGCTGCCTCGGTTTGCGTCCACACGCACCGGATGGAAACCGAGTGCGCCCAGAATTTCCTCGATGTCGCGGTCGGGTACGTCCGCGCCCATCACGCGGAGCAGTTCCTTGCGCGTGAATTCGATTTTTCGTGGCTCCGCGCGACGCGGGTAGACGTCGATCACACCAGCCAGCAATTCTCCGCCTGCGATTTGCAGAATCAGCTCGGCGGCGCGACGAGAGGCAAGCTCCGCCATTTCCGGATCTCCGCCGCGCTCGAAGCGATGCGACGCTTCCGTGCGCAGGCCGAGCGCTTTCGATGTACGGCGGACCGAGACGGGATCGAACCACGCGGATTCGAGCAGAATATTTGTGCTGCTGAAGCCTATTTCGGTGTCCGCGCCGCCCATCACGCCGCCGATGCCGACGGCGCGCTTTCCGTCGGCGATCACGCACATGCCGGCTTTGAGCGTGCGTTCGGCGCCATCGAGGGTGCGAAGCTTTTCGCCCGCGCGGGCGCGACGGACGAGGATGCGATGATCGTTTAACTTATCGAGATCGTAGGCGTGCTGCGGCTGGCCGAGATCGAACATCACGTAGTTTGTAATGTCCACAATGTTGTTGATGGAATTCTGGCCGATGGCTTCGAGGCGCTGGCGGAGCCAATCCGGCGACGGCTGAATTTTGACGCCGCGGATGATGCGGGCGGTGAAACGTCCGCAAAGATCGGGCGCCTCGATTTCGACGCGCGCCGCTGATGCCGCACTTTCGGCGGATTCTTTCAGCTTGGGCTGCACCGGCTTGAGCGGGAGACGATAAATCGCGGCTACCTCGCGCGCCATGCCGTAGTGGCCGAGACAGTCGGGACGGTTCGCGGTGATTTCGGCGTCGAGAACCGGGCCGGCTACGGTTTCTTCGATTGCATCCACGGGAGTTCCGGCGAGCGACAGGCGCGCACGCAGGTCGGCGGCAGACGCTTTTGCGTCAACATATTCCTTCAGCCAGTTGTAGACGATTTTCATTTCTATGGCGTCTCTATGGGAACTGCCGCAAAAATCGCACGTCGTTTTGGAATAGAAGCGGGACTTCGGTGACGCCGTATTTCATCATGGCGAAGCGGTCCACGCCGATGCCGAAGGCGAAGCCGGAAAGGCGCTCGGGATCATATTTGACGAAGCCGTAGACGGCGGGGTTGACCATGCCGGCGCCGAAGAGTTCGATCCAGCCGGATTGTTTGCAGACGCGGCATCCACTGCCGCCGCAGACGTGGCATGTGGCGTCCACTTCGGCGGAAGGCTCGGTGAAGGGGAAATAGCTGGGGCGCAGGCGCGTCTTCACCTTGGGGCCGAGAAATTCGCGGACGAAATATTCGACGGTGCCCTTGAAATCGCAGAAGGTGATGTCCGTATCCACGGCAAGGCCTTCGATCTGATGGAACATGTAGCCGTGGGTCGCGTCGGGATTATCGCGGCGATAGACTTTTCCGGGCACGATGATGCGTACGGGCGGCGCCTGCTTTTCCATGGTGCGGATTTGCATTGGCGAAGTGTGCGTGCGGAGCAGGTGGCCACTTTTGCTTCCCTCAATATAGAAAGTGTCCATGTTGTCTCGCGCGGGGTGGTGCTCGGGAATGTTGAGCGCCTCGAAATTGTAGTAAGGCGTTTCGATTTCGGGGCCTTCGACAACGCTGAAGCCAATGGATTGGAAGATGCGCTGGAGTTCTTCGAAAGTTTGGCGGATGAGGTGCCGCGTACCGATGGCGCGTTCGATGCCGGGGAGAGAAAGATCAATTTTGTCACGGGCGGAAGCGGAGCTTTCAGCGAGATTTTCGATCTCTCGCTGTTTTTCGGCGAGCGTAGCTTCGATGTGCGATTTAAGTTTGTTGAGTTCCTGGCCGACTGTGCGTTTTAGGTCCGGCGACGCCGTTTTCAGCCAGTTATCCGTGACTTGTGTGAGGATGCCGGATTTGCGCCCCGTCCATTTGATTAGAAATGCCTGCCAATTTGCGGGATCGGAGGAATGGCGTGCAGCCTGGTCGTCGAATGCGCGCTGCAATTCTGCGAAGCGTGACGCAACCGCCTCGGGGGAAATCGTTCCGAGCGGCGCGAGCGTTTGCGTTGTCGGATCAGGCGTCGTCATCGAAAGGTGATGATACCGCAGGGGCGAGCATTGGGCTCGCCCCGAATGATTTGTGGCATTCGGGCGTTGATGTGCCGACGGGATAATGCGCTGGCCTGAAAGGCGAGGCCGCCGCCGCAGAACCGGAAGCGCTCGCAGCGCGGGCGGGTCTGAGACTCGCCCGAAAATTGCGTCGGCCTCGACTCCAATGCCGAGGCAGTGCCGGCGCCGCAGTTATCCTTCTTCGTGGTGCCGGACGGGCGCCGGCTTCGCCGCTGCCTTCGCACCGGCCGGCGCGGATTTCAAATGCCCTTGCGCCTGAGTGACCAGCGCCGTGAAGCCTTCGGCATCCGTCACGGCCAAGTCCGCGAGAATTTTGCGGTCGAGTTCTACACCGGCGAGCTTCAGGCCGTGAATCAACTGGCTGTAAGTGAGGCCGTTGTTGCGGGCAGCCGCGCCGATGCGCTGGATCCAGAGCGAGCGGTAATCTCGTTTGCGCACGCGGCGGTCGCGATAGGTGTAGCGCAAGGAGCGGTTGACCGCCTCTTTTGCGGAGCGGAAGAGCTTGCTCTTTGTGAGGAAAAAGCCCTTGGCGTGTTTCAGCAGCTTTTTGCGGCGTGCGCGCCGTTTTGTACCGCGTTTGACTCGAGGCATTGCGTGATTCTCCTATGGGGCGCGTGTGTGGCGCCGGGTGTCATGCGCTTGTGAGGCGCATACCGATTCAAATTGAATGGGGAGACAAACGCAGGCCGTTTTCCCACGTAAAAGCGCAGGAAACAGGATGGGTTTGTCTCGTTGTACTACTCAGCAGGTCCCGATGTTTTAGGACATCCGGCCGGCGGGCACCCATTACGCTCCGCCAGACACGGGAAAAATTTAAAGCCGCTTGCGCGGCACAAAGCTCACGCCCGGAATAACAAATGAAATCTAAGGAAGCCCGTAGGGCAACGCGAGGCTGACGTTGTTGACGTCCGCTTTGTTCACGGCGACCTTATTCAAAAGAGCGCGCATGCGGCGGGGGCGCTTCGTTCCGGTGAAATGGCGCTTTCCGGAACGCCACCGCAGCAATTTTCCGGTGGAGGTGATCTTGAAACGCTTGGCGGCGCCGCGATGCGTCTTCAATTTCATTTTCTTGTTCTTCTTCACGATATCCTCGTTGCCAAAAATTTCGTTATGCTTGCCCGCCCGCGGCCGGTTGACCGGCACGAGCCGGAGCGGCTGCCGCCGCGCCTTTTTTCGGAGCCAGAAGCGCGAGCAGGATGTTGGCTTCCATCCTGGGGCCGAATTCGACAAGGGCGTGGTCCATGATGTCCTTGAGAAGACGGTCCATCTTGCCGCGGCCGACATCCTGGTGAGCCATCTCGCGGCCGCGATGAAAAATCATGGCCTTCACTTTGTAACCCTCGCCCAGGAACCGGATAATCTGGTTCTTCCGCACCTGGTAATCGTGCTCGGCGGTGGAGGGCCGGAACTTCACTTCCTTGATGTGCGAGCTTTTCTGATTCTTTTTCTGCTCGTGAGCTTTTTTGTTTTGCTCGTAGAGAAACTTGCCGTAATCGACGATTTTGCAGACAGGCGGCACGGCGTTGGGCGAGATTTCCACAACGTCCAAGCCGGTTTCGCGAGCCTTTTTCATCGCGTCGAAGAGGGTCATGACGCCGAGCTGATTCCCGTCTTCGTCAATCACGCGGACTTCGCGAGCGCGGATGCGCTCGTTTACTTTAAGGCCGCCAGGTCCACCCCGTTCTGCGATAAAACCACCTCCCGGGCACGCGCTATTACGTTCGCCGCCCGAATTCCCGGCCTCGCGCAGGCAGATTCGACCGCATGAGGGTACGGGCCAGAAAGTATAGCATGGGTTTCCCGCGCTGCCGCAATAGCGTATTTTGGCGCCCGGGATTACTTTACGAACGGAATGTAGGCGCCGACCTCTCGCCGGTAGGTGAGAAATTCGTCGCCGAAACGCTCGGCGAGGAGCTTGTCTTCGATGCGGACGCGGATTTCCGTCCCGATGATGAAGATCACAACAGCGATCAGGAGCAACGGAAGCCAGGCCGTCATGAAGCCCATGCCGAGCAACATACAAAACATCGAGGTGTAAATCGGGTGGCGGACCACGCGGTAAGCGCCTTCGCGGACTAGCTTGTGGTCGGCGTTGAGGCCGGCGTCAAAGCGCCACTGATTTCCGAGCGTGCGCGCGGCATTCCAGGATAAGAGGGCGGCAAGCGTAATAAAGAGAACAGAAAGTGCGACGCGCCAGATTTCCGGCGAGCGCTCCCAAAACTTGCCCTGCCAAATGAGCACATATCCAATCGATTCGAGGATGATGCCCCAGCGCGCGCGGCGGTCGAGTTTAGTGGGTGCCTGGGATTTCCGCTTGATCAGCAGAAAAGGGAGGCCCCAGATGAGCCAACCGACCCAGATGATGGTGTATTGATAGAGGCGCATATGAGGAATCAGGAAACCGCGCGCGTATCAATTTCCTGGCGGAGGTCGGCGAGGAATTGGTCGAGTGGCCGCGGGCCTAGATCGCCCTTGGTGCGGTGGCGCACGGAGACAGTACCCGCCTCGGCTTCCTTGCCGCCCAGAACGAGCATGTAGGGAATTTTTTGAAGCTGCGCGTCGCGAATTTTGGCTTGCAGCTTTTCGTTGCGGTCGTCGAGATGGACGCGGATGCCGGCGTCTTTCAGTTGCTGCGTCACTTTCTGCGCGTAGTCGATGGTTTTTTCGCTGAGCGGGAGCACAGAAGCCTGCACGGGCGAGAGCCACGCCGGGAACGCTCCGGCGTAATGTTCGATCAGGACGCCGAAGAAGCGCTCGACCGAGCCCCAAAGTGCGCGGTGGACCATCAGCGGCTGGTGGCGCGAGCCGTCTTCGCCCACATATTCGAGCTTGAAGCGGCGCGGCAGATTGAAATCGAATTGGACGGTGGTGAGCTGCCAGGGGCGGCCGATAGCGTCCACGAGCTTCACGTCAATTTTCGGTCCGTAGAAGGCCGCCTCGCCGGGCATGTATTTGTACGGGACGTTCATGCGCTTGAGAGTGCTGGTGAGCGCGTCTTCCGCGTGTTTCCACTCCTCGGGAGTTCCCGCGTAATCCTGCGGGCGCGAGGAATCGCCACCGGAAAGCTCCACTTCGTAGCGATCGAAACCGAAGACGCGCAGGACTTCCCATGCGAATTCGACGCAGTCTTGCACTTCCTTCTCGATTTGTTCGGGCATGCAGAAAATGTGGGCGTCATCCTGCGTAAACCCGCGCACGCGCAACAGGCCATGAAGTACGCCGCTGCGCTCGTAACGGTAAACAGTGCCAAGTTCGGCGAGGCGCACCGGTAACTCGCGATAGCTGCGCAGGCGCGATCTGTAAATCAGGATGTGGCCCGGGCAATTCATGGGCTTGAGTTGGTAGTCATCTTTTTCGACTTCCATCGGCCCGAACATGTTGTCTTTGTAAAATCCTGTGTGTCCGCTGATTTCCCACAAATGGCGGCGCATCACATGGGGCGTGAAGACGAGGTCGTAGCCGTGGCGGGTGAGAGCTTCGCGCAGCCAGTCCTCCATCACGCGGCGAATGATGCCGCCCTTGGGGTGCCAGAAAACCAGTCCGGGGCCGGCGTCCTCTTCAATGCTGAAAAGATCGAGTTCCTGCCCGAGCTTGCGATGGTCGCGGCGCTTGGCTTCCTCAAGCTTGTGCAGATATTCGTCGAGATCTTTCTGGTCCACGAAGCAGGCGGCGTAGATCCGCTGCATCTGCGGATTGCCTTCCTGGCCCTTCCAGTAGGCCCCGGCAACGTTCATCAGCTTGAATGCTTTTATGCGGCCGGTGGAAGGAATGTGCGGGCCGCGGCAGAAATCCATAAATTTACCGGTGGTGTAGAACGAAACCATCGGCTCGATGGCCTTTTCCTCGATCAGCTCACATTTGAATTCCTGATTGCTCTTGCGGTAAAGCTCCAGGGCTTCGGGCTTGGGGAGGAATTTGCGCTCGTTGGGGACATCTTTCGCCGCGAGTTCGTGCATTTTCGCTTCGATCTTTGCCAGATCCTCGGGAGTGAACGGCTCCGGGCGCACGAATTCGTAGAAGAAGCCGTTTTCAATAGGCGGGCCGATGCCGAGTTTTACGTTGGGGTAGAGTTCGAGCACGGCGGCGGCAAGCAAGTGCGCGGCCGAGTGGCGGAACACCTGGACGGCGTCAGGATCCTTCGCGGTGAGGATCGAAAGCTTCACGCTGTGGTCGAGCGGCTTCGAAAGATCAACGAGCTCGCCATCGACGCGCGCGACGAGAGCGTCCTTCGCCAGGCGCGGCCCGATTTGCGCTGCCACCTGTGCGGCGGTGGTGCCGCTGGGCACGTCGCGAGTCGAGCCGTCCGGCAGCGTTATTTGAATGTTGTCCATGTGAGCCCGGAAGTCCTTGTGGAAACATCTAGACTACTGGCGCGCGCAGGCGGGGTCAAGAAATGTCGCAATCTCTAAACGAAGGGGCGCCGTCGCCGAGCAAGCCGACCGTGTGCCATCGGCCTGCAAAAACTTCATGATATACTCCCGCGCAATTTTAGGATTGGTCAATTCCAGTTGGGAGGACGCTCATGCCCCGATCGACTATCTCAAGCGGCGCAGTCTCGGGAGTTGACGCCCCTCCCGGCCATCCCCAACCCCCATTTCCGGCAAACTTCGGATCGCTGAGTTTCTTCACAAATTGGCGAAAAACGTGGACGCATATCGTGCCCGGGAAATTTTCCGGTCCTGCCAATCCGTATGACGGACTTCTGCTCTACGACAGCAACAGCGGCGATATCGAGTTCTGCAGCTCGGATGGCCAGGGCGGAATTCTGCGGTTTGGGAGCCTGCCCGGTTGGCGACCGGGTTGGACGCACATTGTGAGAGGACGTTTTCATTACGGTTTGTATACCGATTTGCTGTTCTACGACCAGGTGACGGGAATCGCGCAGGTGTACCAAACGGACGGTGAGGGCGGGCTTCAGAAGATGTGGGAATACAACTGGCCCACGACGTGGACGCATATCGCGACCGTACGAAGCATCGGGTCGGATTTCTCGGGATTGGTTTTATACGCTCAGGCGCTAGGGCAGATCGAGGTCCAACCGTGCAACGGGAACGGCAAGTTTACGTCAATTCCGGCGGTTCCCAACGCAGGCGCACCGCCGACGGCCTGGACGCACGTGGCCGGCGATTTTTTCTCGACGGCAGAAGTATTTTTCTACGACGGCGTGAACCAATATGCGGAGGTGTGGCAAATCGTGGAGGATTCCGATGGGAATCACACTTTCGCCTTCGCGGCCTCGTCGCAAACGACCATGCCGGCGGCGACCGACGTGATCGCCGGAAATTTCGGGACGGAGCACACGACTGTGCTCTTGTACGACCGGCCGACGGGAACGGGAAGTTTCGTGTTTTACGATATTGGGGACTCCGGGCCGCCGGCGGGAATCAATTTTCAAGGGGAAGAGCAGTACACAACTTTGCCGACGACGCTGGACATCATTGTCGCGGGAGATTTCTGGGGCTCGGATACTGAGGATTACAAATTCCAAAATGGATTCAGTGATCTTTTGTTTTATGACCGGACAGATGGAACGGCTCAGTTTTGTTTTCACGAAGCCGACAAAATGATTGTTTGCCGGAGTTACGAAGGGTATGCGAATCCGTCGAGCGTGGTACAGGGCGGCACGATTCAATTTTTCGTGAACAGCCGCGTGGGTGCGTATCGGATAAAGATTTACCTGCAGGCGGTGACGCAGAATTTGATGGCGACGATCGACGACGTGCTGCCGATCCCAACTCCATTTCCGATAGGCCGGCAGGATTACCGGGACGGGCCGTCGTGGCCGGCGGCGGCGGAATTCCAGATACCGGAGAACTGGCCGAGCGGGTTGTATCTGGCACGCATCGAATGGCCCACGATGGGTGACAATGCGGGTGGAGGAGACGACTCCTCGAAGCGAGTCGAGCGCTTCGTGGAGACCGGAACAAACTATCCGCCGTATGACATTCCGTTTGTGGTGCGGACGAAAAATCCGGGGAGCCAATCGAAGATTTTAGTCGTAATTCCGGACTGCACATATGAATCCTACAATTTTTGGGGAGGCAGGAGCCTATACGGTTTCTGGTCCCGAGGCGGGGGGGTGTGGAACACGGGCTCCACGAGCGCACAGGTAGACAATCATCAGACAATGAGGTCGTTTCGAGTGTCGCGGAACAGGCCCTACATTGACGTGTTCGGTTTTCCGCAGTGGCAGATGTGGGAAACGCCGCTCATCCAATGGCTGGACCGGATGGGAATCGAAGTGGAGATTTGCACGGGGACGGATATTCACATTGACCAGTCGACCCCGGTTCCAACTGTCCCCGCGGGCCTTTTGAGCAACTATCATATGTTCGTGAGTGTGGGGCACGACGAGTACTGGTCGAAGGAAATGCGCGATGCCGTGGAGGGCTTCGTGGCCGACGGGGGAAACGCGGCATTTTTCAGCGCCAATGTTTGCTGGTGGCAAATCAGATTTGATCAAGACCCCTCGACCGGAGCTCCAATCAGGCAGGTTTGCTACAAGGACAAGCGATTCGACCCGATCATTCCAGACAATCCGAGTCTGGCGACCGTGAATTGGTACGACATACCCGCGTGCCGTGCGGAAACGACATTGACCGGCGTGAGTTGGTACAACCCGGGTGGAATTCCTTACTCGGATCTCTATCACGTGCTGCAAGCGGACCACTGGGTTTTCGAGACCCTGGAGTTTGACGATAACTCGCGCTTTGGCGTCTACGCCGGTCCCAATAGAGTTCCCACATCGGTGGTTGGCCTGGAAGTGGACCTATATCAGCCACGGTTACTGCCCGGGGAAATTCCGCCGCCCCCGCTCGGATATTGCGTTCCGCAATCGCCGGAAAATTTCGTGAAATTAGCGTACGTCCCGGGAATAAAGACCGTCAAATCGGTGACGGAGATAGACCTGGACTTGTGGACGGCGATGATGGGGATTTTCCAGAGCGGAAAAGGGCAAGTCTTCACGGCCGCGACGACGAGTTGGCCGCTGGGGCTGAACGGGGCCTCTGCGTGGACAGCGATCGACCAGATTACGTTGAATGTGTTCAACCGCTTCAGGTGAGCAGCGGGTAGATGACCAAGCCTAGCCCCGAGCGACATGAGGGGCAAAATGCGCCGCAAAGTATTGAACCTATTGCGCCTTGATTTGCGTACTAGCTCGTGAGAGGGAACGCAAATGAGAAAGCTGGCTTGGGTACTTGCTTCGGGCGTGGCCTTGGCGTCCATGGGTCTCGGCCTGGCGACGGGTCAGCAAACGGCGATTCATCGGCTTGACGGCAGCATCATCACGCCAGCTGAACTGGATGACACGGTTACGAGACTGATGAAGGCGGCGGAAGTTACCGGCGTGGCCATCGCGATATTTAACGACGGAAAGATCGCTTACGAAAAGACTTACGGGTTGCGCGACACGGAAAAGCAGCTTCCCCTTACCGAAGATTCCGTGATGACGGCGGCTTCGTTCACGAAGTCCACCTTCGCGTATATGGTGATGCAGCTTGTAGAGGAAGGAATCATTGACCTCGATAAGCCGGTTTACCAATATTTGCCCAAGCCGCTGCCTGACTACCCGAATTATAAGGATCTGAGCGCCGACGCGAACTACAAGAAGATCACCGCAAGAATGCTGCTGAGCCACACAAGCGGCTTTCCGAACTTCCGCTGGATCAATCCGGATGGCAAATTGAACATCAATTTTGAGCCTGGTTCGCGCTTCGGCTACTCCGGCGAAGGAATCAATCTCCTGCAAATGGTTGTGGAAGGGGTCACAAAAAAGCCGCTGGAGGATTCGATGCGGCAGCGCATTTTCGTTCCATTTGGCATGGAGCGCACCAGCATGATCTGGCAGGACCGCTTCGAGACGGACTTCGCGAACGGTTACGACGAGTACGGGCGTTCACTTGGCCCGGAACGCCGGAAGACCGCCAATGCGGCGGGATCCATGCAGACCACGCCGCACGATTTTGCGCGATTTCTAGTAGCGGTGATGAACGGGGAAAGACTAAAGAAGGAAACCCGCGAGCAGATGTTCACCCCACAGATACGAATCACAGCCGAGCACGAGTTCCCTACAATGGAAAATATTGAGTCGCATGAAAACGACGCCATCCGCCTGAGCTACGGCCTCGGTTGGGGATTGTACTGGACTCCCTCGAGCGAAGTGTTTTTTAAAGAAGGCCACGACGAGGGTTGGCGGAATTACACGGCGGTTTTCGACAAACCGAAATCCGGCATCCTGATCATGACGAACAGCTCGAATGGTGAGGGCATCTTCAAGGAGCTTCTGGAAACTCTATTGCGCGACACGTTTACGCCGATCGAATGGGAGGGTTACACACCCTACAGCGAACTGCCGCCTCGCGTGCCGTTGAAGGAGCACAAATTGGCGAGCGTTACTCCTGAGCTGCTGGAAAAATATGTGGGCCGCTACGGAATTCCCCCAAACTTGATTCTGGTCGTCCGGCGGGAAGGGGACCATCTCTCCGTGCAGGAAAACGACGAGCCGAAGCAGGATTTGTTTCCCGAAAGCGATCGCGAATTCTTCTCGAAGATGGCGGACGACGAATTCACCTTCGAGCTCGACGCCCAGGGCCGCGTGACTTCCATGACTCTGCACACCAGCGGAAGGGAAATTCCTATCAAGCGGATTGAATAAAGGTTAAGCGGGAGCCGCGGCGGTCGATCCCGTGGGGAAATCGCTCAAGATGACTTCCTCCTCGCGAATCACAGGAAAACCCTCTGACATAACGAGGGCTTTCGAGACGGCCTGGTAAAAATACAAGTTGTTCTCGCTTTGCTGAAGCGCGATCTGCGATTCCCAGATGGTCATCACGCGCACGTCGGGAGGATTCGTTCCTTCCACGCGCAGCACAAGCAACGCGCGAAAGCCCTTTTGCTGGCGCATCAGGGGGACGGCGGCTTCCAACGCATCAACAAAATCGTCGTATAAGCCGGATTTGACGCGATACTGCGCGACGCGTGCATACATGGCCGCCTCCTGAGGTGTTGGCGGTTCGGATTCGTGTGCAGGGAGTGTACAGCCAATTCGGGCGGATGGAAAGGTTGCGGCACCGGGGAGATAGGCTTCTGATCGCCAGCAAGCCAGGGAGAAATCTATATGACGCGAGAATCAGGGAATGATCACGCCGGGCAGGCCGCGAAAACGAGTGTTCGCCGTGACGAGCTGCGCCTGGCAGGATCGGGCCGTGGCATAAATGATGGCGTCAGCCATATTTAACCGGTGGTCCGTGCTGGCATTTGCCGCCGCGAGGGCAATCATTTCATCGAGCGGGACCACGCGGCAATGGAGCGCCTGGGACAAAAACCGGTCAGCGAGCGCCTTGCCCCTCTGCCGTGCAAGCTGCTTATAAACTTCGTAGATCACCACTGTCGGGACAACCACGGAGGCTTCCGCCTCGAGGTAATGGCCGAATGCCGCAGCCTTTGAATCCTCAGTGAGGTATTCGAGCCAGGCGGAAGAATCAATCAGATAGAGGTCAGATGCGGTCCGCGTGGTCACGATACTCGTCTTTCCATCTCATTCCCTTGGCCATGCCGCGGAGCTCTTTGATCGGGCGGTGTGGCAGCAGATGCACGGTCCCGTCGAGGGTGTACATAAGAAGATCCTGGCCGGGCTCGATCTTGAGTTCCCTGCGGATGGCCTTGGGAATCACAATCTGGAATTTGGGTGAAACTTTGACGCGAGCTTTCTCCATGGGAAGAAAACCTCGGCCCATTGTATCGATGAGCCTATCGTATGTCAAACACATGATCGATCAAGTTTCGTAATACGAGGAAGGTTCGTTCGCGTAAGGGCATAAAAATACAGCACATGGCAGCGCAGTTTGAAATCATCGAGCATCGAGGGGATGCGGGATATCCCGGGCACATGGAATGATTGCGCGAACTTTTCGAAAACGCGACGTTCGCGATGTGCGCATTGCGTGCGCGCCGGAAAAAATCGAAGAGCGCAACGAACGCGAAATATTTTCCCATGGCGCGAATGTGGAAATAATGTTTGCGAATGGCTCGCGGAAATTCTTGCGATGGCGGATGTGGAATAAATTGTCTGTCGGCGCGTCGACATTATTTATTTTCGCGAATAGCAGAAAAAATTTTGTGCAAAGGCACGCGCTATTTCTTTCGCGACCCTTCGAGCATGTCCCACGCCGCGTCCGGCAGATCCACGAAGTCGTTGAACTCTCCCGCGCCGCGAAGCCACAGACCGCCGTCAATCACTACGCATTCGCCGTTGATGTAGCCGGATTGATCGCTCAGCAAATAAGCCGCGAGATTTGCGAGCTCATCGTGCCGCCCGAAACGCTTCATCGGATGATACGTTCGCGCGCGCTCTTCGAGCTCTTTTGAGGGCAACAAACGCGACCACGCGCCCTCGGTGGGAAACGGCCCCGGCGCGATGGCGTTCAATCGAATTGCGTAACGCGCCCATTCGACGGCAAGCGATCGCGTCATCGCCAGCACGCCCGCCTTCGCGCATGCCGACGGCACTACGAAACCCGAGCCGCTATTCACCGCTGCGTATGTGGTGACAATGTTCAAAATATTTCCGGGCTGCTTTGCCGCGATCCACTTGCGGCCAAGCGCGAGCGTGCAGTGGAAAGTCCCCAGCAGGACGATTCCCGTAACTGCGTTAAAAGCATTCGGAGTGAGTTTTTCGGTGCGGGCGATGAAATTTCCGGCGGCATTATTCACAAGCGTGTCCACCCGGCCGAATTCCGCCTCCGCCGCGGCAATCACTTTTTCGACGGCTTCGAAATCGCGAACGTCAGCAGAAGCGTAGGCCGCCCGTGAGCCCGTCGCGCGAATGGCGTCGGCAGTTTCTTTCAATGGCTCGCCACGCCGCGCCACCAGAAAGAGATTCGCGCCGAGCTCCGCGAATCGCAGAGCCATGGAACGCCCCAGCCCGGTTCCGCCGCCTGTGATCAGAATCGTCCGGCCTTTCAGCAGATCTTTCTCGAACATGAGCAAACCCTCCCCGGAGCCGCGCCGTATTCTTCGCGCATCGCCGCCCGACTCGCAAGCACCATTTCATCGCGTGAAGGCTCGCCGCGGGCGAAAATCGGCATGGCAACCCGCAACTTGCTGTGCTATTCATACCAACTGATATTTCATATCGCTTTCAGAGCCCAGCTGGGAGCGCGCGAAGAGGAGGTCCTCCCGTGAAAGCGTTTCTTGCAGGAATCCTGGTTACTTTGATCGCCATTCCGATCTTCGGCGTGCTTTATCTGCGAAGCAACTTCATGCCCGTCGCGGCCACCGACCCTCCGTTACTTTTCGAGCGCACACTCGCCCGGATGGGACTTCACTCCCGAATGGACCGAGAAGCCCCAACAAAGGATGTCTCGCATCTTCCCACGGCTGATCTTGTCGCCGGTGCGACTCTGTACCAGAAAAATTGCGCCTTTTGCCATGGTCTGCCGAATCAGCCTGCCTCAGCCGCATCGAAAGGCATGTTCCCGCGCGCGCCCCAGCTTTTCACGCAGGAAGACACGGTGACCGACGACCCCGCGGGGATAACCTATTGGAAAGTAAAGAACGGAATCCGGCTGACCGGCATGCCCAGCTTTAAGGCAGCGCTGAGCGAAGGTGAGATGTGGCAATTGGCCGCGCTGATGTCACGAGCCGACAAGCTTCCGCTTGAGGTGATGGAAGCCCTGAAACCGCAGCCACCCTCAATTCTGATTTCGGCGGGGGCCGCGAACCCGGCCCCGCCGTTTCCTGGCGCGGAAAAGCCAAAATAGGCCCTCTCCTCAATTCGCCGCGGGCAGAAACTCCTTGGGCACGGGGTTGGCCACCGTTTCCTCCTCCCAATATATGGTTACGACCCACCAGCGGGTCCCGTCAAACATAAGCTGAAAGCTGTTGATGCCTCGCGCGAAGGGCACCGCGTCCTTTGCGTCGTGGCGCGAGGCGTAGGTGCTGAAGATCTGGACAATGTGCCCGTAGCGATCAGTGTGGCGCGAAATCTCACCTTCTGTGAACCCGTTCTTTTGAAAATAAGGATCGGCCAGCTTGGCGTATTCATCCGGTGTGAAGACGCGCGCGCCGATTTCGCCTGTTTTCCCGGGGCCTGCGGCGATCAGCCTCGCTCCAGGCAGGAAAAGGGAGCGGAAGCGGTCCCAATCGCGTTTTTGCCCCGCAGGGCCGGAAATTACGTCGTAGGTGGCCGCCATGATCGCGTCTATGGAGGACACATCGGCAGGCTTTGCCGGGGGCGATGCCGGAAGTTCCTGGGCGGGCTGCGTTTTCGAAGGCCTTGGCGGATCTGCGGCTTGCGATTTTTCCTGCGCGACGGCAGGGATCGCAACGGCGCCGCCGGCGACGATCATCGCCAAAACGAAAGCTCTTCCCATGTTCAGCATGTAGGAAATGCGAGATGTTCTGCGTGACATTGATTCCTCCTGTGAATTCGCCCCGGTTGCGGCTGGTATTGTAGCCCCACAGCTTGGACCGACATCCAGCTTTTCTGAATTTTGCTCAGCGCGTGGCAGACCTTACTAGAAATCAACGTGGAAGCGGAGGCCGGGAACGGTGACGGGGCCGCGGGCCTGATTGTAGCCCGGGTTGTTAATGTGCTGAATATCAAAGGAAGCGAAAAAACCGCGCCAAACATGCGCGGTATAAAAGCCTTCGAAGATCTTTTCCGGGCCGTAGGTTAAGGCGCCGTCGCCCAGCAGGAAGCCAATGCCTCCGAGTGCCAGATACTCCTGATGAGCGGCGACAATCGCATTGGCGACGAAGGCCACGCCCGCGCGATCGTTGCGGCGATGCCACCGGTCGCCTTTCGTGAAAGCGCCGAGTTCAAGAGTGCGGTCGTCCTCGGTATAAGCGAAGGATTCGTTGCGGCCGTCGCTCCAGCCCACGCGCCCGAACAAGCTGATCTGAGGAGTTAAGTTCTGTTCGAAGTTCAGGCCGAAGCCGAATTTGTGGCGGCCCTGGCGGCGTGTAGAGATGATGTCCGGCGTCGAAGACTCGTCCGCGTAATAATTTTCGATGGCCTCGCGATAATTTCCCATATCTGCGTGATTTAAATAACTCAGCACGCGCACCACTCCCGCCTGGCCGGCAAGCGGGGCGCCGCGGAATTCGAGTTCGAGATTTTCCGCGCGTGCGCGCGCGATGTCCGCATCGAGATGGATGCCGTTGGCTACTTTGGGCATCAGGACTTCGCCGAACCGCGCGGTAAACCAATGGTCGTCGTATTCGAGGATTATGCCGTCGGTATATCCACGAGTATTCGCGGCATAGTCGTATGCACCGTTGTTGTCCACGGTCCAATTGAGGAATTGGAGGTGGCTGTCTGACCCGAATGAATTCAGGTCGAAGAAATCGGCCATCCCAAATTTTCCTCCGCGGAATTCGATCCGGCGCGCCGGCAGCGAGCGTGCCAGATGAAACTGGTCACGATCCGCATCTTCGCGTTCGCTCGTCAGCGGGATGATCTGCCGGATCATCACCCGCGCCAGATAGGGGATTTCGCCCAGAGTCGGGTTGCGCACCACGTCCAGGTTGGTGAATCCTGCGAGTCCGAAGGCCGCGCCGATTCCATGGCCGCCCGCGCTTTCGACGTCGAGAAATACTTCGGTCGTGTGGCTGAGTTCGTATCCGAGAAAGAGCGTGTAGACCTTTGAGGTGTCGTTCTCTGCGGCGGCTTTCAAGCTGTTCTTGCCGCTATAAGGCGAGTGGAACGTCGGATGCCACTGGAAGATCACGTTGGCTTGTCCGGAAATCCAGTAGCGGCTGGAATCTGAATGTGGAAAAAGAGTCAGTGTGTCGCTTTCGGACGAATCGGCGGCGGGGGCATCGGAAGCCGGCTCGGAGGGTTTCGCTTGATCGGATTGAGTGTTTTGAGGCATCGCGGGCTTTGGCTGCATATCCTGCCCGAGTGCGAATCCTGGCGCCTTGAAAAGCGCGAACAGAAGGCAAAGAAGCAGCAAACCGGGTCGCAAGGACACCCGGCGATCTGTTTCGCGTAGCGAGTGGCTATTTGGCGTCACTTTGGCGAGGCGCAAGTAAACCATCTCGTGCTCCAAACGAAAGTTAATAGACTGTGAAAACCGGCAAGCCGAAGCGACGAATCCGCGAGACCGGGCGGAGGTGAGGTCCGCCGCACCTTGTGCTATGCTCGCCCCTCAAATGGTTCCATGCAGCGGTGGCTGCCCGGGAAAATTGGTGCCGGGCCATCCGATGGCGAGCACCCCGCACGGGCGGTTGCGAATGAACCGGAGAGTTTGATACCATACCCCCCTAGGGTAGTCAAGCGCAATGTCGCAAACCAGTCGCGAAAAACTCGATCTTTTGAATCGCACCAAGAAAGTGGTGGGGCAGCTCGAAGCCGTCGAGCGTGCGTTGAACGAAAACGCCACATGCGCCGATGTGCTCCAACGGCTAGCCGCCGCGCGGGGCGCGATCAACAGCCTGATGGCCGAGCTGATGGAAGACCACATTTTGAACCACATGCCCCGCAATTCGCGCTCCTCGGAAGAAGCCGCAGATGATCTAATCGAAATTGTGCGGACCTATCTGAAATAGACGAGTCCGAAATCGGCACATCGCTGTTGTTTGTCGAGATCCACCAGCATTCGAGGCCTGCCGAGCTCCCGCTGGACCTCGAATGCCTTCAGGCATCCCGTTGCCCTGCGGCATCATCTTTAGTATTCTCTACAATTGCGCTTATGCCGGCTGGGTCGTCCTACAGTCTCAGGAGTGAGAAACTTGCAGGGAAAAATTTGCCTCACTTTTTGGTTACTGATAATGGCTGTGGTGACGTTTTCGTCTTGCCAGGGAACGATCAACTATCCAGCGCCCTCGATCGTGGCGCTCGCACCCAATAATATAGCCGCGGGGCAGCCGCCCTTCACGCTGACTGTAACAGGATACAATTTCACGCCGGCCTCTATCATCGAGTGGAATGGTCTGCCGTTGCAATCCATCTTCCACACGCAAAACATCATGACGGCCCTGATTTCGCCATCACTGATTCAGAATCCAGGATTGGTGTCCGTTACGATATTTACTCCTCAACCCGGCGGCGGAGTGGCGCAACCCGCGCTCGCCTTTACGATCAACCCAACTGTGAGTCCTATCCCGCAAATCACTTCCTTGAGTCCTTCGAGCGTGCTCACGGACAGCAATGTTTCACAGCTCACCATCACTGGGACGAATTTCGTTACGCTCTCGACGGTCGCCATCAACGGCAGCAATCGCACCACGACGGTGATCGACCCCACAACCCTGTTGGTTACGCTCAATCCGGACGACGTGAACGCCTCCGGAAGTTTGCCAATCGTCGTGATCAATCCCCCGCCGGGCGGAGGCAGCTCCAATCCGCTTTACTTGCAGATCACGAATCCAGTGCCCAGCGTTTCGGGCGCGGCGCCCGCTGCGTTTCAAGCATCCACGGCTGCCACACCCACCACGATCACCGTTTCAGGAAGATCCTTCGTTCCGAACTCTTTCATTGAAGTTAATGGCGTAGCGCGGACAACCGTATTTGCCGGCAGCACCTCGTTGACGACAAAGCTCACGTCGGCTGATCTTTCAACGGGGGGAATCGATCAGGTCGTCGTGGTCAATCCGGCACCGGGCGGCGGCACTTCGAATGTCATTTCACTTTCGGTGAATCCTACTACGACTGTTGGGCTGCCCGTCCTGGTGGATCTCGGGCTAAATGGCGTAGTGGCTAACGCAGGTATTTGTGGTCCCAATTGCGCGGGACCGGTGCCTACTGAGCTGACAGCCGGGCCGGCCATCAGTTCAAACGGACAGCAAGTCGCTTTCGCATCACTTTCGAACAACTTGATCGTGGATGAGACGAACACATCAAGCGAAATTTTCTTCCGCACTACTTGCCTGAATCTGACCACGAGTTGCACTCCCACAACTCGCATAATCAGTCTGACTTCCTCCGGCGGAACGTCAAACGGGGCGAGTTCGGAGCCAACTCTCGACAGCAGCGCCGCGCACGCGGCATTCACATCGCTGGCGACCAATCTGGTGACGACCACAACGGTCCCCAATGGCACAAGGCAGGTTTACTGGATTCCGGTGTGCACCAGCACGACGACTTGCTTTGTCGGAAACGTTCCGGCGACGACGCTTGTTTCCGCGGCCGCGGATGGCATCAGCCCGGGCAACGGCGACAGTTACAATCCCGTGATCAGCCCGGACGGGAGCTATGTCGCATTCGTCTCACTGGCGACGAATCTCGTATCGAACATCACTTTTGACGGCGTCACGCCCCAGGTCTTCATTCGCTCCACTTGCGGCGGGATCACAACGACGGCTTGCGTGCCCACGACGTATCTGGTTTCCACCCCTGACGTGACTCTCCCCTTCACGACGCAGGCGGATGGCCCAAGCACCACCCCATCGATTTCCAACGACGGGCTGTTTGTTTCGTTTTCGTCCTCGGCCACAAATCTGGGTGCTACGGCTCCCAACCCCAGCGGCGCAGACGAAATATTTGTCCGCTCCACGTGCGTGACCACAATCTCCCTATCTACGAACGATTGCACTCCCATCACGAATCTCATCTCCACGCCGGATGGCACCACGCCGGCCGGCGGCCAGAGCCTGGACTCCGCGATTTCAAGTGACGGCCGGTTCGTGGCGTTTGCCTCCACTGCGATGAATCTCGGCGTCGCGTCCGGAGGCGTCCAGGAGATCTACGTGCGCGACACTTGCACGGGCGCCAACACGATCTTTACCTGCGGGGCGCCCTCTACAATTCTTGTCTCTACGCCGGATGGAACCACACCCGCGAATGCCCTGAATGAGCATCCCACCATCAGCAGATGCGGTACGGGAGGGGGCACCACCTGCGCCACCGGCCAGTTCATCGCGTTTTCTTCGCTGTCGTCGAACCTGGGCTCTAACGTGTCCAACGGCATCGAAAACATTTTCGTGCGCAACACCTGCTTGAACGTGGATACGGTAACAACCCCGTGCACCACCAGCACGACTCTGGCGAGCCAGCCGGCCGGAAGCACTCCTATTCCGTCAAACGGCAGCAGCGTAGTTTCTGCAATCAGCGGTGACGGGCACAGTATTGCGTTTCTCTCCAGTGCAACCAATCTGGTCCCCTTTCAGACAAGCGGATTTCAAGACATCTTTCTAGCCGCCACGCAATTTTAGAGATTTAACGCGAGTCGCGGCTTGCGCGGATTCTCTCGAGGACGCTCCGCCGTGTTGTCGTCAGCGTGAAAGCGAGAGACTCCCGCGGAATGCTATTGACGAACGGACCCACCAGCCAGCCGAGGCCCGCGGGAATATCCCGCGTGAGCGAAATGGATTGGCACTCGACGTACGTGCCTCCCTCCTTTTCTTCGAAGCGCCAGTATGTATTCATCCGCCAAAGAAATCCGCTGTCGTGTCCCACTGGTTGCAGGCGCTCGTTGGGCGTTCCGGCCTCTTCCACCTCCTGAATCCGCGTGGTGTAAGAATGGCTCCACGCGTGTTCCGGGTCCACTATCTGGTAGTGAACTTCGTGCTCAGTGTCCAGGACGGACGTAATTACCTTTTTCTTGGAGAAGCGCATCTCGATCAGGAAATCATTTCCTTCATGGCGGATGATTTTTGAACGCATCACATCTGGCCGGAAATATTGCTGGTGGTGATCGTAGTCTTCCTCGAACGCGAGTATCTGCGGGAGTGTGGCGCCTGGAATGAACACGGTGCCGATCCAGTGATGGATCAGCGCGCCGGGGATGGGAATTGGTTTGCCGTGATCGAGCGTTTCCAACTGCTCGATTACGAAGTCTCCCTTCCGCAATTGAGACTCCAGCGCAACTTTCCGATCCGCCGGTAAACTCTCGATCCAGAGAAATGGTTCACGACGCGCGAGTTCGGAACCGATCTGCGCTTCCGTAAGCTCCACATAACGGTTGAAAGCTCCGATGGATTCAGGCTTGAGGTCGGCGGCGTTTACTGATTGTGCGCACACGAGAAAAGCTGCCAGAAATAGCGCCCGAATCCTTCGCCCGCGGTTGTCCGATTTTTCCGCCACTCGCCGCAACCTTATTTCTCCTTTGAGGGGCTTGTCCCCGGACGCCAATTGATTCCAGGGAACTTGCGCGAAGAAGCTGCGCGGCCTCGTTAATGGATGGGCAAGGGCTTAGCCAAAATGGGTCGCAATATTGAGCGGAACAATTCGTGGGAGTCTACTGCGGGTAGGCCCGTCCTGTTAAGGGGGTCAGGAGGGTTAAATTAACAGGAGGGCTTGGACGGGTTGAGTGGCGTGCCCCGGCTCCTATCGGAACCGTCGTCCCCGCATCGCAGCCCCCTCAACCCGCATTGTGATGATCGAGGATAGTCAGAAAAGAACCAATGGCTCGAAAGGTATAATTATTTTGGGACGAGAGTATTAGTACTACAGATTGTAAAGTGCAGAAAATAAGGCAGATGCATTAACCCGCCCTGTTACGCACGGCAATTACCACCATTTCCGCGTGAAAATTCGCTCGAATAATCAGCGAAGGGGCAACATTTTCGCCATTCCCCTTGACATTCTACAAGAGTGATGGCAAATTCTGGTTGCACCTGTAGAGCATCTAGGGGAGATCCACATGAGCCCGTCGGTCGAAATCTTACAAGGTACGCTGGATTTGTTGGTCCTGAAAACGCTGGCGCCCGAGCCGATGCATGGCTGGGGGATCGCGCAGCGGATTCAGCAGGTGTCGAAGGAAGTTTTGCAGATCCAGCAGGGCTCGCTGTATCCGGCGCTCTTTCGCCTGGAGCGCAAAGGACTAATCAGCGCCGAATGGGGCGCGTCTGAAAATAATCGCCGCGCGAAATATTACTCG
>Ga0070765_100000103_pt1 | contig 53312 bp, 46 predicted proteins | sample HubBroMetageWFT5_FD_71516 | JGI IMG/M metagenome (GOLD analysis project Ga0070765, IMG submission 71516) | Warmed and freeze-thawed soil microbial communities from the Hubbard Brook experimental Forest, New Hampshire - Hubbard Brook CCASE Soil... | ecosystem: Environmental > Terrestrial > Soil...
ACCTTCCGCTGGCAGAACTATTCGTTCCTCATCGCGATGGCGGGGACGCTGATCGCGTTCGTGGTGCTGCTCATCGGCAGCCAGACCGATTTCTTCTCGCACTTCAACACGCTCAACAGGAGCTTCGGTGGCGGCACCGTTGCTCAGGTCATCGCTAAGGGCGGCGGCGCGAGCGCAGCACCCAACTTCGGGAATCTCAGCGCGACGCTGCCCACGCTGTTCTCGATCCAGGGTTTCATGATGTGGAACTTCTGGTCGGTGTACATGTCGGGTGAGCTCAAGAGCGCGTCCAACCGCCGCCGGCAGCTCTCCGTGATGTTCGGCGCCCTGAGCTGGGACACGGTGTTGCTCGTCATCGGCGTCCTCCTCCTGTTCCGCATCGCGGGGTACAACTTCGTGTACGCGCTGAACAACAGTGCGCTGGTGGGGGCCGGGGCCCATCCGGTGTACGCGATTCCTTCGGGGCCGTTCTACCCCTTCCTCGCAGCGCTCGTGTTCAACACGCCGATCCTCACCATCCTGATCATGGGCTCGTTCCTGTTCTGGTCGCTGCCATCCATGATCGCGAACACCTTCATGCCGATCAGGTCCTTCTTTGCCTGGTCGTTCGACCGGCTCATGCCGGAGAGCCTTGCGAACGTCAACGAGCGCACGCATTCGCCGGTCAACGCGATCATCGTCACCAACGTGATCATCGCGGCGCTGGTGATCTGGAGCGTGTACGGGAACCAGTTCCAGCTTGTCCTCGGGTTGATCGTGCTCGCCGGTGCTCTCGCGGTGATCATCGTCGGCCTCGCCGCAATCGCGCTGCCGATCCGGCGGCCCGACCTGTATCAAGCGTCGCCGGCCAACGTCAAGTTTCTCGGGATCCCGGTGCTGTGGATTGTCGGACCGCTGTCCATCGCCGAGTTCATCTACATCATCTGGATCTCATTTCAATATCCCGCGCTCGTGATGACGGGCAATCCGGCTGATGCGTGGTGGATCTGGGCATGGCTCGGAGGGCTGATCATCGGCGGCGCGCTCCTCTACTACATCCCGCGCTTCATCCGCGCCCAACAGGGCGTGAACATCGGGTTCGTCTACAAGGAACTCCCGCCGGAGTGAGCGATCCTGCCCCCTGGCTGGGAGGGCGGTCGGTGATGCCACCGGCCGCCCTTACTATGTCCGGATGCTGAGCGGATCCTGCTGATGGCGGACCACGAGACGCCGATCCTTCCCGACATCCGCGACGAGGCGAAGCGGCTTGCGGATGCGTCGGTTGCCCTGGGACTCTCGGCGCGGCTCATCGGTGGACTGGCGATCTGGCTGCGCTGTCCGAGCGTGCACGAGGGACCGTTCGCGCGCTCGTACGACGACATGGACTTCGCCATCAGCGCTGCGTCTGCGAACAAGTTCAAGGCACTGCTCATGACCCAGGGGTATCTCCCGGACCAGTTCTTCAACGGCCTGCATGGCGCCACGCGTCTGTATTTCGGGGAGCCGGCGGGCCGCTGGTCCATCGACGTCGTCATCGACGAGCTGGTGATGTCGCACAAGCTCGACCTGCGCGGTCGGCTCGACGGGCCGGCGCCGACCATCACGCTCGCGGATCTCCTCCTCACGAAACTCCAGGTGTGGGAGATCAATCGGAAGGATCTCGGCGACACGCTGTGCCTCATCGCCGACCACGCCATGACCGAGGATGACGGCGATGTGGAGGGCATCAGCCTTCCCCGAGTTCGCTCCGTCCTGGGGCGGGACTGGGGGTTCTCCCACACCGTCGAACGAAATGCGCAGAAGGTTGCGGAGCTGTGGTCGCGCGAGCCCATGTCCGGCGTTCCTCACGATGTCGCGGCTCAGATCACCGCCCTCCTGCAGGCGATCGAGGCGGCTCCGAAGTCACGGGCATGGCGACTGCGCAGCCGCGTGGGTGAACGGATCCGCTGGTACGAGACCCCGGAGGAAGTCAAGCACTGACCTTGGCGGCGCCGCACTAGACTTCCAGCGTGCCCCACACCAGCGCCGCGTTTGTCATCGATGTGCAGGAACCGCGCGCGCTCGGGTTCGAGGAACAGACCGGCGTCGAGTATGGGGCGCTGCGGCTCGCCAAGACCTACACGGGTGCGATCGACGGGACGAGTGCGCAGGAGATGCTGTACACGCGTACCGCCGGTGCTGACACCTCGTATGCCGGCGCCGGGTATGTGGCCCTCGAGCGCATCTCCGGAACCGTGGACGGCCACTCCGGTAGCTTCGCGCTGCTGCACATCTCGACCGTTGTGGGCAACGATCCCCCACTGAGCCGGTATCTCATCTCGCCCGGCTCGGGAACCGGAGCGCTGGCGGGGATTTCAGGTGTTGCCTTGATCACGATTGACGACGACGGCGCACACGTGTTGCACCTCGACTACGAGCTGGGTGCATGACCTCGCCGGGGACCTTGGAGTGAAGTCATCGAACTGAGCGGGAAGGTCGCCGTCATCACCGGTGGGGCCAGTGGCATCGGCGCGGCCTCGTGTCGCGCGTTTGCCGCCGCGGGCGTGCAGGTCGCAGTGGTGGATCGCGACGGGGAGGGATGCGAGGCGGTCGCGGCAGCAGTCGACGGGATCGCCGTCAAGGCCGACGTCGGCAACGAGGCTTCGGTGAACGCGATGGTCGCCGAAGTCGGCGCGCGCCTGGGACCGATCGACATCTGCTTCAGCAACGCCGGCATTGCGACCGGCGGCGACATCCTCACCACCGAACCCGAGGTGTGGAACGAGCAGTGGGCGATCAACGTCATGGGCCATGTGTACGCGGTGAGGGCCGTGTTGCCGGCGATGCTCGCGCGCGGCAGCGGCTACCTGGTGCATACCGCGTCGATGGCGGGCATCCTCACCAGCCACGGTAACGTCACCTATGCGACCACCAAGCACGCGGTGGTCGGGCTCGCGGAATGGCTCTCGATCACGTACCACCATCGAGGTATCGGGGTGTCGCTGCTGGCGCCGCTGGGCGTGAGAACACCGATGCTGGCACGTGCCGATCCGCGCTTCGCAGCCGCAGTGGCGGGACCGATCAAGGAGCCCGAGGATGTCGCCGCATCCGTCGTCGAAGCGGTGCGCGCCGAGCGCTTTCTCGTGCTCTCTGATCCGATCGCACAGACATGGATGCAGCGCAAGACGGACGACTCGGAGCGCTGGTTGCGGGGCATGCGCAGGATGCAGCAGCAATTGGAGGCGGAAGCGCCGCCCGAAGCCTAGGTCGACGGCGCGAAAGCAGCGGGCTCGAGCGTCATGTCGATATCCACCGTGTACCAGCGTCCCGGGATGCCCGGGGGTGCCTCCTCAATCGCCGGGTCGTGCACCACGAGGGCTCGCACGAGGGACGGTTTGACACCGAAGACCGCGTCCGAGCCGAGGTGCGGGCTCTCGGAATCGAAGATGTGGGTGGTCACCGCGTTGTACCCGTCCGCAGACACGATGAAGTGGATGTGCGCGGGGCGCCACGGATGCCGGCCGGTTGCCCGCAGCATCCTGCCGACGGGACCGTCGTCCGGGATCGGGTAGTCCACCGGTCGCACCGTGCGGAAGGAGAATCGACCGGTGGCATCAGTGCGAAATCGCCCTCTAAGGTTTTCCGGGGACTGGCCGGGATCCTGCACGGCATACAGCTGGTTGGTGGCGTTCTGCCACACGTCGACGGTGGCGCCGGGGAGCGGCTGGCCGGCGGTATCGCGTACCTGCCCGGTGACGAGCAGTGGATTCGCTCCGAGGTCGTCGGTGATCGCGTCGCCGTCGGCTCGCCACGGCGAACCCTCGACGTAGAAGGGCCCCAGCACCGTCGAGTCCGTCGCATCGCTCCCCGCGCCGTGGTTGATGAGATCGACGAGCATCGAGAGTCCGAGCGTGTCCGACAGCAGGATGAACTCCTGACGCTGCGCGGTGCAGGTCTGGCCCACGTCGGTGAGGAACCGTATGCCTTCCATCCATTCGGAGTCGGTGAGCGCCTGCTCCACTGCGAATTGGTGCAGATGGGTGACGAGTCCCCTGACCAGCTCGCGGAGCCTTGGATCAGGACACGCGTCGAGCCGGTCGATCACCTGTCTGGTCAGAGCGTTCGCGCTTGCGCCGGTTGCCGTCATGTCGTCGTCCATGCATACCCCACGTCATTGTCCGCGACGTTTGTCGAAGCCGCGAGCCTCCGCGAACGCCGTATTGTAGGTGCGGATACGAGTGTGCGCTACGCGAACATGTTGAATTGCGAACATGGCTGAGATCGTCTCGCTGCCCGAGGGTATCGCCGCGCTGGTGCACGACGGCGACACGCTGGTGATGGAGGGCTTCACCCACCTCATTCCATTCGCCGCCGGGCACGAGATCATTCGCCAGGGAAGGCGCGATCTCACCCTGGTGCGGATGACCCCGGATCTCATCTACGACCAGCTGATCGGCATGGGGTGCGCCTCGAAGCTGATCTTCTCATGGGGTGGCAACCCGGGCGTGGGCTCGCTGCACAGGTTCCGTGACGCGGTCGAACACTCATGGCCGCTCCCCCTGGAGCTGGAGGAGCACAGCCACGCGGGTATGGCAAACCGCTACGTCGCCGGAGCAAGCGGACTTCCATTCGCGGTGCTGCGCGGGTACGTCGGTACCGACCTCCCCGCGCAGACGGACGCAATCAGGCCGATCACGTGTCCCTTCACCGGTGAGGTGCTCACCGCTGTTGCCGCGCTGACTCCCGACGTGACGATCATTCATGCGCAGCGCGCCGACCGCAAGGGCAATGTGCAGATGTGGGGCATCCTCGGCGTGCAGAAGGAGGCGGTGCTCGCCGCGAAACGATCGCTCATCACCGTCGAGGAAATTGTCGACAGCCTCGATCCCAGGCCACAGGAGGTGGTGCTTCCCTCGTTTTCGACCACCTACGTCGCAGTCGCGCCGGGAGGATCGCATCCCTCGTACGCGCAGGGATATTCGCTTCGCGACAACGCGTTCTACACACAGTGGGACACGATCAGCAAGGATCGAGACACCTTCCTCGCATGGATGGACGAGAACGTGATGCGCCGGGCGCCCGCCGCATGACCGCGGCGTACACGTCCGACGAGATGATGACAGTGGCGGCCGCACGTCAGCTCCACAACGGGACGGTGTGTTTCGTCGGTATCGGGTTGCCGAGCACGGCGGCGAATCTTGCGCGCGCGACCCACGCACCCGACGTCGTGCTCATCTACGAGTCGGGCACGCTCGGCGCCAAACCCGACCGCCTGCCGCTGTCGATCGGTGACGGCATCCTCGCGGAAACCGCTGACGCCGTGGTCAGCGTTCCCGAGATCTTCAACTACTGGTTGCAACCCGGCCGGATCGACGTCGGGTTCCTCAGCGCTGCGCAGATCGATCGCTACGCCAATATCAACACCACAGTGATCGGCGCCGACTACCGTCACCCCACGGTGCGACTCCCCGGAGCCGGAGGCGCCCCCGAGATCGCCGCGTCATGTCGCGAGGTGGTGGTCGTGCTCCGCCAGACACCACGGACCTTTGTCGAGCGTGTCGACTTCGTCACCTCGGTGGGATTTGGTCATGGGGCCGGCGATCGTCAGCGATTCGGTCTCATCGGATCCGGTCCGCGGGTCGTCATCACGGACCACGGCATGCTTGCGCCCGACCCCGAGACGTACGAGCTCACGCTCGTGAGCGTGCACCAGGGATCCACTGCCGGCGACGCGTGCGCGGCGACCGGATGGACGCTCGCGGTGTCACCCGCCCTCTCGACCACCGATCCGCCCACCGACGACGAGCTCAGCGTCCTGCGCCGGCTCGAGGCGACCAAGGACGCGTGAGCGGAGAGGTCTTCGTCCTGGACGCGGTCCGAACGCCGATCGGGCGCCACGGCGGTGCACTCGCCGGCGCGCGTCCTGACGATCTGGCAGCCGGTGTCATCTCCGCGCTGATCCGGCGCAGTCCGGCGCTCGATCCGGCCGAGGTTGGCGACGTGGTCTTTGGTGACGGCAACGGCGCGGGCGAGGACAACCGCAACCTCGCGCGCATGGCGCTGCTCCTCGCGGGTGTGCCGCCTTCCGTGCCGGGCACGACGGTCAACCGGCTCTGCGGCTCCGGACTCGAGGCGGTGATCGCGGCGAGCCGGGCGATCGCCGTCGGCGACCACTCCATCTGCATCGCCGGAGGGGTCGAATCGATGAGCCGCGCTCCCTGGGTCGTGCTCAAGCCCGAACGCGGCTACGCGCGCACCAACGAGACGATGTTCTCGACGACGCTCGGGTGGCGCATGGTCAACCCGCGCATGCCCGCGAGCTGGACCATCTCGCTCGGTGAGGGGGCGGAACTGCTGGCGTCGAAGTACGCCATCAGCCGCGACGAGCAGGACGCGTTTGCCCTTCGAAGTCATCGCAACGCGGCAGCCGCCTGGGATGCGGGGAAGTACGACGGTGAGGTCGTTGCGGTGGAGGGAATCGACCTGCGCCGCGACGAGTGCATCCGCGCCGACACCTCGCTCGAGGCGCTGCGCGCCCTCCGCCCGGCGTTCCGTCCCGACGGTACGGTGACCGCCGGCAACGCGTCGCCGCTGAACGATGGAGCCGCGGCGTTGCTGCTCGCCGATGCGGAGGGCGCACAGCGCTTGGACCGCGTGCCACTTGCGCGAATCGTTGCGCGTGGCGTGAGCGCGGTCGAGCCTCCCCTGTACGGCATCGGGCCGGTGGCGGCCGCCAACGCGGCGCTCCGTCGCGCTGGGATCGGGTGGCATGACCTCGCGGTGGTCGAGCTCAACGAGGCGTTCGCGGCGCAATCGCTGGCCTGCCTTCGCGACTGGCCGGAGCTCGACCCCGAGAAGGTGAACCCGAACGGCGGAGCGATCGCGATCGGTCACCCGATCGGATGTTCCGGGGCGCGCATCATCGGTTCGCTCGCCCATGAGCTGCGGCGCCGTGGTGGAGGATTCGGTCTCGCCGCGATCTGCATCGGCGTGGGGCAGGGGCTGGCCGTGGTGCTCGAAGCCTGAGTGATCGCATCGCTGTCGCGCGCATGACCGTCGAGCTCGCGTACACCTTGATCGGCGATCCCGGCAAGCCCATGCTGGTGATGAGCAGCGCACTCGGCACCACCCGAGCCATGTGGGACGCGCAACATCCGCTTGCAGCGCACCACGCGCTGCTGCTCTACGATCATCGCGGCCTCGGCGCATCGCCTGTACCGCCAGGCCCGTACAGCATCGACGACATGGGCGCGGACGTTGTCGCCCTGATCGACAAGCTTGGCGTCCGAACCGTGTCGTTCTGTGGCGCGTCGCTGGGAGGCATGGTCGGCCTCTGGATTGCCGCGAACCACCCGGATCGCATCACCAGCCTCGTGGTGATGGCGACTCTCTCGCGCCTGCACCCGGCGGCCACGTTGATCGAGCGGGCGGCGGCGGTACGGGCGCGCGGCATCGGCTCCGTCGCCGACGGTGTGGTGGCTCGTTGGTTCACCGCGCGGTTTGCGCAGGAGCACCCGGCGACGCTTCGCGGTTATGTCGACAGCCTCGCCGCCATGGACGCCGAGGGCTACGCGCGGTGTTGCGAGGCGCTCGCGTCGTGCGACCTACGGACCACCATTCACAAAGTGGATGCGCCCACGCTGATCATCGCCGGCGCGGAGGATCCCATCGTCCCCGCAGCAAGTGCCGTGATGTTCAGCGCATCGTTCCGCGACGCGAACGCTGCGGTGGTCCCGGATGCGGCGCACCTGATGAACGTCGAGCAACCCGACATGATCAACCGCCTGGTGCTCGATCACCTGTCCATGCGCGAGGGAGTCTGATCGTGCCGGTGACGCACGTCGGCGACATCGACATGTACTACGAGATCCACGGGTCCGGCGAGCCACTCGTGCTGATCGGCGGCCTCGCGAACGACCTGTCCGAGTGGGAGTGGATGATCGACTGGTGTGCCCAGACGCACCGCGTGCTCGCCTTCGACAACCGCGGCGCGGGGCGCTCCGACAAGCCGGACGCCCCGTACTCGATCCCGATGATGGCCAATGACACCGACGGGCTCATGGAGGCAGTCGGCATGTCGCATGCGACCGTGATCGGGGTGTCGATGGGTGGGCGCATCGCGCTCGACCTTGCGCTGGAACATCCGCAGCGCGTCGGCCGGCTCATCCTCGTGAGCACCAGGGCGACTGCGAGGCCACCGGGCGCGCCCACATCCCGGATGGAGATGCTGGGCATCGTCGGGACCGTGCTGTTCCGCGGCAAGCATCCGCAGCCGCGGTACGCGTTCACCCGCCAGCGGGAGGCTTCGCGCGCGTACGACTGCAGCGAGCGCCTCGGCGAGATCCACGTCCCCACCTCCATCCTCCACGGGAGGCGGGACAGGATCGCCCCGCTGCGCGAGGCAGAGAGGATGCGTCACGGCATCGCCGGTTCGCAGATCGTGACCTTCGGCGGCGGGCATCTCTTCTTCATGGCACGCGAGCGCAAGTGGTTCCTTGACAGCGTCGCGACGGCCTTCACCTACCGCTCGCCGCTGCCGGCGTCATGAGCGTCACCTGGGTGGCGCTGCTGCGCGGCATCAACGTCGGTCGAGCCAAGCGGATCACGATGGCGGATCTGCGCGCGATGCTGGAATCGATCGGCCACGGCGATGTTCGGACTCAGGGCCAGAGTGGCAATGCGATCTTCACGTCCGAGCAGCGCACGGCCGGGCCGCTCGAGCATGAGATCTCCGCGCGGATCAAGAGCGACTTCGGCATGGATGTGGTGGTCATCGTTCGCACGGCGCGCGAATTCAAGACCGTGGTCGACGCCAACCCGTTCGTCGCGCCCGGCGCGGACACGAGCCTGCTGCACGTCGCTTTCCTGAGCGCGCAGCCGGCTGCGGCACGGATGGCCGGTGTCGACCGTGATGCGTTCATGCCCGACGAGTTCGCCTTCGGCGAGCGCGCGATCTACGTGCGCCTGCCCAACGGGGTCATGGGTACGACGCTGCCCGACTGGGAGCGCACGCTCGGCGTGCGCGTGACGCAACGAAACTGGAACACGACTCTCAAGCTGCGCGACCTCGCCGGCTCATGACGGCGCTGCAGGCCGCCAGCGGCTGTGTCGCGTCTGTGCCGTGCCTTCGCGGATGAGCTGCAACCTGGGTTTGGGGCCGTCCATGCGCCCGGCCTGCGGCTTGCGACTGCCTGCCTTGAACGGGTCCGGCCACTCGGCGCCTGGTCCGGAGTAGCCCTGGTCGGCGGCGGCGTGGAGCGTCCATTGCGGGTCGTAGAGATGAGCGCGCGCGAGAGCGCAGAGGTCGGCGCGACCGGCGAGCACCAGTGAATTCACGTCGTCGTACGAGGAGATGACGCCCACCGCAATCGTCGGGATGCCCGCTTCGTTGCGGATTCGATCCGCGTATGGCGTCTGGTATGAGCGGCCGAATGCGGGTTGTTCGTCCTTGGTGACCTGGCCCGTCGAGACATCGATCGCATCGGCTCCGTGTGCGGCAAATGTGCGCGCGATCTCGACGGCATCGTGCGCATCGGTGCCTCCGGGCCACCAGTCGGTGGCGGAGATGCGCACCGTCATCGGCTTGTGTGCTGGCCAGACCTCGCGCATTGCCGCAAACACCTCGAGCGGAAAACGCAGCCGGTTCTGCAGGCTCCCGCCGTACTCATCCGTGCGCTGATTCGATAACGGCGAGATGAAGCTGGACAGCAGATATCCGTGCGCGCAGTGCAACTCGAGGAGGTCGAATCCCGCCCGCTCCCCGGCGGCGGTCGCCCGGACGAACTGGTCGCGAATCTCCGCCATCTCATCAGGGCGCAGCTCGCGGGGCACCTGGTTGGCGCGGGAGTAGGGAATCGGCGACGGCCCCATCACCTCCCAGTTCCCGTCCGGGAGGGGCTCGTCCATCCCCTCCCACATGAGCCGCGTCGATCCCTTGCGTCCCGAATGTCCGAGCTGCAGGCCGATCCTTGCGGTGGTCCGCGCGTGCACGAAGTCCACGATGCGTTGCCAGCCGAGCTCGTGTTCCGGTGTGTACATGCCGGTGCAGCCCGGCGTGATCCTCCCGTTCGCGGACACGCAGACCATCTCGGTCATCACCAGAGCGGCTCCCCCGAGGGCCTTGCTGCACAGGTGCACCATGTGAAAGTCATTGGGCATGCCGTCGAGCGCCGAGTACATGTCCATCGCCGATACGATCACGCGGTTCTTCAGCTCGAGGTCGCGAAGCCGGAATGGCTGAAACATCGGCGGCGTCATCGTTCCGGAACGCAGCGCCTGCCGAGTGTCAACCTGACCGGCGAACCAGTCGTCGACATCCCTGACGAATTCCGGGTCGCGCAGGCGGAGGTTGTCGTAGGTGACCCGCCGGCTCCGGGTGAGGATGTTGAAGGCGAATTGCAGCGGCGCCTGGTGGACGTACTGCCCGAGGTTCTCGAACCACTCGAGGCTCGCCTGTGCGGCTCGCTGCGTCGACACCACGACCGGTGTGCGCTCGGCCTCGTACGCCTCCAGCGCCTTGGCGACGGTGCCGTGCTCGTGCAGGCAGGCCGCAAGGGCCAGAGCGTCCTCCATGGCGAGCTTGGTTCCCGATCCGATCGAGAAATGCGCCGTGTGGGCCGCGTCACCGAGGAGCACCACGTTGCCGCGATGCCAGCACTGGTTGCGAACCGTGGCGAAGCTGATCCACTTCGAGTTGTTCGCGTGCACCGCGTGACCGTCAAGGATCGGGTGGAAGAGGCGCTGGATCTCGGCGATACTCGCGAGGTCGCTCTCCCCCGGAGCGAACGCGCGCTCGGCGAGTACCTCAAAACCCGCACGCCGCCAGACCACATCGTTCATCTCGACGATGAACGTGCTGCCCGTGGCGTCGTACGGATACCCGTGAATCTGCATGATGCCGTGGGGCGTCTCGACGATGTAGAACTTGAAGGCGTCGAACACGAGGTCGGTCCCCAGCCACATGAATTTGCAGTGGCGCACGTCGACTGTCGGCCGGAAGGTTTCCGCGTAGCGCGTGCGCGTGGTCGAATTCACCCCGTCCGCGCCGACCACGAGGTCGTGCGTCGCGGCGAGCTCGTCTGCGGATGGTGCCTCGGTGTTGAAGATCAGCGTCACGCCGAGGCTGACACACCGCGCATGCAGGATCTCGAGCAGCCGTTTGCGGCTCATCGCCGCGAATCCATGGCCGCCGGAGGTGATCACCTCTCCGCGGTAATGGATGTCGATGTCGTCCCACCGCGCGAACTCACGGGACATCGCGTCGTGGATCGCAGCGTCGGCGTGCTCGATGCCGCCGACCGTCTCGTCCGAGAACACCACGCCGAACCCGAACGTGTCGTCGTCGGCGTTGCGCTCCCACACGGTGATCTCGTGGCTCGGATCCAGCTGTTTGCTGAGCGCCGCGAAATAGAGTCCGCCCGGCCCGCCCCCGACAACCGCAATTCGCATCTGAGTCTGGGCGCAACTGTAAAGTGTGGACCCTCGTGAATGGGGCGTCCTCAGCATGCCTGCATCGATTCATTTCGCCGATCTGACATCACCGCGGGCGCGGGCGCTGCTCGACGCGGGACCGGTGCCTGTGCTGCTGCTGCCCGTCGGTGCCGTGGAACCCCATGGGCCGCACGCGCCGCTGGGCACTGATTCGATCATCTCCACGGCGATTTGCGAGCGGGCCGCCGTGGCCCTTTCCGACGACCGCTCGGTCCGAGCGTTCGTGCTTCCCGAGATCGCGTTCGGCGTCACCCGGTACTCGGCAGCCTTCACCGGCGCGGTCACGATCAGCGAGGGCACGCTGCACGCGATCGTCCTCGAGGTCTGCGCGTCGCTGCGCGCTCAGGGGTTTCGCCACCAGGTGATCGTCAACAGCCACTTCGAGCCCGCCCAGGTGGAGACCCTGCGCAGGGCGGCGGTGGACGCCAAAGTCGGCCTGCTCGACATCACCCGCCGAGCGGTGGCCGCGCAGCTCACGCCCGAGTTCCAGAGCGGGGCCGCCCACGCGGGTCGCTATGAGACGTCGCTGGTTCTCTCGACTCGGCCCGAGCTGGTGGAGGCCGAGATCATGCGGCGGCTGCCCGCGTACGAGCTGAACATGCCGGCTGCGATGGCCGCGGGTCAGACCGATTTCCTGGCGATGGGCATGGACCGGGCATATTGCGGGGCTCCGGCCGAGGCCACCGCCGCGGAAGGTGAGGCGACCCTGGCAACACTCTCGCGCCTCCTGATCGACCTGATTCGCGAACAGGCCGGGAACGAGCTCACGCCGTGAGCCCCTTGGGTGGGAGCGGGAGCGGCGTGAACCTGACGACCGCATTCCTTGACCGCAATCTCAGCGAGGGGCGGGGCGAGCGAACCGCACTGACCGGGCCGGCGGGGACGTGCACGTACGCGCAGCTCGCCGAGCTCACCAACCGCGTCGGCAATGCGCTGCTGGAACTCGGCGTGGGAGCGGATGACCGGGTGCTCCTCGCGCTTGCCGATTCGGTGGAGTTCGTTGCCACGTGGTACGCGGTCCAGAAGATCGGGGCCGTGACGGCCGAGGTGTACACCTTCCTGCAGGCGAAGGACTATGCCTACTACATCGACTACACAGCCGCAACGGTTGTCGTGGTCGACGGCACCACCATCGAACGGATGCGCGAAGCGTCGGCGGTCGCGCGCAGGCGTCCGCTGCTCCTGGTGGTCGACACAGGAGGAGTCGAGCTCCGCGAGACGGAGGTGTCGTTCGGTTCACTGGTCTCGCGCCAGGCGGCCGCCCTCGACGCAGCGACCCGACGGCGGGACGACATCGCGATCTGGAAGTTCACGACCGGCAGCACCGGCAAGCCGAAAGCGTGTGTGCACACGGCGCGGAGCCCGCTGGTGAGCTACGAGGGCTACGCCCGGGGCGTGCTCGGTATCAACGCCGATGACGTCGTCCTCGCGGTGCCGAAGCTGTTCTTCGGCTACGCGCGTGACCTTGCCGCCCTCTTCCCGTTCGGTGTCGGCGGAACCGGCGTGATCTTTGCGGAGCGAACCACGCCCGAGCTCCTCTTCGACTTGATCGCGCGATACCGGCCGACCATCCTTGTCAACGTGCCGACCATGATGCAGGCGATGCTCGACCATCCCAGCGCTGCCGCGCAGGATCTCAGTTGCCTCCGCCTCTGCACGTCCGCCGGCGAGGCGCTGCCCGAACCGCTCCACCATCGCTGGAATGACGCCTTCGGTATCGAGGTGCTCGACGGGATCGGCTCGTCCGAGGCGTACCACATCTACGTCTCGAACCGACCGGGCCGGGTGCGCCCGGGCAGCATCGGCGAAGTCGTCCCCGGGTACGCCGCCGAGGTCGTCGACGACCAGGGCGAGCTGGTGCCCGATGGGGAGATCGGCCGGCTCTGGGTCCGCGGCGAGAGCGCCGCGCTCATGTACTGGGAGGACGCGGCGGCTTCCGCGCGCACGTTTGCCGGGGACCTGGTCATGAGCGGGGACCTCGTGGAGCGCGAGCGCGACGGATATTTCCTCTATCGGGGGCGGGCTGACGACCTGCTCAAGGTCGGCGGCATCTGGGTGGCGCCGGCGGAGATCGAACGCTGCCTGGTCACGTACCCCGACGTCGTCGAGTGCGCGGTCGTCGCCGTCGAACGCGACGGCCTGACCCACGCCTGTGCCTGGGTTGCCGTCAAACCCGGCGCCACGGTGACCGCGGAAGCGTTGCAGGGGTTCGTGCGCGAGCGTCTCGCTCCGCACAAGGTTCCCCGCGAGGTTCGTCTGGTTCCCGATCTGCCCCGAACCGGCTCGGGCAAGATCGATCGGACTGCGCTGCGCCGGGCGAGCTCCGAAGCCGGCAGCCTCGCCTCGGCGGGGGAAACAGGAGGCGTGCAGGCTTGACCCGATTCCGTGCCTCGGCCGGCTTCACGGAACGCTGGCAGCACTTCGACTTCGACGTCTCGGACGGCGTTGCGACGATCACGCTGGCTCGTCCCGAGAAGCTCGGGGCGCTCACCTTCGACGTCTATGCGGACCTGCGTGACCTGCTCGCCGAGCTCCCCCATCGCGGCGACGCACGCGTTTTGGTGATCACCGGCACGGGACGCGGATTCTGCTCCGGCGGGGACGTGGTCGAGATCATCGGTGCGCTGCAGTCGATGCAGACCGGTGATCTCCTCGAGTTCACGCGGATGACGGGATCCGTCGTTCGGGCGCTCCGCGAGTGCCCGCTCCCGGTGATTGCCGCTGTCAACGGCATCGCGGCCGGTGCCGGGGCGGTGATCGCTCTGGCGTCCGATCTCCGCCTCCTGGCGCGGTCGGCGCGGTTCGCGTTCCTCTTCACCAGGGTGGGACTGGCGGGCGCGGATATGGGGTCGGCATACCTCCTCCCGCGGGTGATCGGGGTGGGCCGTGCCACAGAACTGCTCCTGCTCGGGGATGCCGTCGACGCCGAGCGGGCGCTCGAGATCGGCCTCGCGACGGCGGTGGTCGACGACGGCGCGCTGCCAGAGGCCGCGTTGACGATGGCCCGCCGGCTCGCCGACGGGCCGGCGCTCGCGTATTCGGCGACCAAGGTGCTGCTCACGCGCGAGCTCGACATGGGCCTCACCGGATCTCTCGAGCTCGATGCGATGACCCAGGCGCTCCTCATGGGCAGCCATGACCACGCGGAATTCCACCGGGCCTGGTCCGAGGGCCGCGCCCCGGTGTGGGAGGGACGATGACCCAGGAGGCGCACGAGATCATCACCGCGCCGGATCTGCCCGCCCCCGTCGGCTACGCCCACGCGGTCGTCGCGGCAGCGGGGAGAACCGTCCACCTCGGCGGCCAGACCGCGCAGGCCATGGACGGCGCCATCTTCGGGACGACCATCGTCGAGCAGTTCGACCTGGCGGCACGAAACCTGGTTGCCGCGCTTCATGCCGCCGGTGGACAGCCCGACGATCTTGTCTCTCTGCAGATCTATGTGACCGACCTCGCCGCGTACCGAGTCTCGCTGGCCGAGCTCGGGAGCGTCTGGCGCACCCACTTCGGCCGCAGGTATCCCGCGATGGCGGTGCTCGGGATCACCGAGCTGTTCGACCCGGCTGCGCTGGTCGAGCTCGTCGGCGTTGCGGTCATCGTGTGAGCGCCACGTATGCGCATCTGACCGGATCCCAGCGCGATCTCCTGGCGAGGAGCGAGATCCTGGCGAGAGACGTCCTCGCCCCGATCGCGCATACCGGGGTGCCGGGCACGGTCAACCGGGCGCTGGTTGCGGCGCTTTCGACGCAGGGGCTCGTACCCGAGGTGCTGGAGGCGGGCCACGAGGTACCGGCGCTGACCCTCTGCCTGATTCGCGAAGGCCTCGCGCGGTATTCGACGGAGGCCGAGACGGCGTTCGCCCTCCAGGGGCTGGGCGCGCATCCGATCCTTTCGGCCGGCCGCGCCGAGATCGTCGAGACCTGGATCCCGCGCATCTCCTCAGGCGAGGCGGTTGCCGCCTTCGCCTTGACAGAGCCGGACGCCGGGTCCGACGTGGCCGCGCTCGCGCTTGCCGCAGAGGCCGACGGGCGGGGCTTCCGGCTCACGGGGGAGAAGATCTTCATCTCCAACGCCCCCGATGCCGACATCTACACGGTCTTTGCGCGGACCTCCGCAAGTGCCGGTGCGAGAGGCATCACCGCCTTCGCGGTTCCCCGCGAGAGCGCCGGCCTGTCCGGGGAGGCGATCCCCTTCATCGCCGACCACGCGATCGGCCGGCTTCGATTCGACGCGGTCAGCGTCCCCGCAGGCAGCGTTCTCGGCGAGGTCGACCACGGATTCGGGGTCGCGATGCGCACCCTCGACCTCTTCCGGCCGAGCGTCGGCGCCTGCGCGGTGGGCATGGCTCAGGCGGCGCTCGACGCTGCGGTCACCCACGCCGCGGAACGGCAGGCCTTCGGCAGACCGCTGTCCAGCCTGCAGGGGGTGAGCCACCAGCTCGCCGACGTCGCCACCCGGGTCCAGGCCTCGCGACTGCTCGTCCACTCGGCGGCGGCCGCGCACGACGCCGGCATCAGGCCGAACACCGAGGCTGCCGCGATGGCGAAGCTCTTCGCCACCGAGACAGCGATGCTCGCCATCGACGTGGCGATCCAGGTGCACGGTGCCCGGGCCCTCGAGCGGGGGCACCTCCTCGAGCACCTCTACCGCGAGGTGCGGGGCACGCGCATCTACGAGGGCGCGTCGGAGGTCCAGCGCGAGATCATCGCCCGCCAGCTGTTTCGCCGGGCCGGTCACGGATCATGAGGATCGAGTCGACCCGCTGACCATCCCGGGTGTCGGTGTCGCGGAAGGGCTCACCCGAGACGCGCATCCCGGCGCGGGCGTAGGCGGCCTGAGCACGGGCGTTACCAGCCTCGGTGATGAGCGCCACCGCGGTCGCAGCCTCTTCAGCGAAGAGATGATCGGAGAGCATCCTGACGGCCCGTGAGCCCGTGCCCGTGCCGATGAGCGAGGGCTCGCCGACGAAGATGTCAAGTCCCGAGGATCCCTCGGGGACGCTCACCCCGATCTCCGCCAGGTACTCCCGTTCCGCATCCCAGGGGTAGAACTGGATGAAGCCGACAGGTTCCCCACCCAGCTCGATGATGCACGAGGTCGTGGGGTCATCCCCGGAGCGCGGGGCGAGCTCCGCGCCCACCGCATCCGCCGTGATCTCGGGCTCGTCCGGGTCCCACCACTCCTTGACATGGGGGCTGTTCCGCCACGCGGCCAGGCGCTCGAAGTCGCCGGCGTGATCGCGCACCGGCCGGATCACCAGATCTCCTTGCGCCACGATGACGTCCTGCATCCAAGCAAGTATCGAGTCACTCGCGAACCCGGTGCGGGCATCCACCCCTGAATACGATGCCGGGGTGCGCGTACTCGTCGTCGAGGATGAACCCGAGGTCGCCGGAAGCCTCGCCCGCGGTCTGGCGGAAGCCGGGATGTCGGTTGACATCGCCCTGAGCGGCGAGGAGGCGCTCGACACGCTGCGAGCCGGGCTCGCCTACGACGTCGCTGTGCTCGACGTGATGCTCGGCGGCGATCTGGACGGCATCGGTCTCTGCCGGTATCTCCGCCTTCAGGGAACACCGACGGCCATCCTCATGCTCACCGCTCGCGACGACGTCAAGGACCGGCTCGCCGGCTTCGACGCGGGAGCAGACGACTACCTCGCCAAGCCGTTCCATTTCGAAGAGGTGCTCGCCCGGGTTCGAGCATTGAGCCGCCGGCGGATGGCGCCCCAGGTCGAGGTGCTGACCGCCGGCAACCTGCGCATGGACAGCGCCTCGCGCCAGGTGATGGTCGGCGATGCCGTGATGCCGACGACCCGGCGCGAGTACGAGATCCTCGAGCTCTTTCTCCGCCATCCCGCGCAGGTGTTGAGCAAGGAGCAGATCCACGACGCGGTGTGGGGTGACGCGCAAACCGTCGAGTCCGGCCTGGTCGAGGTGTACGCGGGGAAGGTGCGCCGCAAGCTGCACGACGCCGGCGCGTCAGTGCTCATCGAGACCTGTCGCGGCATCGGCTACAGGCTGATCGCCGGCGAAGTCTCGGTGGTCACGTGAACGTCGCCGTCCGGCGCCGTGACGCCTTCACTCCTCGCCAGCCCGCCACCGTGCTCGCCCGGGTCACCACCTTCCTCGGCTGTGCGGCGATGCTCTTCCTCGTCCTGCTCATCGAAACCGCTGTGCCGAACAACCCGACCCTGGGCGGCATGCTGCTGCTTGCGGTGCTCTTTGGGACATGGCTGCTGCCGACCCCGCTCGCGGCGACCATCACGGTGGCCGCCGTGGTCGTCACCGTCGCCACGACACTCACCGGCGCAATCGATCCACTGACCGCGAAATTCCAGTTCGTTGCAATTGTCGTGACCGCATGTCTCAGCGAGCTCACCGTGCGTTCGCTGATCGCTCGCGAGCGCAGCCAGCTGGCCACGGCCGAACAGCTGCGCAGGTTCACCGCCGATGCCGCCCACGAGCTGCGCAATCCGCTCTCGGCGCTGCAGAGCGACCTCGAGATCACCCTGCTCCAGCCGCGCACCTCGGATGAGCTCACCGAGACGGTGCGACTCGCGCTGAAGAACACGCGACGGCTGGTGAAGATCTCCGAGTCGCTCCTGACGCTGTCGCGCAGCGACGCGGGCGGGTTGATCACCGCGCTCACGCGGATTGACATCAGCGATGTCCTCGAGGAGTCATACGCACGCTGGGAGGGTCACGCGCAGACGCTGGGCGTCAGGATCGCCAAGCAGCTCGACTGCGAAGGCGTGGTGGAAGGCGATGCGCTTCTGCTCGGCCGGGTGTTCGACAACCTGCTCGAGAACGCCCTGAGCTACACACCCAAGGGTGGCGTTGTCACGCTGGAGCTCGCCGCGTCTCTGCCGGGGGCGTGTGTGATCGCCGTCACCGATACGGGGCCGGGGATCTCCCCGGCGATGCGTCCGGTGATCTTCGAGCGCTTCTCCCGCGGCGATGCGTCTCGATCGAGAAAGACCGGGGGCGCCGGACTCGGCCTCGCAATCTGCGCCGCAATCGTTTCTGCCCACAAAGGCACCATCACACTCGACGACGATTGCGTCGCCGGAACGCGAATCGTTGTGCGACTCCCTGTTACCAGGCGTTCCGGAAGGCTTTGAGAACCGAGGTCAGGCTGAACGTATCGCCTCGCGAGGTCGGGGGAAGGTCTTTATCGGAGATATCGAAATGGGCAACAGGGTTCTGGAGGTCGGCGAGCGGATCCGCGAGCTCGGAGAACGGCTCCGGGACAACGAGGAAGGTCAGGGCATGATCGAATATGCGCTGATCCTCGTGCTCGTCTCCATCGTCGTCATCGTCATTCTCACCACGCTCGGCAAGACGGTGAACAACGTCTTCTCGAATGTGAGCCACGGGCTCTCAAACTAGCTCCCCCGCGGGCTGCCGGTTCCCGGTCCCTGAACCGGCGCCCGTCGACACGTCAGGCGGCGTGAGCCGCCGCCGCGACCGGCTGCGGGCGGCGCACCCGCGGCAACAGCATCGACAGAATGCCTGTCAGCGCCCAGAAGCCGACGTTGAAGTAGAGGACGCGCTCGACTGACGTCACGAAATCCTGGGCCAGGGCCACTCGCGCGGCGTCCGCGAATGCGCGGTCGACCGGGTTCGACGTCGTCGCACTCGCAGTGGGACACCCCGGGATCGGTGCCGTGGGGTCGCTCGACGACGCGACTTCCTTGAAGCACGTGGTGAACTTCGAGATGGCCGCATCGGCCTGGGGTGCGGAGAGGTGCGCGGCCGCGAGCTGCGACTGCAGCTGCGGCGTCACCGTGGCAACCGCCGGCGTCGCGCGGCTCGAGAGCAGCCCGAAGAACACCACTCCGACAACCGCGACGCCGATGGCTCCGCCGAGTTGCTGGAATGTCGTGAGCACCCCTGACGCCGAACCGGCGTCTCTGGGGGGCACGCCGGACAGGATGATGTTGAGCAGCGGAGCGATGACCGTGCCCAGGCCGAGACCGCTGATCAGAAAGGCGGGAATCAGGTCCCATCCCGTGACGTTCGTGTCCACGATGAGCAGCGTGAGGATCACGCCGAGAATCCCGACCACGAGCAGCGTCGATCCGATCGCGATCGTCCACTTGCCGAGGCGCGGCGCCACGCGTGTCGACATGAAGGAGGCGAACGCCGAGGCCATGCTCCAGGGGATCGTCGTGAGCCCTGCGTTCAGCGCGCTGAACCCCAGCCCCACCTGCAGCATCAGGCTGAAGGTGAAGAAGAACGCGGGGATGCCTGCGATGAACAGCGCAGAGATCGCCACGCCGACGCTGAACGACCTGATCCGAAACAACGAGAGCTGCACGAGTGGGAACCGGGTCGACGGGAGCGATCGCTCGTACAGGATGAAGAGCACCAGCATGACGGGGCTGAGCGCCATGCAGATGAACGTCCACGCGGGCCATCCGGCCACCTGTCCTTCGACAAGCGGGTAGACGAGCAGCAGGATGCCGGCGGTCGCGAGGATGACGCCGCCAACGTCGAGGCGGGTCGCGTTGGGGGCCCGCGACTCGGTGATGAGCCGGGTCGCGGCGATGAGCGCCCCGATGCCGATCGGCAGGTTGACGAGGAAGATCCACCGCCACGATCCGCCGGTGATGTCGTTGCGAATGATGAGTCCGCCGACCAGCGGGCCGGTGATGGTTGCCATCCCGATCACCGCCCCAACGAGACCGAACACGCGAGCGCGTTCCTGGGGCGGAAAGGTGACCTGGATGACCGAGAGCACCTGCGGATACATCATTGCCGCCATGGCGCCCTGGAGCACCCGCGAGAGGTCGAGCATGATCGCGCTCTGCGCGAGACCGCAGAGCGCCGACGCGATGACAAAACCGGACATCCCGATGATGAACAACCGCTTTCTGCCATAGATGTCACCAAGTCGACCGCCGGTGATCAGCAGCACGGCGTAGGCGAGCCCGTAGCCGGCGATGACGAACTGGATGTCGGCGTTGTTGGCGGCAAGATTCGACCGGATCGCCGGGATAGCGACATTCACGATCGAGACGTCGAGCAGCACCATGAACAGCGCGGTCATCACGCTCGCAAGGGCGAGCCAGCGGCGAGGATCCAGCTCGCTCGCGGGAGGGGTGGGCGCCCCGCGCTGAGCTCCCGCCCCCGGCGGGGACGCAGCCTCAGTGGTCTCGGTCATCCGGCGTGCCTCCCACGATCGCGCATCACAACACCTGTCCCGCCTTCGCGCGCGTGCGGAGGTCCATATTGCCAGAGTCCTGTTCGCCTGGCGTCACGCGCGGGTCATCTGCCCGCGAGGGGTCCGTTGAGCGCCGTGTGCACGATTCCAACCGCGAGCACCGCGAACATCGTGGCGACGTGGTTGCGCCGGATCCGAATCCGCCGCTCGCGCTTGGCACCGGAGAGGCCGCTGCCCGCGAACGCGGTGAGCACGAGCAATCCGACCGCCGCGGCGCCGGCCCAGATCCCGACCTCCTCCCCCGCGGGGAGCGTCGACCTGGTCACCGAGGACAGACAGTGCGCGATGCCGGCCACGGTCGCCACGGCGCCGAGCCAGTTGTGGGCCCGGAACCATGCCATCGAGAAGCTCAGTCCCGCCGAGAGGCGCCATCGGTTCGCGAGCGACGACGCGATGGCCACGCCGAGGAGTCCCGCCGCGATCCACCCGGTGAGCGCGTCGAGTTGATTCATCCCTGCCGGGCCGCGTCGCGACCCCCGGCGGCTCTATGCTCGCTCGTCATGGAGATGCAGTATCGACACCTCGGGCGCTCAGGGCTTCAGGTGAGCGTGCTCTCGTTCGGTTCGTGGGTGAGCTTCGGTCCGCAGCTCGCCGGCAGCAGCGCACGCGATTGTCTTGCCGCCGCGTACGACGCGGGCGTCAACTTTTTCGACAACGCCGAGGTCTACGCCGGTGGGCGTTCCGAGACGATCATGGGCGAAGCCATCGCCGAGCTCGGCTGGCCGAGGCACACGTACGTGATCTCGAGCAAGTTCTTCTGGGGCATCGACGACTCGGTCAACACCCGGAGCACGCTCAATCGCAAGTACTTGCTATACGCGGTCGAGGGGTCCCTGCGCCGCCTCGGCCTGGACTTTCTCGACCTGATCTTCTGTCACCGGCCCGATCCGGAGACCCCGATCGAGGAGACCGTCAGGGCGATGCACGACATCATCGCGTCGGGTCGCGCGCTGTACTGGGGCACGTCGGAGTGGAGCGCCACCGACATCCTCGAGGCGTGGGAGATCGCCGATCGTCACCACCTTCACAAGCCGGTCATGGAGCAGCCTCAGTACAACCTCTTCGAACGCGACAAGGTGGAGAAGGAGTTCGCTCCCCTCTACGACCGGATCGGTCTCGGCCTCACGACCTGGAGCCCACTCGCCTCGGGGCTCCTCTCCGGCAAGTACCAGGACGGCGTCCCGGCGGGCAGCCGAGCGGCGCTCCCCGGCTACGGATGGCTCGAGGGCGAGGTGACCAACGCAGAGGCCAACCGGCGCGTTCGTGAGCTTGGCGTCATCGCCGCGGAACTGGGGGTCACCACGGCGCAGCTCTCGATCGCGTGGTGCGCGTCCAATCCGCATGTTTCCACGGTGATCACCGGTGCCAGCCGCGTCGAACAGGTCCGCGAGAACCTCCGCGCCCTCGACGTCATCGAGCGACTCACGCCCGACCTGCTCGCGCGCATCGACGCCATCTTCTGAAGGCCGGCCGCCGTCGGCGGCGACGCGATAACGAAGCCCTTCCGGGACCGCCGCCTTACGCGGTTTCCCCGAGCACACGGAGCAGGGCACGTCGCTCGGTGGGCTCCGCCTGTGCCCATCTTCCCCCGGCGAGGCGCATCGCATGGGACGCGTGCAACATCCGCTGGATCTCATCGGCGGGCACCGGCCTCGAGAAGTAGAAGCCCTGAGCGAGGCGGCAGCCGAGGCTGAGGAGCCGCTCCGCCTGGTCGGCGGTCTCGACGCCTTCGGCGATCAGCCCGAGCCCGAGGGTCTTGCCCATCCGGATGATCGCCTGGGCGAACGCCGTCCGGCGCGGATCCTCGGCGACGTGGTCGACGAACAGCTTGTCGATCTTGAGGATGTCCAGGGGCAGGTCCTGAAGTGATGCCAGCGACGAGTAGCCGGTGCCGAAATCGTCCATGGAGATGCGTATGCCAAGCGATTTCAACTCCCGCAGGCGCGCTCGAGCGCTCTCCGGATCATCGACCATGAAGCTCTCGGTGATCTCGAGGGTCAGATGGGACGGCGGCACTCCTGCCTTGGTGAGGATGCGCCACACCTCGCTGACGAAGCCCGGGTCGCGCAGCTGCCGCGGTGAGACATTGACGCTCACCGTGAACCCCGGCTCGTCGTTCAACTCGACCTGCCATTCCTGCCACTGCCTGCACGCCTCCTCGAGGACGTGGAGACCGAGCTCCCGGATCATGCCGGTCTCCTCGGCGATGCCGATGAATTCCGCGGGAACGACCATGCCCCAGCGCGGGTGCTTCCAGCGGACCAGCGCCTCGACACCGACAGGAGTGCTCGTGGTCATGTCCACGATCGGCTGATACAGGACCACCAGCTCGTGGCGATCGATGGCGCGCTCCAGGTCGGTCCGCACCTCGAGGCGGCGCGCGACGACGTCCTGCATACCCGGCTCGAAGATCTCGTACGTGTCCTTGCCCTTGACCTTGGCGCGATACATGGCGACGTCGGCCCGGCCCACCAGCTCCTCCGCGGTGACATCGCGCGACGCCGTGACGGCGACTCCAACCGAGGCGCTGATCGTGACCTCGCGACCCGCGATGACGAATCGTGGCTTGAACACCGAGACGACCCTCTCGGCCACGCGGATGGTGTCCTCGGGGTCGGTCGTCTCCTCGACGAGGATCGCGAACTCGTCGCCGCCGAAACGCGCTGCGGTGTCGGACGCTCGAAGCACCAGCTTCAGGCGGTCGGCGACCCTCGCGAGCAGCTCGTCGCCTGCCATGTGCCCCAGGCTGTCGTTGATCTCCTTGAAGTCGTCGAGGTCGAGGAACATCACGGCGAGTGACTCGTCGTGGCGCTCGCGACGCGTCAGCGCGTGCTCGAGACGGTCCATGAACAGCGCGCGGTTGGCGAGGTCGGTCAGGGTGTCGTGGAAAGCCTGCTGGCGCAGACGGTGGCCGAGGCGGGTGTTCTGCACCGCGACGCTGGTCTGCGCCGCGAAGGCGTCGAACAGATGGAGATCCTCGTTGTCGAAGGTGCCCACGTCGCTGACCCGGTTGGCCACGACCAGGGTGCCGAGCAGCATGCCGTCGCCCTGCAGGAGCGTCGCCATCGCGTCTCGGAAGCCCTGCTCGCGCAACCATGTTCGGAGCTCGGGGTCCGGCGTCGACGGTGTGACGATCAGCCCGCGCTTGGTCTCGTCGAGGAGTGGCACGAAGCGTTCCAGGTGCTCCGTGTTCAACACGGCCTCCACGTTGTCACTCGCGCCGCTCGAGGTGCTGATGGTGCGCCACGCGCCGGAGCCGCTTGCCACCGGCAGCAGGGACACCACCGCGATATCCGCTCGGAACACCTTGCACAGCTGGTCGAGCAGCTCGGGAATCGCGGCGCCATCGGAGCTGGCACGCTGGAGCAGGTCGCTCGACTCGTAGAGATACTGCAGCCGCTGGTGCTTCTGATGCTCACGCGTGTACAGGACATACGAGGCCCCGATGGCTGCAAGGGGCGTGGCCAACAGGAGGAGCATCGGGGGATCGCTCTTGAGCAGTGCGACGACGACCAGCCCGAGGCTGCAGTTGGCGAATCCGCCGATGAGCACGATGACGATCGGTCGGAGCCATTGACGGTGCGACTGCCGGCCCTCCGCGAGCGAGATTGCCAGTCCCGTCAGCCCGAAGCCGAGCAGCGATGCGAAAGACATGAAGAGCAGCACCCACAGCCAGACGACCGGGCTGGTCGCGTCGGTCCCGGAGATGTGGTGCGCGAGGATCGTGACCGTCTCCGTCTCGAGCGCGAAGCTGGCGAGATTGAAGATCAGCTTCATCGGCTCCTGGCGGCGGAGCACACCGAGCCCGATGGCGCCTCCGAGGATCCGCGCGAGCACGAGTGGACCGGGGTTGGCGGCGAGCACGAACACGCCGATCACCAGGGGAATCTCGCTCAGCGAGAATGACTGCGCCTCCTGCCGGAAGTGGATGTACACGCGCCACCACTCGCCGACAGCGAAGGCCGTCACCAGCACCGCGATGGGCAGGATCGGTGCCCCTCCGCCCATACGCAGGGGTCCCACCGCGAACAGGTAGACGGCTGCCGCGGCGAGCATCATCACGACGTTCAGCACCCAGATGGGCGCGACGCTGCCGGCACTCGCCTCGGGCCGGTTCTCCGTGCCGGCCCTGGCATCATCCGCGCGCTGCTTGGCGGTCACCGTGGGTGGTGACACGTCACACAGTCCTGTGCATCGCGATCTCCCGCGCTGAGCCTGGCGCCGGCTTGTGGCGGGCCCCCCTCAGGGGCTTCCTGAGTTATATCTCCGACGCTTCAAACGCGTCATGACGCGCCGGAATCGCGGATGTTACGGCCGGTGGGATACCGGGGGTCCGCGATTTCGGGCCGCGCAGCCCGGAGACTGCGCGGTCTCGGGAGTCAGTCGGGGAAGGAGGCCTGCCCGAGCGTGACTGACGCGCTGTGTGAGGCGCCGGAGGCGTCGATCCAGTTCAGGGTCACCGTCTGCCCGACCTTGAACCCCTCCATGGCGGTGTGGAGATCCGAGGTGCTCGTGATGGTGTGGCCGCCGATGCTGGTGATGCGCCCGCAGGCGGTCACTCCGGCGCGGGCCGCTGGATTTGCGGTGACGCCGCTCACCCAGGCGCCGGCCGTGGCTCGCGACGCCGTGCAGTCAACCCCGCTGCCGTCGGGTTGGAGCGTGGGCACGCTCGGCGAGACCGCCACGCCGAGCAGTGCCGCCAGGCCGATGTGAATGTTCGGACCGCTCCCGGAGCGGATCTCGGAGATGATCGACATGGCCTTGTTGATCGGGATCGCGAACCCGGTGGTGGAGCCGGATGCCTGGTTGGGATTGCCCGATGTCTGGCCGGCGGTGGTCATGCCGATCACCTGACCGGCCGAGTTGACCTCCGGGCCGCCCGAATCACCGGGCTCGATCGCGGCGCTGACCTGGATCATGCCCGTCAGGGTCTCGTTGTCGCCGCTGTCGTCACTGGCCGTGATTTGGGCACCGAGCTGTGTGACGGTCCCGGAGACCGCGGGTGCCCCGCCCTTGCCGAGAGCGTTCCCGAGCACCGTGATCGCGTCGCCCGGGGACAGGTTCGACGAGTTGCCGAGCGAGATGGCCGGAAGATTGGACGCTCCGACCAGCTGGACGAGGGCGACATCGTCAGTGGCGTCGTAGCCGATCACCTTCACGCTGTAGGTGGTGTTAGTGCCGACAATCTGCGCCTTGATGTTGATGGTGTCGTCGATGACGTGGTTGTTGGTGAGGACCTCGCCGTTCGAGGTGATGATCATCCCCGTCCCGGCGACCTGACCCGTCTTGGTCGCTGTCTCGGCGGTGATGTCGACGATCGAGGAGTCGAGCTTCGCGATCGCGGCCGCTGAGAGTGGAGCGCTCGAGGTCGTGCCGTTCGGAGTGTTGCTGGAACCGGTGGGCCCGGTCGACCCTCCCGCGGGGAGCGCCCCGTTCGGGGTGGTGGCAACCGAGGACGTCGTCAGCGCCCACGCCGTACCGCCGCCGGCGCCGACACAGGCAACCGCGAAGACAGCCAGCGCGGTCCGGCGAAAACCGGACCCTCGAGGAGATCGTTGCGGTGCCGGCGGCCAGCTTGGCGGTCCCCACTGCGGGTTGGAAGTCCAATGGCCATAGGCGGCACCCGCCGGCTCTGCGGGGGGCGGCGGCGGATCCTGAGGGAAGTATTCCTGCATATCGTCAGTCATCATCCGGCTCCGAGGTTTTCATTTTGGTGACACTCAGCAGCATGACGCTCGATGCTCAGCGTGCCCTGAGCCATCCCTGTGACATTGCTGAGACCACCGGCGGCTGCCACTCGATCACGACGACCCCGAGGTGAGCTCCTTCACGCCGGCGCCGGGCGTGTGGGGCACGGGAGCAAAGATGTAGTAGATGGCCGTCGCCCCGGCGAGCGCAAGCGAGGCCGGCGCGCTGATGAAGGCGATGACGAAGACCAGCGCGTACACGAGCGTCCCGATCGATGTGCGCAGCCGTGCATTGCGGCGTTGCTCGAGCGGTACGGTGAAGTGCGTGCGGCCTTCGCCGAGCGACCATTCGAACAGCGCGGAAAAGCTCAGCGCCATGCCCTCGAGCACCACCGCGTACACAGCCATGGCGATGTGCGAATCCTCGCTGCCACTGGTCAGATAGGTGGCCATCATGGCGGTGGCGAACGGGATCAGCACGACGAACATGAGCAGCACCAGGTTCAGAAACAGCAGTGTCCTGTCCACCGTGGCGATGAGGTTCACTCTGGCGTGGTGGTTCACCCAGATGATCCCGATGGTGAAGAAGCTCACCGCATAGGCGGCGAACTGCGGCCAGTGGTCGCCGAGCTGCGTCAGCAGGTCGCCGTGACCCGGCGAGGGCACGGTCAGGTCGAGCGCGAGCAGCGTGATCGCCACGGCCATGATGCCGTCGCTGAAGGCCTCGAGACGTGCCTTGCTCATCTCCGCTGAGAGCGTACATGCAGATCGTGGTCGCGAGCGCCGACCTCGGGGTACCATCTGACGGCCGCGGCGCCCGTCGTCGCAGCCCGTCCTTGAACTCGCCGTTCCACTCAACGTCTCACCTGAGGTTCGAGGTTGTCTCGTTCTTACGATCTTTCGGGCCGCCGCCGGGGGCGCCGGCGGCGCGCATCCCTCAAGACCGGCGGTCAGCAGGTTGCCAGGGGTTCGTTCGTCGTCGCCGGCTTCCTGGTGTCGGTCCTCGCCGGCGTGGTGCTGTACTTCCTGCCGGCACTTCAGGTCGCGCTCCGTGACACGGGCCAGGTCAACACCTCGCTGGGCGGCACCGCGCAGCTCAAACCCGTTTCAGCGAGCGAGAACCTCTCGTCCACCGCGCCCTTCACACTCCTGCTGCTGGGCTCCGACAGCGATTCGAAGTTCAAGGGCGATTACCTGACCCAGTCGATGATTCTGACAAGGGTCGATCCGATCACGAAGCACGTGACCATGCTCTCGATTCCACGCGACCTCTGGGTGCGCCTCTGCTCCGGGGGCAACGGCAAGATCGACCAGGCGTTCCTCCACGGTGGTGCCCAGTGCGCGATCCAGACCGTGGAACGCGACCTGCGCGTCCACATCGATTACTACGCGTGGATCGGCCTGCAGGGCCTGGTGTCGGTGCTCAACGAGCTCGGCGGGATCAACGCGGTGGCCAACAACCCGGTGATGGACGACTACTACCCTGCGGATCTCTCGGGCGGCAATCCCTTTGACTACCAGCGAATTCTCGTGTTGCCCGGTGCACAGCACATGAGTGGCACTCTCGCGCTCGAATATGTCCGGGCACGCCACGATGATGCGTACGGCGACTTCGCGCGCTCCCAGCGTCAGCAGCAGATCCTCATCGCGCTGCGCGCCAAGACCAAGCACATCTCGCTTGCTGACATTCCCAGCCTTGCGACCTCCCTCGGTGCTGACTTTCAGACCAGCATGAGCATCGGCCAGGTGAGTGGACTGCTGCCGATCGCGGGCTCTGTACCCCTCGCCTCGATCACGCAAGTGGTGCTGCTGCCGCCGTACACGAGCAACGTCTACGTGGGCGGTCAGGACGCGCTGATGCCCAACTGGGCATTGATCCGCCCGGAGGTCGCGAAATACTTCCCGGCGGTGTCATGAGATGAAACGCACGGCCATCCTCATCGCGCTGATGCTCGCCAGCGGTCTGGCTGCGAACCGAACGCTCGCTGTCCTGCAGACGCACACAACATCCGCCGCGCTCATCAGCACGACGAGCCCTCAGGTACGCCTCCCGGGCACGATCTATGTGAGCCAGCAGGGCTCGATCTATGCGATCTCCGGGTCGAGCGTCCGCCGCCTCGCACTCCCGTCGGGCGGCGTCTGGACGCAACCCCGCGTTCTTGGCGATGGATCGCTGCTCGTGATCCGCCGGTTCGATGCGTACTCCGACCTGTATCACGTCAGCAGCGCAGGTCGCGTCCTCGGTCAGATGACGTCCGATGATCAGTCGACGACCAACCCCACGCTGCAGCTCGATCACTGGATTCTCTGGCCGGCCGTCGGCGCGGACGGCACCAGCGTGTATTTCGCGACGGACGCGCCAAAGCCCGCGCCCAATCAGAGCTACGAGGTGGACTTCTCCCTCTGGTCTGCGCCGCTCAGCGCGGCCTTCAGCATCGGTGACAGCGGAGTCACTGGGGGAACCCGGTGGTCGGTTCCGGATCTCTACACGGGCGGTGACATCCAACCTGTGCCCCTCCCCAATGGCAGCATGCTGTACGCCAGCTACGCGAACACCGGCAAGGGGACGGTGGTCACGGTGCTGGGCCTGCAGACCGGCCCGAGCAGCCGGATGCTCTCGTTGACCACCCCAGAGCAGGATTGCGGCGCTCCCGCTGTTGCCGCTGACGGCTTGACCGTGGCGATGGTCTGCACGCATTCCGGTCAGGCAGCTGATCTCGAGGTTGCGACCCTCGAGGGAAACTCGCTTGGCCCGGCGCGCGTGCTGGTCGCGAACTGCCTCTGCAACTCGCCATCGTGGTCGCCGAGCGGGGACAACCTTCTCTACATGAACGCAGCGGACCCGAATGGCAACTTCGGGCTCTGGTACATCCCGAATGCGGGTGGCGCTCACCCCGGCACCGCGAAGCGCGTGACCGACGCCAGCGTCGACCTCGATGCGACGTCAGCCGCCGCGTGGTCGAGCCACTGACGCGTCAGCCTGCGGGCTGAGTCAGGTCGTAGACAGTCACGCCGTCCACCCTCGTCGCGGTGAAGTGCTGTTCCACCCACTGGGTGATCTGACTCGACGTACCGCCGTCACTCCCGAGGCCGCCTCCCGACCCGAGGAAGTAATGGATGCGGCCCTGAGCAACGTACTGTTCGAATTGCGTGAGGCTGGGGGCCGGATCGGTACCGTTGAAGCCGCCGATCGCCATGATCGGGTCGTCGGTTGCGAGCTGATAGCCTGCTGCTGAGTTAGCGTCGATTGTGGCGCCAACCCAGGTGTACCTGCCGGCATCGGTCTGCAGCAGCTTGACGAGCGCGGCGCCGGGCGTGCCGGCGTTGAGGAACCCGCCGGGGATGCCGAATCGTCCTCGGCCGGCTCCGCCCGGGATTGCGAAGGCACCACGACCGAAGCCGCCTACGCCTGGGAACCCCCGTCCGCCGGTGAATCCGCCGGGAAATCCGCGCCCGCCCGTGAACCCGCCGGGGACACCACGCGTCGAAGCGGCGGCGATCACCGGGCCCGCAGAGGGAATGGCGCCGGAGTGAGGTGTCAGCACGGTATCGATGGTGTACGCGGCAGGTCCCGCGAATGCCGCGACGAGAGCCACGGCGAGCACGCCGGCGGCGATTGCGCGGTGCAACACGGGCAGTCCGAGAATCGCGATCGCGGCGCCGATGCCGAGCACAGCGATCGCGGCGGCGAGCCCCGGAGCGAACGCAGGGCTGCGCTGGAGCAGGACCGCAGACCAGATGCTGGTGGTGGCGACGGTTCCTGCGAGCACGATTCGCGCCCAAGGCTGCGACCGCCGCTGCCAGAGCATCACGCTTCCGATGCCGATCAGCGCGCCGATCGCCGGCGCCAGGGCAACGGTGTAGTAGGGATGAATGATTCCGGCTGCCAGGCTGAAGACCACAGCGCTGACGCCGAGGGAGCCGCCCCAGAGCAGGAATGCCGCGCGGGTGCGGTCCGTACGCACCCTCGTCAGCGTGAAGGCGAGCCCGGCGACCAGCAGAATGAGCGCAGCCGGAAGGAGCCACGAGATCTGACCACCGAAGCTTGCGGTGAAGAGGCGTTCCAGACCCGTCGGCCCCCACATCGAGCCGGTGGTGCCTGTACCGCCGACGCTGCCCGTCTCATTGCCGGTCAGCCTGCCAAACCCGTTGTAGCCGAAGATCAGATTGAGGATGCTGTTGTTCTGCGAACCGCCGATATAGGGGCGATCGGACGCGGGGGTGAGCTGCACGATCGCGACCCACCAGCCTGACGCGACGACCATCGTCGCGGCTGCGACCGTGAGCTGCGTGACCCGGCGGCGAAGCGACACCGGAGCGGCGATGAGGTAGACGAGGCCGAACGCCGGAACCACCAGGAACGCCTGGAGCATCTTGGTCAGAAACGCGAACCCGACGAGAGTCGCAGCGAGTACCAGCCACTTGGTCTTGCCGGCTTCGATCGCTCGCACCGTCGCGTACGTGGCGATGGTGAGCAGCAGGACCAGCAGGGCGTCGGGATTGTCGAAGCGGAACATCAGCGCGGCGACCGGGGTCAAAGCCACGGTCGCGCCCGCGATGAGCGCCGCGGCCGGTGAGAACCACCGGCGAACCGCGAGATACGTGAAGCCGACGGTGGCCACGCCCTCGAGTGCCTGGGGGACAAGGATGCTCCACACGTTGACGCCGAACACCCGCGCCGAGAGGTCCATCACCCAGAGCGCTGCGGGCGACTTGTCAACCGTGATGAAGTTCGATGAGTCAAAGGATCCGAAGAAGAAGGCCTTCCAGCTCGTCGATCCCGCCTGCACGGCAGCGGAGTAGAAAGCGTTGGCCCACCCCGACGCACCGAGATCCCACAGGTAGAGGAGCGCGGTGATCCCGAGCAGGCCGATCAGCGAAGGGCGAACCCACGCCGCATCCTCCTGACGGCCGCGCACCAGAGACCAGGCCCACCGAGCGGACGGGGCATCGCTGCCCACGCTCTCTCGCCTGACCGCTGGTGGCGCGGGCAGGGCGGGCGGTGCCGGCGGGGCATCGTCGAAAAAGGGGCGGGAGGCCATGACCACACCATGCCGCCCGCTGCTCACGGCGATCTGAGCGGAGGCTCAGAGTTCGCTGTGAGCGCGGTGACTACGGCAGCAGGTGGTCCGGGGTGCCGTTGAAGCCGACCTGGACACCGAACGTGTCACCAGCAACCGTTCCCGGTGTCACGGAGTACACGAGGTTCCAGTATCCGGCGGGCAGGCCCGACGGGACGACGATCGGTATCTGCACCCACTGCCCGTTGTAGATGGCGGCACCACCGCCTGACGCAGCCGTCTGGAAGCAGGCACACGTCGATGGCTGACCTGTGGACCAGCCTTCGCTCACCGTGTTTGTCCCTCCGCTGGTCTGCGAGTCGCCAAGGTCGGTCATCGTTGAGCCACTGGCGACGGTCGCGAACGATCCGGCCGCCTGTCCGGGTGCCTGAATCGCCACATATGCGGCGCCTCCACCGACGTCACCGATGTCGAACAGGTCGACATTGATGGTCTGACCTGCGTACGACGGATCGACGTTGAAGAGCGGGATGGTGAACTGCGTCTGCGTTGCGCCGTTGATTGGGGTGTAGATGGTCATATCGTCCATGGCCGACATGGTGCCGCAGGTGGAATTGCACTGCGTTCCTGACACGGTACCCTGAGTCGCGGCCGGCGACCCGGCATCCGACACGAGCCGAACCGCGTACCCCTTGTGGGCCTCGGAAGCAGCGCTGGTGCCGGTACTGATGTACGAGCAAGGTCCGGGAGGCGCGCATGTCGTGTTGCCGTTGTAGGTCAACGTGTCAACTTCGAGGCGGAAGTACTCGGTCTTGCCGCTGGTGTTGCTGATATACCCGCCCGGATTTATGGTGTTGTTGAGCGGGTGGTTGTAGAGCGTCTGGTCGTAGGTTTGTGTCGGTGAGTACTGCAGCGCAGAGACCCACTGGTGATAGGTTGCTGGAAAGGGTTTGGTGGTCGTGTTGACGCATTGCTGAGTCTGCGTTGGCGAACCGCTGGTGGGAGGGTTGAAGTAGAAGAAGCTGTACGGCTTGGTTCCGCTGCAGCTCCCCGACGGAGCGGAAGCCAGGCCGGTTGCGTTGTATGGGTAGAAGACCTCCTGGCTGATCTTCGTATCCCCGGACCGCGACGAGAGTGTCGAGACCTGGAATATCGTGTACTCCATCGCGGAATAAGAGGTGGCGGGCGCACCTGACCCACTGAAACTCCCATCGTTCTCGTGGTAGCAATAGACGGACGTGCTGCCGTCACCGCACGTGTCGGGGGCGAAAGCCGGGTTGTAGATCTGAACGTCCGCGGACTGATTGTTGGGGATCGTGATCAGATAGTTGGAGCCGCCATTCCAGTTCAGCGTCGCATCGCAGCAGTTCTCGGTACCGGCTTCGGGACTGATGGCGTGGTAGTCCGGGTTGGCGGACGCATCGCACGCTGAACCGCCTCCTGGACCGCATCCGTTGCCACCTTGCTGTGGCGAGGGAGTGAAAGGATCACCCTCGGAGCGTGGGTTTCCCCAACCCTCCTCGCGCTCGAAGTAGAAGTTGCTACCGCCGCTGCCAAGTCCGGCGGCAGGGCTCCCGCAGTAGGTGCCGGGTGACGACGAGCCGCCATCGCACGGTGAGGTCATCTCCGAGCCCTGCTGGGATCCGGGTTGTCCGATAGCGATCGGCGGAAGATACTCGGCGGTCTCCGAGCGCACGACCGTATGCGCTCCAAAGCCGACGATTCGCAGGAAAACCGTCGAAACCGACGCGGAGATCGTGACCGTGAGTTTGTTGTCCTGGACGACGCCGCCAACGACGGGTTGCGAGGTCACCACACATGGAGACGGCGTCGGCGAGCCTGGACAGGCATTGCCAGTCCCTGCATTGGGGAAGCCGTCGCGGGCGGCTTCGACGAGTGCGGCATTCTGCGCATCGGGGAGGTCGCCGGGGAGGTACGCAACGCCTGCAAGCGCGGCGGACGCGGCTGCGCGCTCGATCTGGTTGCTTGTCAGGTAGCTCGTTCCCGCGTCGACAGCAAGTCCCGCCACTACGAAGAGCAGCACCGACACGAGCGCGAAGATCGCCATCGCCTGGCCCTTGGCTGAGCGCCGGGCGGCCCGGTGTGGTGTGTTTCTCATTGTGGTCCTCACGATGTCGGCGCCAGCCGCATAACGGTGTATTGGGAATCTGTCTGCGTAAAGAAGCTCAAGGTTGGTGATGTGTACGTGAACTTGAGCCGAACGGCGATCTCAGCCTCGCTCGGATGCACCTGACTCCTGTTGGCGAGGGTGAACGTGCATGTGCCGCAGGAACCTGACACGACGCCGCCTGACACGGTGTAGGTGTCGATGAGCTCGCCTGCCGTATATGCGCCGTTGTTCGGAGGGCAGGTTCCGCTGGCGAACGGGGTTGTCCCAATGCATCCGCTGGGCTGATAGATGTCGATCTCGGTGACCTTCGCATTGGTCAACTGCGGCGACACGATCGGATAGACCTGGTCGAGAATGTCTCGGTCGAGCTGTGCCTGGGTCGCGCCGCTCGAGCCGCCGTTCCCCAGTTCAGCGGCAAGCCGCGCCCCGGCGCGAGTCGCCTGCAGGGCCGCATTGTTGTCGTCGATGAGGTTCGACGCGGTCCACGAGCCGAGGAAGAGCAGCATAAGCACCGGGAGGAGGAGCGCCATCTCGACCAAAGCCTGTCCCTTCCGATCGTCGAGCCGGCGCATCACGTCTGCGGCTCCAGTCGGAAAAGGTTGACGGTGGTGCTGTTGAACGTCGTGGTGCCGATCAGCAGCGTGTAGCTGAACTTGATGACCAGTTTTGCGTAGTCAGGTGTCGCGCTCACGTTGCGCGTACTCGGATCCCACAGCGCCACTCCGGCCACGCCGTTCTGCAGGACGCCGGAAGCGTTGTAGATGTTCTCGCACAGCTGGTTGTCGCTCACCCCACACGTGCTGTCATTCGAGAAGACGCCCGCGGTGACGTCCTCCTTATAGATGTCCACTTCGGTGACCGAGACGAGTGGCGTGCTGTTGAGGCCGTCGGTGTCCATCCGGGTGATCGCCACCGTGTCCGCATTGTTCGGGAACGGCGCGAGGTTGTTCTCGTAGTTGCCCTCGGCTGCGATCGTTGCCACGCCGATGTCGGCGGCGTACTGCATCGCATTGGCGCCGTAGAGGTAGAAGCCCGCGTTCATCACTGAGAAGATCAGGAAGAACAGCAGCCCTCCCACGATGGCGAACTCAACCAGCCCCTGGCCCGAAGACCGGCGCCTGCGCTGCCGCCTCACTGGCGTAGAAATGGTTGAACCCTCCAGAGCGGCGGTGCCTGGTGACACCGTCCTGTCCACCCCGAGTGCCAGTATTGACGCGATCTCCGTCCTCGTCCGATTGCAACGTGTGAAGAGTTGGTTGCATCCGGTGACGGAACGCCGATGCCGGTTGGGGAGTGGGAGGACGTTGCCTGGTCGGGCAGCCAACCAGCATGGACCGCGGACTTGCCCCGAAGGGCGTGGGGACGAATGTCCGGAAGTGCTTGCCTAAGCTGCCGCACTAGTGCAATTAATGCGCGGCAATTAATTTCGCCAGACCGTCCAGGAGGTCGCGATGAGCGAGAGGGCCAAGACAATCGACACCCTGCTCGACGAGCGACGCACGTTCGCTCCGAGCCCGGAATTCCTCGCCAAGGCGAGGGTTAAGGACCTGAGCCTGTACGAGGCGGCGGCCGCCGACCCCGAAGCGTTCTGGGCTGAGCAGGCAAAGAAGTACGTCACGTGGTTCAAGCCGTTCGACACGGTCCTCGAATGGAACCTGCCCTTCGCCAAGTGGTTCATCGGGGGCCAGCTCAACGTCTCGTACAACTGCCTCGACCGGCACGTCGAGGCGGGCCGGGGCGAGAAGGTCGCGTATCACTTCGAGGGCGAGAAGGGCGACACCCGCACCATCACCTACGCGGATCTCCTCTCAGGGGTCTGCAAGCTTGCGAATGCGCTTCGCAAGCTCGGCATCAAGCGCGGCGACCGCGTCGGCATCTACATGCCGATGATCCCCGAGCTGCCCATGGCGATGCTTGCGTGTGCCCGGATCGGGGCGGCGCACTCGGTGGTCTTCGGCGGGTTCAGCGCCGAGGCGGTTCGCGACCGGATGAATGACGCCGAGGCCGTGGCCATCATCACCGCGGACGAGGGCTTGCGCCGCGGCGGGATCGTCCCGCTCAAGCGCAGCGTCGATGAGGCGTGCGAGGGTGCGCCGACCGTCAAGAGCGTCGTGGTCGTCCGCCGCACCGGCAACGACGTGCCGATGGTCGAAGGTCGTGACCACTGGTACCACGACATCGTGGAAGGCGAGCCCGACACCTGTGAGCCCGAGCACATGGAGTCCGAGGACCTCCTGTTCACCCTCTACACGTCCGGTACCACTGCCAAGCCGAAGGGCATCAAGCACACGACGGGTGGCTACCTGCTCTACGCCATGTTCACCCACGACCTGGTGTTCGACATCCAGCCGGACACCGTCTACTGGTGCGCCGCCGACGTCGGCTGGGTCACCGGACACTCCTACATCGTGTATGGCCCCCTCGGCAACGGCGTCACCTCGCTCATGTATGAGGGAACGCCCGACTACCCGACCAAGGACCGCTGGTGGGCGATCATCGAGAAGTACCGGGCCACCGTGCTGTACTGCGCGCCCACCGCGATCCGCACCTTCATGAAGTGGGGGCCGGAGCTCCCCGAGTCCCACGACCTCTCGAGCCTGCGCCTGCTGGGCACCGTGGGCGAGCCGATCAACCCCGAGGCGTGGATGTGGTACCGCAAGTACATCGGCGGCGACCGCACCCCGGTGGTCGACACCTGGTGGCAGACCGAGACCGGTGGCATCATGATCGCGCCGCTTGCCGGAGTCACCGTCCTCAAGCCGGGGTCCGCGACCAAGCCCCTGCCGGGCATCGGAGCGGCAGTCGTCGACGAGGCCGGCACGCCGGTTGCGCTGGGTGGTGGCGGCTTCGTGACCCTGACCCGGCCGTGGCCGGGAATGCTCCGCGGCATCTGGGGTGATGACGAGCGCTACAAGGAGACGTACTGGAACCGCTTCGGGGATCAGTACTTCGCCGGCGACGGTGCGCGCATCGACGAGGACGGTTACTTCTGGTTCATGGGCCGGGTCGACGACGTGATGAACGTCGCAGGCCATCGCATCTCAACCGCCGAGGTGGAGTCGGCGCTGGTCGATCACCCGGCTGTGGCGGAAGCCGCCGTCGTGGCCAAGAGCGACCCCGAGACCGGCCAGGCGATCTCGGCGTTCGTCACGGTGCGCGCCGGCTACACGGAATCCACAGAGCTCATCGCCGAGCTGCGCGACCATGTCGCCAAGCTCATCGGCCCCATCGCCAAACCGAAGTGGATCGCGTTTACGCCAGATCTGCCGAAAACCCGAAGCGGAAAGATCATGCGTCGCCTGCTCCGCGACATCGCCGAGAACCGCAAGCTCGGCGATACCACGACGCTCGCAGACTCGAGCATCGTCGCGGATCTCCAGCGCCGCGCCACGGAGGAGGAAGCCAAAGAACAGTAGATCCGTCGCAGTGGGGGACAGTTCGATTTCGAACACGCTCCGGAGTGCGACTTACTCCGGACTCATTGGAGGGCTACCAACCTATGGCAACCGTAGCTTCGCCCACCTCCTCAGGGATTGCGGAGACGGTGGCACCTGTCGCAAACCCAGCGCCGCTGGGACTGATCGGATTCGGAATGACGACGCTGTTGCTCGGGGCCATCAACGCGGGTTTCATCACGGCGGCCCCGGGGACGCCGACGGCCGGCTCGGCAGCAGTTGTGCTGGCGCTGGCAGTTGCTTTTGGTGGTGCTGGACAGATCCTGGCCGGCATGTGGGAGTTCCGTGTCGGTAACACGTTCGGGGCAACCGCATTCACGAGTTACGGGTTGTTCTGGATCAGCTTCGTGTTGATCAACACTACGTTCGCGCCGCTTCTCCCCAAGGATCCGACGCCGATTCTCGGCCTGTATGCGCTTGCATGGGGCATCTTCACCGCCTACATGTTCATCGCGTCGCTGGGTGGGGCTTCGCGTGGAGTGTCGCTGGTGTTCTTCCTGCTCGCTCTAACGTTCATCACGCTGGCGATCGCCTTCTGGGCGAAGAGCCTGCCGAGCGCGGGTTGGAACCAGATCTCCGGCATCCTTGCGCTGCTCACCGCTGTTGCCGCGATCTACTGCTCGTTCGCGTTCGTGACCAATGCCAACTTCAAGAGGACTGTGCTTCCCGTCTGAGGGCACAACCGGTGACGGCGGCGCGCGGCCCAGCGGGGCCGCGACGCTGCCTCCCGGGGGGAACGACTAGCGTCTTGCGGGCGGCTTGCCCAGGTCGCGTGGCGGCCGTCGGAACAGGCCGTAGCGGTTCTTGAACATCCCCTTGCGAAAGCGCGAGGCAGCTCCGAAGCACAGGCTGGCCACACCCACCCCGGCGACCGGGGCGATCAGGTCCACGTAGCCCTGCTTCGGCAGGAACAGAGCAACCACGATGGTCACGCCGATCGCTATCCCGAGGAAAAGGGCGAACGCGAGCAGCGACAGAGACAGAAACAAGAGGACGAATGCTGCGATCGTGAGAGGAGATGTCCGCTTGGCGACCAGCACCGGCAATGGGTCCGGGTTGGCGGGCTCTTCCAGACCGTCGTTGTCGAAGTGGATCGGGGGCCGGTAGGTCATCGCCTGACGACAAATCATCGTAACGGAACGTCAACGAAGCGCGTTGCTCGTCCAGTGGGAAATGACCCCTGTGCGAGAATCGTGCATCGGTGAACAACGATCGACGACCGCCCACATTCTTGATCGGCGCTGCTCGATCGGGCACAAGTCTTCTCTATAAAGGACTGTGCCTGCATCCTGACGCGGCCTATTTCAACAACTACGTGCGCCGCCTGCCGCGCCATCCCGCCGTGAGTGTTACCAACCACTTTGCGCGCCTGACGCCGGAGCAGCGCCGCCGCGTCTGGTTCTCCGGCGGATCCAACGCTTACGTCTATTCAGGAGCACGCAGACTTCGCGATCGCCTCTATCCGATGCCGGTGGAAGGCGAACCGGTGTACGCGGCGTGCGGGATCCCCGATACGGTTTCCAGCGAGACGGTGAGCATGAGCGCCGCTCGCGAGTTGCGCCGGGCTGTGTTCAGCACGATGCGCTGGGGCGGCGGCACGCACTTCATCAACAAGCGCATCGCCAACGTCCGTCGCATCCCCCTGCTTGCCAGAGCCTTTCCCAACGCGCGCTTTGTCGACATCACCCGTGACGGTCGCGCCGTGGCTGTGTCGCTCTCCCGCGTCGACTGGTGGGAATCGAGCGTTGTCTGGTGGTACGGCGGCACGCCGAAGGCGTGGCGTGACGACGGACGCGATCCCTGGGAGATGTGCGCGAGAAACTGGGTGGAGGAGGTTCGGGCGATCGACTCCGGCATCGGCGAGATCAACCCCGAGCACGTGCTGAGATTGACGTACGAGGACTTCACCGCAGAACCGGTGCGCACCATCGAGCGCGTGGCCGAATTCGCGGGACTCGACGACGATGCAACCTGGCGGCGGGACATCGAGCGAATCGAGTTCAGGAACCGGAACGACTCCTGGAAGAAGGGACTGCCTCCTGAGGTGGTCACCACCATCGAGGAAGTGCAGGCCGGCGAGCTGAGCAAGCGTGGCTACGCCTGACGCGGGCGGATCGCGATTCGTTTTCGTTCTCGGCACTGGGCGCTGCGGATCGACGCTCGTTGAGGAGGTGTTGTGCCGGCACCCATCGGTGGGGTTCGTGTCGAACCTCGAGGATCGATTCAATCTTCCGCTGAGCGCCGGACGCTGGAACGGCCCGCTGTATCGGCGCCTGCCAGCCGCGGTGACCCAGAAAGCGAGGGTCCGGTACGCGCCGTCGGAAGCCTACCGAGCGCTCTCCCGCGATGTGTCGCCGCTGCTGGTGTCGCCGCTTCGCGATCTTCTCGCCGGCGACGTCACGCCGTGGCTCGAGCGCCGCTTCGCCGCGTTCTTCAACGAACGTGCGCAGGCGCAGCGCACCGATACGTTCCTGCACAAGTTCACCGGGTGGCCGCGCGCGGGGTTCATCCGTGGCGTATTTCCGTCGGCCCGTTTCATCCACGTCGTCCGCGACGGGCGGGCGGTGGCGAACTCGTGGCTGCAGATGCCTTGGTGGCACGGGTTCGAGGGTCCGGATCACTGGCAATGGGGTCCGCTGCCCGTAGAACTCGCGGCGGAATGGGAGGACTCGGGCCGTTCGTTCGCCGTGCTCGCCGGCCTGCTCTGGAAGATGTTGATCGATGCCTTTGACAGCGCGCGCAAGGCGATTCCGGCGGTCGACTGGCTCGAAGTCCGCTACGAGGACGTGGCTGCCAGTCCCCGGACCGCGTTCGCAAAGATGCTCGAGTTCAGCGGACTTCCCTGGGACGCGGAGTTCGAGCGTGGCTTCGAACGCCATACCTTCACGGCATCCCGTGCCGACGCGTTTCGCCGTGACCTCAAGGCCGAAGACGTCGACCGGCTCAGCCGGATCCTCGCTACCGCCCTCGCAGCCAGACGCTACGTCTGATCAGTACGAGCCGCGCGCTGTGAGCAGTGCCGGTATCGTCTTCGCGAGGATGTAGAGGTCCATGGTCAGCGACCAGTTCTCGACGTAGAACAGGTCGTACCGCACATAGTCCTCGAACGCGAGATCGTGCCGTCCGTTGACCTGCCAGAGCCCCGTCACGCCAGGCTTGACCCGCAGGCGGCCGCGCTGGGATTCCGCGTATCGAGCGGTCTCTTCGGGCAGCGCGGGACGCGGCCCCACCAGGCTCATCTCACCCAGCAAGACGTTGAAGAGCTGAGGCAACTCGTCGAGCGACGTCTTGCGAAGGAAGCGACCAACCCGGGTGACGCGCGGGTCGCGTCGCATCTTGAAGAGCAGGCCGTCGGCCTCATTGCTCAGAGCGTCGCGCTGCGCGTGCGCCCCGACCACCATGGTGCGGAACTTGAGGATGGTGAACTCGCGCTCCTGCGCACCGACGCGCCGCTGCTTGAACAGGACGGGGCCGGGGCTCGTGATCTTGATCGCGAGCGCGATGGCGATCATGAACGGGGAAGCGACCAGGACTGCCACCGACGTGACGCTCACGTCGAGGATCCGCTTCACGAAGCGCTGACGACGTGAGAAACGATGCCGCCGCAACGAAAAGAGGGCCATACCGTCGATTGGCTCAAGAACGATCCGGGCTGCACCGAGGTTGGCCAGCCCAGGCGAAACCCGTACGGTCACATCGGTGGCCAGCGCGCTATCGATCGACTGCAAAGTTGATCCACCGGCAGCGCTGCCGGCGATGATCACCGACTGCACGCCATGCTCCCGGCTGATCTCGGCGATGTTGTCAATGGTGCCGAAGACCGGGAGACCGTCCATCACGTCGAGCCCGGATTGCGTTACCTCGACGAAGCCGTTCACCCGATATCCCATCCATGGGCGGCGCTGCAGTGTTCGCGCCAGTGCCCGCGCCTCGTCATTGGTGCCAGCGATCAGCGTGACCTGGCTTGTGACGGACCGCGCATTCAGCATGTGCGACAGGCGTCGTGTCAACAGCCGACCGGCGACGACTGTCACAAGACTGAACACGGCGAGCAAGGCGACGAAATCACGCGAGATGTCGATGCTCGCCAGGAAAGTGATCATCACGACGAGAAGCACGGACATCAGCACCCCATTGAAGAGGCGCTGCAACTCAGCGGTCGCGTGGGTCGGTCGGCGGAGGTCGTAGAGGCCGTAGATGGTGAAAATCACAGGCCATACGGGCAGCGTGAGGAGAATGCGCGAGGTGATTACGGAGCTGATCGATTCGAATCCTGTGCCGGCCATGGCGTGCGCGACGGACTTCGCAAGGAGGCAGCTCACCGTCACCGCGAGCATGTCCACGACAAACGTGGCCACAGACAAGATCAATGGCCAAGGGCGTGACTTCGCCTTGATGGCACTGGTGGGCGCGACAATGGGCCTGTTCTGCGACTCCCCTACAAGCTCGACCGCCCCCGCCTCGACTTCGCTCCAGACCCCCTCCTGGGTCAGGCCTGAAGGCACACGATCGTCCGCTAGCTCCACGACTGCTCTCCCCTTCATAGCCATGCCGTGGAACGGCAACCCCCCGGTGCCCCGCACCCCGATTCCGTTCCCTCGGCTGATTCTAACGACGCGTTCGGCCGCTAGTCAAATGACGCTCCTGACGCGCTTGACCTGATAGTACAGGTTTCGAAAACTCGCCGGACTACCCTGCCCGCTTGCGGAGTTTGACGCGATCCACGGTTTTGACTTTCCTGGGGCTGTCAGGCATGATTGCTAGCGGACTGTCTGCCTCGGAGGGGCCTGGCGGAGTTCCCTACGCATCGTGCTGCGCGGTCCAACAGGGAGTCAGAATGGGCATTCACGGGGGAGTCATGGACCGGTCACTTTCGCGATTCTCGGTGCTGGTCGGCAGCGCCTTCGCTGTCGGCGCCTTGCTCGTCGGCTGCGCGGCGGACGTGCCTGGTCCTGCGGTCATCGGCGTGCCGCCGGCGGCTCCGCAGACTGCGCCCCCTGCGTCGGCCGACTTTCTCGCGGGGCTCGAGCAGGCGGTGGCGAACGAGCTCAACGCAATCAACTCGACGCAGACTGACAACGAGCCTCCCGACGTCCTCATTGAACTCAATGCACTCAACAGCCAGTCGACACTGATTCAGGCCGAGACATTCGGCAGCCTGGTGACGACGGGCGCGAACCAGATCGCGAAGCGCGAACGCCTGATGAGCGCGCTCACCGCCGACGTCAATGGAAACGCGTACCTGAGCGGGGTGGAGATCAACGGATCATCGCTTTCCGGCTCGATCCTCGCAATGCTCACGCGTGTTGACGCTCAGCTTCAGTCACAGGCAAACAGCGTCGATTCGGCCACGCTGGTTGACGTCTTGCGGTCCGTGATCCTTTCCATCGGCCCATCGACCCGCGCCTTCGGCCTCGTCGACCCCATGGTCCACCTCGCTATCGCAGGTGGCGATGAGCTCAAGGCGGTGAGCCTTCTCGAGGCGCAATATCAGACCCTCTCCCGGAAGGTCGGCCATCACGAGGGAGCCAACATCCCGGTGGAAACTCAGCGCCTCAACGATCTTGCAGCTCAGATCGCGACGGTCAGGTCCGCCGCCACGGCGGATGTCCAGGCGATCCTGGCGTTGACCCCGGCGGGGTACCCCGGCAACAAGTCAACGATCCTCAATGTGCGGGCTCAACTCACCCAGTTCAGGTCGCCGCTCGGGCCTCTGAACACGGCAGCCAGCGACGTGAACGAGATCCAAACGCTTCTGTCACAGCACGCATAATTCTGATGGTTGACAATGGGAACGACGACAGCACACGTAGGGCGGCGCACATGAAGAGAACATCCGGGTTTCCACTCAAGCGCGCAGGAGGGTTGTCGGCATTAGCCGGCACCGCTGTCCTGGGCATCGCCGTCCTGACCTCTCACGGCGTCGTCGCCGGCGGGAATCCCAGCTTCGAGGGGATCATCTCCGCTGCTCAACCCACCGGCTTCATGAGCAGTCCCAACGCGTATGACATCTCGCATGGTCCCGTGACGGTCGACTTCGACGTCGTGGCGACCAACTTGACAAGTCAGACGCAGACGATCGCGCTGAACTTCTCCGCGCACCACATCGTCACGTACAACGGCGTTGACGTTTCGGACGGCCAGCCGGGTCAGACGGGCATCACCTTCAGCGGCCCCGCGGGTACGACGCAGGTCCTCATGCCCGGTAGCCAGGCCTTCACCCAGATCTGGGCTTCCAAGGCGACCGACACGCTTTCGTTGACGTACGCGTTCGATGCGTGCGGTTACTACCAGCTCGACGTCTGGGCGCCGTTCAAGAGCAGTGGGGACAATGGCCGGAATCGGGCGACGCTCGCGTCCGGATTCATCCGGGTGCTGGGATGCCAGGGTCAGCCGACGCCCACGCCGACATTGACACCAACCCCAACACCCACGGCGACGCCAACACCGACCGCGACGCCAACGCCTACGCCTACTGCGACGCCCACACCAACACCCACCGTAACGCCGACCGCAACACCCACCGCGACAGCGACGCCCACCGGTGGAGTCGGCGGAGCCACGGCGACGCCCACGCCGACTGGCGGCGTGCAGGGCATCACGGCTGACGCACCTGGAACCGGTGCAGGAAGTGGCTGGCTGACGATCGGTGCTGCGCTTCTGATCGCGGGTGCAGGTATGCTTGCAGTCGGGGTGCGCGGACGTCGCATCGATATCTGAGAGAAGGGGAGAGAAGCACATGGAGATCCGCGACTACCTGCGGGCAATCCGCCGGATTCTGTGGTTGGTCATCGCCGTTCCTGTCGTTGCCGGTCTGCTCGTCGGTGGCTTCATCGAATTGCAGCCGTCCACCTACCAGGCCAATGCGAGTGTGGTTGTTCCCGCAATCACCGCCAACGGCATTTCCCAGAGCGCCGCATCGCAGTACGCGAGCACGTTCAAGGACGTGCTGATCTCCCAGCAGGTCATCCCGGTCGTCTCCCAGAAGTTCAACATCCCGCAGAGCGAGCTCCTTGCCGGACTGAGCTCGAGCACCACGACCGCATCGAGCAACCTGATCAACGTCGTGCTGATCGGTAAGAAGGATCAGAACCTCGTCGGTGCGGTTCGCGAGGCAGCCGTTGACGCTATGAACGCAATCGCGACACCCCAACTGGTCCTTGCCCAGAACGAGGTTACGTACTCTCAGACGCTGCTGACCAATGCCGATACTGCGATCGCCAACTTCGACTCGCAGTTCGGAAATGCTTCGCCCCAGGTCGCATACAACAATGAGCAGTCTACCCTGAGCAACGAAGAGGCGCAGCTGCAGACGGCGAAAATCAACAACGACGTGACGCGTGAGAACGCGCTGAACTCGCTCATCAATGCAACCAAGATCACGCTTGGTCAATACGGCGCGGCACTGCAGCAGTACCGGCCGCTCGCGGCGGCGCAGGCGTCGGCCATTGCTTCGAATGACAAAGCCGCATCGGATCTGGTTGCAGCACAGTCGCTTATCGCCACCGACTCGGCGCCGGGCACCGTCACCACGAAAGATGTCGGAAGGCTTTCGAAGCTCAGCGACGTGATCAAGTTCGCCGCCATCGGGTTTGCGCTCGCGCTGCTCATGATGCTCGGCCTGATCCTGATCCTCGAGCTGATGCGGTCCGGCAAGCGCCAGCAGGCGCCTGACGGTGACCACCAGGGTGCATTCGCGTGGGCATCGCCCTCCGCTCAGACCCGGCCGGCCGGCCCGCCCGCGTCGCCCGCGATGGCGGCCACCGCGGCGTCGAGCGCGGAGACGCGCGATCCGTGGCGCGCCACACCTGCCCCATCCACTGACGGCAATGGCAACGGCAACGGACACGCCAACGGAAAAACCAAGACCGATGTGCCTGACGCTGACTCCCAGACGCAGCGCAGCGGCGGCGGGATACTTCGCCGCCGATAGCAACGTGATGCCTGCCGCATGGCGGCGGCATCCGCGCTGAATCTCGGAGACACATGTCCACGGTCGTTCTTTACATCGCAGGCACCGGCAGAAGCGGCAGCACGGTACTCGCGAACATCCTCGGCGAAGTCGACGGCGTCTTCGCCGCGGGCGAAGTTCGCTACCTCTGGCAGCGCGGCCTCAAGGAAGGCCGCCTCTGCGGCTGCGGGCTGACCGTTCGCGACTGTCCGGTCTGGAGCCGGGTTCTGGCCGCGGCCGGTCAGCTCGACGACGCCGAGCGAGTCGACGCCATCGTCTCGATGCTGCAGCGCACCGGGAGGATCCGCAATCTCCCCGGAGTGCTTGCGGGTTCCGTTGTCCCGCGCCTGGATCCCGCAGAGTCCCACGCGCTCGCCCCGGCGAGAGATGCGCTCGGCGATCTCTACGCAGCGATTGCCGATGTCACCGGCTGTCGCGTGATCGTTGACTCGTCGAAGCTCCCGGCGTACGCGAATGTGCTTGCGGCGACACCCGGCATCGACCTGCGCGTGGTTCACCTCATCAGAGATCCGCGCGGCGCCGCGTACTCGTGGTCCAGCCGGAAAACGCTTGCCGACGGCGCCGCTCGGTCGCACATGGAGCAGATCGGTCCTGCCAAGAGCGCCGTGCTCTGGGACATCTGGAATCTCGCAGGTGGCGTCCTCTTCAAGGGCGGTCCGGATCGCTACCTCCGACTTCGGTACGAGGACTTCGTCAGCGATCCGCCGGGAAGCATTCGTGCAATCCTCGGCATGGTCGGGATAAAGGACGCCGACCTCCCCTTCATCAACAGCAACGAGGCCCGCACCACGCCCAATCACAGCGTGGCGGGCAACCCGGATCGCCTCCGCCACGGCGTCATCACCCTGCGAAGCGACGACCGCTGGCGCCTTGCGATGAAGCCACGGAACCGGCGGTTGGTGAGCACGCTCACGTCACCGCTCCTGCTTCGTTACGGCTATCCGCTACGCCCCGCAGTGGTCCACGACGACCCGGACGAAACTATCTTCGACAGAGCGCCGGTCGGCGAAGGCTCCGCGTCACGGGTGGCGCGCAGAGTGCGTCGCCACCTTCGCTGGGGACGAACGGAGGGATTCTCGCGCCTGGTTGAGGAGGATGAGCTCAACCCCGCGACGCGCGCGCGCGTGGCCGCTTCCAAGTGGGCGTGGCGCAGGTCTCATCCTCGTGCGCCGGGACTCGCCACGCCCGTCTATCTGGTTGGGCTGCAGCGCTCCGGGACCAACATGCTCGCGCGGGGCCTCGATATCGCGCCGGAATTCGAGGTGCACAACGAGAACGATCGAGCGGTCTTCGATCATTTCCTGCTGAGGGATGACGACGTCATCCGTCGTGTCGTGCTCGCGAGCCGACATGAGTACGTGCTCTTCAAGCCGCTCTGCGACTCGCACCGCGTCGACCACCTCTTGGACTCGCTCGCCACGCCATCACCCGGGCGCGCGATCTGGGCGTACCGCGACGTCGATGGACGCGTGCGCTCGGCGGTCTCGAAGTTCGGCCGGAACAACCTGCTGACGCTTCGCGACATCGCGGCCGGCAAAGGCGCGGGCATGTGGCAGGCGCAGCGCCTGTCCGCGGCGACGCTGGCCGAGATCGCCAGCCACGACTACGAAACGATGACGGCGGAGACCGCGGCCGCACTGTTCTGGTGGATTCGCAACGGCCTCTACTTCGAGACGGGGCTCGATCGCCGTGACGATGTCCTCCTCGCGTCCTATCAGGACATGCTCGCGACACCGGTCGAGTCGATGCAGTCGATCTGCGCATTCCTGGGACTCACCTACCGACCGGGGTTGATCGAGCACATCTCACCGCGCGGCGCCGGCCGTGCACGGCAACTCGACATCGATCCCCGAGTTCGGGCGCTCTGCGATCACCTCCAGGACCGGCTCGACGAAGCCATGCGCGGCCAGCGCGATGGCGCCGCAGCCTAGAGCCGCGCTGTGAGCGATGAGGACCGCGCCCGGCGGACAGGGCAGCACTCGGATCGCGCGATCTTTCGGCAGTCGGGCCTCACCGGGGTCGCGGCGATGGCCGGGGTCATCGCCGGTCTGATCCTCGACGTCAGCATCGCGTTCCGCTTCGGGGCGGGAATGAAGACCGACGAGTTCTTCGTCGCCGCTCGCATTCCGATCGGTCTCGTCGCGGTGATCACGGCGGCGGCAAACCAGGCGCTGGTCCCGGCGTTCCGGACCTCAATGACCCAGCGCGGCGACCGTTCCACCGATCGCCTCATCTCGATGGTCATAGCGGTCGTGCTCATTGTTGGCGCGGCCCTGGTGCTGCTCATGTGGCTCATCGCCGGCCCGTTCGTGCGTGTCACAGCGCCGGGCCTCCCGGTCGGCGAATTCAGCGCTGCTGCGTCGATGGTGCCGGTGATGTTCGCGATGATCCCGCTGGTCGCGATTGCAGAGGTCATGCGCGCGTACCTCAACGCTCGCTACGCGTTTGTCGCCCCGGCGCTGATGACCGTCGTCCTCAACGGTCTCGCCGCGGCGATGATCATCGTCCTCCCGATCCTCGGATGGAAGGACATCTTCCTGGTCGCGATCGCCTTCGTGTCAGGCGCCGCGGCGCAGCTGGTGTTCATGTGTGCCACGGCGATCCGGCATGGGTTGCGAATCCGGCCGGCGCTGGACTTGGGTGACGAACAGTTGCGCGCTGTCGGAAAGCTCTGTGTCCGGCCGTTGGGCGCCGCGGGCACGAACCCCGTGGCACGCCTTGGCGAGCAGTTGCTCGTGTCGTTCCTCCCGACGGGATCGATCAGCGTTCTCAACTACGGGTTCCTGATCAACTCGGCGGTGGGCGGAACGGTGTTCTTCCGATCCGTCATCGTCGCCCTCGTCCCGCGTCTCACCGATGCGCACAATCTCAGTGGACAGACGGAGGTTCGGCGCGTCACCGGCCTCGGCGTCCGGATCATGCTTGCGATCAGCCTGCCGCTCGCGGCGTTTATGGCGGTGCTTGGCAAACCAGCCGCAATCGCCGTGTTCTACCGGGGCAAATTCTCGTTGTTTGAAGCCGGGCTGCTGGGGACCGTGCTGATCGTCTACTCGATCAGCCTTGTTGGACAGGCGTTGCAGCGTGCGCTGCTCGCGCCCTTTTATGCGCGGCTCGACACGCGGACTCCGCTGCGCAATGCGTTGTACGGGCTCGCAGCCAACCTCGTCCTCCTGCCGGTGCTCGTGCTGCCGTTCGGCCTGCACAACTACTACGCGATCATCGGCGTCGCCCTCGCGTACTCCCTCGCCCAGTACGTCAATGCCGGACACGCCTGGTATCGACTCACGCATACCGACGGCAATCCACTCCGCGGGGTCCTGCCTTTCGCCATCAGGCTCGTGATCGCGTCTGCGCTCAGCGCCGTCGCAATGATCGGGGCGTCCCTCGTCCTCAATCTCGGTGGCGAGTCGGCCAAAGGCGACCGAGTGCAGTTGCTCATCCGCACCCCTGTCGCCGGCATCGTTGGGCTGGCGGTTCTGCTCGCCGCGATATACCTGCTTGCTGGCGGCGAGATCCGGAACTGGCGCACGCTACTTCGCCGCCGCCCACCGCTCGGGGGAGGCGACGGATCGGCCACAATCATCGGCGACGATCAGGCGAGCAATCACGGGCCGGAAACGGAGACCGGTGAGGGACCGGGCACAGGGGCGCAGGCGCTCGAAGAGAACACTCCAATCGCGGCAAACTTGCCATGAACGCTCACTGCCTCTACACTGAGTACCGACAGGGTTTCCATCCAGGCAACGGGCGGGCCGGAGTCGTGGATCGGAAGGGGGCTACGCGCACCAACAGCAGTGCGGGCGCTCCGGCGAACAGGGGAATGCATTGATGTCGACGGCCATTTTCCGGCGGTCCAAAGTGGTCACGCCGTTGACACGGCGGACGAGGATGTTCTTCGCGATCATCTCGCTGATCATCCTGGCCGTCGCCGTCGAAAGCGCGATCGAGGTGTACCTCGGCGGCAACAAGCTGCTCCTCATCGTCCCCATCAGCGTGCTCGCGGGCGTCGGCATGGTCGCGCTGGGTCTGGTCAATTTCGAGAACTTCGTGTTCACCACGATTGCGATCCGGTCAACGCTCGACATCACCAAACCGCAGGCAGGCAACACCGGGGCCGCCGGGGTCGGCAATCCGACCGCTTCAGGTCTCGACCCCGCCGGTGCGCTGGCGGTCCTCTTCATCCTGATCGCGTTCTTCTGGCTGCTCACTCGAATGCGAGAGGGGCGCAAATCGCCGCCGATGTCGATCCATCGTGTCTGTCTGATTCTCTTTGCGGGCGCCGGCTTCCTCAGCATCATCGACTCGGCGAGCCCCACGATCAGCCTGTTGGAGGCGATCCGCGTACTTGCGGTCGTGGTGATGCTTGCTGTCCTCGAGGTGATGCTCGTCGACCGCGAGATGATCAAGAAGCTGATCGCAGCGATCTACGTCTCGGCGCTGCTTCCGGTCGGCTACACGATGTTCGAGGTGCTCACCCACCACTCGCAGTTCACCAGCGGTGGGTACTCGAGGTTCGAAGGCACCTTCTCGCAGCCGAATCCCTTCGCGATCTACCTGACCATGCTCATCGTCATGGGTGCGGCGCTGTTTCCCCACCTGACCCAGAAGAAGAAGATCGGAATGTCCGTCCTGCTCTTCTTCTCGCTGGTGTGCCTCTACTACACCTTCACGCGCAGCGCGTGGATCGCCACCGTCATCGGGCTCTTCGCCGTGGCGATCATGGGGCGCCGGCGGCTCATGCTCGGACTCATGGTCGGGGCCATCATGCTGTCGCTGGTGGCGCTCCCGTCGATCGCCGGGCGTTTCGCGGACCTGGGCAGCTCGACGAGCGCGGCCGGGTACTCATCGAACTCGCTGTCATGGCGCTTCAGCTACTGGGGCGACGTGCTGCCACTCGCGGCCAAGGATCCGATCACCGGCATCGGTCTGAACATGAGCTCCTACGAGACCAGCCAGCAGAAGGAGCCGCACAACGACTTCCTTCGAGCGTACGTCGAGACGGGCGTCATCGGGACGATCGCGTATCTCGCGCTGCTGTTGAGCATGGTCCTGGTTGCGCGCCACTCGATGCGGTTCACGAAACTCCGACCCTGGTCGTATGAACGATCTATCGCGGTGGGCTTTGCCGCCTGCGTGCTCGCGTTCCTTGTCATCAGCCTGGTCTCGAATGTGATCACCGAGGTGATCGTGCTCTGGTACTACGTCGCGTTCGCTGCGGCCGCGTATGCGGTCACCAGGTACCGGGAGAACGCCGAGTTGCGAGGGCTTCCGCCCCCAGTCGAGGAACCCGAGCCAGTCCGCGTGGGAGGCTGACTGGGAACGCGTCCCAAGCCATGTCGCAATCCCTCTAGGCAGCACCAGGTGCGCATCCTCCACGTCAACAAGTTCCTCTACCGCCGTGGGGGCGCAGAGGCCTACATGGAAGATCTGGCCGACCTGCAGATCGCCGCGGGTCACAAGGTCGCCTTCTTTGGCATGGCGCACCCGCTCAACACGCATCTGGAGTACGCGCAGCACTACCCGCCGCACATCGAGCTGGAGCCGCCACCCCCGACGCTGAGCGGGCGAGCGCGTGGCGTCGCGCGCATGCTGTACTCGACGTCTGCAAGCCGGGGAATGGACGCCGTGCTCGCCGACTTCCGTCCGGATGTCGTGCACATGCACAACATCTATCACCAGCTCTCGCCGTCCGTGCTGCGCCCCGTCGCGCGCCGAAAGATCCCCGCGGTGATGACCCTCCATGACTACAAGCTGGCCTGCCCGACGTATCAATTCCTCGACCACGGGAACCTCTGCCAGGCGTGCCTCGGCGGACACTTCCAACACGCGATCCTGCGCCGCTGCAAGGACGGATCGCTCGGCTCCAGCGCGGTGATGGCGGGGGAGCTGTTCGTGCACACGATCACTCGCGCCTACTCACCGGTGCGCGTGTTCATCTGCCCCAGCTCGTTTCTCGAAGGGCGCATGCGTGCTGCCCGCGTGTATCCCCGGCGGATGCGTCACATCCCGCATTTCATCGAGACCAGGGACATCGCCGTCAAGACATCCCCCGGATCCGGCGCACTCGTGGCCGGCCGGCTGTCAAGGGAGAAGGGGATCGATGTCGCCATTCGCGCCTGCGGAGAGATCGACGGTGCGTTGCTCGACATCGCGGGGACCGGACCCGAGGAGGAGGCTCTTCGGCGTCTCGCCGACTCCGTCGCCCCCGGCCGGGTGCGCTTTCACGGCCTCGTCGACAAGGCCGAGGTGGGCCGTTTGATGCTCGCGGCAGCGGTGGTCGTGGTGCCGTCGCGCTGGTATGAGAATCAGCCGATGGTCGTGCTCGAGGCGCTCGCTCGCGGCGTGCCCGTGGTGGGCAGCGCGCTCGGCGGCATGCCGGAGCTCATCGAACCCGGCGCCACGGGTGAGCTCGTGCCGGAGAACGATCCACAGGCACTGGCCGCGGCGCTCATTCCATACGTGCGTCACCCCGAGCACGCGTTCTCGATGCGCGACAGGGCGCGGGCGACGATCGTCTCCGAGTTCTCACCCGAGCGGCACCTCGAGCGCATCGGGGCCACCTACGCTCTCGCGACCAGGACGATGCAGCCCCGGGCCGCATGAAACCGGCCAGCATCGCATTCATCGGGCAGCGCGGCGTCCCGGCCACGATTGGCGGTATCGAGCACCATGTCGAGGAGATCGGCTCGCGACTCGTCGCTCGCGGTCACAAGGTCACTGTCTACACGCGAGCCAGCTACACGGCGAATCGCGTTACCGAGCACCGCGGCATCCGGGTTCGCTACATCCCGACGGCACCGACCAAGCACCTCGAGGCACTCGTGCACAGCGGGCTCTCCACCGGGGTCGCGATGCTTCCGGGCGCCGATCGAGCGGACATCCTGCATTACCACGCGATCGGACCGTCCGTCTTCACGCCGCTCCCTCGTGCGCTGACGAAGCGGGGCGTCGTGCTCACCATCCACGGCCTTGATCACGACCGCGACAAGTGGGGTTTCGGCGCGCGAGCCGCGCTCAAGAGTGCGGGGTGGATCAGTGCGCACGTCCCTCACGCCACTATCACCGTGTCGAGGAATCTCGCGGACTATTACCTGCGACGCTACGGCCGCGTCGCCCACTACATCCCGAACGGCGTCGCCACGCCGGTGCGCCGGGCCCCGCAGCGCATCACCGAAGCCTTCGGGCTGCAGGGGGGCGACTACGCCCTCTTTGTCGGCCGCCTTGTGCCGGAGAAGGCGCCCGACCTGCTGGTCCGTGCTTTCCGCCGTGTGGACACCACCGCACGGTTGGTGATCGCCGGCGGGTCGAGCTTCACAGATCAGTACGTGCGCGAGCTCGAGGCGCTCGCGGCCCGCGATCCGCGCGTGTTGCTGGTCGGACCCGTCCACGGCGAGGTGCTCGATGAGCTCTACACGAACGCGGCGCTGTTCGTGCTCCCGTCGCGCCTCGAGGGGCTTGCCCTGACCTTGCTCGAGGCGGCGTCGTACCGGCTTCCACTGGTCACAAGCGACATCCCGCCGAACCGCGAGGTCATCGGCGAGGGCGGTCCGGGAAGCCGGATCTTTGCCAGCGGCGATGAACTCGGCCTTGCGGCGGCGCTGACCGCGACACTGCGCAACCTGGAAGCCGCGCGCTCAGATGCCGCCCGGCTTGGCGATCGGGTTGTGGTCGAGTACGACTGGGATGCTGCCACCGGCGCCACCGAGGAGGTGTATGAGCAGGTATTGAGCCGCCTCGGTCGATGACGTTAAAGCGCTGACGAGCGGGCGCTTTCCAGATCATCAACCGGCGAGTCGAGCTCCCCTCAGAGACAGCCCCCGTACCCGTACAATCGCGGCGGTAACGCGTTCGTTACCGTTCTGCGATAGGGCTTGGCGGGGGCCGTAGAGAGTGATACCCAACGACCCGATGCGTCGCTTGCTGCGTTCGAGAAATGCACGTCGATATGCCGCTGGTGGAACGATCGGCTTTATGGCGCTGGCCGCGCCGGTTGTGCTCCTGCTGCGTTTCGGGCCGCCAGCGACCCCTCGAGCCTTCGTGGGTTCTGCCGGCCCGTATCTCGGGAGTCCATCGTCGGGCCCGGCGTCATCTTCGTGGTCACCCTCAGCCGCAGCGTCAGCCTCAGCCTCAGTTCTGGCAGCTCCGTCTGCTTCTCCCAAGCTCGCGCCCCACAGCAATGGTCGTTCAGCCAAAGCCACGGTGAAGCGCGCACACGCTATCGTCAGCGGATCCAACACCGCGGCGGTGTGTGGCACGTGGTCGCTGATCCAGGCGTCGAGCAGCAGCCAGCTGACCTCGAACGCGACGCTCGACGCGAGCCTCACCACCCCGGGGCTCAAGGGCCTGTCGGTGCGGGTGCCGTGGACCGCGATC
>Ga0070765_100000109_pt1 | contig 52360 bp, 43 predicted proteins | sample HubBroMetageWFT5_FD_71516 | JGI IMG/M metagenome (GOLD analysis project Ga0070765, IMG submission 71516) | Warmed and freeze-thawed soil microbial communities from the Hubbard Brook experimental Forest, New Hampshire - Hubbard Brook CCASE Soil... | ecosystem: Environmental > Terrestrial > Soil...
GGTTACCAACTCACCGAGAAGAGCGATGCAGTTACCGTCCATGGGGTTGAGCGCGGCGGCCCGTTCCGCCGCGATGCGAAAGCTCTGGAATTCCTTTTGGAAGAAGAGCGCCTGAGCCAGACTGCAGTGGGCCATATAGTTGGATGGCGCCACCTCAACGGCACGCCGCGCGGCGGCTAACCCGCTGGTGAGGGAATCAGGTTGGAGGTTGAATCCCTGAGCGTAGTCCTGAACACACAGTATCGCCAGTGACGCCCAAGCATCACCATAGGCGGGTGCCTTCTGCACTGCCAATTCCAGAGCGGTCCGGGACACGGCGAGGTCTTCGGGGGTCGCGCGCTGCGAGTAGCCAAAGCCGCGCAGAACCGCCTCGTATGGGCTTAACTGCTCGGGAGTGCGGTCGCGCAGAGCCTCGCTCATAGTCCTGGTCAGAACCCCGTTCATATCGGCAATGGTCGAAACGATGCGAGGGACGAGGTCGTCTTGCAAGGCGAAAACCGCTTCCGGGTTGAAAGTGCGTTCATAGTTCTCGGCCCAGAGATGAGCGCCGTTGGTCGCGTCCACGAGCTGCACCGCAAGGCGTAGCTTGGCTCCCGCTTGGCGCAGGCTGCCTTCCATCACGTAGCGAGCGCCGAGTTCCTTGCCGGCGGAACGCACGTCGGCTGACTCACTGGCATAGCGAGAGGTGGAACTGCGGGCGATCACCCTGAGGTAGGTGAAGCGCGACAGGCCGGTGACGGTGTCTTCGGTCAATCCCTCGGCGAGTGCGGTGAGATCGGCGTTCGTGCCGGTGCATTTGAAGGGCAGCACCGCAACCCAGAAGCCTTCGTCGGCGCGGACCGCGCCGGAGTCGGGGGCGGAAGAACGCTCAAGCTTGAGCGTAACCGGTTTGCCTTCGTCGGGAATCTCCAGTCCCGCTTTGCGGAGCCCGTCGATCAACGGCTCGACAAGTTCGGGACTATACCACTTTGCGTATTCGTTGCGCGCGGTGGCGGCGAAGTCAGGACGAAGCGCCAGCAGATCCTGCAGAGCTTGGTGTGCGTCTTCTTGCCGGCCGAGCTGGCCGAGCGCGGCCGCGCGCATCGCGTGGGTGTGGAAGTAGTTCGGCATGTTCACACGAGCTGCGGCCTCTAATACCTCCGCGTACCTGCCCTGCCGGTAGCCGTTGCAGCATCTGGCGAAATAAAAATATCCCGGACAGTTGGGATTCAGCAGCATGGCGGACTCTACCATCTGGCAGCCGCGGTCCCACTCACCCGATGCGGCAATCAGCAAGCCAAGATAAGCTCTCACCGAGGCATCCAGGGGATTGAGCGCCAGGGCTCGCTCGGCCTCGACGCGGAAGGGGATCATCTCCTTGCGGAAGAAATAGACCGTCGCGAGCGCGTAGTGGCCGAGAGCATGGGTAGCGGCCAGATCCACCGCGCGCTGGGCGGCCGCCAGAGCGCGGCCCAGCGGGTTGAGTCCGGCATTGAAGCCCTGGGCAAATTCGCCGCGATAGATCATGGACAACATGGCCCAGCTATCGGCATGATCCGGAGCCTCGCGGACGGCGCGTTCGAGAATCTTCCCAACTGCGGCGTGTTCCTCGGGCGTGATGCGCGTGAAATAGCTGAAGGTGCGGAGCACGGCCTCATGCGGCGTCAGCTGGTCTTCATTCTTGCCGCGCAGGGCCTCGCTCATGCTACGGGGCAAAATGCCGTACTGATCGGCTACGGTAGAGACGATGCGAGGGACGAGGTCGTCCTGGAGCTCGAAGACTGCTTCGGGATTAAATGCGCGCTCATAGGTCTCGGCCCAAAGATGAGCGCCGGAGGCTGCATCGACAAGTTGCACCGCAAGGCGAAGTTTGCTCCCGGCGTGGCGCAGGCTGCCCTCCATAACGTAGCGCGCGCCGAGTTCTTGGCCGATGGCACGCACATCACCGGAGTCGCTGGAATATTTCGCCGTCGAACCGCGGGCGATCACCTTCAAGTAGGAAAAACGCGAGAGACCAGTGACGATGTCATCGGTCAATCCGTCCGCGAGAGCCTTAAGGTCGGCGTTGGCGCCGGAGTACTTGAACGGCAGCACCGCAACCCAGAAGCCTTCTTCGGCGCGGGCAGCGCCAGAATCGCGGGTGGAGGTAAGCTCAGCCTTAACCGCGGTGGCTGCGGGTTTCCCCTCTGTGGCAATCTCAAGCCCGGCTTTGCGGAGATCGGCGAGCAGTTGCCCGATCAGTTCCGGTTGCCACCACTTTGCGAGCTGTTCATGCGCATTGGCCGCGAAATCCGGGCGAAGCACCAGCAGATCGCGAACCGCGAGGCGGGCCGGGCCCGACTTGCCGAGTTGGCTGTAAACGACAGCCAGGGCGAGTTGGGTGGTCCAGAGGCCGGGCATGTTGGCCTTGAGGGCGAGCTCCAGGGCGCGCTGGCCATCATGTTGACGATACGCATTAAAGACCAGCGGCAGCCAGTACCATCCGGGATGATTGGGATTGAGCTGCGTGGCCTGCTCCACCAGGGCACAACCGGCCTCCCAATCACCCGCGAAAGCGATCTGGAGGCCAAGGTAGGCGGTGGCATACCCCTCCATGCGGTTGAGTGAGAGGGCACGCTCGGCCGCGGTGCGAAATGCGCCGAACTCGCGCCGGCAGAACAAGGCTGAGGCCAGGGCAGCATGGGCGAGCTGACTGGAGGGTGCCAGATCAATGGCACGGCGGGCCGAGGCCAGCGCCCGGCCCAGCGGATCTGGCTGGGGATTGAATTCGTGAGTGTACTCGCAGCGGTACATCCAGGAGAGCATGGCCCAGCAATCGGCGCGATCCGGCGCCTGTTTGACCGCGCGCTCCAGAACCGTTCTGGCAACCAAGTGCTCGGACGCGCTGACCAGCTGATGGTATCCGAAGCTGCGCAGCACCGCCTCGTAGGGCGTGAGCGATTCCGGATCGCGGTTACGGAGCGCGCCGGTCATGCTGTGGGGCAGAATGCCTTGGGTGTCACCGACCGTTGCCACGATGCGGGGAACGACATCATCGAGAAGATCAAGAGTCGATTCCGGCGTGAACGGGCGGTCGTAGGTTTCCGCCCAAAGGCCGGAGCCGGAGCCGCCATCCACTAGTTGAACGGCGATGCGGACCTTCGATCCTGCCTGGCGCAGGCTTCCTTCCATCACATAGCGGGCTCCGAGTTCCTTGCCGATGGCTCGGACATCTCCCGACTCGCTGGAATATTTCACAGTCGAGCCGCGGGCGATAACCCGGAGATAGGAGAAGCGGGACAGGCCGGTGACGATGTCCTCGGTCAATCCTTCGGCCAAAGCGGTGAGGTCAGCGTTACCGCCGGTGTATTTGAAGGGCAGCACCGCGACCCAGAAGCCTTCGTCGGCACGAACCGCGCCAGAGTTGATCGCAGCTGCGGCGCGTGAGGTTGGAACAGCCACTGCTGGTGAAGCATGTCGTTCCAGATCACGAAATTCGTTGCTGACATCGCGCGCGGTCTGAACCCGGTGGCGCGGGTCTTTCTCGAGGCAGCGCCGGATGATGCGGGCCAGATCGGCGGGCAGGTCCGCACGGGCCGACGTGATCGCTGCGGGGGTGTCGCGCAGAATCGACGAGGCGAGCTCTGCCGAAGATGTTCCCTCGAAGGGCCGCCGTCCGGTCGCCATCTCATACAAGATGATGCCGAGCGAGAATATGTCCGTGCGGTGGTCGAGTGGGCGGCCTGCGACTTGTTCGGGCGACATGTAGGCAGGCGTCCCCATGACAATGCCTGCTTGGGTATGGCCGGCGGAGGTGAGCGTGGCGTTGCTGGGATCGTCGGCACGGATGTCTTTCGCGAGCCCGAAGTCCAAAACCTTGACGCGGCCTTCACTCGTGACCATGATATTGGCTGGTTTCAAATCACGATGGACGATACCTTTTTCGTGAGCGGCGGCGAGCGCATCGGCCAGTGCACTGGCAATCTCGACGATTTGCTCCACCGAAAGGCCGCTCTCGGAGATCAGACCGTCGAGTGACTGGCCCTCAACCAGTTCCATGGTGAGAAAGTGGACGCCGCCAGTTTCTTCGACCGAAAAGATCGTGACGATGTGAGGATGGTTGAGGGCGGCGATGGCGCGAGCTTCGCGCTGGAAGCGTGCCAGACGCTCGGGATCGCAGGCCACGTCGGGCGGCAGGACTTTCAGCGCCACGTCGCGACCGAGCTTGGTGTCGGTGGCGCGATAGACTTCGCCCATGCCACCGGCGCCGATGGCGGCGGTGACGCGGTAGTGTCCGAGGGTTTGGCCAATCATGGGGATGAAATCCGGGCGCGCTAATCTTAGGTCTGACCCTGAGGCAAGTCAAACCCCGGCGGCGCAGCTTGGAAGCGTGTTTAGAGCTTTGTAGTTCCACCGCCAGGAGCGATCCACTCATTCAGAGCATGAAGTCCGCCGCAATCCAAACACCTGCTCGCGGCAAATCGGGCTCCGCAGTGGGGGCAGACGCCCTGGGTTTGGAAGGTGTCGAAAGGCTGACCGCACTGGCCGCACTTCCAAAAGTCGCCCACAGGTGGCGCGGTCTTGCAGCGGGGACAGGCGAAGCCATCGCGACGCGGCAATTTTGCCAAGCGCGAGAGGAAGCGCGCGTGTTGCAGGCCGCTCCAGCAATTCATCAACATGAACGCGGCGAGTACGCCGTACCAAACGGACTGCGCCCATAGAGCCAGACCGATGAAGGCAGCCACGCCGACGAAGCCAATGACCGTAGCTACTAGCAGACTGCGGGCCCGTCCCAGCACGAACCAGAGCAGGGAGCGAAGAATCTGGCCGCCATCCAGAGGATAGATGGGCAGCAGGTTGAAAATCAGCAGAGACAAGTTGATGAACGCAATCGTGCGCAGCAACTGATGGAAATTGGGCATCGTCTCTGCCCAGCCCAACGATCGGCTCAACATCCCGAGCCCTAGCAGGATCGGAAGCAGCGCGACATTCACGAGCGGTCCGGCAGCGATGCTCCAAAGCGTCGCACCCGGCCGCGGCGGAGGGTCCACATACGCCACGCCGCCGAGCGGCCACAGCACGATCTGGTTGGCTGTGCCCCCAACTTGGCGGCAAGCGAGAGAATGGCCAAACTCATGCATCAGTACGATGAGAAACAACGCCAGATATTCCAGCGCATTGAAGGCGACAGAGGAATAGCTTCTCCCGCGGCCGTTGATTTCGTACGCAGCCACCAGGAACCACGACCAGTGCAGGAAGACAACAATGCCGGCGGCGCGGAACAGACGAATTGATCCTTGGTGGGTCGGCATGTGGGAGAGTTATAACACGATCGGTTCTAGTTCGGCGGTGGCTGGGGGACGACTGGGGGACGGGAAAACACCGTGCCGTGGGGATAGGCATCGCCTTTGAAGCCGTGCGGCCAGGACTTACCATCCATGCTGACGCCCGCTCTATCGCTGCCTGGGTCGCGGAAACGCTCGTCGAGTGCCAGGACGCCGGTTTGCGGATCAAAGTTGATCATGAACAGACGGTGCTGGCCGTATTCGCCTGAGTTCAGGACGATGCGGCGATTGTCAGCATCGGCGGAAATCCAATGCGGCTTTTGCTTGTCGTCGAAAGTGATTCGCGACACTTCTCGGATGTGAGCGAGATCGGAAATGTCATAAGCGGCGAGGGCGTGCGCGGAGGTTAGTGTCTGTACCCAATAGTGAGCGATTCGCAGGGGCACGTCACACTCTTCTCCGTCGAAGGTTTTCAAGTAGTGGATCGAAGGCTGGCTGGTTTCAATACCGTCGAACTTATATAAGCCGCAAAGAAATGTGTGGATCAGGACGGTCTTCCCATCCGACAGCAACTCGGGCTCACCAGGAGATTCTTGTTCAGTGCCGCGCGGGCCGGGTGGGAGCACGATCGTCCGCAGCAGCTTCAAATCCGAGAGCCGCCACAGTTGCACGGTGCGGGTGACGCCGTCGCTTTTGAAATGCATGGAAGTATTGGTGCTGACCACACGGTTTAGCGCGGGGAGAGCCACCAGGCTGTAAGGACGAATGAGTTCGGTCTTCGCCGCTGGGTCCATGGCGCTGCCGCTGCGGATGAGACGCCCTTGCTCATCGAACTCGACGAGGCCGCCGCCATCCGACTTGGCATCGTGCCCGCCATGATATTGAAATGTGGCGAGCACATGGCCGGTAGGCAGCCGAATGTAGGTGTGCGGGTGCATGTAACCGTCGAGATCGCCGAAGGAGGTGACAAGAGACGGGTGCAGCGGGTCGTTCAAGTCGAACAACATGGTGCGGCCGCTCTCAAATGCATTGGCCAGCAGAAAACCGTCGTCCGGCATTTGCGATTCGGTGTGATGCGGTGTGCCGTTGGGACCGGGAACCGCGACCGAAGCTACTGCCCGGCCGTAGTGAGGAGACTTTGGGGTGGCGTCGAGCACTCCTAGAAAGTCGCTGGTCTTCTTGGCGTCGTCGCCGGCCCAGACGAAGAGATAGGAATTGGTCTGGGAGTATCCTTTTTGAGCGAATCCATGAATGACGCAGATGAGCAGGAGAACAAAGCAGCGGAGATTACGCATGAGTACTGATTGTCGTTAGGCGGGGAGGGCGGTGTCAACCGGAATGTTGACAGCAGCCTTGTATCGCGGCGTTGCTCATGACCTTATTGCGTACTTTAGGGTGTGGCTGGGTCGATGTTAGGAACTTTCCGCGTGAACTTGCGGACGACAAATTCTTGGAAGAGATTCGCGATGGCAGTTGCGCCAATTCCGATGGCGGCGTTTTCGAAAGTTAATCCTGCGCCATTGCGATCTTCGGCGGGATAGTAGAGGTTTGAAATACCGCCAGCGGCCAGGTTTCCGAGGATATTGGAGTAATTTGGCTGCCAGCGTCGATTGTCACCCTTGCAAATCACGGAGTTGGCAATCGCGTAGAGGATCCGTGATCCGTTGGTACCGGTTCCTTTGTAGAAATACCGCGGATCTTGTTTCAGGAGCGTGGGCAATATGGCGCCTCCGATGAACGTGCTCGAAACCGTGTCGCCATAGCCGGCGCCGAAGCGCTTGCCGTAGCCTTCTGCGCCCTGGCCATATCCGCGGAAATGATTTTGTGCCTGCTCAACTCCAGCGACGGCGCCAACTATCAAGATAGTGACGGGATCGATGGTGGATTTCCACGCGAGCCTGAACTTTTGTCTTGCGTTGAGGGGAGCCGCATCGGGGACGTAGCTGACATAGAAATTTGGAATGAAGCCGAGCACGCGCTGCTTCTCTTCAACCTTGAGTTGCTCTTCGGCGACTTCGGCGGGTGAGACTCCGACTTGCACCTCAATATTGGCCGCCACCGCCAACGTGATCTGCGGGACGAGGTAGGTTTCGCCCGAATGCAGGGTGCCGGAGGATGTATGGGTCGCGAAGCGCGGCGAGGTAATGGTGAGCTGGAAAGGGCCGGGAGCGACGTTCGCGAAAGAGAACTGGCCGTCGTTGCCAGTTAGCACCTCCCGGCTTGGGGATGGTGCTTGGCTATTAAGGCTTACATGGGCTCCGACCATTACAGCTCCGCTTTGGTCGACTACGGTGCCGATGATGGTTCCGGGCTGAGCGGGAACGGGCAGCGGTATTTCCTGAGGGGCCTGTGCGAAACAGGGCGACGTCCAACTCAGAGTGACGAGCGCAAGAAGTATCAACCCGGACTTGAGTTGGAGGGGCATGGATAGTTAAACTTTATCCTTTTCTGTGCACCCTATCCAAATCACCGAAGGCGGTTCACTCCTGCGCCATATACCGAAGGGCCGGTTGCAGATAGCTCCGGCTTCGCCCCGAGTTGAAATCGCCATTGATTCGGGTTATTGACACTCCAGAAGGCCGAGCCTAGCTTATCAGTGTGAATCGAGAGTATTTTGCGAAGCCCTATTCGTCGAAGTTTGATGGGGAGCTATTAGCTCTTGCTTCTGAGCCTGACTCCCTTGTGGAAGAAGCGCGCCTGACCCTAGATGCTGAACTTCAACGACGAAATCTTGAAAGACCGTCGCTGGTGAGCGCTGGGTCAACCCACGCTGCAACTGTGTCGCACTGGGGAACCAGGCGCGCCATGCATTTGGCGAGTGGGGTTGCCGTGTTTCTTGTGTCCGCTCTTTGGGCCGTAGCAATCTTTGGAGCGTTCGTGAATGCGAGTCGACATCGGTGGTTAACGGCGCGCAATTTTCTTGTGTTGAGTGGCTTGTTCTCCGTTGTGACCGTTCTTTCATTCGTCGGCGCTTATTTTCTCGTCTCCAGTGCGATGAAATCAGGTGGTCAAGGTGCGACGGATACTCCTTCAGAGAAACCGCCGGTCAGGCTATCGTCGCCTTAGTCCGAACCGCATGCGTACAGGCTGGATTTTGCCGCCACCTTGCACCGTATAATTCGTAGCAGCCGCATCCTCGACCATGCGCTTCGAGCTTTTCATCGCTTCACGATATCTTCGCGCTAAACGCCGCCAGGCGTTTATCGGGGTCATCACCGGCATTTCGATCGCTGGAGTGGCGGCGGGGGTAGCGTCTCTCGTCATTGCGTTGGCCATCAACAATGGATTTCGCCAGGATTTGCAGGACCGGCTGCTGGGCTCGACTTCGCATATCAATTTGCTGCGGGTGGAGAGTGACGGAATTAAAGATTGGCGGCCGTTGATGGATCGGCTGGCGAAGAAGCCTCATGTGGTGGCGGCGGCGCCGGCAATCTATGAGCAGGTGCTGATCTCGCGCGGACCGCGGGCGCGGGGAGCGGTGCTGAAGGGGTTGATCCCGGGGGATGAGAGGAAGGTCAGCGATCTGCTGAATACGGTGAAGGTTGGATCGGCGGATGCGCTGGAGGAAGTGAGCCCGGGCAGGACGCCCGCGCCTCCACAGACAACTTCACAAGCAACGGCGGCGGAGAAGAGTGTCCGCCACACACAAGACGGTCAGACTTCCGACGCTCTTGCCGATGTGCAGCAGCGGGTTGCGGCAATGCCACCGATCATTTTGGGCAAGGACATGGCGGATGAGTTGGGTGCGACGGTCGGATCGATTGTTCTGGTTACCAGTCCGCAGGGGGATTTGACGCCGTTTGGCATTGTGCCTAAGTACTCACGCTTTCGTGTGGCCGGAATCTTCAATTCAGGTTTCTACGATTACGACTTCTCCTGGGCATTTGCTCGGCTCAGCGATGCGCAGCAGCTCTTCGGTCTAGGCGATGAGATTTCCGTGCTCGAATTCAAAGTCGACGACATTTACCAGGCGGGTGAGATCGCGCGGGGAATCGAGCAGGCTGCCGGCAGAGGATTCATGGCCACCAACTGGATGGAGCAGAACAAGGCCATCTTCAGGGCGTTGCGCCTGGAGCGGTTGGTGACGTTCATCACCATCGGACTGATCGTGTTCGTGGCGGCGCTGAACATTTTGATTTCACTGACCATGATGGTGATGGAAAAGACGCGGGACATCGCCGTGCTGATGTCGATGGGCACGCGCAAGTCGCAGGTGCGTCGCATATTTGTGTCCCAGGGAATTCTGATTGGGGTGATCGGAACTGCGATTGGACTGGTGCTGGGTTACACGCTTTCCTGGGCGGGAGGCCACTATCATCTGCTGGCGCTGGCGCCTGAGGTTTATTCGATTGATTACGTGCCCTTCGCTCCGCGTGCTCTGGATGGCGTGCTGGTGGCGTTCATCGCGATTGCAATCTCCTTAGTTGCCACTATTTACCCCTCGTGGTCGGCAGCGCGGATCCTGCCTGCGGAAGCCTTGCGCTACGAATGACCGCAGGTCTGCCCTGGCGGTTGCTCTCCGAGTGAGTGACTCCGGTCACGTGTCTGACCTATGAATTGTGGAATCCGGTTTCGGGCGGGGGCACAATTGAGCAAGCTGGCGACAAAAACGACCTACGACTCGTGTTTAAATGGAAGAGTGCCGATAGACGACGGTCACGAGCAGGTCGCCGTTCTCGCTGATGTGACGAACAGAGCGGTGGGTGCATCTAATGGGTGTGGCCATGCTCAGGGTTGAAGGCCTCCAGAAGGTTTTTCGATCCGGTAAGTCGGAAATCGCGCTCTTTGAAAATCTGTCGTTCGAGGTGGCGAAGGGTGAGATGTTGGCCATTGTGGGCGAATCGGGAGCGGGGAAGAGTACCCTGTTGCACATCCTCGGCGCTCTTGATAGGGCTTCCGCTGGTGACGTATACTGCGCGAACTCGCGGTTGAATACGTTGTCTGAGGCGGCGGCAGCCGAGTTTCGCAATCGCGAGATCGGCTTTGTTTGGCAGTTCCACTATTTGTTGCCGGAATTTACGGCGCTGGAGAATGTGGCCATGCCGCTTTTGCTGCGAGATTGTCCCTGGCATGAGGCTCAGAAGGAAGCGGTTCGGTGGCTTCGCGAAGTTGGATTGGAGCAACGTGCCAACCATCGCGCGGGCGAGCTTTCTGGCGGTGAACAACAGCGGGTGGCACTGGCCAGGTCGCTGATCACCCAGCCCAAGTTGCTGTTAGCGGATGAGCCGACGGGAGATTTGGATGGTCACACCGCAGACTCGGTTTTTGAATTGATTGCGAGATTGCATCGCGAGTGTCAGCTAACTTCCCTCATTGCCACCCACAACCTTGCGTTTGCCCGACGCTGCCAGCGGGTTTTGCGCCTCAAGGACGGGCAGGTCGAGGAAGTGGCACCCAAAGAGCTACTGGCATAGCACATTGTGGCGATTGACATTTGTGGGGCGGCGTGACGGAATGGTTAGGTTGAAGAAACCGCAATCGGGAATACGTGAAGTTGCAACGAATTGCGGTAAGGAGCGAAGACGGGAAGTCTTTGGTAACTCAGATAGAAGGACGAAAGTTACGATTATCTCTCAGTGAGGCCGTGGCCCGCTGATTGCAACATCGACAAGAGTATGGATTTCTGGAGGGCTGAGATCGCGGGATTGATCCGGCGGTCTCGGTTAGAAGTCGGGGGGTAAGGCAATATGTTTGAACGTTATACGGAGAAGGCCAGACGCGTCATCTTTTTTGCGCGCTACGAAGCCAGCCAGTTTGGGTCTCCTTATATTGAGACCGAGCACCTGCTGCTGGGGTTGTTGCGCGAAGACAAAGCTCTGACCAATCGCTTTCTGCGCTCCCACGCCTCGGTGGAATCCATTCGCAAGCAGATTGAAGGGCATACCACGATTCGAGAGAAAGTCTCGACTTCGGTGGATTTGCCGCTGAGCAACGAGTGCAAGCGCGTGCTCGCCTATGCCGCCGAAGAAGCCGAGCGGCTTTCGCACAAGCACATTGGCACCGAGCACTTGCTCCTCGGTTTGCTGAGAGAAGAAAAGTGTTTTGCCGCCGAGATTCTGCACGAGCGCGGTCTGCGGCTTTCCACCATCCGAGAAGAGCTGGCGCGCACCAGCCAGGAAAAAGCCCAGCCGCAACGCCAGCGCGAATCGTCTTTGCTGAGCGAGTTCTCCCGCGATTTGACCCAGGCCGCGATGGATACGCAACTGGATCCCCTGGTGGGCCGGGACGGCGAACTGGAACGCGTGATTCAGATTCTGTGCCGCCGCACCAAGAACAACCCAGTTTTGATCGGCGAACCGGGCGTGGGCAAAACCGCGATCGTGGAAGGCCTGGCGCAACGTATTGCAGACGGCGAAGTCCCGTCGTTCCTGGCGGACAAACGCATTCTGGCGCTGGATCTCTCCTTGATCGTGGCTGGCACCAAGTACCGCGGTCAGTTCGAAGAGCGGCTCAAGACCATCATGAAAGAACTGATGGAGTCGCAGAACTCCATCATCTTCATTGACGAGCTGCACACCCTGGTGGGCGCGGGTTCGGCGGAAGGCTCGCTCGACGCGGCTAACATCCTGAAGCCGGCGCTTTCACGGGGAGAGATTCAGTGCATCGGTGCGACCACTCCGGGTGAGTATCGCAAGTCGATCGAGAAAGATCGTTCGCTTGAGCGGCGCTTCCAGGCGGTAAAAGTTCCGCCGCCGGATGAAGTCAACGCCACCAAGATTCTGTTCGGAATCAAAGACCGCTATGAGAAGTTCCATGCGGTTACTTACACCGACGAAGCCATCAATTTTGCGGTATCGCATTCCAACCGTTACATTCCGGATCGCTTCCTCCCGGACAAGGCAATTGATTTGGTGGACGAAGCTGGAGCGCGTGTAAAGCTGCGCCAGACTTCGCTGCCGGAAGAACTTACGGAAGTTCAAAAGCGTATCAAGTTCATCGTCCATCGCATGGAGAACGCCATCGCGAACCACGAGTTCGAGAAGGCGCGCTTCTACTCGGACGAAGAACGCAAGGAGCGCGAGAACCTGCGCGCCCTTCGCGAAAAATACCACCTCGATGAATCCTCCACCGGCGTTGTCGGTCGGGAGGACATCGAGGATGTGGTATCACGCTGGACCGGGGTTCCGGTCACTTCGATCAAAGAAGAAGAATCGGCGAAGCTGCTGCGCATTGAAGAAGAACTGCATAAGCGGATCATTTCGCAAGACAAGGCCATCGTTGCGTTGGCGCGGGCTATCCGGCGTTCGCGGGCCGGACTGAAGAGTCCCAACCGTCCCATTGGTTCGTTCCTATTCCTTGGACCTACGGGCGTCGGCAAGACCGAAGTAGCACGCACACTCGCGCACTTCATGTTTGGCAGCGAGAAGTCGCTGGTGCGCTTCGATATGTCGGAATTCATGGAGAAGCACTCGGTCTCGAAGCTGATCGGATCGCCTCCGGGATATGTGGGCTACGAAGAGGGTGGTCAGCTCACGGAGCGAGTAAAACGCGCACCCTATTCCGTGGTGCTGCTCGACGAAATCGAAAAGGCTCACCCGGATGTCTTCAACATCCTGTTGCAGGTGTTTGAAGACGGCCAGCTCACCGACGGGCTGGGCAACACCGTGGATTTCAAGAATGTGATCATCATCATGACCTCGAACATCGGGGCGCGGCATTTGCAGCGCCGCGAAGGCCTGGGCTTCCAGTCAAGCAAGGAAGATATGGTCTCGGAGAAGGTCGAGGACCTGGTGAAGAACGAGGTCAAGCGCACCTTCAATCCCGAGTTCCTGAACCGGCTGGATGAAATTATCCTGTTCAGCGCGCTCGGCGAGCAAGACCTGATCCAGATTCTGGAACTCATGGTGAATTTGTTGAACCAGAACCTGGCGCAGAAGGCGATCACGGTGACGGTGACCGACGAGGCTAAGAAGTGGATCCTCAACCAGACGCTGGGCGACCGCAGTTACGGAGCTCGTCCGCTGCGCAGGGCCTTGCAGAAGTACATTGAAGACCCGCTCTCGGAAGCGCTGATCCAAGGCACGATCACCACGCGACCGGCGTTCATCGAGGTTTTCCTCGAAGACAACAAACTGTATTACCGCCCGGTGGACTCGGAGAAGGCCGAGGGCGTGTTGCTTTACGAGAATAGTTAGAAAGCATTCAGCATTCAGCAATCAGCCGTCAGCCTAACTCTGGCGGCTTTTGTTTTGGGCCGACAACCCTCAACAGCCCTACGACCCCTCCGGTTTATAGTGTGACTCAGGGAAAACGCGAAGGCGACGCGACCTACGATCCGGCGAAGAACTGCGGTGGGATTGACAGCTCCATCGTTCTGAGAGAAGACAAATCTGCCACGGATTGAACGGATAACGACGGATTCTATTAGTTTTGTTCTGTCCGTGAATATTCGTGCAATCCGTGGCGTATTTCTTTGTCTGTGGTCTTCATCGCTCAGGCAACGCTTGAGAGCGTAGATGCCGTTGTAGAGCCATTTGCTCCGAACGCCAGGAAGGACTGTTGCACCGAGCTATACGCCTGCTGAGCAGCGGACACATTTCCGGCCTGGAGATCCTGGCCCAACTGGGCGAACTCCAGGGCGAGGGTGCTTTGGCTGCTGGACGAACCTCCTCCTCCTCCTCCTCCGTGGTGATGATGATGGTGATGGGCTTGCGGGCTCTGGCTTTGGGTGTCTTGCTGGATTTTCGAAAAATCCTGCTGGGCCGCCGACAGATTTCCCGATTGCAGGTCCTTGCCTAGCTGGCTGAAGGCCTGGGCGATGGGGCTGCTGGTGGATGCGGATGCGCTCGGGGATGAGGAGGTCTGCTGCAAAGTCGCAAAGTCTGACTGTGCGGCCGAGAGATTGCCAGACTGCAAGGCTTGGCCGAGCCGTTGAAACTCCTTTTGGAACTGCTGTTGTGGGCTTAGGGCCTGACTGTTCGAGCTGAACAGGCTGCTGAGAATGCCTGCGATGGACATGGCTTACTCCTCCCTTTCTTTCCGGCTGCCTCGACCGTTTCGTGGGAACTTGATCTCAGGAAGCGCATCGACAGCTACATCGGTGTGTGGTCTGCTCGAGCTCCCGCTCGCAACGACTGCGGCGAGCTCCGCTGCGACCACAGAACCCTCTGGCAACCTGCTTGCCACCTGTCGGAGGAAGGGGATCATGGAGTCAAGAGCTTGGCGCTGAATGTGTTAACTCGCTATTTTGGGAAAGTGAGAGTGGGATCAGCGCAAACTGGCTGGGCAAGACTGGTTCGCGCGGGGGCAAGACCTGCCCAGTTGTTGGGTTTGGTATTTTCCTGCGTCCGTCGCGACCAAGATCTCATCGTAGTAGGCATGAACAAAGTCAATCTTGCGCAGAAGTTCTCCCAGATTCACGAATACTGGAAACCGTACATCGCCGCCGAGCTCAACGGTCAGCACCTCAAGCTGGATAAGCTGAAAGGCGAATTCGTCTTTCATCATCACGAACACGAAGACGAAATGTTTCTGGTGGTCAAGGGCCGCTTTCGTATGGAGTTTCGCGACCGGCATGAGTGGATCGAAGAAGGCGAGTTTATCGTCGTGCCGCGTGGAGTGGAACACAAACCCGTGGCGGATGAAGAATGTTGGCTCCTGCTGTTCGAGCCGGCCTCCACGCTGAACACCGGCAATGTGGTCAACGAGCGTACCATAAGGGAATTGGAGCGGGTGTAAAAGCCAGTTCTCAGACGTCGGTTCTCAGTTACTGATTACCCAACTATGAAAATCGCTCACTTGGTGCTGCTTGTTGCCGCGGCGCTCCCCGCCGTCGCGCAATCGAAACCCAACTACGAGGTTTATGCCATCCGTTACGCTACGCTGCCGGATTTCCCGGTTTCGGAGTTGGTGGCGGGCGCGGAGCCGACGCGCAAGCTCGACATCGCAATGATGATCTGGCTGGTCCGAGGAGATAGCCGCAATATCCTGGTGGATTCCGGTTTCTATCACGAGCGTTTTTTCAAAGACTGGCAGGTGAAGGACTTCACCAAGCCTTCCGAAACCCTCAAGCGAGTTGGCCTGAAGCCGGAGGACATCACCGACGTCATCATTACGCACATGCATTGGGACCATGCCGACGGCATGGATCTGTTTCCCAACGCGCGCATCTGGATTCAGAAAGATGAGTTGCAATACTATGCCGGAGAAGCATGGCAGTCGAAGGACACTCACGGCGGCATCGATGAAGAAGACGTCCTGACGCTGGTGAGACTGAATACGCAGGGGCGGGTGGGTCTGGTGAATGGCGATGCCCAGGAGATTATTTCCGGAGTAACCTGCTACACCGGTGGCAAACATACTTGGCAATCGCAATATGTAGGCGTGCAAACGGCAATGGGAACCATAGTGCTAGCCAGCGACAATATGTACCTGTATGAGAATCTGGAACGGCATGCGCCGATTGCGACCACGGTCGATGCTGCGTCGAATCTGCGGGCGCAAGATCGCATGAAACAGATCGCCACCCGGCCCGGGTTCATCATTCCTGGGCACGACCCGGCGGTTTTCTCGAAGTTTCCCAACCCCGTACCTGGGGTGGCGAAAATCCCATGACCCTCGGCTTGTCCCAAGGCCCGCCCATCCGGTTGCGACCAACGGCCATTGGTTTGCATCTAGATGAGGCGATGGAATTGACCGTCTATTCCGCCTTTTGGTGTCCGGACTGCCGCGTAGCTAAACGCTTTCTCACCGAGCACAATATTCCGTTCAAAGACATCGATATTGAAACTACGCCAGGCGCCGCCGAGGAAGTAGTGAAGCACACCGGGCTGCGCGCGATCCCACAATTCGTCATTGACGGCGAATGGGTCCAACCCTACCGTCCGGGCGAAGGCTTTCTTTATGACGAGATGGCCAAGCGCCTGGGCGTCAAGGCTTAGCACGGCCTCTTAAGAGACGTAGCAAGCTACGTCTCTACAATGACATACGGTCCCCCGCACGGTCATCACCTTCCGTACCCTAGGAAAGCTTTCCAGAGCGCGAGAGCATGGAAGATTCATGGGGGAAAACCAGCCACAAAGCCAGGAAGAGGCAGTGTGCACGGCCTGGCAACGCACCCTGCAAGGTGCGTTGGGGGTGTTTCTGCTGCTTAGTGTCGGGCTGGTGGCCCGCTACTATCCCGCAAACGCAACCAGTGAACTGGAACAGCAAGTACGCGGCTTGGCACACGAAGTGCAATTGTTGAAACAGGAGCAGGCGATGCCCGCCCTGGTCCTGAACCGCTATCGCAACTCCATTTGCTACATCTTCGGGGTATATCAGGTCGGCTTTGCGGGGCAGGCGCCGGCACTTCGGGCGCGGATTTCCGGAAGTGGTTTTGTAGTGGCGGATGGACTGCTCGCTACCAATCGGCACGTGGCCGAGCCCTGGTACGAGGATCCGGATTCCGCAGTGCTTCTGCAGCGAGGGGCTACTCCTCACCTGGAAAAGCTGCTGGCATTCTTTCCAGGGCAAGCGGCCGCGGTGAACATTACACCGGCAGTATTGTCCGCTCAGGGTGACTTGGCGGTACTCCGCATTGAGGATGATGCAGCGGTGCGTCAACTCCGGCCTTTGCCGTTGGCGGACGCAGTTCCGAATCCGGGGGAGCTGGTATCCGTGGTTGGCTACCCCATGGGCGTGCTCGGCATGGTGGCGAAATCGCCGCCCGCGGTCTACGAAAGGCTGGCGTTTCGGCGTGACGACATGGGCGCCGCCAACGAACTGGCCGCGCTTTCGCTCATTCGACCGTCAGCGACCTGCGGACATCTGGGAGATGTTGTGGGCGACAAGCTGATCTACGACGCGCCTACAGCTCACGGCGGTAGTGGCGGCCCGGTGTTCAATTCTCGAGGCGAAGTGATCGGGATCAACGCCGCGTATCTCGATGGATTCTCCGGCGGCACGCTGGGGGTTTCAGTGCGGGCCCTGAAGCCGCTGATCGCAGCGGCGCAAAAGAAGTAAGCTTCGCATGAATACACTCTACAAGTTAAAGGAACCCTCGGCCCGGTTGCTCGCAGGCTTTCTCCTGTCGATGCAAGCCGTGATTGGTGTGCCTTTCTTGTTGACTATCGTCGGAAGTGTTCGTCACTGGGGCACGTGGTTTCACCCGAAAGACCCAAGATAACTATTTCGTCGGTTTCCACAATCCTACCCAGCCCGGCTCTCGGACATGCTCTTCGTCCAAGCGGCGCAAGCGCGCTGCCATGATCCCTGATCTACCCAGATAACCCACCACGCGCTGCGGCTGGTTGCGATCCACTACGGGCAAGCGTCCGATGTTGTGGCGCAGCATTTTCGCGGCAGCCGCGTGTAGCGACTCATCGGGATAGGTGACGACGAGGTCGCGGCTGGCCGCATCGAGCACGGTCATGTTTCCGCTGGGATCATCGGCCAGAGCTCGCATTACGTCGCCCCGCGTAATCAGCCCCGCGAGCTTACCTGTCGCATCCGTGACCAGCATGCCCTGATGACGGGTGACTTCGGGGTCGTGCCGGCTGATGCGATCAGACAATTCGCCGATCTTGGTATCGGCGGCCAACGCAGGAATTTCTTTGTCCATGGTTTCGGCCACCATGACCTGCTGCAGCACGTCGGTCTCGTATTCCTGATGAATGTACAAGCCGCGCCGCGCCAGCTTCTCGGTCATGATGGAAGCCCGCGGCATCAGCAGCATAGCGATGCCGTCAGCAATCACGCTCACCAGCATTAGCGGCAGGACCGAGCTGTAATCGCGGGTGATTTCAAAGGCAAATATGATAAACGTGAACGTCGCGCGCGAGGCCGATCCGAAGACCGCTCCCATGGCGACTAAGGCGAATGCTCCAGGGGAAAGATTCGCTGCGGGAAAGATGCGGTTGATTGCCATGGCGAACACTCCGCCCATGGCCGCGCTCGACATGAACATGGGGGCAAGCAAACCGCCGGATGTGCCTGAACCTAACGAAATCACCAAAGCGACTGCCTTGGCGAGCATGACCACGAGCAGCAGCTTCCAAGCCAGGCTGGCATTCAGAATGTCGCCGATGGTGTCATAGCCGACACCGAGCACGCGGGGCACGAAATAGCCGATGATCCCCAGGCCCAGCGCGCCGATTGCCGGCCACCAGAGTTCGTCGATGGGTAGTTTCTCGAACTGGTCCTCGGTCCAGTAGAGCAGTTTGCTGAAGCCGACGGCGGCGAGTCCGCAGATGACTCCCAAGAGCAGATAGAAAGGCAGAGCGCGAGGAATGTCGAAGTCCATGGCTGCCACTTTGAACATCGGTCCTGCACCAAGCAGTTGCATGTGGACTGCGGTGGCGAGCGTGCTGGCGATGACCAGAGGGATGAAGGATCGCGATTTGAATTCGAACAAAAGCAGTTCGATGGCGAGAATGACACCCGCGATGGGCGTGTTAAATGTAGCGGACATGCCCGCGGCCGCGCCGCATGCCAGCAAGACCTTGCGCTCCGATGCGGTGGTGTGGAGCACCTGGCCGACCAGTGAGCCGATGGCGCCGCCAGTCTGAATGATGGGGCCTTCGGCTCCGAAGGGGCCGCCGGTGCCGATAGCTATAGCGGCGGAAATCGGCTTCAGGATAGCGACTCGGGGCTGAATGCGGCTGCGGTTGAATAGCACCGCCTCCATGGCTTCGGGAATTCCGTGTCCCTTGATTTTTGGGGTGCCATACTTCGCCATGAAACCGACAAGGATGCCGCCGATGGCTGGAACCAGAATCACTGACCAGCCGAGCAGGTTATGGCGGGGGCTGATGAATTCAGCAGAAAGGCGGTGATAGAAGACCACATTGGTGAAGAAGCCGATCAGTTTGTACAGCACATAGGCGATCAGACCCGCCAAAAGGCCAACGCCGCCTGCCAGGAACGAAATCAGAACCATGCGAAACTGCGCTGGCTCGGCGAGTCTGACGTCTCCCACCTGGGCGCCAGTGGCTGCGAAGGTAGCGAGAGCAAAATGGTCGCGAAGCGGCCTCTTCAACTTTTCCTCCGATAGGTTCGTACAGCGTTTCGTTCCTGGACGCTGCCGCGCCCCCGCGGCTCAATCGCCCGTCTTAGGGCGGAAATCAAAATGGGCCCTTGCATGCGAAGTTCGGCTCGATGGTACAGCGAGAGTTCCTTGAGGACCTTTTCGCCTTTCGGCGTCAACGAGAGCAGCACTTCGCGGCGATCTGAACCGCCGCCACGCTCTCGATTCACATAGCCCCCCGCAGCCAACCGGTTCACTAGTTCCACCGTGCTGTGGTGCTGAATCTGCAATCGCTCCGCTAATTCGCGCACCCGAGGCCGCACACCTTGCGGCAAACCCTTCAATGCCAGCATCAACTGATGCTGGTGAGGCTCCAGGCCGGCAATGCGTGCTGCCCGCTCACTGAAATGCAGAAAGCGGCGGATCCGGTAGCGCACCTCGGCCAGCGATTCATAGTCGAAGGGGGGTAGCGACGTAGGCATGCAATATATCGTATCACGATACATTGCCATTGAACTGGCAACGGAAGTCGCTGACCGTTTAGAATCCAGAGTCCCGATTGTTGAGCAATGAAAGCTGGAGGTTCTGGCCCACCTGGGTCTTCATGAAGAGAAAGGTGATTCTGTGATCCCACGCTACACCCGCCCGGAAATGGGCCGTACCTGGAACGACGAAAACCGCTTTCGCGCCTGGCTTGCCGTCGAAGTGGCGGCGACTGAAACGCTTGCGGAAGCTGGCATTGTGCCCAAGGATGCAGCTAAAGCCATCCGCGAGCGCGCTGATTTCAGCGTGCAGCGCATCCACGAGATTGAGGCCGAGGTGCGGCATGATGTAATCGCCTTTACCACCGCGGTGGCGGAAATCGTGGGGCCTCACGCCCGCTGGTTTCACTACGGACTGACTTCAAACGATGTGGTGGACACAGCACAAGCGCTGCTCATCCGCCAGGCGTCGGAGGTGATTGCGGCTGATCTTGATCGGTTGTCGGAAGTGCTCAAGCGCCGGGCCTGGGAGTTCAAAGACACGCCGATGGTGGGCCGCACTCACGGCATCCACGCGGAGCCCATCACTTTCGGCTTCAAGCTGGCCAACTGGTATTCGGAGACGCAACGCAATATCGAACGCTTCGGGCGCGCTGCGGAGGACATGCGGGTGGGCAAGCTTTCCGGGGCGGTTGGGACTCTGGCTCACCTGACCCCGGAGCTCGAAGAAAAGATCTGTGCCCGTCTGGGATTGAAAGCAGCGGAGATTACCTCTCAGGTGATCCAGCGGGATCGTCACGCGCACTATCTGGCGACCCTGGCGGTCATCGCGTCCACTCTGGACATGATGGCCACTGAGATCCGGCACCTGCAGCGCACCGAAGTACGCGAGGCGGAGGAATTCTTCAGCGAGAAGCAGAAGGGTTCCTCTGCCATGCCACACAAGCGCAACCCGGTAACCTTCGAGCAAATCAGCGGGTTGGCGCGGGTGGTTCGTGCCAACGCTCAAGCCGGGTTCGAGAACATAGCGCTTTGGCATGAGCGGGACATTTCCCATTCATCGGTCGAGCGCGTCATCCTTCCCGATTCCACCACCCTGGTGGACTACATGCTGCAGAAGACTGCCAATCTGATCGATACCATGTTTGTCTATCCCGAGCGCATGCTGGCCAACCTTGAGAGTACCGGCGGCCTGGTGTTCAGCGGCCAACTCTTGCTAGATCTGGTGGAGCATGGAGTTTCGCGAGAGGATGCTTATCGCACAGTGCAGGCTCACGCCATGCGCGCCTGGAAGGAAGACTTGAATTTTCGTGATCTGGTGCTGAAAGATAAGGCCATCACCCGCCGGGTGCCGAGGGCACAGATCGAACGCGCCTTCGACTTGAAACGCCAACTGAAGAATGTGGACAAGATTTTCGCGCGGGTATTCGACCCCGAGCCAAAGAGCGGCAAGACGCGGCGCAGCAAATCCGCGGCGCGTTGAGCAGGGCGAGTAGTCGCGTCTCAGAATCGGAAAAGTTCTATCTCGCCCCCACCTGAGAGTATCAAGGTCAAATTGGCAATCAGCAGGACCATGGGATACTCAATTCCGTTCGGCATAAAGAATCCGTTCCTCCAATGGAACATGATGATGGCCACCGCCATATCAAAGGCCAACATGACGGCAACATAGCGGGTCAAAATGCCGAGAATCATTGCCAGCCCTCCGAAGAATTCCACCGCAGTCAGCAAGATGGCAGCGCCAGTAGGGTGGGGAATGCCCAGGCCATTCAAGAATTCCGCCACATTCTCGAACCCCATAAAGAATTTCTGGCCACCATGCGCGACAAACACGGCGCCAATGGTGACGCGCAGCAGAGTAATTCCCCAGGAACGCAGCAATTCCGTACCGTTGTTCATTCGTGCCTCCTTGGTATCCGCGCAGTCTGAACTCAAGTTATACAAGTATCTTCAAGGGCTTCACAAATGTTTACATTTCGCAGCTGGGCGGGATGCATCTAATCAATTAACCAACCGGTTAGATGAAACTAATTCGCGCCGGCAGGGTTTAAGCATTGTAAGGGAGAACAAGGATATGAAAGCAATTTTTCGGGTTCTGGGGTTGTCGCTGGCAGTGAGCATGGCTGCGGCTGGTTCGACTGCGCAGACCGCGAGTGCGGGCCGGTATGACAAAACCATTCAAGCCAAGGTTGAACAGCAACTGGCCGCGAAGCAGGAGTTCGGAAAGGTACAGGCGACAGTGGAAGACGGGATCGTCACCCTGACCGGCAGCGTGGATATTTACCAGCAAGAGCTGGATGCGGCGAAAAAGGCGCGCAAGACCTCCGAGGTTCAGGGCGTGCGTAACCTGATTGCGGTTGAGGGCAAGAGCGTCCCCGACGCTGAGCTTGCGGCGCAGTTGGATCGCAAGCTGTATTACGATCGTGTGGGCTATGACGTTGCCTTCAACTACATCACGGCTTCGGTTGAGAACGGCACAGTAACTTTGATCGGCGAGGCTAGGACCGACGTCGCGCGCGACTCCGCTCTGGCGTTGGCCTATCGTATGCCGGGGGTGAAGGACGTCTTTAACGACGTTCGGGTCGATCCGACATCGATTTTCGATGATCAGATCAGAGTGAAGACCTTGCGGGCGATCTATCGCGACCCGGTGATGAGCCGTTACGCGATTGATCCAGCGCGGCCGATTCGGATCTTGGTCAACAATGGCCATATCAGCCTGGATGGGGTCGTGGCGACGCAGATGGATAAGAATGTGGCCGGCATTCGCGCCAACCAGGTGTTCGGAGCGTTCAGCGTGAAGAACAATCTGGAAGTGGCGAAGAAGTCATAACGGGTGGTGGGGTTGGAGGTGAGGCGCGGCGTAAGCCGCGCCTTTTTTCATGCTAACGAGCAGTCACCGAGCCACAGGGCTTTTTGCGAGTGGAGCGGGTCTTGTGGAGGATTTCTGCGAAGGTCTTTGCGGCTTCTCCCGGATCTTCGATGTGCGACAAGAACCAGTGCCGCAACACGGCGCGGCTCACCGATCCACGGAGATAGGCGTTGTACAGTTCGCTACCCAGGACATATCCGAGGTTTTGGGCAGCGGCATCGAACTCGGCCCGTTGGGCACGCAGGGCATTCTGTAGCAGTTTCTTGGCGGTCTTGGGAGAAAGCGTCCAATCCTCGGAGGCAGGCTCATCGGAGCGCGCCGGATACAGCACGCGTGATCCGAAGTACGCCAGCGTGTGTTCGATGGTGCGAGCGTAAAACCGGTCAGACGGTTCGGCAACGGTTGCTGGTCGGCCATTCCGGCGCAAGGGCAGTCCGCGGCATGCGTGATGCAGAAAGCGGGCGGCTTCCTCGGCTGCGTGAAGCATCTTAAACTCACGCACGTAGAAGGCGTTGATGGACGGCAAATAGACGCAGCCCCGGGCCTCGACCCTCTGTAGCATGTTTTCGATCTTCTTTGGTTCATAGGCGGCCCGTGACAATAGTTGGCGCAGGCGGCTGTCGGACGATCCGCCATGGACCTCAGGCAACATATCCACCAGGAACCTGGGCTGGGTGCGGTTGTGTGAGGCGTAACGGTTGATGTCGAGAAACGACAACAAGCTGTCAATAAAGTTGTAGATGGTCGGGACCAGGTCGGGCTGTCCTGCGTCGCCCTGGCAGCGCGAGAGATAGAGCCGGTAGCTTTCGTACTTCTCAAGCGGTGTGGAGTTGAACACGCAGATCACGGTGTCGTTTACGCGGACGGTTTCCACACGGTCCTGGCGTTCCGCAGTGGCCCGCCAGTAGAGCGCGTCCACGTTCTGCAGTACAGTTAGCGCGCGCTCGTTCGGCAAACGCTCGTGCAGGCGCCGGGGAAGATGCGAAGGCGCGAAGTGGGACTCGCCGAACAGCACGAAGATGACGGCCTGAGGATGGCGCTCACGGATCTCGGCGATTTTGTCTACCGCGTGACGGTCGCGTGCGCCAATCTTTCGGAGGTCTTCGCGCGGCATGCAGTCCAGGCCGTAGATGGCTTCCCCGTGCTCGCGGGCAGTCACCAGTAGCTCGTAGAACGGGCTCCATTCGTAACCCCAGTCGGCGTCAAAGCGGATGCGCTCGCGGAATTCCTTTTCGTCGATCTCCCGCCGCCACCATTCCTCGAGCACGTGTTGATGACGTGCGAAGATTGTTTCCACTCCCAGCACAATAGGGCGATCTCCCGGCTGGGCTCGCTGTTCCAGTAGGGAGGCGGCAAAGCGCTGGGCGGTGGGAAGAGCGTGATAGTCGCCGACGAGCACGATGTCGGCGGAGCCGACGGTTTCGGAGAGTTGGTGGGAATCGATAACGGAATGGTAAGAACGAAAAGCCTGGCTAAAGTCGCGCAGATATTTTCGGCGGCCGCTCGAGTCAGTCGCCCGTACTTCGCGTTGCACTCCGGCCAGCGCGTGCCGCTGCACTGCATTGCGTCGATCGCCGAGAGTATTGGTGGTCCCCATGGTTCGTCGTTAGTCCCTTCGCCATTCGGCTCAGGGCAGGCTTTTGGTCGTCCGTTGTTGGCTAAAACGAAACCAACCTGCTTGACTCTCTCTTCCGCGCTCCCTATGCTCAGGATTCGTCTGGCCAGGAGCCTGCTTGCCCAATCACCCGCCGCAAAACCTGACCGTTGCCACTACCGGCGCCAGCGGGTCTGTGTTCCTGCGCCATTTCCTGCTGGTGGTGGAGCGCGACAAGCGCGTCCAAACCGTAAACTTCATCGCTTCCGATAGCGCTCTTCGGGTTATGGCCGAGGAGCTCAAGTTGCACGGCCGCAGCAATCTGGTTAACCAGATCATCGGCAAAACTGCCCGCAAAATTCAGCAGCAGTCCAATGCCGACATCGGGGCCAACGTTGCCAGCGGCTCTTATCCCGCGGATGCGATGGTCGTCATCCCCTGCAGCATGGGCACGCTGGCCCGCATTGCGAACGGCATCGCTTCCCACCTGATCGAACGGGCTGCCGATGTTTGCCTCAAAGAGAAGCGTCCTTTGGTGCTGTGTGTGCGCGAGACGCCGCTCAACAAGGTCCATATCCGCAACATGTACCGGGCCGCCGATGCTGGGGCCACGGTGTTTCCGCTGATTCCCGCCTTCTACAACCGCCCGGCGAGCTTGGATGTCATGGCTCACGAGTTTGTCAACCGGGTACTCGCCCATATTGGCCTGTCCCAAACCGACGCCTACCGCTGGAAGGGCTGAGTTTTCCGTTAGTTACACGGCTCGGCCAGGGTTTTGGGGGGAATACTCAGTTTAGATGCGTGTGTGGTACAGAGCGAGATGACGAAGGGATGGGAGACCAACGGCTGACGACACATTGACTAAACAAAATGACTATGATCTAATTTAATAGTCATGAAGGAAGTAGCTATTTCCGAATTCAAGGCGAAGTGCCTCTCTTTGATCGACCAAGTACAGAAGACGAAAAAGCCACTTGTGATCACAAAGTTTGGGAAACCGGTGGCGGAAGTCATTCCACCGACCCCCAAACCTGGTGGTGGCTGGATCGGCTCTATGCGTGACAGCATGAAGATTTTGGGAGATATCGTGTCTCCCGCCACCGATGAGAACGAATGGGAGGTTCTTCGCGATTGAGACTTTTGCTCGATACTCACATCTGGCTATGGAGTCTCAACGAGCCTGAACGTGTTGGGAAACTGGTGCTGCAGGAAATGAGAGATCCGGCAAGCGAAGTTTGGTTGTCGCCGATCAGCACATGGGAAGCTCTAACACTGAATGCGAAAGGCAAGCTTGAACTACCGGTTGATTTGGCGGACTGGGTCAGAAAGGCAACTGCCCCGTTTCGCGAAGCGCTACTGACGCACGAAATATCCCTTGCCTCCCGGCGATTGCGTCTCCCGAATCAAGATCCTGCGGATCGACTTCTTGCGGCTACCGCACAGGTTGTTGGACTGACCCTTGTAACGGCGGATTCAGCTTTGCTTGGCCTAGGCGACATTGCCACACTCGCGAACCGTTGACCATCGCGTTACTCCAGGGTTTGTTTTCGCTTTGACCATTTGATCTGGCGCGCCCTTTAGGTTAATCTGCGATTACACCTGAAAGGAGGTGGTCGAATGACAAGTTCAGATTGTAGCAACTGTAGTGGGAGTCAAAGACCAGGTGAGGTGGCTGAGACTTAGGGCTGGTTGCTCTAAGCGGGGTTCCTGAGCGCTTGGTCGCCGGGGACTACAGCCCGCACACTAACCGGTGAGTAGGATTGGATTCCGGCATTAGGTCGTGCCGGGAGTTCGATTGCAGAACCCGGAGTTGCCGTAGAGGCCACGTAGAGTGACCACCTCTTGGTCAATCCCAAACAGTCCACCGGGCGGCCCGTGCAGCAATGCACGGGCCGTTCTGTTTTTGTAACAAAGCCGATTATCCTGTGCGAATTCCAGCAAATGCTTATAGAATCGACGGCTGGAATCGCTATTGATTCTGTGGAACTGAACCCAGGGGCAGCAAAAATTCCGCCTGTAGAGGTGCACAGATGAAAACGGCCCTAGCGCTCTTGACTGTGCTCGTAGCTTCGATGACTTCGTCGGCGCAGGACATTCGCGTTCGTGTAGAGGCTGTCCATTTGCTTGAAAGAGGGAACGCCGTGACCACGCCGGTGAAATATCCGGATCTGGAACGCGTTGATTCGTTTCAGGTATTTGGCGCTGATCAGGCCGTCAAAGCGGGAACGTTTACACGGGTCGTGATTCAGGGCACTGGCCGGCGGGATGAAACAACATTTGGCGATTATCACCTGGTGGATGTCATTGCCAACGGGGGGATGTCGAGGGCGCAGAACCAGGCCGTAGCCCCTCCGGAAGTCAAAACCTTGATGCGCGTGACCCCGATTTACCACGTCAGCTTTAATAACGAGGACGTAATCCACGCGATTACGAATCGCGAGGTGAATGGTCAGGCCGCCCGGTGCATCGAATTCGATACGGTTGTGGGACAGAAAAGCCAGGCCAACGAAATCTGCGTGGACGCCGCGACGGGCGCCATCGTGCTGGAGAAATTGAACGAAGAACGCATCGAATATCACGATTTCTTCGCGTTCGCGGGAGCGCTGATCCCGGCACGGATCGATTATTCCTCCACCGCCGCGTCTGGTATGGAGATCAAGCAGAGCATGACGGTAGTGACCGAGTCCATCCCCAACGTACTGGTGGCGCCTCCCGACGCCGTTGCTTGGGTGAACTGCCAGCCGTACCGTCGCGCCTTTGGACAATCGATGCCGCAGCCGAAACCGGGAAATGGCGGGGCTCAGGTCGACGTGATGGTGCGCGGGGTGATTTCGCAGGACGGCAGGGTTCACGATGCCGTGATCGATAGTTCCGATCGGCCGGACTTGAATGGGGAAGCGATCAACATCATTCATCAATGGGTGTTCACGCCGCCCATGTGCAACAACCAGCCGACTAGCGCCGAGGCGTCTTTTGCGCTGCATTTCCAGGGAAGGTAGATATTTCTGGAAGAGTTGAAAACCACAGAGAGCACAGAGGTTCACAGAGGAAACCTAAGACTCGGTGGCTCTATGTGCCGCTGTGCCCTCTGTGGTTAGGCCTTGATCCTTTCGAATCCCAGGCGGATGACCTCGGCCGTGTCTTTTGCTAGCGACAACTTCGCAAGTTCTTCTTTCGTGAACCAGCGTGCTTCAGCCGCATCGCCGGCGGCCTGTGGCTCTCCGGCGATGCGGCGGCAGAGGAAGTCGATCAGGACATAGTGGTATTTGGTGCGGCCAGTCTCGTCCGGTAATACCCGATCAAAAACTCCCAGCAGATCGCGAGGTTCGACGGTCAGGCCTGTTTCTTCGAGAGCCTCGCGGACGGCGGCTTCACGCACGGTCTCGCCCACTTCGAGAACACCTCCGGGGATGGACCACTCGCCGGCGAGCGGCGGATGGCCGCGCTTCACCAGCAGGACCCGGCCCGCTTCTACGATCACGGCGCCTACTCCGACCAGCGGCTGATCTGGATATTCTCGTTTCATGGTGACCGGGAGATTCTAATGCAGCACTCAGCACTCAGCACTCAGCATTTAGCCATTCCAGAGCTCGTTTTGTGTCCGGTAGTGCGTGGCTTCAATCCTCTGGTTAGAATGGGCGGATGGCCCTGGAAGAATACAAACGCAAGCGCCGCTTCGAGGATACTCCGGAGCCGCCGCCGAAAGTTGAAAAGAAGTCCGGACATCGTTTTGTGGTGCAGAAGCACGACGCTACTCGCTTGCACTACGACTTTCGCTTGGAAATGGACGGGGTGCTGAAGTCATGGGCGGTGCCCAAGGGGCCGTCGCTTGATCCCGCCGACAAACGCCTGGCGATGCAGGTGGAGGATCACCCGGTTTCCTATTTTGATTTCGAAGGCACAATTCCAGTGGGCAATTACGGCGCTGGCGCGGTCATTGTGTGGGATGTGGGGACATGGGAACCGCTTTCGCCGCAACCGGTGAAGGGAAAATTCGTGCCCGGAACCGCGGCAGAAGCTCGGGAGATGTTGCAGAAGGGCGATTTCAAGTTCCGGCTGCACGGCCAGCGGCTAAAGGGCGACTTTGCGCTGATTCACATCAAGGGGCGCCGTCCGGGAAGCAAGGGCACGGAATGGCTGCTGATCAAGAAGAAAGACGATGAAGCGGTCGAGGGTTATGACATCGAGCCATATGACACCTCAGTGCTCAGCCACAAGACGATTGCACAGATCGCGGGTGACAAGGATTCTGCCGAATGGAAGAGCAGCCGTCCGGCTTCTCGCGGAAAAGTGAAGGCTGCATGGCTGGCAGACACGTTGGCCAAGTTGGATAAAAAAAAAAGACAAACCGCAACCACAGAGGGCACAGAGGAACACAGAGCAAGGGCGAAAACGAAAAGGCCTAGCCCGAAGACCTTGCGTGGTGAGGAGAAAACTTCCTCCTCTGTGATCCCTGTGTCCCCTGTGGTTAAGTCTTTGGCAGGCGCGGTGAAGCGGCCGATGCCGAGCGCGATCACGCCGATGCTGGCGACACCAGTCGAGAAGCCTTTCGATGATCCTGAATGGCTGTTTGAAATCAAGTGGGACGGGTATAGAGCGGTGGCCTTCGTCGAGAACGGACGAGTTCGCTTGGTTTCCCGCAATCAGAACGATCTGACGGGTCAATACTCCGAGTTAGCTGATCTTCCGAAATTGGTGAAGGCCAAGGCCGCAATCCTCGACGGCGAAATCGCAGCGCTTGACGAGCAAGGGCGGGCGTCATTCAGTCTCATGCAACAACGCACGGGGATTCGCAGCGGTGGCCGACGCACTGCCGCTCGCCTGGATGTGCCCGTGGTTTACTACGTCTTTGACCTACTCTACGCCGACGGGTATGACCTGCGGCGTGTTGCTCTGGAGGAACGCAAGCAAGCCCTGGTTCGGATTGTCGGCACCAACGAATTTGTTCGGCATTCGGAGCACTTTGCGGAGCGCGGCATCGCCTTGTTTGAGGCGGCCAAGCAACAAGGGTTGGAGGGGGTTCTCGCGAAGCGCTGCGGCAGTGTTTACGAAGAACGCCGCAGCCGGGAGTGGCTGAAGATAAAGATCACGCAGACGATAGATTGCGTGATCGGGGGCTATACCGATCCCGAGGGTAGCCGGCTGTACTTTGGATCGGTCGTGCTAGGGCTCTATAACGAGCGCGGCCAGTTGATCCACGTGGGGCAGGCAGGCACTGGTTTCACCCAGGCGACGCTGAAAGAAATCTGGCAGATACTTAAGCCACTTGAGACGAAGCGCTCGCCGTTTTACGGGCCGGTAGAGGCTGCCAATGCGCATTGGGTGAAACCGGTGCGAGTTGCGGAAATCAGGTTCACCGAATGGACTCACGAAACGGCGGAAGGTGGTATGAAGTTGCGGGCGCCAGTGTTCATGGGGCTGCGCGAGGACAGAGATCCCAAGCAGTGTACGCTGGCGGATCAAATTCCGCAGCTCAAAGTGTGAAAAACGTCGCTATTTAATTTCCTTCATCGGCAACATGGCCCCGTAATCCCTGCCAGACGGTTCCACCGCGCGGGCGACGACTCCGGCGAACGCATCGCGGAGTTCTGGATATTTCGCCACCAACGCGTGGATCACAGCCATGTTGTCCTTGAAGGTTTCAGCGGTACGCGAAACGTCGCTGGCCTGGTACTTCACCACTACATTCAGGTCCTGACCGACGGCGACCGGAAACAATGTCGTGAGCTTGTAGGTTTTTCCCGCGGCCGGAAGGTCAACCGTCTTTCCGTCCATGGGGACGTCGGCCGGCTTGACCGCTTGAGATTCGTCGTAAAGCTTGTCTGTAATCTGGGTATACATGAACGGCACCGCCACTGCGAGTTCACGCGCTTCCAGAAAGTAGAGCCAGGCATCGCGGTTCTGGCCTTTGGTCTTGAAAGCCCTCGCCTTGTCGGCAAACCAGTTGGCGTCGTGTCCGGCGACTTGGGAAGCGTGCACATAAAAGCCGCCGATTTTCCAGTCTGCTCCCTGCTGTTGCAGGACGAAGGAAACGGTTTGCGCTTTCGGCGCGCCGGAGAGCTCCAGCGTGACAAATCCGTAATTGCCCGGGGCCAGGTTTGGAATGACAAACGCAGCGCTGTTGGCGGTTTGTCCATTTTTGCCAAACACTCCGCAAAGAAACTCAGCACGCTCGATGGGCTTATCGCCTTCGACCTTCAACAGGAAGGGAGGCCGCGGCTGGGCTCGTGCTCCTGCAAGATCCTGCTGGCTGTCCTTGACGGCGGACTCGACACTGGAAAAGTTCGCCGCGAGGCTGGCGATCGCGTTCTGCTTCAGTGCAGGGGTATCGCCTCGGGCGGCCATATCGAAATAACGCTTGGCAGCGCCTTCCAGTGCGGTACCAGTGGGCGCGTCCATGTCACTGTGCGTCAAGCACGTCTGCGCCTGAGCGAGTAGAGTGAAAACCGAAGACAGCAGCAGAACGCACAACCGGGAAACGCGAGAGTGTTTTGACAAGTCCATATGACCACGCAGGATCTCACGATCCAGACCGAACCTACCTGCTGATTCTACCTGTCTGGGCCATGCTCTGAAAATTGCAACTCCCAGCACCCTATGTTACCGTCGCTTTGATTCGACTGACGAGCGAAAGGAAGGTTCTTATGGCGGGCTGGATCATCCTGGGAGTTCTGGTAGTCATTGCCTTCGTCTTGGCGGGGATGTACAACACGCTGGTACAGCTGCGTGTGCGCTGCGACTCGGCCTGGTCCGACATCGATGTGCAGCTTAAACGCCGGCACGACCTGATCCCGAACCTGGTGGAAACGGTCAAGGGATATGCGGCTCACGAAAAAGGAACATTCGAGAACATCGCCAAGTTTCGCTCCATGGCCATGCAGGCGACGGGCCCCGCCGACAAGGCAGCCGCGGAAAATCAGCTCACCGGCGCGTTGAAGAGCTTATTTGCAGTAGCCGAGAATTATCCTCAGCTGAAGGCTTCCGAGGAATTCACTCAATTACAGGGATCGCTAAGCCAGACCGAGGATACCATCCAGAATGCCCGCCGTTATTACAATGCGGTGGTGCGTGACTTGAATACCAAGGTTCAGTCTTTCCCGACCAATATTCTGGCGGGCATGTTCGGCTTCCAGGCGCGGCAATTCTTTGAAACGACTGAGGCCGACCGCGAGCCGGTGGCGGTAAAGTTCTAACTCGCCACCTAGAGGAGAAGATGTGCCAATCGCCAGCTTTTCCAGTTTCACCGATGGCCTCGACCGCGACCAAAGGAGCCGGGACCATTTCGTCACCAACACCAACCTAGAAGACGACCGGCTATGGGTTCCTTACGCGGACGGCGTCTGGTTCCAACCCTGCCACTTCAACGTTACGTCTGGAGGATTCAGCGTCGTGCTCAAAGGCCTCCCCGGTGCCAGGATAGGAACTCACTACCACGTTGGCGCCGTGCACGGCTACACGATACGCGGTTACTGGCGATACCTGGAACACGACTGGGTTGCAAAGCCTGGGACTTTCATCTACGAGCCCGCAGGCGAGGCTCACACGCTGGTTATCACCGAGGACTCACCGGAACCGATGGTGACCCTGTTCGTCGTTGGGGGCGGCTTAATCTATCTGGACAAGGCGGCGGACGGTCGCTTTGCGGCCTACGAGGATGGATTCAGTATCCTGGAACTGTGTCGGAAGCATTATCGGCAAGCCGGTCTGGATATGCGGCAGCTAGACCTGCTGGTTCGCTAGCCTCGAGTGGCGGCGTGACTGACGCGACGATGCGCTAAGGAAGAGCAAGTTTGGCTAAGGCATGACTCGTCAAATGGCACGCCATGTAGAGATGTTCTTTCCAACGTTGCAAACACGCGGCAGGCTGCGTCGCTACCCGGCGGTGGTTTGCCTTCTGCTTTTCTCTTCACCACTCTTTGCCCGGAGCTGGCGGGTCACTGATTACAATGACGCCATTTCCGTCGCTGAAGATGGCTCGGCGATTGTCCACGAGCGTATTACGGTGACGTTTGAAGGCGAGTGGCATGGGATACACCGTTTCATCCCCATCGAATATCCCGGACCGCGAGGCACTAACTACACTTTGTTTCTGAGCGTCACGGGGGTCACCGACGGTGACGGCGCCAAGCTGAAATACGAGTCGTCCACTTCTAGCGGGCTGCGTGACCTAAGAATCTTCATACCCGGTGCCGCAGACACGACCCGCACGGTCGAGATCGACTACACAGTCCGCAACGGTACTCGCTTTTTCGAGGATCACGACGAGTTCTATTGGAACGTGACCGGGAACGATTGGCCGGTGCCGATTGACCATGCGACCGCGGTGGTCAGCTTTCCGAGTTCAGCTGCCGGATCGCTGCGGGCGCAAGCCTTCACCGGCGTATACGGTTCAGCGGAGCGCGGTGCAACGGCCGAGGTCAAAGGCTCGGAAGTTTCATTCGAAACCAACAATCCACTGCCGATGCGGGGCGGGTTGACCGCCGATGTCTACATCCCCAAAGGCATTCTTAAGGAGCCCAGCACATTCACGCGGTGGCTCTGGTTCCTGGGCAGCAATCCGATTGTGTTTTTGCCATTCTGGACTCTCGCGGTCATGTTCACGCTTTGGTGGTACAAAGGGCGCGATCCTGATCCCGGCGTTTCGGTGGCTCCCATGTATGAGCCGCCGCCAGACATGTCGCCGGCGGAGGCCGGGACCTTACTCGATGACGCTATTCACCCACGCGATATTACCTGCACCCTGGTGGATCTGGCGGTGCGCGGATTCGTCAAGATCGAAGAGGTTGACGACAAGGGTCTGGTTTTTCACCACAAGGACTTTGTGTTTCATTTGCTGAAGCCGATGGCGCAGTGGACCGATCTTGCACCCCACGAGCGGGTCATGATGGTGAATGTGTTTGGTGAGGGGAACGAGACCCGCCTCTCCAGCCTGAAGAACCGCTTCTATACGGCGATTCCGGTCATTAAGCAAGACGTGATGGCCGCGCTCAAAAATAAAGGCATGTACCTGGTCGATCCCGACTCGGCGAACGGCTATAGTTTTGTGGCGATCCTCTTCATTGTTGCGCCTTTCCTGATGCTGCAATTCCTCTGGAATATAAGCGTGTTCAGTTCTTTCGGCCTACTGATCGGTGCAGGGTTGTTGTCCGCGCTCATCTGGTGGCTGTTTGCGCGGCAGATGACGGCGAAGACGGTGAAGGGAGGCCGCACCCGGGTTGCGGTTCTCGGATTCCAGGAGTTCATGAATCGAGTGGATGCAGACCGGCTGAAGCGAATGCCTCCCGACACTTTCGAGAAGTTTCTGCCTTACGCGATGGCGCTGGGCGTGGAGCATCAGTGGGCGCTAGCGTTTGCAGGCCTCGTGACCAACCCGCCGACTTGGTATGTTGGGCCGGGATATGGGCCGGGCTTCAATGCGATCTACTTTGCCAGTACGATGCACGGTATGTCGAATGACATGCATCAGGTCTTCGTTTCGGCGCCGCGGGCGAGCTCAACCGGAACGGGGTTTGGTGGAGGAGGGTTTGGCGGGGGTGGAGGTTTCTCTGGCGGCGGCTTTGGTGGGGGCGGCGGAGGGGCGTTCTGAGCTGCCCTCGTTGTAGGCTTTCAACACCCTAACCACACAGAACACAGGGATCACAGGGGAACACTGCGCACAGAACGCGGAAAGCCGGGTTGCTTCATCGGGACTGCCAGATTTTTTTATTCCATCTCGAAGGCCAACCATTCCAGCTTCTCATCCCGTTCCACTTGCAGCACCACCGGGCCGCCAGGCTTGATATCCCTGAGGCGGGCCCGAAGCGAATCTACTGAATCGACCGATTTGGAATTCAGGCTGTGGATCACGTCCCCCGAGCGCAGGCCAGTATCCGGGCCGAGCAGATCGGCGGCGCGCGCTACCACTACCACGCCGGAAGAAATGCGCAAATCTCCAACCACCGATTTAAGCTGGGCATCGAGGTCAATCGCCAGGATTCCGAGACGCCGAACCAGGCTCTTCTCCGGATCTACGGCATCTATGAACTTGTCCATGGGATCGCGGTGTTCAGCGACCGGAACTTGTAGGATCTTTTTCTGGGTTCCGCGCAGCACCACTAGTTTCATGACCTCATCAAGCGGATGCAGGTACATAGCCGCGTTCAGCGCGGGCAGCGTATCCACGGCTCGGTCGTCCGCGCTGACCACAACGTCGCCGATCTGGAGGCCGGCGGAGTCCGCGGACCCGCCGGGAGTGACGTCGGAGATAATGACGCCGAAACTCTGCCGAAGCCCCAAGCCCTCGGCGAGACTGGGAGTGATGTTCTGCGCAGCAGCCCCGATCTCGACCCGGTGCACGTGTCCGTACTTGCGCAAGCTCTGATAAACAAAACGCACCACTCGAGCAGGAATCGCAAACCCCAAGCCTTCACTGCCTCCGCCCTGCGACAAAATCAGAGTGTTAATACCCACCACATACCCGTCCATGTCAACCAAGGGACCACCGCTATTTCCCGGGTTGATGGGTGCGTCGGTTTGGATATAGACCATGGGGCGGTCCGGGTCAGGCTGCCGGCCAACCGAGCTGATAATTCCCATGGTGACCGAACTCTCGAGACCCTCGGGACTGCCCATCGCGACTACCAGTTCGCCTTGATGCACCCTGCGAGTGGCGCCCAGTTCGAGTGTGGGTAGATCTTTCTGATCGATTTTCAACAAGGCCAGGTCGGTCTCTTTGTGGACGCCGATGATCTGGGCATCGACCACGTGCTCCCTGCCCACCGCAGTAACGCTGGGCACATCTGGGGATGGCATGGGCAGAACTACACGAACGCGGCGCGCTCCCTGCACCACATGCGCGTTGGTCATGATGTAGCCGTCGGAATCCACAATCACGCCGGAGCCGATGGCATGCTGGCGAGCGATCAAAGCGGTTTCGGTAGTGTTGTTTTGTTCCAGGGCGCCGTAGCCGGTTACCAGAACCTGCACCACCGCGGGCGAAACCCTAGCCACCAGAGTCTGCAATGCAGAATTCATTTGCTGCAGGATGGGAGGGGCTTCCGCAGGGCGGGTACCGGCTGCTTTTGCAGCCTCAGTCTGAGCGTTTACTTTCCGCGTAGCGGTCGCCGACGGAGCAGGACTTTGGTTGGCTGCCGACGGCGTTTGCTGAGCGATGCTGAGAATAGGGGAAAACAACACGATGGCGATCGAAGCTATTCGAAGTTTTGCGGAAAGAACCCACATTGAACCAACTCCTTGCGTGGACATGTGTCCAATTGGCAGTCCCGGAACTGTAAGACCAGTAGCGGCAATTCTGACAGAAACCAGGGCCTTGGGAAACTCACAGATCGATTCCCGCTTCCGAAAATCAACCCCGAGATGGGGGGAACCTAGTTGCTACCGTTGTCACAGCAGTTACCAGGCTTTCACGGGAGGTATCATCCGTGATATAAGGCCAGTTAGGAAGATTCTGACTCCAGCAGGAGAGATGCCGCATGGAGCTGGCTTTTGCAGGCAAGAACGGCCAGGAACGAGGAGGTCTTGTGTCCGAAGCACGGACGGGAAAACGCTTCCCGCTGGAATTGCCCATCAAGATTCACAAAGCCGAAGAGGGCGGGCAACACAGCGGGGTTACGGGAAACTTGAGCGCGGCCGGGGTCTACATCCGCGCGGATGCTTCTCTGGAAGTTGGCTCCAACGTCGAATTTGAAATCGCTCTGCCACCTGAGGTGACTGGTGCCAAAGAAAATGTTCTGGTGCAGTGCCGGGGACGAGTGGTGCGGACGGACGAACCTGAGTCCGGCAAAGGCACCGATCCGCGAGGCGTAGCCTGCGTGATCGACTCTTACGATTTCATTCGTCATGGATAAAATGACGTCACCCGGCCAAACCGCCGGCGCAATGAAGATTCGAGGACTGACGCGATGCTTAAACTAATACTGGCGGATAACCAGGCAATTTTTCGCGCAGGGATCGCCAAAGTTCTGGCGGTGGAAGACGAGATGCGCATTGTGGCCCAGGCGCAAACCTCGGAACAGATGTTCATGGCGTTGGATAAATTCCGCGCCGCCGTGCTCGTAGTCGCGGGCGGATTCCATGGCGACTTCAATGCGGTGCTGCAGGCCTCCAACAAGGTGAAGACGCGTGTGGTCGTGCTCGCCGACACCGGAGAAAGCGCGCAGCGCTACATGAGCAACGGAGCCCACGGCGTGGTCTATCGCAATGTGACCAGCCCGGCGCTCGTGGACTGCGTCCGCAAAGTGGCGCGCGGTGAGACCTGGATACAGGACATTGCTGTTCCCAGTGAGTTGACCGAGAACGATATGGTCGGTCTGCGAGTGCGAGACCGGCTGACGGCCAAGGAACTGCGCATTGTCGCGCTCATCGTGCAGGGATACAAGAACAAGGAAATCGCTTCTCAACTGGGCACGACCGAGCAGGTGATCAAGAATTATTTGCGCAATGTGTATGACAAGATCGGCGTCTCTGACCGGCTGGAACTGGCGCTGTTCACCATTCACCACCGCATCCTGAACGAGGCAGCAGCAGCGACGGCTTCGGCCGCACCCCAGCCGGCAGGGCAAGCAATGCCGTCGTAGGATCTGCGGATTTGATCAAAAGGCCGCCGAGAGGCGGTCTTTTCGTTTTATAGAGGGGGAACGGGGGCGAGGACGCCCGGCCTCCATTCAAGCTCGTCTATATGTTTTTTTCGGCGATCGATTTGCCCTGCGTGAAGAGGTACAGGTAGTCGGGACCGCCGGCCTTGGAATCTGTCCCTGACATGTTGAATCCGCCGAAGGGATGAGCGCCCACCATCGCGCCGGTGCACTTGCGATTGATGTACAGGTTGCCGACATGGAACTCACGTTTGGCGCGCTCGATCTTTTCTTTCGACTTGGTATAGACCGCGCCGGTCAGTCCGAATTCCGTGTCGTTGGCGATCTCCAGCGCGTGATCATAATTCTTCGACTTGATCACTGCCAGCACCGGACCAAAGATTTCTTCCTGCTCAAGCTTCGATTTGGGTTTGATATCGGCAATGACTGTTGGCTGAACGAAGTAACCCTCGCCCGCTAGGCGTTCGCCGCCGGTGATGAGACGTCCATCTTTCTTGCCGTATTCGATGTAGTCCAGGATCGACTTCATCGAACCTTCGTTGATCACCGCACCCATGTTCGGATTTTCTGTTGGATCGCCGACCGTGATCTTTTCTACCCGGGCCTTCAGCGCGTCGAGGAACTTGTCATAGATGCGCTCGTCGATAATCGCGCGCGAGCAGGCCGAGCACTTCTGGCCCTGGAAGCCGAATGCGGCCTGAGCCACGCCTTCGACCGCGGCATCGAAGTCGCCGTCCGCATCTACGATGATGGCGTCCTTGCCGCCCATTTCGAGGATGGTGCGCTTGATCCAGATTTGGCCGGGGACGACATCGGCCGCGCGTTTGTTGATGTCGATGCCAACCTCGCGCGATCCCGTGAAGGCGATGTAGCGAGTCTTGGGATGCGCTACCACGGCATTGCCGAATGTTGCTCCGGATCCGGGGCAGAAGTTGACGACCCCTTCAGGGATGCCGGCTTCCTCCAAGAGCTCCACGAACTTCGCCGCAATGGTCGGGGAATCGCTCGACGGCTTCAGAATGACAGCATTTCCGGAGACCACGGAAGCCATCGTCATACCGGCCATAATTGCGCAGGGGAAATTCCACGGCGGAATGACCGCGCCCACCCCCAGCGGAATGTAGTGCAGGGAATCGCGCTCGCCAGGCATCTGAATGTCCGTCTTGACCTTCGAGAGCCGCAGGGCTTCGCGAGCGTAATACTCACAGAAATCGATGGTCTCGGCGACGTCGGCATCGGCCTCCGCCCAGTTTTTGCTGACTTCGAATACCATCCATGCGCCGAACTCGAACTTGCGTTCCCGGAGCATGTCGGCCACACGGAAGAGCAAGCTGGCGCGCTCTTCGATGGAAGTGTTCTTCCAATGATCAAAGCCCCGCAGCGCCGCCTGCATGGCCGGCTCAACATGCTCCTTCCCTGCCTTTTGGTGGATTCCGACCACTTGGGAGGGCTTCGCAGCATTGAGCGACTTGATTTTGTCGGCGGTCTTCATCCGCTTGCCGCCTATGATGAGGTCATACTCACGGCCCAGTTGCCCACGCACTTTCTCGATGGCGGCACGCATTTTGCGGGCATTGTCTTCTTTACTGAAATCGGTGAGCGGTTCGCCGACAAATGCGCTTTCATGTAGGCGAATTTTGGGTTGGACGGGAGCTTCCAGGGTTGCCATAAGTGAACCTCAGAGATATATGGATGCTTTGGAACCGCACTAAGAACCCTAAATTGTAGCACCGCGGAACCCCAGCTCTGCAGGCCGGCGAAACGAGGAAAGGGGCGTTTTGACTATCTGTCACGAACCGGTCCACCATCTCCGGACCGCGATAATAGACCAGACAGCCTCGACCAGGCCGAATGGCCATGCCCCCTGCAGGAACCCATAGATTGATCCCAGCACGCAAGACCCGGCAAAACCCAGAACAAGCCACCGGCTGCGCTTCTCGAATGCGTAGCACACTACCATGGCCGTTACTGCGAAGAGGCCAAATGCGGTAAGTCCATTCACAGCGTTCGATCCCCGGCATTTCGAGTAGAGTCTAAATCCTTACGGAACCTTGACCGACTCGCGCTTTTTCGGTGTTCCGAAACTCATGGCTGCGGTGCGTTCCAGTTTGTCCCAGGCGAAGCGCTGGCCTTCGATAGCGCGCTTAAGGGTCTTGAGCAAGACCACAGAGAACAGTTGCCGATAGGCGAACCTTTGCAGCCAAACCTGGCTTAGCAGCCAGACATCTTCTTTAGCTTCCGGCTGGCGGCGCTCCAGGGCGAAGGCAAGGGCGGAGGTCACGAAATCGATGACCAGGAATGCGGCAAAGAACACGACCAGCCGCTGGAAGCTGGCAGGATCGGTGGAGTCGGGGTGGAAGTGTTTCTGGACGAGATACCAGAGAGCGCCCACCACGAACATCAGATCGATAAAGGGCGAGACCAAGGGCAGCAGGATTTGAAAGATCACGATGTTGGGCAGTGCCACCCAGCCCAGCACACCCTTGCGCGCGAACGCTGCACGATGCTTCCAAACCGACTGTAGAATGCCGAATGACCAGCGAAAACGCTGACGCATGAGCCCATTGGCATTCAGAGGCGCCTCAGTGTAGGCGAGTGCCAGGTCCTCATATTCCACCCGGTAGCCGCGGCGCAGCAGGTCCATGGTGAGGTCGGCGTCCTCCGCCACGGTGTCGGTATGGTAGCCGCCGGCTTCCCGCACCGCGGAGGTGCGCCAGGCGCCGATGGCTCCGGGCACCACGCTAACCGCTCCGAGAACGTTCAACGCCCGCCGTTCAAAATTCTGGCTGGTGATGTACTCCAAAGCCTGCCAACGGGTCCACAGGTTCACCCGGTTTCCGACCTTGGCATTGCCCGCGACTGCTGCGACCTTCGGATTCGCAAAGTGCGGTACGAGGCGCGAGATGGCGTTGGGAGCGATCACGGTGTCGGCGTCGATGCCGACGAAAATCTCTTCGTCGCGCAAGTGCTCCAGTCCGAAGTTAAGGGCTTCGGCTTTGCCGGAGTTCGGCATCGTCAGGATGAGCACTTGGCCGGAGGCCTCTTCACGCTCAAAGGCTTCGCGAGCGATCTCCAGAGTCCGGTCGCGAGATCCGTCGTCGATGACAATCACACGCAGGTTCGGGTAATCCGAAGCCAACGCGGCTCGCACGGTTCTCTCGATGACCTTGTCCTCGTTGTAGGCGGGGATGAGCACTGCGACGGCCGGTGTGCCGGACTCGGCCACCCTACGGCGAGAGGTGCGCAGGCGATCGAAGATGGCAAAAGCGCCGATAAACAGAAAGCGCCCGGTCATCAACAAATCACCCGCGAAGAAGATCCAGACGATGCCACTGCTGCCAAAATCCCACAAGCCAAAGGCAATACGGTCCAGGCGAGCGGCCCAGCGTTCATTGGCTGGAACTGGCGGCATAACCTCGGCTTTGGTCTTCCCGAGGAGCGTGTAGAGAGGGACGATTTGCAGCCCCTTGGCGCGAATGCCCTCGATGATGCCGGGAAGCGCCGCGACGGTATGGCTACGATTTCCTCCGCCGTCGTGCAACAAGATGATGCTTCCACAGAAACGATCGTTCGGAGCACAGGGAGGCAAGTGCGCAATCACAGCGTCGGCAATCTCGGCGGCGGTGGGGCGGGGATTGTCATGCCAGTCGTTGGGATCGATCTTGTCCCCCACAATGATGTAGCCCATGTCCTGGGCGATCTTCAACGGCCGTACCTGGTCAGTGGTGTCGGGCTCCTGATCGACGGAATAGGGCGGACGAAAAAGGATGGTATGCATCCCCAGGCGACTGGCAAACAGCTGTTCGGTGAGATTGATTTCCAGTTCGTTGAAGCGGCGGGAAATATTGCTGATGTCGGGATGCGTGAAAGTGTGATTGCCGATCTCATGCCCCTCGCGATAGATGCGGGAAGTGATGGCGCCGAAGCGGTCGGCTTGCAGGCCAATCAGGAAGAAAACCCCAGGCGCGTTCTCGCGTTTGAGGACGTCAAGAATCTTGGGAGTCCAATCTGGGTCCGGGCCATCGTCGAAGGTGATGGCGACCTGGTGCGGGTTATAACCGTAGCGCGCCACGCGGTAAGGTTGGGGTAAGGGGTCAAAACTCTCGTCGGTAATGAGTCCCGATGCTGGGTCCACGGTAAGTGCACGTTTGCCGTCGGAGGGTTCGGCTTCGATGCGGAAAATCTCGCCGATACCTTCCATGTCTACGTCATCGCCGGGAGGGACATCTCTTAACTTATCCACCGAATCCGCTTCACCCGGCACGTCCAGAACTTTCCAGAGAGAACGGTCTTCTGAACCCAGGCGCCAAAGAGCGAAAGTCTGGATGCCGAGCGCCTGTGCCGCCCGCATTTCGTTCAACGAAGTTGCCGCGTCCAGAAACCAGACGTCGTGGCGAACATTGTGTTCGTCCATGTAGCCGACATGCGGATTCATGCTGTCGCCGTCGAAATCCACGTCCTCCTCGGAGTCTCGCGCTGTCAACCAGGCGTCTTGCACCGAGGAGTTGGTGTCCTTCATTCCGGGGGGCAACTTGCCATGACGGTCGCGCTGCGGCCAGTCGTAACCATAGTTGCCAATCGCGCAGATGAACTTGTCCGCCGGGATGAATTGCTTGGCCACTTGCAGATTCTTGACGAACCAGTCCTGAGAAGCGACTGGGCCCGGCAGACCGCCGGGGTAGTGCTCGTCGTAGTCCATCACGACGACTCCGTCCGCGGCCGCGGAGATCGCCGGGTAGTTGAAATCCTGGTTACGGGGCTGCACGCTTACATAGAGTTTCAAACCCTTGGCGTGGAGTGCGCCGGACAGTTCGCCAAGCAGAGAGTTATAGCCCGGCTGGCCTTTCTTGGGGAACTCCTCGAAATCCACCATCAGACCGTGGTACTTATCGGTCGCAAGAAACGCCATGATCTGTTGCCGAAAGTGCGAGCGGGCTTCGGGATCGTTGAGAAACGCGCTGATATCAACCCAGTTGGTTCCGTCGGAATTGTTCACCATGGGGAACACTTCCATGTCCATATCTTCGGCTTTGAGAAACGGCATCACTCTGGAGTCAACAGGGTGAACCGTGGAACCCTCCACCACCGGAAAGAACTTGCCGGCGTCTTCATCGATGGCTTGCACCCGGCCATCGGGAGTCAGGACGTGCAGCCATTCGGGGTAGAGCAGGTCAATCTGGCGCGCGTATTCACGCAGAGACGAAAAGCTGGCAGCATCCCACGCCACATAAAAGGCGGCGCGGACGCCTTGTTCAGAGTCGAGCTTGAAAGGTGTGTTCTTTCGGTGACCGCGCTTGGCGGCGGCCAACTTGCGCCGCTCCCGGGCCTTTTTGTTTTCTGCCTCGCGCAGTGCGTGATACGGCTTGGCTTCGGTTTTCCACAGTAGTTTTGGCAATGCCTCGCCGTGTAAGGCGTTGTAGATAAAGAAAATCACCAGCAGCATAACGCAGACAGCCAAGGCGTCAAAGACGCGCCGCAGGCGTTTCCAGCGCGCTTTCCTGGGATCGTAGAATACTGGTTGGGGCATGAGGTTCGAGTTGACTCCATCCTAAGCTGCAAGGAAAGCCGGGTCAAACCGGAGTTTCCGTTGCCTGACAGCGTTGGCGAGGCATAGTGCGGTTAGCCCACGGCCAGGAGCCAAGCGCTGGAAACTGCTATATTGCCCTGTGCGCGAACTGGTGCGCCAACACTTCCGTTTCTTTGTCGCTGCGACGCTGGCCGCGCTTGCCCTCCGTCTCTTCTTCGTTCTCCGCTTTCCCGCAGTCGTGTCTGATTCGTTGGTTTACGGAGACATTGCCAAGAACTGGTTGCAACACGGCATTTTCGGGATCAGCGGAATCAATGACGTCACCCCTACCTACATCCGGCTTCCCGGATACCCCGCATTTCTCGCTTTAGTCTTCGCCATCTTCGGCATGGAGAATTACCGGGCTGCGCTGATGGTGCAACTGTTCGTGGACATCGGCACCTGCTTTCTGATCGCCGACGTCGCTCGTCGACTTATGTCTTCGCGGGCGGCGAGGGCAGCTTTTATACTGGCTGCACTCTGTCCCTTTCTAGCCACCTACGCGGCAGCTGCGCTGACGGAAACCTGGGAGATCTTCCTCACTGCGTTAGCCTTGGATCTGGCATTGGCGGGGCTCGCCAGTAAAGGGCAGATGCGATTGTGGCTGGGATCTGGCCTGGCGATCGGCGGCGCCATCTTGTTGCGTCCTGATGGTGGACTGCTTTTGGCGGCCATTGAGTTCTATCTGTTGATCCTGTTGGTTGCGTGGCCAAGACAGTCTGCCGGGTCGCTCTCCCATTCGGCAATGGTTAAAGCGGGGTTGATAGTCGCGCTGGCTGCGTTCGTTCCCCTGATTCCGTGGACACTGCGCAATCTGCACACTTTTCATGAGTTTCAGCCACTCGCTCCGCGCTACGCGAATGAAGCAGACGACTTTGTACCAAGAGGATTTAACCGCTGGGTAAAGACATGGATGGCGGACTACGTCTCAGTGGAAGAAGTCTATTGGGCAGTTCCGGGAAGTCCGATCGATGTGGACAATCTCCCGACGCGCGCTTTCGATTCTGATGATCAGGGCGATCAAACCGAGCGGTTGCTGGGCGACTACAACAAGGTGTTGCATGTCACGCCCGACCTTGATGCCCGATTCGCGGCCCTCGCTGCGCAGCGCATTCAGCACTCGCGCGGGCGTTACTACGTCTGGTTGCCACTGTTGCGTGTCGCCGATATGTGGCTGCGCCCGCGGACCGAGATGCTGCCGTGCAACACGCGCTGGTGGGAGTTCGACGAGCAGTTGAAGTGGCTGGCCGTGGGCATCGCGGTGGGAATTCTGAATCTTCTCTACATCGGCGCTGGGTTATTCGGTCTGGTGCGTGCCCGCTTTGCGCCCTCGCTTGGGTTGCTGCTCGGTTTTGTGCTTCTGCGATCGGCATTCCTGGCCACATTGGAGAATCCCGAGCCGCGCTATACGATGGAATGTTATCCGGTGGTGATCGTGCTGGCATCTGCCTTGTTCCAGAGGCCGACTTCCGAGGCTTTCCGGAGGTCCCCTTAGGCCAGCGGTGAGTCGGTCATGCGGAAGCGGGTGCGCACGTGCTCTGAGAGCAACGCAATCGCAGCGCGATTGGTCACGGGGTCTGCCTGGGTCAGGTATTTCATGGCCTCCACCAGCAAGCGCTGGCCGTCCACGTAGCGAGGATCGGACGTTCGCTCCCGTCTTCTACTGGGCCCCAACTTGGGTGGCGGAACCGGAATCGTAAAAACTTTAGCCATGAAGGTAGAGCACCCCGCAGCTTCTTTTTTCACTTTGCCTCGGGGCGTGATTGCAGTATAACGCCCGATGTCGACTTTTTCAGCCCTTATCTTTTGCCATGCGAGCGTCGTCATAAACGGTGTTAACCCTTGGGGGACAAGAACTTAGTTTTGCCCGTCGTCTTCAGCTTGAAAACGCTGTCGGGAATCTTCTCGTTCAGCCGGATGTCGGAATAGGTAGCCAGCCGATAGTCGCCGCCGGGCGCAAACAGCTGTTGGCGAAGCGATACGCCCCGTGCGGGATCGATCCACAACCAGATGTGATCGAAAGTGTTCCGCACTTTTTCGGCCTTGGGCACAAGAGTGAGCTTGGCGGTTTCGATGCCGTCGACTTGCTCGGTCCCGCTGTAGGTGACGTCAAAAGACTTCAGCATGTCCTGACCACTGCCGCCGAAGCCGAGCACGAGAAAACCCTCAAACGCGGCGCGATCCTTGCCGGTGTTGTATTCGGTCACCTGGTCGATCTTGGTTTCGTAGATCCGCACCTTGCTGTCAGTAAAGAGCACATATTTGGGAGGTTCTGGCTCGCTAATGTCCGCTGCCATATCTGCCTGGCTGCCGGAGCGTCGAAAATACACCGTTCCCTTTTGAACATCCTTCTCATCCACGATCTTGGTGTATTGAGTCCAAACGAAGGTTGCCTGCGTGGTACGGAAGTTTGCTGCGGTACGATCCAGTTGTTGCAGGATCTGCTGCAGGGGAGTCTGTTGCGCCCACACAGTGTGGGCAAATAGAAACAGTACGCACAGCGCCGGCCCATGGCCACTACGGGGGCCGTTTCGCCTAGCGCTGTATCCAGACTCTGTAGGACAGAACCTGCCCCGAGCGATCACGGACAACCTCATATTTGGAGATGCTGACCTCGCCGGAAACCGGCTCAATGATGCTTAACAGTTCGGCACGAATGGCGTCGTCGTCCTTGCCCTGCACGCTCGCGGCATCGATTTGATAGATGAATCCGCTGCCGCCATCAGGAGTGACCAGAACTCCCGCAGCGCGAGGGTTATGCTCCACCGGTTTATCTTTGAAGTTGATCAGCCGCGGCGAGAAAAAGACAAAGAGCAGAATGAGTGTGACCATGACATCGTATTGAACCGTGCCCCGTTCGTGGGACCAGAGAATATAGCTGCGAATTGTGCCCCAGATTCCTCGCACCGGCGCCGTGGGTGTTGCTAATATGGTGGTGTTCAATTCAGCCCCGTCCAAGTTTATGTTCTTCTCCCGAGCTTAGCAGTGTAGATCACCAGGACGCGACGCAGGTTTCTTTTATTGCCTAAAACTTCTTCGGCAGCAGCCGGTCAGCGTTCATGTATGGACGCAATGCCTCTGGAATCAATACTGTACCATCGGCCTGCTGGTAGTTCTCGAGGACTGCGAGCCAGGTACGCCCGATGGCCAGGGCACTGCCGTTGAGAGTATGTACGAACTCCGTCTTATTCTTACCCTCGGGACGGAAGCGGATGTTGGCCCGGCGGGCCTGAAAAGCCTCGAAATTGGAGCAGGAGGAAATCTCGCGGAACAACTGCTGTCCCGGCAGCCAGACTTCCAGGTCGTAGGTTTTTGCCGAAGAAGGTCCCATGTCACCAGTCGAAAGCAGAACTTTGCGATAGTGCAGGCCAAGCTTTCGCAGAACCTCTTCCGCATTCGCGGTCAGCTTTTCCAATTCTTCGTAGGATGTTTCCGGACGGGAAAACTTCACTAACTCCACTTTCTGAAATTGATGTTGCCGGATGATGCCACGCACGTCTTTGCCGTATGAACCAGCCTCACTGCGGAAGCAGGGCGTGTAGGCCGTGAGGCAAATCGGCAATCGCGAGGCGTCGAGGACTTCGTTGCGGTAGAGATTCGTGACCGGGACTTCGGCGGTGGGAATCAGCCAGAGATCGTTTTCTCCGTGAGGGACGCGGAACAGATCCGCGGCGAACTTGGGTAGCTGTCCGGTTCCGTAGAGTGAATCTGAGTTCACCAGATACGGCGGCAACACCTCAGTGTAGCCATGCTGACGAGTGTGTAAGTCCAGCATGAAGTTGGCGAGTGCGCGTTCCAGGCGTGCACCCAGGTCCCAGTAGACGGCAAAGCGAGCCCCAGTCAGTTTGACTGCACGCTCCAGATCGAGAATGCCGAGTTGCTCGCCCAATTCCCAATGCGGTTTGGGCGCGAAGTCGAATTTCGGAGGTGTTCCCCAGAGGCTGACTTCGACGTTGTCGTCAGCGCCTTTGCCGACCGGCACGCTCAGGTGTGGCATGTTGGGGAGGTTGGTGAGGATATCTCGCAGGCGAGTGTCGTACTCTTCCGCAGCCTTCTCAAGTCCCTGAATTTCTTCCCGCAAATCCTTGGTTTCGGTGATCAGCGCGGAGGCATCCTGCCCGCTCTTCTTCAGCTTGGCAATTTCTTCGGTTTTCTGATTGCGGTGCGCCTTTATGGTCTCAGCGCTGGTGATGGCCTGGCGGCGCTGGGCATCGACTTGATGGAAGTCTTTCAGCACGGCGGCCGGATCCAAACCGCGCGCACGTAGTTTCTGCTCGACCAAAGGCAAGTTTCCACGAACAAAATTCAGATCAAGCATGGGAACAAGTACTTTATCGGAAAAGTGGGCGGGAATGCACGCGGTTCGGGGCCCTGGGGCTTCTTTGCGCTCTTAGCGGATTCTTCGCATGCTTTGCGGTCAAGAGCTTTTACCGCTAAGGGCGCAAAGCTTTCGCAAAGACCGCCAAGAAAGGCCGAACTGACAGTAAAACTCCGCTTACTTGATATTGACGGTCAGCAACTGCGCTCCCGCCACGACGTAGTCTAGCGCCGGAGTAGCGGCTTCATTGACTGAAGACTCGTTTGAAACCACCATGTCCTGAGTTCCGCGCATGCCCTCCATTACGTTCATGATGGAGAGAGGCAGCGAGGGCATGACTTTGTCCGCAATCATGGCTTCGGGATCGGCCTCGAGCAGAGAGACGTAAACCCGGTTGTTCACGTGTTCCTTATTCAGAAAGGCGATGGTCGACGCCAGGTCCAGCTTGCGAATGAATGTGGGTCCGCCATGGCGGAAACGGTCCAGGGTATCGCCGTCACTGACCAGAATGCGGAGCGGGCCCTTGGAAGTGGAGGCCGGAATCCGGACGTGAATCTGTTGCACCACGCTCTCGCCGCGATAAGGCCGCAGCATCGCTTCAATGACAATGTCATCCCCCGGCCGGGCTTCGGTGACGTCGGTGCGGGCATTGTCCAAGCGGGCCCATCGGCGGTCGCGAACCATGTCGAAATCAAGCTGCACACCCCGAATCGCAGGCACGGTGTAAGGATTGTCGTAGATGCGGCTGAAGCGCTCTCCCAGTGACATGGCTGCGAGCATGGCGCCGGGTTGTCCGCCGTCGACCGCAGCAAACATGTCCTGCATCGCGACCTCGGGATAGCCATCCACGTTGATGCGGCCGCTCATGCGGTACGTGGTTTCTTCTCCGTATTCATTGACACCATGCAGGGCGTTGAACACGGTAGCCATCATGGCCACCGGGCTCAGGCGCGCGTTGTTTAGGACCTGGTAGTGAAACTGCTTTGCGGCGGAACCGCCGCGGATGGTCAAGGTGACCGGGATCATGTCCGCGGTCTTGCCGAACTCGCCCAGAATTCCGTTGTGGCGGTCCTGCACAAATGCGCCAATCGTCTCAGTGGCATTGATGATCTTGAACGCGTTCAGGGGCGAGGGCACGGTGGCCAGCACCTGGGCCTTGGTCATCGGCAAATCAACTATGCCGAATTGCATCAGGGGATGACCGCAAGCTAATAGATGGTCGGCATCCATGTAGGTGACGGTGCAGGTAGCGGCGATGTCCATGTCGCCTCGCACCAGAATGGCGCTGACCGCCGAGCCCGGCTCGATGGCCTCCGGCTGTTTGGCGTCACTGACTGAACCCGCGCCCATCACCGGGACAATGCCCGCTGAGGCGAATTGGGAAGCGAATCGCTGAACCGCATCTTCCGAGAATCCATCGAACACCAGGGGCGTTTCAATCGGCTTCAGATAATTTCCGAAATCCTGGATGGAATCGCTGTTAGCGCCGGGACTGGCAACTTTGCGAGCAGGAAGCGCGACGGTTTTGCTATCCACTGGGACTGCGACAGGAGTTCGATCCAAGGCGCTGATTTCGAGCATCTCCGCGATGGGAGTCACACCGGCGATCGGCTCCTTGGAAAATTCTCCGATGCGGAAGGCCACGGCCCCCGCGAGCTTGCCGTTGAAGTAAACCGGGCTGCCGCTCATGCCTGCCACTACGCCGTTGTACTCCGCCTTAGCGCCGCCCAACCGCACCAGGATAACGTCACCCTTCGGCCCGTCCGCATTCTTCAGAATGCCGAGAACTTCGACTTCCATGGCCTCAGGTTTTGTCCCTTGGAAAACCGTGTAAGCCACGCCGTGCATTCCGGCATGAATTTGGTTGATAGGAAGTGTCTCCACCGCTTTGGTGGTTTGGGCACCGGACCAGGGCAAAAGGAGGCAAGACACGACTACGGCGAGAACTACTGATCTCATGATAACTTTCCCCGGAGGGCCGCCAACCGGCCCCTGACCGAATGCTTACACTTCGCGTGTTATGTAAAATCTGCCGGATGGGAGAGGGATTGGCACCGGGCAAAACATCCCTATCGCGAAGCTCTGCGTCTATACTAGCATAGGATTTTCAGGGGATTTGAATGTTTTCCAGCCGTTTTGCATCGTTGGTGCGGGCCTTTCGGAGTCTGATTCCCTTCGGGATGTGGGCAGTTTTGTTGGTGGGAACCGCAGCTGCGACTGTACTTTGGATGCAGGCACAGGATCAGCCAGGTTCCAGCAGTGGACAGCAGAACCCAGCACCGCCCGAGTCGGGCGGCCCGCAAGGTGACATCGGACCTTACGCGATTCCCAAGAAGAAAGAAGAACCGCCTCCGCCTCCGCCCACCAAGCCTAAGAAGATCGAAGGCATGGGTGACTATTCCATCCAGGTGAGCGTGCCTCTGGTGGATGTGCCGGTGATGGTCACGACCAAAGACGGCCAGTTTATCTCCAGCCTCAAGAAGGAAAACTTCAAGGTTTACGAAGACGGCGTGCAGCAAACCATCAGCAACTTCAGCATATCGGACGCCCCCATCACGGCGGTGTTGCTGGTGGAGTTTGCGAACATCTACTACGGCCTCACGATCGAGACTCTGCAGGCGTCTTACAGTTTCGCTCAATCGTTAAAGCCGGATGACTGGGTCGCGGTAACGTCGTATGACATTAAGCCGCAAATCCTGGTGGACTTCACGCAGGACAAACGGGCAATCATGGGAGCCTTGAATATGTTGCGCATGCCCGGATTCACCGAGACCAATATGTTTGACGCCTTGTACGACACGCTGGACAGGGTCGACCGGGTCGAAGGGCACAAATACGTGGTCCTGATCGGTACCGGCTTCGACAGCTTCAGCAAGCTCAACCTTGACCAGATTGTGAAGAAGGTCAAGACCACCAAGGACGTCACAATTTTTACCGTCAGTACAGGCTGGACGACACGGGAATATTGCGAAGTTAACCGCTGCACTAGCGCCACGCGTGGGGCGGGCATCCCGATCGACCGGATGGACTACCTGCAGGCCGATAATGAAATGAAGACGTTCGCTAAGATTACCGGAGGACGATTCTATCAGCCACGTTTTCAAGCGGAATATCCGGGGATCTTCCACGACATCGCCGGCGACATTCGCAACCGGTACAGCCTCGCCTACCATCCCACCAATCCGAAGCTCGATGGTTCCTACCGCAAACTGAAGGTTGAAGTGATGGCGGCGGATGGCGGTCCGCTCAAAGTCCGCGATCAGAAGGGCAAAGATGTAAAGTATGAGATCAACGCACGCGAAGGATACACAGCAAAGCACGTCGTAGATTAGAGCGTGGCTAGTGAACGTGGAATAAGCGATCCAGCAGAAACATACATCCCACACCTAGAAAAACGACCAAGGCCATCTTGATCCCAGGCTCGCGATTAACCTCCGGTATCAGGTCGGAGGCCGCCACGTAGATGGTCACACCCGCAGACAGGGGCAATCCAAAGCTCACTTCTTGCCGAAACAAGGCCATGGTTAACACACCGGCGAAGGTGGCCACTCCCAGCAGAACCGATGCGCCCCAGGCCGCACGCCGGCTGCGGCCGCTGGCCAGCATGACGGAGGTGATGGTGAAGCCCTCCGGAATCTTGTGCAGAAAAATCGCAAAGAAGATGATCCATCCCAGCCAGTTAGAGACCAGAAAACCGGATGTGATGGCGATACCGTCGAAGAAAGTATGAATGGTCAGTCCGAGCAGGACTGAATAACCTTTGTGGGTGTGCACGAACTGGTCTTCGTGCGTTTCCTCGCCGAAGTGGAAGTGCGGAGTGACTGTGTGTTCGAAGAAGTGAACAATGAGATAGCCCACCAGCACCAGGTACGCGGCGTCTTTGCCGCGCAGTTCCAGGCTGGCGGGAAAGACTTCGACGATGGCAGTTGCCAGCATGAATCCAGCGCCTAGCGCAACAAAGTATTTGAGATAAGAACGTTCCCAGTGCCTCTGAACAATGATGGCGCCGCCGAAAACGTTGGCGGCAGCGGCCGTTAGGCCGAGCAAGAGGCTCAGGAGAACAGGGTTCATGGGCGACGAAGGATGATACCAGTTCTCAGTTCAAGACTGTTTCAGCCGCTATGCCGGATGTGCATCACATCTCCATCTTGCACGATGTAATCTTTGCCTTCGAGGCGCAACGTGCCACGAGCTCGGGCCTCAGCTTCCGATCCGGCGTCAAGCAGTTGGTCCCAGCGGATGGTTTCGGCGCGGATGAAGTGTTTCTCCAAGTCGGAGTGAATCGCCCCGGCTGCTTCGACGGCGCGACTTCGGACGGGAATCGTCCAGGCACGGCATTCGTCTTCACCGGCCGTGAAGAAGGAAACCAGACCTAGCAGCGCGTAGGTGGTGCGGATCAACCGCACCAGGCCGCTCTCTTTGAGACCGTAGCTGGAGAGAAACTCAGCAGCGTCGGCGTCGCTCATCTCAGCGAGTTCAGCCTCCACCTTGCCACAAATGGCGGCAGCGCCGGCGTTGGGCGGCGAAGCGACTTCGGTCAGCTTGTATTTCCCAGCCGCATTTTCGAGGTCGTCCCCGAGCGTGGTGCTCTCCCCGATATTCAAGACGTATAGAATCGGCTTCTCGCTGAGGAACATAAAGCCACGCAGTCGTTTCTTGTCCTCGGGCGTCATCTCCATCTCGCGCAGGGGACGCTCGGACTCAATGTGTATTTTCGCCCGCTTGAGCAAGTCATTTTCCTTTTCCAGCTCCGGCGTGCGCATTTTCTTAAGGTCTTTCTCCAACCGTTCCAGACGTTTCTCAATCTGTCCGAGATCGCTGACCATGAGATCGAATTCGACGTTCTTGATGTCACGCAAAGGATCGACCGGTCCCACATGAGGGATGGATGGATCATCAAAGGCCCGTAGCACATGCGCCAAAGCATCCACCGAGCGCAAATGGGTTAGGTAGGCGGTCTCTTTGAGCGCATCTTGCCCGATGGCGCCGACGTCGACGTATTCAACCGACGCGTGAGTGAGTTTCTTGGGGTTGTAGAGTGCCGCCAGGCGGTCGAGACGGTCGTCGGGAACCTGGGCTACGCCTAAATGCGCTTCGCGAGGATTAGAGTAGGCCTGCTCCGAGAGGTTTGCCTTCGTCAAAATGCGAAATAAAGATGTTTTGCCCACCTGCGGCAGGCCGATGATGCCAGTTTTCATGGGAGTCAGCTCTTGGCTGTTAGCTTTTGGCTCTTAGCGAATGAACTTCGAGAATAAACGATGAAGGCATGAATACCAAATCGCCGGGAAGGACTAAGTGCCCAGAGCTGAAGCTGTGAGGTAGACGACAACGAGGCCCAGCAACAGCACTCCGCCTTCAACTCGCGTCGACCACACATGCAGAGCATCGAATTGCATGCGGGCTGGATTATCGGGGGGCACGGAGTCGATCTCGCCAATCGAGTTGCGCAACGTGTCCATTCGAGGAATGATTCCGAACTGCGAGACCATCGTGAGAGCAAGCATCACAACGATCAAGACATTGCGAGCTGCGAATGCATGCGGCGCGCCTCGAGTCAACCGGCTATAGAGCAGAGAACTGGCCAGAAAGACTAACCCCGAGAAAATGCCCATCCAGTGGAGGATTCCCAGAGTGCGGCCGACAAGATTCCCGGCAAGATGCCGCGTCGGTAGTTGGGCAAATGCTGACGGCGCAACCGCGAAAGCGAAAAAGACAAGCCCGCCGATCCAAACGATCAGGGACAACAA
>Ga0070765_100000110_pt1 | contig 52327 bp, 45 predicted proteins | sample HubBroMetageWFT5_FD_71516 | JGI IMG/M metagenome (GOLD analysis project Ga0070765, IMG submission 71516) | Warmed and freeze-thawed soil microbial communities from the Hubbard Brook experimental Forest, New Hampshire - Hubbard Brook CCASE Soil... | ecosystem: Environmental > Terrestrial > Soil...
CCTTGCCGCCCTTCAAAGTGGTGAGCGCGTACTCGTTGAGAGTCCAGCCCATTTCATTGGCGCGCCCGCGGAGGCTGACGTTGTGTTCCTTCGAGCCTGTGAAATAAAGCAGGGCTGCGCCGAAGCTTTCCTTATCGAGCAGGCGAACGTCAACTTGCAGGCCACTTTTGAGCAAGACGCTGACCTTGTTTTCGCCGTGGGCGAGGGTTTGATCAACCTCGGAGTATTTCAGGATGTGAGCGGCAACGGCGTCCACGTCTTTTTGTTTGTCGTGGCCCGGGCGCATCGTGACCAACAGGTCGAGATCGCCGATCGTTTCTTTGCCGCGCCGCAGAGAGCCGGCGGGCGTTACGGATTCGACGGACTTACCGGCTTCGTGAATGAAGGCGGAAAGTCGTTCGGCCGCATCGGCGGCGACGTTGATAAGAAAGCGGCCTGAGGAGCGCTTGAAGAGATCGGTGGCTTTCAGAATGTTCTGCTCGCTCTTTTCACCGAAGCCGGGAATGTCGCGAAGTTTCCCTTCGCGGGCGAGTTGCTCAACACCCTCCACGGTGGCTACTTTAAACTTTTTGTAGAGCAGGGCCACTTTCTTGGGGCCCAGGGATTGAAGCTGAAGGAGATCGAGAATCGTGCCGGGATATTTTTTCAGTAGCTTCTGCCGCAGGGCGTAATCACCAGTATTAAGGATTTCGCGGATGTGTTCGGCCATGCCGTCGCCCACGCCGGGCAGGGCTTTGAGTTTCGCGTCATCTTGCGCGAGCAATTCGATGCGCTCCGGGAGGCTGTCGAGAAGCTCGGAGACTTTTTCGTAGCTGCGGTAGCGGCCGATCATGGCGCCGTCAATTTCGAGGAGTTGCGCGGTTTCGCGGAGAATCTTGGCGACGTCTTTGTTTTCCATGGGTGCGTTCCGTCCTGTGGCGATTATAGGGGGAATTCAGGGAGGAGGGAACGGGGTGATTTGAGGATTCGGACAAACGGACTGGCCAGCGTGACGCTTACGATATGACTGCGGCCGGCCCGAACACGGAGCCGACGGCCTGTGGCTCACCACCGTCTACTAGGCGAGGGACCAGCCAACAATGGTCATGGTGAGCAGCAGCAGCATAACGCCGAGGCTGACGAGGCTAAGTGCTTTCCCGTGGCCGAGTAGCGAATCGCGAGTCTCTGAGTTGCTGCACAGCAACGCGATTACGACCACCACGACGCCCCAGGCGAGAGATGAAAGCTGCCCCGGATACTTGTTCACCATGCTCATGAAGCCCTGCGAAGGCTGGCCGGCCGGAATCCACGCGGGAATCATCGGAGTGGCGCCCGCAACTAGGGCAAACGTCAGCAGCTTTCGCGTGACCCAGCCCTTTACCTTTGGCCGCGAGTGGCGCCAGACGAATAAATCCCATGCGAGAAGAGCGATGGCGAGAGGCATCCAGCCGTACCACGCGGTTTTTTGATCGAACCACGACCAGGCGCGGAAAAACGTGCGCGCATGAGGGCCGGCGGTGTGGCCCGGCAACAGGAAATAGGCGACGAGGCGGTTGCCGGCGAAGGCCAGCACGAGCGTGGTCAAACTGACTAGCTGAAGCCAGTGGCGCGTGGAGGGCTCGCCGCAGCGCGTGCAAATTGACTGGCGAGGAAGAAAGCTCAGCCCGCAACGCTCGCAGAACATAGGCGCTCCCAAGGACAGAACGGAAAAATTGCTTGATAACAGCCTACGCCTGGGGGGGACAAAAAAACTACTGGCCTTACGACCAGTTTTGGGGATGGCAGCGAGTGCAGGTTTATGCCGTCACGGTTTGCAGATTTGGGCGAAATTTGGGAAGGCGATGAAAAGGAGTAGAAATCTTGCACCGTTCGCCGCCGGCGACCTCATTTCAGCGATGGCGGGCGATGAATTTGGCGTAGTAGAGAATCCCGGCGATGGATTTCATGTCGCGAATTTTTCCGGAGCGAATCCAGCGCTCGATTTCCGCGAGGGTGAAGATGCGGGATTCGATGCGCTCGTCTGCTTCGGGGCGCGCGACGCCTTTTTTCAGTCCTTCCGCCAGAAAAAGCGCCATATGCTCTTCGAGGAAGCCAGGGGTGGGAAAGAGGTCCACCATCTGGCGCATGCGTCGCGCGGTGTAACCCGTTTCTTCGGCAAGTTCGCGGTGCGCGCCTTTAAGGAACGATTCGCCATCGTCCTTGCGCCCGGCGACCAATTCCCATAGGAATTGTTTCGCGGCGTGGCGATACTGGCGGATCATCAGGATGCGCCCGTCTGGGAATACGGGGAGGACAACTACCGAGCCGGGATGTGCGATGAGCTCGCGCGTGGCGTGCAGGCCGGTGGGCTCAACAACTTCGTCCTGCCGGACGGCGAAGACTTTGCCCGTGTAGACAATTTGGCTGCGCAGGATGCGAGCTTTTGCGGCTGAGTGCCTGGTCACTTTTTTCACGCCGTCTCCTTTGAGGTTGCGCGCGGGCGCATCTTGCGTGTGCTCCGCTGCGATTTTAGCGCAAGATGGCGGCGCGCTCGCCTTGTCTTTCGCGGAGGCGGTTGCATATACTCAGTGGACGAATTCTCATGACCATCAACACCGTCATCGTGGACGATGAACGCCCCGCGCGGGACGAGCTCGCGTTTCTGCTGAAGGGATTTTCTGAAATCAGCGTGATCGCGCAGGGAAAGAACGGACTGGAAGGCCTCGCGCTGATCAAAGAGCACAATCCGGATTTGGTGTTTCTGGATGTGCAGATGCCGGGGCTAGATGGGCTTGGCGTGATCAAAAAACTGATCGAGCGCAAGATTCGCGTGCCGCAGATTGTGTTCGCGACGGCGTTTGAAAGTTATGCCGTCGAAGCCTTTGAAGTGAATGCCGTGGACTACGTCCTGAAGCCGTTTGACAAGGCGCGGATCGCGAAAGCGGTGCAGCGGGCGAAAAAAATGGTCGAGGCCAATACTTCGCCTGTGGAGCGACTGGAAACTCTGGTGAGTCAGCTGGGCTTAGGCGCGGCTCCGCCAAAAGCGGCACAGCCGGTGAAGTTGCTGGTGAAAGCGCAGGCACGCATGTTCCTGGTGGATGCCGAGGACGTGATTTACGCCTCGATTCAGGATGGGACAATCACAATATTTTCGCGCGACACCGAAGGCGTTTCGAATTACCGCACGATTGAGGAGCTGGGCGGCGCGCTCGATGAGGATGTTTTCTGGCGCGCGCACCGGTCGTACCTGGTAAATATCAATCACATCAAGGAAGTGGTGCCTTGGTTCAAATCGAGTTACATGCTCAAGATGAACGACAAGCGGCAATCGGAAATTCCCGTTTCGCGGGCGCAAACGAAGCGGCTGCGGGAATTTTTGAAGCTCTAGTTTTTGCGGATGGGGAAGCGGAAGTTGAGCTAAGATTCCGGCGCAATTTCAGTGAGGGCAAATGACGAGATTAGCTGGCATTTGGCGATTGGGGCTGTTGCTCGTGCTTGTCGGTTCGGCGGCGCGCGCGCAAGCGCCGGTGCAGAATAGCGCCACTCCGGGGAAACAATCCGTTGCCGGAACAATATCCGGCGAGGTGACCGACCATCGCGGAACTCCACTGGCGGGGACGAGCGTGATCGTCACGACGCCGGGTGGGAAAGTGATCGCCTCCAGCACGACCGACGCGGGAGGAATTTTCCGCGTCGTGGATTTGCAGCCAAGCGACTATACGCTCGTTGTGAAGGCGAAGGGGTTTTACGACAAGATCCAGAAAATCAAAATCAAGCCACGCAAGACCGAGAAGATTGAGATCAAAATGAAATTCATGCCACCGGAGCTTAATTAGGATGAAAATCGCCGGCGCCGCGCGCTTCGCCCGCGTTCTGCGCGAGCCAGTGCAGTTCAAAACCGCAGCACGAAGCGGCGGCCATGTGCTAGCATCTTCGTTACACCCTCGAGATGGATTTTTCTCTTAGCAGCGACCAAATACTCATCCGCGATACGGTCCGCCAGTTTATGGAGACGGAGATGCGCCCGATTCTCCGCGCCTACGACCGCGATGAAAAATTTCCGGCGGAGGAATTGCGGCGGCTTGGCGAATTGGGATGCTGCGGGATGCTTGTCCCCGAGGAGTGGGGCGGATCGGGCAACGACACGATCAGCTACGCGATGATGCTGGAGGAAGTGGCGCGGGTGGACGCTTCGACGGCGGTAACGCTGAGCGTGACGAACTCGCTGGGCAGCGTGGCGATCCTGAAGTACGGGAGCGAGGCGCAAAAACAGAAATATCTGAGAAAGCTTTCGCACGGCGAAATTCTGGGCGCGTTTTGCTTGACCGAGCCGCAGGCTGGGTCCGATGCCGCTGGATTGCAGACGCGCGCGGTGCGCGACGCGGACTTCTACGTCCTGAACGGCACGAAGAGCTGGGTGACGAACGGCGGCGTTTCCGGAGTTTATCTCGTACTGGCGAAGACGGACCCCGAGGCGGGCGCGCGCGGGGTGACTGCATTTTTGGTCGAGCCTGAGTTCTCCGGCTTTCGCATCAGCCGCTATGAAGATAAAATGGGATTGCGTCTCTCTCGTTCCGCGGAAATTGTCTTCGAGGATTGCCGCGTGCCCGCCGAGAATCGGCTCGGCGCGGAAGGGCAGGGACTCAAAATCGCGCTCGAGTCGCTGGATGGCGGGCGCGTGGGAATCGCGGCGCAGGCGGTGGGAATCGCGCAGGGCGCCCTCGATGCGGCCGCGCGTTACGCGAAGCAGCGGCGCACATTTGGACATCCAATCGCGGAGTACCAGGCGATTCAATGGATGCTCGCCGATATGCAGACGGAAATTGAAGCGGCGCGCGCATTGACGTATTACGCGGCGTTTGTGCGCGACAAAGAATTGGCTGCGGGGGCCAGCGCCGATTCAGGCAGCCGGCGGCTTGGTCCACACGCTTCGCGCGCGAAATTGTACGCGAGCGAAATGGCCAACCGGGTGGCATACAAGGCCGTGCAAGTCCACGGCAGCGCTGGATATTCGCGCGAGTCTGACGTGGAGCGCTATTATCGCGACGCGCGCGTGTTGACGATTTACGAAGGGACAAGCGAAATGCAACGCACCGTGATCGCGCGCGACCTGCTGCGCGGCGCAGGAGGCCGTTAGCTTGGAGAAGCGTAAAAGAGTTCTTTCAGGCATGCGCCCCACCGGGCGTCTTCATCTGGGTCATTATTTCGGCGCGCTTTCGAATTGGCTGAAACTCCAAAAAGAATATGAGTGCTTTTTCTTCGTTGCGGATTGGCACGCGCTGACGACGCATTACGAAGACACGTCTTCGATTTCTGAAAGCACTTTGCAGGTGGTGATGGACTGGCTCGCGGTGGGGCTCGATCCATCGAAGTCGACTCTGTTCGTTCAGTCGAAAGTGCTGGAACACGCCGAGCTGCACGTCCTGCTCTCGATGATCACGCCGCTTTCCTGGCTGGAGCGCGTGCCCACCTACAAAGAGCAAATCGAGAATTTGAAGGATCGCGACCTCGGGACGTATGGGTTTCTCGGCTATCCGCTGCTGCAATCCGCGGACATCGTGATGTACGGCGAGCCGAAGCAGGAGTTGCTCGTACCTGTGGGTGAAGACCAGGCGCCCCACGTGGAGCTGACCCGCGAGATTGTACGGCGATTCAATTTTCATTACGGATTTGAGGTGAAGGACGCGTTGTTCAAGGACGGCACAAAGGTGGACGCGCTGCTCCTGCGCATCGGCCCGCAGGAGGGGTTGGGCAAGGCAAACCTGAAAGATCCGACGTGGATTGGCAATGCGCGGCTGAGAATACACAAAGCTGCATCGGAATCCGGGCTCGAAAATTTCCTGGAACGCATCGGCGAGCTTAGAAAGTATATCGGACGGGAAAATATTCTGGCTGAACCCGGTTACGTGCCCACTGAAACGCCTCGTTTGCCCGGGCTTGATGGGCGACGTATGGCGAAAAGCTACGGCAACGCAATATGGCTTTCCGATCCGCCGGACGACATTCGCGCAAAGGTTCGCAATATGATGACGGACCCGCAGCGGCAGCGGAGGACCGATCCCGGGCGCCCGGAAATTTGCCCCGTATTTTCGTGGCACAAATTATTTTCAGCGCCGGAAACAATTGCGAAAGTTGACCGGGACTGCCGTTCCGCCGCCCTCGGCTGCGTGGATTGCAAGAAAATAATGGCGGAAAACCTGGTCACCTGGATCGAGCCTCTTCAGGCACGCCGCAAAGAATTTGAGGCGCATCCCGAAAAGGTTTGGAGTATCCTCGACGCGGGTTCGAAGCAGGCCACAAAGGCCGCGCGGCGGACGATGAAGCGCGTGCGGGAAGCGATTTTCAGGTAATCGATGGAAGGCAAGGAGAGTCTTCTAGGCTAACGATGGCATCACCATACCGAATCAATTTGCCGGTTTACGAAGGGCCGCTCGATCTCCTGCTCGATATGATTCGCAAGCAGGAGATGGATATCCACAATATTCCCATCGCCAAAGTCACCGAACAGTACCTCGATTATCTCCACCAGCTGGAAAAACTTGACATCGACGTCTCAGCGGATTTTATTTACATGGCGGCGACGCTGATTCACATCAAGTCGAAAATGCTGCTGCCAGCCGATCCGCTTGCGGGACCAGAGGAACAAGGCGACCCGCGCGACGAACTGGTTCACAGGCTGCTGGAACACGAGAAATTCAAGAATGCCGCGCAACTCTTGCATCAAAAGCAGTTGATCGAAGACCACGTATGGTCTCACCCGGACAAATCCCTCTATGTTGGCGACGAGGTGCAGGGGGAACTCGTCGTGTCGCTCGTGGATCTCGTAAAAACCTTCCAGGAGATACTGGAACGCAAGAAGCACATTCAGAAATTCGAATTGCATCACGAGACCGTGACGATCGCGCAGATGATGGACCGCCTGCGTCAGGGGTTGATGGCTAGCGAAGATCCAGTTTCGTTGATCGAATTTTTCGATTCCTGCGAGTCGCGCAACGCAATGATCGTCGCGCTGCTGGCCGTGCTGGAAATGGTCCGTATGCAGGCCGTTCTGTTGATTCAATCGGAGCTGTTCAGTGACATCCGGCTGCGCAAACACAAGATGTTTGACGCCGTGTTTGCCGGACCGGACGCGATGTCGCAAATTGAGGAGCAATACCTCTGACGATGACACCACAAGAGATTCAATCCGCACTCGAAGCCATCATTTATGCCGCGGACGAACCCGCGACACTCGATCAGATTGCGAAGGCGCTCGGCGTGGAAAAGGCCGAAGCTCGCGACGCGCTCGACTTGCTCGTTGCCGCCTATGAGACCGACGAACGTGGAATCGGCGTGCGCAAGGTGGCGGGCGGATGGAAATTTTATACCAAGGCGCAGCATCACGACGTGGTGCGCAAGTTCATCAAGTCTCTGCAGCCGCCTCTGCGATTGACGATGCCCGCGCTGGAGACGCTGGCGGTGATCGCCTACAAGCAGCCGGCAACTGTGCCGGAAATTAACGAGATTCGCGGCGTGAATGTGGGCGGCGTGATCAAGACGCTGCTCGAGAAGCGATTGATTACCACCGCGGGGCGCAAAGCCGTGATCGGACGCCCGATCCTGTATCGCACGTCGAAACAATTTATGATGCGCTTTGGGCTTTCGGACCTTGACGAGTTGCCGAGCCTGAAAGAATTCGAGGCGCTTGCACAGGCTGCGCTTGGTGACGACGCTGGCATCGCTCCCGTCGAGCCTGAAGAGGGAAGTATCGCGCAAGAGGCGATTGCTGATTCGGCGGCGCCGATTGAATCTGAATCGCCCGCATCCCAGGTGGATGGCGAACCTGAAAACCCGGTCACGGAAAATGCGCGCGCAGCATCTGCTGGGCAAGTCGAACCTTCCTGATTCCGGAACACACGCCAAAATTCTGCCACGGCCTACCGCTTAAGTGATTACATAGCATTTCCGGCACATATCGTTTGCATTTTTAATCGCTGTGTTATCGCCTTCTCCCCTCCGCCTTTCGCCGCGCCTTATACCTAAAGCAGATGCATGCCCTCAGGTCGGTACCTGACGAAATCCGTTTTTCCTTACACGAAAACTCCATCTCAATCGTTGATACTAGTGAAGGCAATGACCGAAAGCGAAAGCGCCTCGGCAACGAGGAATGCAATCGAGCGGACGTACCGCGAGCGCGGCCGGGGATTCCTTGCCTGGGCGAGGCGCCATGCGCCCGACGCGGCAACCGCCGAGGACATCCTTCAGGACGCATTTAGCCGCGCCCTCGCCCACGTGGATGCCCTCGCTCCGGTCGAGGATTTGGCGGGCTGGATTTTTTCCGCGATGCGGAACCGCCTGATTGATCTCTGGCGCGGCAGGGACGCACGCCAGAGGGCCAGCGCGGCGGACTTGCCTGAAGGTGTCATCGAGAGAGTGGCCACCGAAGCTGGGCTCGATCCTCAGGACGAGTTCCAGCGCAACGAAATGCTCGCCGCACTCGAAGTGGCCATCGAAGCATTGCCTGAGCCGCAGCGCGAGGTGATCCGCGCACAAGCGCTCGGCGAAGTCGGCTTCAAGGAACTCGCGGCGGTGACGGGCGTCTCGATCGATACGCTGATGGCGCGGAAGCGTTACGCGATGCGCAAGCTCGCGGCCGCGCTCGAATATTGGATGGACGATTGATTTCGTGCCAGGAGGCAAACGATGTCACAACCTGAGAATTGCTATCCGCGTGGCGGTAGGTGGTCCGCGATGTCGCGAGCCAAGAAGATCGTCTTAGCGATAATTGCCGCGATCATTTTTATTCCGCTCTTCCTCGCGCTTTTCGGCGAAGTCACCATGGTGCTCTGGAACTGGCTGATGCCGGCGATCTTCAAGCTCCCCACGATCGGATTCTGGCAGGCGCTGGGACTCATCATTCTCTCGCATATTCTGTTCAGGGGAGGCCATGCGAGGAGGGCGGGAAGGTCGCAATGGAAAAGAGCGCGAATCCGCGAGGAAATGAGTGCAGGGGCGCCGGAGCCGAAGGCCGAGTAACGCCCAATCGCACGAAGAGCCGCCGGAGCAGGTTTCCGCTGGCTTTTCGCGCTCGTATTTGAACTCGCGCTTCCTGAGCGACGGAAGAGATTTTTCGATGTCCGCTTCGTACGGCACGACGTAGTAGCAGGGATGCCCGCCTTTCGAATTGATTCCTCCACTGAAAAAGTGCGCTCTTATGATGCCCCCGGAACTTCTCTATCGGGTTACAATGAAGGGACCCACAAAATGCTCGAACGACTCCAAAAGATAATCGCACGCGCCGGCGTCGCCTCGCGGCGTCACGCGGAAGAACTCATCTCCTCGGGCCACGTCACCGTGAATGGCCGCGTGGTTACAGAACTTGGCACGAAGGCGGACCATTCGCGCGACCACATCAAAGTTTCCGGCAAGCTGCTGCGCCCGGAAAGTGAACGAATCTACCTGCTGCTGCACAAGCCGCCCGAGGTCGTTTCCACGATGAGTGACCCCGAAGGGCGTCGGTCGCTTCGGGATTTGCTGCACGGGATTTCCGAGCGCGTCTTCCCAGTGGGAAGGCTCGAATACCATGCTGCGGGGCTCGTCTTTCTTACGAACGATGGCGATCTGACCAACCGTATCCTGAAATCGCACAGCCTTTCGCAGACCTACTTGATGAAATTGAAATCGCTCCTCACGTTTGCGGAAATCGAGGAGCTTTCGCGTTCCACCGGCGCGCGAATCGAGCGCTTGAAGGGCAAGGACACGCCCTGGTACGAGGTGACACTTTCCGACGCGCGCCGCGACGAATTGCGCAATCGCCTGTTTCAGACGGGCCACCCGGTGGAAAGAATGAAGCGCGTGCGAATCGGGAATCTCGAACTCGAGTCCCTTGCGCCCGGCCGCCATCGTGTGCTTTCTCCTGCTGAGGTTTCAGCGTTGGCGCGCGCAGCCTCGCCGGCAACAGGCGCAATCGCTGGCGCGCCACCGCCATTACCGCGCCCGAAGGCGCGTGCAGCTCGCTCCCGCAGGCCGTATAAGCCCAAACCCCGAGCAGCCTTGGGTGGTAGACACTCTGGCTCACCAAAGCGCGATGAGCTTCGAAATGCCCCGCCAGCCCGAAAACCCGACGGGCGTCGCCCCGCCGGCAACCGCCGCAAGCCTGGCGCGCCTTCCTCGCCGAGACATTCTCGTTGAGGCCCTCCCGCGCATGACGAAACCGATTCACGAATTTGTCCCATGGAGCATTCGTGAGATCGAGCCCTACGTTCCCGGAAAACCAATCGAGGAGGTCGAGCGCCAATTGAATATCCACGATGCCGTCAAACTCGCTTCCAACGAAAATCCGCTGGGCCCTTCGCCGCTGGCCGTGGAGGCAGCAAAGAAAGCGCTGGCCCAATCGAACCGCTATCCCGATGGCGGCGGTTTCTATCTTCGCGAAGCGCTCTCCAGGCGGCATGAAATTCCGATCGAAAAGATCTTTTTGGGTAACGGCTCCACGGAAATCATCGACCTGATCGCCCGCTTGCTGCTTCGCCCCGATAATACAGGCGTCACTGCGCACGGCACGTTTCCTCTTTATTACATCGCGATTCGCGCTGCCGGCGCGCGGCTGGCGCAGGTGCCGCTTCGCGAATACCGCTTCGATCTGGAAACGATGGCGCGTGATCTGCCGCGTGACACCCGTTTGATTTACCTCGCGAATCCCAACAATCCCACCGGGACCATGTTCACCGCCGATGAGCTTGACGCGTTCCTGGGAAAAATTCCCTCGGATGCGTTCGTTGTCCTTGATGAGGCCTATTGCGACTACGTGCAGCGCTCGGATTATTCGCGCTCGCTCGATCTGGTTAGGCGCGGCGCGAACATCATGGTTCTGCGCACGTTTTCAAAGGTGTACGGCCTGGCGGGCCTGCGCATTGGCTACGGCCTCGGCCCCGCCGGACTGTTTGAAGAGATGAACAAGATTCGAGGCCCATTCAATACCTCGGGCGTGGCACAGGCGGCCGCGCTGGCTGCTCTGGATGATGTCGACCATGTCCGACTTTCGGTGGATGCCAACCGCACGGGCCTTGTGCAATTGTCACAGGGCCTCGTCGATCTCGGCGTTCGCCCTGTTCCGTCAGTAGCCAATTTCCTTTTTGCGGAATTCGGGTATGATACGGGACCGTTGGCCGAGGAATTGACCAAGCGCGGTGTGATCGTACGCCCGATGGGCTGGATGGGTTTTCCGAACGCCCTCCGGATATCGGTGGGCTCGCACGACGAGATTGAAAAATTTCTTCGCGTCGTGCCGGACTTGCTTCCGCCCCGTGCGGGTCAAAAAACGGGAACGCACTCGAAAGGATTGCAAGATTAATTATGACGGACACAGCTGAAGATTTTCATTCCCGCGTCAGGCCTTCCCCTTCGCCCTCTGCGGGCGACCCCGTTACGCAAATTCTCAAGACCAGCCACACGATTGCCGTCGTCGGGCTGTCAAGCCGGCGTTTTCGGCCCAGCTATGGAGTTTCGGAGTATCTGAAATCGGTGGGCTACCGGATTATCGGCGTGAATCCGAATGAACGCGAAGTTCTCGGCGAAAAATGTTACGCCAGGCTCGAAGATGTTCCCGAGCGCGTTGACATCGTGAATATATTTCGACGCCCTGAATTTGTTCCTGAAATCGTGGAGTCCGCGATTCGCATCGGAGCGCGCGCGGTCTGGATGCAGGAGGGCGTGATGCACGCCGAAGCCGCCGAACGCGCGCGTGTCGCAGGCCTTTTCGTCACCATGGACTCCTGCATATTGAAGGAACATATCAAGCGCTTCAGGTTGCAGTAACCGCGGCTGAGGGAAGTTCTACAGGCCGTCGGTTTGGTCCTCATTCCAGCGGGTACATTTTCAGGGATTGTTTCCCAGGCTCAGCTACAAGTATCCCGCTCCCATCCGGCGTAATCGCAAAATCGTGGAAGAGCAAGTCGTGAAGAATGGGCGTAAAAGAGCCGTCCGCGATCCCGATCCATACCAGGTCGTTGGACTTTTCATCCGGGCCGCGTTTCAGCAGCACGCGCTGCTCGTCCTTGCTCCATCCGAAGCGGCCGTAACCTGCCTTCACCCGAATCGGCTTCTTCGGGTTTGCCAGGTCCACAACCTGAATCGTATCGCCGTCCTCGAAGAACCCGACGCGCTTTCCTGACGGTGAGACGCTCAGCTGTCCGCGGTAATCGTCCAACCGCGCGACTTCGCTCACGGTTTCATGCAGCAGATCGAGCCGCACAATCACCGTCTTCCCAATCGCGCTGAGATTTCCGCCCACGGCAAATGCCTGATTGTGTTTCGCGTCCCATACGACCGTGTCGAAATTGTGTCCCGCAAAAAGCACGGTGGACTTTCCATCTGACGGATTCACGCGTCCGATCTGGTAGGGGCCGCCGCCAATCAGGTACACCACGTCCACTCCATCGCCCAGCCATGTGCCGTTGGAAACATTTTCGATGAAGCGCGTCTTCGAGCCCGCGACCCTGATCTCTGAGCCGTTGTCGTCAATCAGCGCGAGTGCCTTGCCGCCACCGGCCGGGCCGGATTTATTGTCCGAGTCGCCAGACTGGTCTTCCTTGCGTAATTCGGGCGGCATCGTTGTCATATTCATCGTGATATGGTGCCCATCGGGCGCCCAGGCAAGCGAATTGATGACGTATGTGGAAGGCTCGAGGACCGGCATGAATTTGTCGCGGTCGATGATTCTGTGCGCCTTGCCATTCGGTTCCGTGATCCACACGTCGTCGCGTTCAATCACCACTTTCTTTAGTCGCTTAATGTGTGGAACGGCGTAGACGATGCGGTTGTCCTGGCCGATCGCGAATGATTGGCAATCATCTTCGATCGTCAAGATGGGTTTGAGTTGCGCCCGAAGCGGTGCCGGCACGACCAGCGCCGCCGTCGTAATCGCCGCGAAAGCCAGCAGCGTGGGGAATCCTGCCAGGCGGCGCATGAAATTCAAATTCGAGCGCGAAGTTGCGCAGTTCTGTTCGCCGCTCATTTTGAAATTGTGGGGCATGGTTTGTTTTCGATATTCAAAAAATCACTTCCCGCTGGCCGAACCCCTTTATGATCGTCGTGCATTCGCTCTCATTCAGCTTTCTTTTTCTGTATCCGCCGGATTTCTTCCAGCCTTTGCCGGATGCGCGCCTCAAATCCTTGATCGGTCGGCTTGTAATAAACGCGCCCCTGCAGACTTTCCGGCAGGCACGTCATGTCCGTCACTTTCGCATCGGCATCATGCGCGTATTGATATCCCTTTCCGTAGCCGATGTTGCTCATCAGGCCAGTGACCGCATTTCTTAGATGCAGCGGAACGGGTTCCGCGATGGTTGCCTGCAAATCTTTCTGAACCGCCCCGTAGCCCGTGTATAAGGCATTCGATTTCGGCGCGAGCGATAAATAGACCGCCGCCTGCCCCAGCGCCAGGTATCCCTCTGGCGGTCCGAGGAATTCGAACGCATCCCTCGCGGCGAGCGTCACAGCAAGCGCACCGGGTTCAGCGAGGCCGATGTCCTCGCTCGCCATACGCACCATGCGCCGAGCCAGGTAAAGTGGGTCCTCGCCGGATTCCAACATGCGCGCAAGCCAATAAAGTGCGGCGTCGGGGTCGGAATTCCGCACCGATTTGTGCAGCGCCGAGATCAAGTTGAAATGCTCTTCGCCGGACTTGTCGTAGGGCAGGAGCTTTTTCTGGAGCACGTCTTCGAGGCGATTCTCGGATAAAACCCGGCGGCCATCCGTGTCCGGCTCGCTTCCCAGGACGAGCGCTTCCAGCGTGTTATAAGCGGCGCGCGCATCCCCATTGGCGAGAACCGCAATGCGTTCCAGGATTTCCCCACTCGCCTCGGCGAGTTCTTTTCCCAGGCCGCGGTCTGAATCTTCCAACGCGCGGCGCAGCAGCGTCAAAATCTGCGCTTCGGTGTGCGGCCGCAGCACGTAGACTTTCATCCGCGAAAGCAGTGGGGCGATTACTTCAAACGAGGGATTCTCCGTGGTCGCGCCAATCAGCAGAATATTTCCCGCTTCCACGTGCGGCAGAAACGCATCCTGCTGCGCGCGATTGAAGCGGTGAACTTCATCCACGAAGACAATCGTCCGCTGCCCGTACTTTCGCGTGCGCTCGGCCTGAGCCATCACTTCCTTGATTTCCTTGATCCCGGAAAGCACCGCGCTGAAGGGAATAAACTCAGATCGCGTTCGCTTGGCAATGATGCGAGCAAGCGTCGTCTTTCCGCAGCCGGGAGGGCCCCAGAAGAGCATCGAGCTCAAATCGTCGCGCTCGATCTGTGTGCGTAGCGGCTTGCCCGGCCCGAGCAGTTCTTCCTGCCCGATGAATTCGTCGAGCGTCTGCGGGCGCATCCGGTCGGCGAGCGGCCGTCCCGATTGCGGCTCCTCTTGTGGTTCGATTGTGCGAAACAGGCCCATCAGAATCTTTTCCTCTGGCGTGCTGCCTCATACAAAAGCAATGACGCCACCACGCCTGCGTTCAACGACTCAACCGATTCGGACATGGGAATGGAAATTCGAGCATCGGCTGCGCGCTCAACCTCTTGCGGCAGCCCCGCGCCCTCGCTACCGATGAAGATTGCGGAGGGCTCGCGCAAATCCGCTGCGGCAGATTGCCGCCCGGCCGCATCAGCCTTCGTCCTCGCGCTCGCGGCGTAAACCTTTACGCCTGCGATCCGCAACTGCGCCAGCACCACTGGAATTGCCATTCCGCGCAGCAGTGGCAAGCGCAATGCGGATCCGGCTGAGGCTCGCAGCGCTTTCGGCGACCATGGATCTGCGGTCCCGCGCGATGCAATTGCGCCAGTTGCGCGAAACGCCTCTGCCGACCTCAACGCAGTCCCAACATTTCCAGGGTCCTGAATTGCGGCCAGCACTACGATCAGCGCGCTTGCTCCCGCTAGCGCGCCATTGCGTGTCGCCGCTCCGCGAAGCAGGTCATCAAAATTCCATTCCCGCGGACGCACCAGCGCAGCAACTCCCTGCGGCGATTCCGTTCCCGCCACGCCGCCAAATAATTTGTCTGTCGTTCGCAGGATCCGCGAGCGTGGAATACCGCTTTCTGTTTCACCAGCGGCTCGCAGGATGCGGTCAAGTTCGCGTTCGCCGGCATCGCTCACCAGCAAAGCCTCGAATCCAAGACCTGATCGCACCGCCTCTTCAATCAGTTTCGGCCCTTCGATGCCCAGCGGCTCGCCGTCTCGCGGTCCCGAGCCCTGCAGAGCAGCGCGAAACATCTTCAGCCACTTATTGTCGCGGCTAGTAATAGGATCGCCCGCGCCGCTCGCGCCCGCATGTGCCTTCGCGAACCCGCCAGGAGCGCTTGTGTTTCGTGTCCGCGAATGATCCGCCATCCATCAAGCCTAACAAACGCTTCTCACACCCACAACTCGCGCCGCGGCCATAAGCCGCGATCCCCCCTTGCCCACTTCTTGCGCCCTATGGTAGCTTGCCCTATGACCACGGCGCAGACCGCCGCGAGCGATCCTTTGCCTGTCGAAGTTCTCAAAATTTCATCTGACGCGCCCGAGCCCTCCGTCGTTGACTACGCCGCAGGTTTCATCAAGCGCGGTCACGTGGTGGCCATTCCCACGGACACCTTCTACGCCCTCTCGGCGGACCCCTTCAATCTTTCCGCCATCGAGCGCGTGTTCCAGGTAAAAGGCAGGGCGGAGACGAAGGCGCTCCCAATCCTCGTCAACTCCCTCGAACAGTCCCTAAGCCTCATTCGCGATGTCCCTGATAGCTTCCTCCACCTCGCTCATAAATTCTGGCCCGGAGCGCTCACGCTCATCGTCCCGGCAACGCATCGTCTCCCGCTCAAAGTCACCGGCAACAGCGGCCGCGTTGCCCTGCGTTGGGCCGATTCGCGCATCGCCACCGCGTTGATCGAAGCCGCTGGCGGCCCTGTCACGGGCACCAGCGCCAATCTTTCCGGCTTCCCGTCCTGCACGAACGCGCACATGATCGTCAAGCAGTTGGGCCCTCGCCTCTCGTTGATCCTCGACTCCGGCGATACCGGCGGAGTTCTCGCTTCCACCATCGTCCGCCTTAGCGGCAACGAATGGACCGTCGTCCGCGAAGGCGCCATCCCCGAATCCGACATCCGCAAAGCCCTCGGCGGCTAGCGCGAACTCATTTCCGTTTCCATGCGCCTTTCGTTGCGCCCGCTCGTCTAATATTCCATTGCGGCTGGACTAAATTTCGCACCTGGGTGACTATCCCACTGCCGAAGCGCCATGCACGCCGAGAATGAAATGACGGACGCATCATCGCAAGACCTCGATCTCAATCGCATCGCCCGCGAGCTGAACGACCGCCGGGAGGGGAAGCCCGTCGATTCTTCCGCCACGGCTTCTCTGAACCACTGGCTCGGCATCCTCGTCGCTCAGCGCGGCAGCGACCTTCTACTCGTTCCGGGCGCTCCCGCCTGCATCATGTTTGAAGGGTCAGTGCGAAGTGTGGGGACCGAACCGCTTAACGGGCCGGACATTGAAGCCACCGTCGTTCCAGCGCTTTCGTCTCACGCGTTACACCTCTACCGCGAAAAGCAGATCGCTGATTCTTCCTATCGCGTTGCCGGCCTGGGGCGTTTCCGCATTAACCTCCACCGCGAACGAGGCCGCGCGGCCGCGGCGATTCGCGCGCTTCCCTCGCAAATTCCACGGCTGGGCGATCTTCACCTTCCTCCATCCGTCGAAGCGCTCTCGCGTCTGCCGCGCGGCCTTGTCTTGATCGGCGGGCCCGCCGGGTCGGGCAAATCCACCACGCTTGCCGCGCTCATCCACGAAATCAACCTGCGCGAGGCGCGCCACATCGTCACAATCGAAGACCCCATCGAATACGAGCACGCGCACATTCGGAGCGTGGTCGAGCAAGTCGAAGTCGGCACAGACGCACCGGACTTTCCCACAGCCCTGCGCGCCGCGCTTCGACAGGCGCCCGATATTCTGGTGGTCGGCGAAATGCGCGACCCCGAAACGATGCGCATCGCTGTCGCCGCCGCGGAAACCGGCCACCTCGTTTTCTCCACGCTCCACACGATTGACGTCGCCTCCACGATTTCGCGCATTTCCGATTCATTTCCCATCGAGCGGCAAAATACAATTCGCCAGGAACTCTCCATGGCTCTCTCCGCAGCAGTCACGCAAATCCTCATCCCCGCCAAAGCCGGCGGACGAATGCCCGCCGCGGAATTGCTGATGGTCGGCTACGGCGCTCGCCAGCACATTCGCCGCAACACGCTCCAGCACTTGCATCAGGAAATTACGATGACGAAGAAGAAGGGTTCGTTCACCCTGGAGGAATCGCTCGTAAAGCTCGTTCTCGATGGCCACATTGACCGCGAAGATGCGCAGGTCTGCGCCATCCACCCCGACGATCTCGACATCATGTTGAAATCCGAATCCCGCGGCTGAATCTTGGTCGGGCCAAATTCGATTCCTAAAGAATCGCCTTCACCACGCCGCCCTCCACCCGCACCGCAGCCCCGTTGGTCGCAGATGCGAGCGGGCTGCACAGATACACGACTGCGTTCGCGACTTCCTCGCTGGTGGCAAACCGCTTCAGCAGGGAAGTTGGCCGCACGGATTTGAAAAACTCTTTCTCGATGGTCGCTGCGTCCACTCCTTCTTTTGCCCCAATTTGCGCAAGAAAGGTCTCCACGCCTTCCGACCTCGTGGGCCCGGGCAACACGCTATTCACGGTGATGCCAGTTCCCGCCACCGTCTCGGCAATCCCGCGAGCCACCGCAATCTGCGCCGTCTTCGACATTCCGTAGTGCACCATCTCCGCCGGAATCTGCACGCCCGACTCACTGGAAATGAAAACGATTCGTCCCCAATTCTTCTTCCGCATCCCGGCGAGATAGTGCCGCGAAAGGCGCACCCCGCTCATCACGTTCGCCTCAAACATCCGCTGCCAGTCTGCGTCCGGAATTTCTTCGAATGCCTTAGGTTCGAATATCCCCATGTTGTTGACGAGGATCTCCACGTCGCTCACCGCGTCGATCAATTGCGCGCACCCTGACGCGCCGCTCACGTCTGCGGCAAAGCCGGAAAGCTCCGCGCTCGGATGCGCTGCTCTGATTTCGCGGATTGCGTCTTCGACGCGCTTGTCCGTCCTCCCATTCACGACTACTGTCGCCCCTTCCGCCGCCAGCCCCTTCGCGATTGCAAATCCGATTCCGGCGGTGGATCCCGTAACGAGTGCTTTCTTGCACTTCAATCGCAAATCCATAGTCCATCCCCCTCGCAAAACTGTCGAAATCCAACCCTGCGCGCATCACTTTCGCTCCACACTACCAGATGCTCGCCTACGCGTTTTAGTCGCAGTTAACCACCTTTCCTGCCGGTCAATTAGGGGCGCCTCGTCGCTTCCCCCGAAACTATTGTTTGTTTTTCCGCTGACCTGTAGCAAAATCTTAGATTCGTCTGGGGGATGAATGGCTCGCATGTCGGTTGTCTCGCTTTGTTGCGCGTTCGCGATCCTGATTCCGCTCGTGCTCGTCGCTTCCTCTGATCAAATGCAGATCTCGCAGAGGGCCCGCGAACTTCATTTCCGTTCGCTCGTGATTGACACGCACGACGACACCACCCAGCTTCTTCTTCACCCGAATTTTGATCTGGGAGCGCGCCATGAGGACGGCAATATTGACATCCCTCGCATGCGCGAAGGCGGCCTCGGCGGTATCTTTTTCTCTATCTGGATTCCCGGCAGCGTCACGGGTCCCGAAGCCGTCAAACGCGCCATCGATCAAATTGACGCCGTCCGCCGCCAGGTCGTTCTCCATCCGAAGGACCTCGCGCTAGCGACAACCGCCACCGAAGTTCGCCGCGCGCACGCCGATGGGAAGATAGCCGTCCTGATGGGCGTCGAGGGCGGCCACATGATTGACGACGACTTGGGCGTTCTTCGCACCTTCGGCGCGCTCGGCGTCCGTTACATGACCCTGACGCATTTCCTCAACAACAATTGGGCCGATTCTTCCACAGACACGCCCGCGCACAATGGGCTCACAGAGTTCGGCAAGGAAGTCGTCCGCGAAATGAATCGCCAGGGCATGATGGTGGATATCTCGCACGTCGCTGACAAAACCTTTTACGACGCTCTCGAAGTTAGCCAGGCTCCTCTGATCGCCTCGCATTCTTCCTGCCGCGCCCTCTGCGATGCCCCGCGCGATATGACGGATGACATGATCAAGGCCCTCGCCGCCAAAGGCGGAGTGATTCAAATCAACTATCACATCGGATTTCTGAGCCAGCAGTTCCGCGACGCGGAAAAGGCCAATCCGCAAATTGAGAAAGATATCGACGCGGAAACGAAAAAGCGCTGCGGGGAAACTGACGAAGGCTGCTCGACCGTCGAAGGCGAAAAGGTGCTCCGGGAATTCGTCGCCGCTGGAAAGCTGCCGCGTGTCGATTGGACTCTCATCATCGACCATATCGATCACGCAGTGAAACTCGTCGGCGCGGATCACGTCGGCCTCGGCTCCGATTTCGACGGCGCCAACATGCCTTACGGCATGGACGATGTAACGCACCTGCCGCAAATCACCGACGCTCTTCTCAAGAAGGGTTATTCCGATAGCGACATTCAAAAGATTCTGGGTGGCAACACGCTGCGCGTCCTGCAGGCAGCCGAAGACACCGCTCGAAAAATGGGAGGAAAGCCGTGAACCGTTTGTTCGCCTCGATGCTTCTGTGTCTGATTTGCTTCGTTGCGCCATCTTTCACCGCAGCGCAGCCGCAAGCGGCCGCCGCACCCGCCGCGAAGCCTGCGGCGCCTGTGCACCACACTGCAGCTGCCACGCATAGCGATCCGGCTCTGCTGCATCCTTCGTTGCTGAAAGCCAGGGCCCCCGATGTTTACGTGGTAAAATTCACTACCACCAAGGGCGATATTGAGATCACCGTGACGCGCGCATGGGCGCCCAACGGCGCCGACCGCTTCTATAATCTTGTGAAGCACGGATTTTTCACAGACGTCAGCTTCTTCCGGTACGTGAAGGATTTCATCGTGCAGTTCGGCCTCAGCCCCGACCCGAAAATTACCGCTGCGTGGTCCGGCGCGAGCATCAAGGACGATCCGGTCACGCAGAAAAATTTGCCCGGCACCCTCACGTTTGCCATGGCGGGTCCAAACACGCGCACCACACAGTTTTTCTTCAACCTGGCTGATAATTCCGCGCTCGATGCGCAGGGTTTTGCTCCTATCGGCCAGGTCACAACCGGGATGGACCTCGTGCAGCAGCTGTACAGCGGCTACGGCGAGATGGCTGAGCAGGGTGGAAATGGACCCAGCCAGGCCCGCGTCACCGAAGCTGGCAAAGCCTATCTCGACAAAAATTTTCCGAAGCTCGATCACATTATTTCGGCAACCGTCATTTCGCCGGCCCCGGCGCCCGCGGCTCCTGCACACAAGCCGGCGCCGAAACCAGCGGCGAAGCCTGCGGCCAGTCCAGCGCCGCAGCAATAATTACCGGATATCTTTTTTGCACGTCGGCCGTGGCTGAGGGCGGTAGGCGCGCGGATTCATCAACGCTCAAGCAGGTATCTCAATCTCCCGGCCAAAGTGGCCGCACAGGACAAATTCGATGACCGCTGAACTATTGAAGCCCGCAACGCTGAATGAAAAATCTCCGGAAACCTTCGACGTGGAATTCACCACCTCGAAGGGCGGTTTCACCGTCCATGTGACTCGAGCGTGGGCGCCCCTCGGCGCGGACCGCTTCTACAATCTTGTGAAACACGGCTACTTCGATGGCGCGGCGTTTTTTCGCGTGGTGCCGAATTTCATCGTGCAGTTTGGCTTGAGCGCTGATCCCGCCGTCAACACCGTATGGCGCAGCTCCAATTTCAAGGACGATCCCGTCACCCAAAGCAACAAGCCGGGCACGATTACATTTGCAACGGCCGGCCCGAATACGCGCACCACGCAACTCTTCATTAATTTCGGTAATAACAGCTTTCTCGATGGCCAGGGCTTTTCTCCGTTCGGCCAGGTGACAAAGGGCATGGACGTCGCTCTGAAACTGCACAGCGGATACGGCGAACGCCCCGACCAGGGCGCCATCACCACGCAAGGGAAAACCTATCTCGAAAAGAATTTCCCGAACCTCGATACTATCCAGTCCACGACAATTCTGTAATTTTCGGGGGCAAGCGATTTCGCTTCACAAATGAACCAGTCTGCTCCCTCTGCAGCCGTGGAAGCTTCAATAGCTCAAGGTCGCTCGCGCGATATTGCTATGCGCGGGATCGCAGTCATCGCCGGCGCGGGCCTCGTCAAACTCCTGCTCCAATTTGCCGGCATCTCACGCTACGGATTTTTCCGCGACGAACTCTATTACATGGCTTGTGGCCGGCACCTCGCCTGGGGCTATGTGGACCAACCACCGCTCGTCGCCCTGGTTGCCTGGTTCGCTCGTCATTTTCTGGGGAATTCGCTCTTCGGCCATCGCTTGCTGCCTGTTTTCGCCGGCGTCGCTGTGGTTTGCACCACTGGATTTTTCACGCGTGATCTCGGCGGCGGACGCCTCGCGCAATTCTTTGCCTGCCTTGGGATCTTATTCGCCCCCGCCTATCTGGCATTCGACAGTTTTCTTTCTATGAACGCCTTCGAGCCTTTGTTCTGGCTGCTCTGCGCGTGGATTGTTTTACGGATCGTGAAAGGAGCATCGCCGAAACTCTGGTTGGCATTCGGAGCGGTTGCGGGCATCGGACTCGAGAACAAACACACGATGCTCGTCTTCGGTTTCGCGCTTGTCGTGGGGCTTCTGCTTTCCGGGGAGTATCGATTGTTCCGCTCGCCTTGGATTTGGATTGGCGCACTCGTTGCATTCGCCATTTTTCTGCCCAACCTTCTGTGGGAAATGAAAAATGGCTGGCCGCAAATCGAAGTGGTGCGCAACGCCCAACAATTCAAGAATGTTTCCGTCAGCCCACTTCTGTTTATTTGGGATCAGGTGCTCTTCCTGAATCCCGTCGCGTTGCCGCTGTGGATCGCCGGGCTCGGCTGGTTCTTTTTCTCGCCGGCGGGGAAGCGCTTCCGCTTTTTTGGCTTCGCTTACTTCATCGTCCTCGGAGTGTTTATCGCGCTCGATGGAAAGTCATATTACCCGCTTCCCGTGTATCCAATTCTGATTGCTGCGGGTGGCATCGCATTTGAAAATGCTTCGGCTATTCCATCTCGCCGCTGGCTTCGCCCTGCATTTGCGTCACTCCTGATTCTCGCCGGGATTGCGACGCTACCGTTCGGCGTCCCCTTGCTTCCCGTCACTGCGTTCTTGCGTTATTCGCAGTTGATTCCCATCGCGCACTACGCCAAGACGGAACGAGACGCCACCGTTGAGTTGCCGCAGCTTTATGCCGACATGCTTGGCTGGCAAAATATCGTGGCGGGGGTTTCAAAGATTTATCACGCCTTGCCGGAATCGGAGCGGGCGGACTGCGCGATCGTCACCGGAAATTATGGCGAAGCAGGAGCGATCGATTATTACGGGCCGGCGCTCGGCATGCCCCCGGCGATCAGCGGGCACAACAGCTATTTCTACTGGGGGCCACGAAGTTATTCGGGGCGCTGCGTAATTTTGTTCGGCGACCGCTCCGAAGAGCTGAAGAAATTATTTGGCGACGTCCATGAAGCGGCCACGATTTCGAATCCCTATTCGATGCCCATCGAGCGGGAACTTCACGTTTACGTTTGCCGCAAGCCGAGCGCGCCACTCGCGATACTCTGGCCGCATTTCAAAATGATCATCTGACGCGCGTTTTATTTAGGAGCCGTCGCGCCACGCGAGCGGGGCGCGACGCCGGTCGCGAGCGGCGCGCTCAAGGCTTGCGATATCGAGCCCTGTTTCCGCAAGCTTCCGGCCGATTTCCGATTCGCGGTTGAGCGCAATGCACAGCAGTACCGATTCGCTGGTCAGAATGGGAAGCGACCTCCCCTCGTGCTTGTCGTGAAACGGAGTGATCACCTCGGCGTTTCGCAGCAGCAATTCCACTTCGCTCGAACGCGGTAGTGGCTTTTCTTCCGGCGCAGGCTGCTTCTGCTTGCGTCCGCGCAGCGGGCTCCACTTCGATTTGGGCTCTTCGATATGCTGTTTCTTGTCGTATAGCTCAATCCAGGAATGCCAGCGCTGCGGGCTGATTTTGCAAATTGTCTGCAGGAACTTTTCCACTTCGTCCTCGTTATCCCAATATTTCGAAAGCCGGTCCCATTCGTAGATGTACATTCCCGCCAGAAGATCCGCCACTTCGACGGCGTTCGACGCGCGGCTGGCGGCCAGCATGCGAGCCAGATTTTCGGATCGGGCGAGGTCCATCGTCAGAATGTGGGAGGCAGGCGGCACAGTTTGTTTTTGATTCAGCTGTCCGCCGTTTTCACCCGTGCCGTTGCCGTGCGTGGCGGGGCCGGCGCTCGCTCGAGCGGGTGGCTTTGGCTTGCGCTTGAATAATTTCATTGCGGCAGGTTTTGCTCTTGCGCGAGGCGCGAAGTGATGCGGCGGACGTATGATTGCGTCTCGTGAAAGGGCGGAATGCCGCCGTAACGGTCCACCATTTCCGGGCCTGCGTTGTACGCGGCAAGCGCGAGCGGCAAATTTCCTCGATAGCGCGCCAGAAGATCTTTCAAGTAGTGTGTGCCCGCGTCAATATTTTGCGCGGGATCGAAAATGTTGGAGACGGAATAGAGCGCCGCGGTTTTCGGCAGCAATTGCATCAGGCCTTGCGCGCGTTTGCGCGAGACCGCACGCGGATTGAAATTGGATTCGGCGGCGATGACGTGCACGATCAATTTTTCGTCCACGCCATGTTTTGCGGCGGCGGCGTGAATCAGGTCGCTGAAGGGCTCTGTGCCCGGCGCGGAGGCGGGAGCAGGGGCGGGCGTGAACACGTCCTCCGGCTCGATCGAGGCGATTTCATCCGCGGAGACCACTGCTGACCCACCCGCCATTGTGAGGCGCATCTGGTCGCCTACCCGTTCGTAACCCGTGATATGCAGGCGCATGCCGGATTTCAGCACCGCATAATCCGCGCGCGCGGGCTGTGCGGCGCCACTTGCGATGCAGATCGCGGCGGCTGCTGCAAGATAGGATGCGCGTCTCATGCAGTTCCTTCCAAAGCGTAGGTCCGGATGGCTTCGGCTACCCCGCTCTGGTCATTTGAAAGCGTAACCGCATGGCCGAGCGATTTCAACTCGGCAACCGCGTTTCCCATCACCACGGCGCGGCCGGCAAATTCCAGCATTTCCAGGTCGTTCCAATTATCGCCAATGGCCATCACTTCCTCGCGGGCGATTCCGCGGCGACGCGCCCATTCGGCAAGAGCCACGCCCTTTGAAACGCCACGGCGCAGAACGTCGAGGATGGAAAGTTCCTTGCGTTCGTACTCGGTGAGCGAGAGCGCGTACTCATTCGCGAAGGGAAGGCTTTCCAGGCGGCTCTTGGCGTCGCGCATGGGTTTGCAGGCGCCAACGAACATCACTTGAATCGGGTCTTCGCCGTTCAGGCAATCGGTAAGCGGCGAAACCTTGGCAATGTATTCGCGGCTGCGGCGGAAATAACCCCCGCGGAAAGGATCATCGAAGTCCACATTTTCGAGCACGACCTGTTTATCAAGCGGCCGATCGAAGACAACTGCGGCACACGCGCGAAATTCAAGCGTGGACTCGAGCACGCGTCGCGCGCTTTCGCTGGGCAGAAGGTGCCGTAGCTGGGTGACGCCCTCCTTCGATTTCAGCAGGGCGCCGTTGTTGACGATGAAGCCGAGCTCGCAGGGAAGCATGTTCGCGATCTGGCGCGCGGAATGGAAGCGCCGTCCGGTGACGAGGAGTATCTCGATGCCGCTCGCTGCAGCCCTGGCGACCGTCCGGGCGTTGTCGTCGGACAGGCGCGAGGCGCTGTCGAGAAGGGTCCCGTCAATGTCCATGGCGATTAGTTTGATGGGCACGTTTCTATTATACCGGGAGTTGAGCTGCGCCCGGGGTCTTGATTGGCCAGACGTACGCTAAACGCACGGCGGAAAATGTGGCTCGATGACTGCCGCCACTTCAATCAGCCGGGCCGGCGAACAGGATTAAATTTCCATCTGGATCCTGGACGATGAAAGTTCTGGCGCCCCAGGGCTCCTTTTTTAATGTTTGGTGAAAGCGCACACCTGCGGCTTGGTAAGTCAAGAAGAGCTGATTGATCTCGTCTACATTGGCGACGGTGAGAGAAGCAGAGAGCAGTTGTTCGCGCTCCCGAATATTGCCGGCAAAGACGGGTTCGCTGACCACTCTCAAATTTAGCTTCGCATGATCACGGACGACCTGTCCGTAGAATGGCGGGTCGCCATAGACGAAGGAGACCGCGAAGCCGAGCTTATCGGTATAAAAACCGCACGATGCTTCGATATTGGCAACGAACAATTGCGCTTCGGTTGAATTCAGAACTGGCCGGGGGACTGACTTTCCAGTTTCTTTGCTCATGTGGGTGACTAGGACAGCAGGATTTTTGGCTAGTCCAACTTGTCCGACCCTAAATAGGCCAATCGGGAGATTGGCGCTCCCGGGAGCGGCGCCCCCGGGAATGCGATTAGGCGGCTACTGCTAAATATTCCCAAGTACCGCCGGTGGACTTCAGTTGATGAACGCGCCCGTCGTCGGCATGCAGGAAATAGGTCCCGTCAGGGATCTGGCGCGCCGTAGCAGGCTTCAGAGAACACTTCTCCCAGCGCGTGGGGCGCATGCCGCGACCGTGCTGCTGCCGTTCCTCAACGATTTGAATGCCGTAATGAACCTGATATTCGACCCCAGTGGGGCGGGTGGGCACCAGGCGGCCACTTCCCGTCAATTTTTTCTGGCTCATAGCACCTTAGATGCACGTGGACTCAAGAGGGTTTCTCGAATCTTATAACAGGAATTGTGCTGAAAAGAAAGAGGTTAATAAAGGCGTTCGGCCGCTAGTGTGACCAAAAATGCGAACACCAAGCGAAAGTCGCAGGAAATCCCCGAGGGCGGGTCCGCTGCCGCCGCCCTCGGATTCCTCGTAAGCTACTGTAAAATAACTGGTTAGCAGAAACTCCGCCCGTCACGAATACGCCGGACGCTTAGTTTCCCACTGCGTCAAGAATTGCGTCGTTTATCGCGTAAACCGTGCCGTCAGGGCCGATTTCAGTGGGAGTGTAGGCCTCACCGATGCCTGTGGAGAGCATAATGCGAATCGAGAACGTGTTTGTGGTCAGGTCCCAGCGGTAGAGGTAGCCGTCCTCGCTATTAGCCATAATTGCTTTCGTTACAGGATCTACGGCGGCTGCGTTGATGCACCATTCGCGTACCGCGCCTGGGAATTGCGGGAAGTCGGGGTCCGGGGTCACGCCTGTGATGGTGAGGACTTCGTTCATCACCTTGACGCTCGAGAACACGAGATCTGGCTCGGTGGCGTTGGGGTCAAGGATCGCGATTTTGTTGATCCCGTTGCCGGTGCCGACGCCGGCGTAGTTGTTGTACTTGCACATCAGTAGATAGGACGAGGTGCCCTTATACGAGCTCACGAGCGAGGCGGGGACGATGGATGGCGTGTCGTCCCAACCGAAGCTGCCGGGAGTTTTTAGCTTGCTCAGGGTGGAATTGTAATGCAGCAACCAGCCGCGATCGTTGTGGTCCGGAAATGGATTTTCGAGCACGCCGTAGTAGACGTCGCCGTCGGGTCCTATGGTGGGGGTTGCGCTGCTGTCGTCGGTGATTGTGGCGTCAAGTCCGGACTCGGGATCTTTAAGCCGGACCGCGTGGAGCGCCTTCAGCGTTGTGCTGTCCAAGATAATCAGGTAACCATAGCCGAAATCAAAATTGTCGACACCGACGTAGACATGCTTGCCGTCATTCGAGAGAGCCGGAGCGCAGGCCATGTTCACTTTTGTGATGTTGGGATCGTTGGCGGCCGCCGCGGCGGAGATCCAGGTGCCGACGCCTGCGGAACTGATTCGCGCGAGGCCGCTCTGGAGAGGAACGGGAGTCGTGCCGTTGGCCATGAATCCAAAGAAGATATTGCCCTGTGCATCGGCGGTGATCGGCGTATTGATCAACACGTTTTGGATGTAGGCCTCGGGATTCGCGGAGTAGTTGCTCAAGCCATAGAATGCCAGGCGAGTCATCGTGCCTTTCGCGGAGTCCGGATTCGAACGCACCAGAACGATGCCCCCCGCTTCGGGGATGTAGAGATTATTTCCCAGCAGGACAGGGCTGAAGGGCGGGGTGAAGCCGGCGAAGGGCACTTTGTAATTCGTGTTCAATTTCCAAATCAGCGCGCCGGTTGCGCCGTTGTGCGCTTCCACGCGAAAGCTATTCGGGCCTGTCTTCACGGGGACGATGACTGTGTTCGCCGGCGTGATGAGCGGGGAACCGTAATGGACCAGGATTTCGCCCTCTTGGATGTTCGGGTCGAGGTCTATGGGAACGCTCCAGTGAATCGAGTTCAGAGATTGGCCTGCTACCGAGGAGACTCCGGAGTGTTGCGCGTCATGAGCGTGGCTGGGCCAGCCCTGGATGGTCGTCGTTGGTGACGAGGCTTCGGCGGCCGATGCCTGGGCGGGCGAATCCTGGGCGCGCACCGGGCTGACAAAGAGGGCGAAAGATACGAGGACGGCTGCCGCGAGCGACAATGATCGCAATGACTTTTGAATCCGTGACATGATTCCTCCAATTTTGATGTGAAGAAAATTCGCGGGCGCCCCTGCGCTCCCCGCGCGACGTTGAGCAGATGCTTGCGGAAAGCAAAATAGCAGGCTCAGAAGTGGCAAGTGTATCGCTACTGTCAAGAAAGGGTAAAACAATTGTAAGAGAGAAAATTGCAAGTGCGAGAAGTTGGGAAATTGGATTGGTACCAGAAGGACTAGAACTTCCGCGTCAGCCGAAGCTGGTTTGCTCATGCTATCCTTCCGGATTCGGCGGGGAGGGCTGCGGGAATATGACGGAGAGGCTCTACTACAGCGATTCGTTTTTGCGCGAATTCGATGCGCGGTTGAGTTCGTGCGTGCAAGATGGCGAGCGGTGGCGGGTGACGCTGGATCGCACGGCGTTCTATCCGACGTCGGGTGGGCAGCCGCACGATTTGGGGAAGCTCGGTGGAGTTCCCGTGCTGGAGGTTGCGGACGGCGAGGAGCATGAAATTGTGCATTACACTTCCGCGGAGGTTCCCGAGGGCGACGTTCGAGGGGAGATTGATTGGCCGCGACGTCTGGATCACATGCAGCAGCATACGGGCCAACATTTGCTCTCGGCCGTTTTTATCGAGCTATTTGGATTTCAGACGGTCTCGTTCCATTTGGGAAGAGAGCTTTCGACGATTGATTTGAATGCACCCTCGATTGTCCTGCGGCATCTGGAAGAGGCAGAACGGCGCACGAATGAAATTATTCTTGACGACCGGGTGGTGAGCGTTCGCTTTGGAACCGCCCAAGAACTGGCGGAGGCGGGCATTCGCAAGAAAGTGGAACGCGAAGGCGTGTTGCGCGCAATCGAAATCGAAGGGGTGGATCGGCAGCCATGCGGAGGGACGCATCTGGCGCGGACGGGGCAGGCGGGGCTGCTGTTGATTCGCAAAATAGAGCGGCGGCGGGAAGCGTGGAGGATTGAATTTGTGTGCGGCTACAGGGCCCTTGCGGCTGCTCGCGCGGATTATGCGACGCTGACGCAGGCAGCCTCGCTGCTGAGTTGCGGCATCCCAGATGTGCCGGCGATATTGGGCAAAACGTTGGAGGAGCGGCGCGCCCAGCACTCCGCGATGAAGCGACTGGAGGAACGCCTGGCCGGACACGAATCGCGCGCGTTGCTCGTTTCGAATCCCGCGGCGGGTTCCGGGGCTCGCGTAATTTCCGCTGCAATTGAGGACGCGTCAGCGGAATATTTGAAATTGCTTGCCGGGAAATTGTGCGCTGAGGCGACTGTAGTGGTTCTGCTGGCGAGCCGATCGAGCGGGCATATCGTGTTCGCGCAGACGAAAGGTTTTGCGGGCGGCGACATGGGCGCCCTGATGCGGGAAACACTGAAGGAATTCGGAGGCAAGGGCGGCGGGGCCAAAGATTTTGCGCAGGGAAGTGTGGCGGATTTGGCCAAGGTGGAACAAGTTCTTGCGCGCGGGAGGACGGGTATTTGAGACACCGCGCCTGAAATCGAGAGAGCAGCTGACAAGGGCGGGATCGGGTGAGACATTGCAGAGAATTGAACATCGCGAGCAGACTTTGATTGCCGCGCTATTTGGATTCTTGTAAATTAGTAACATCCGGAGAAAATTTCCAGGGCAGGCTGCGGGTTCATCGGGTTCTCGGTTGGAGACTGAAGAAGGCGATGGAGTTATTTCTCAATATTCTGTGGCTGATGATCGCCGTGGGGGCGCTGTGTGTGTGGCGCGTGCGCTGGGTGCGTCAACCCGGCTGCAGGCAGCGTACATCCATGCAGCAATGGACGGCTTTCCTCACCGCGCTGGTGCTTCTGTTTTTTGCGGTGTCGTTGACGGATGACCTGCATTCCGAAATTGTCCTTTACGATGAGTGTGCGAGCGGTCGCAAGAGTTCGATGGTGTGCAGCTGCGGACATCCGGCGGCGCACGGGGTGAAAATTCACGCCGACGGCGGCTTTGCGATTCTGCCTCGTGCGTTTGCGACGGACCGATGTCGTCTCGTCTCCACGATTTCCCGGGAGGCGGAGGGCGTGAAATCGCAAGGGCATTATTGGCTTACTTCCGGCAGGGCTCCTCCCGTCGAAATCATCTAGCACGTCTTCACCAATCATTGGATCTTGCCGGTACAACGGTAAAAACCGGCGCACAGATATTTGTTCAAGCACTGTTGAGCGAGTTTTTATCGCTCAAACCATGTTTCCTGCTATCTGGAGTTTCAGCGATGAAGTCAGCAATGGTGTTCGCAGGTTTATTTACAACGCTTGTTATGTGTGGATGCGGCTCTTCCAAAAGTCCGACGACTGCCGGTGATTCCGCCACGGCGGGCGGGTCCGCAGGGGCTGCAAACACTGAATATGTGGCTCCCGACGCAAAAGGAATTCAGACGATGAAGGTGCAGGGAACGACCATTCCCGAATATCTCGATTTGCCGGCGCACATCGAAGCAGATCCGGAGCGGGTGGTTCGCGTGTATCCGCCAGCGGGCGGACGGATTGTGGAGATGAAGGTGCGACCGTGGGATCGCGTGGAAAAAGGGCAGACGCTTGCCATTCTGGAGAGCAGCGATCTTTCGCGCGCTGTGGCGGACTACCACAAGGCGCTGGTGGATAGCGAGGTGAAGCAGAAGGCCCTGGCGCGATCAGAGGACTTGCTTGCGCATCATGCCATCGCCGAACGCGATTACCAGCAGGCGCAGGCGGACGCGCAGATGTCTCAGGCGGAAGTGGCAGCGACGCGCGAGCAGATTCGAGTACTCGGGATGGACCCCGATCACGCTACCTCTGAACTACGCGTGGCGGCGCCCCGCGCAGGAGTCTTGCTTGATGTGGGCGCATCGCCGGGAGAATTTTCGACTGCGCTCTCGGCTCCTGCGCCGCTGGCGACTGTGGCGGACATCACTACGGTTTGGGCTGTGGGTGATCTATACGAAAAGGATTTGTCCGCTGCGAAGGCGGGCGAGCAAGCGCAGGTGGATCTGAATGCTTATCCGGACCGCCATTGGTCTGGGCGAGTCGGTGTGGTTTCCGATGCGGTGGATCCCACCACACGCACAATGCACGTCCGCGTCGTGCTGGCCAATACCGATGGACGGCTGAAGCCCGCCATGTTTGGGACCATCCGCCTTTTGCGGACGTCAGCGACGGGAATTCTTGTTCCTTCTGCGGCGGTGATCCGCGAAGGAAATAATTCTTACGTGTATGTGGAGAAGGGAAACAACCGGTTCGAGCGGCGCGCTGTGAGTTTGGGGCGCGTATTTGACGCATCGATCGAGATCGTGAAGGGATTGAATCCCGGGGACACGATCGTTTCCGAAGGCGTGTTGCTGCTTCGCCAGACGTCGCAGGACTAACCCACGATGAAAAATTTCATCGCAACGTTGTTGAGATACCGGCCGATGGTAATCGTGGCTCTGCTGGCGTGGATCGTCGCCGGGGTGTACATGTTTTTCCGCCTGGATATTGAGGCTTACCCGGACCCATCACCCCCGCTGGTGGAAGTGATCACTCAGAATCCTTCCTGGTCGGCGGAAGAGATGGAGCGGCAGGTGACGGTGCCAGTGGAGACAACGCTCTTTGGAATTCCGCGCCTCGATACCGTCCGTTCCACAACCATATTCGGATTGAGCGATGTGAAACTCTATTTCACATACGACAGCGATTATTACTGGGATAGGCAGGAGGTGCTGAACCGGTTGCAACTCGTGTCTTTGCCTGGAGGCTTGAATCCTCAACTTTCACCTGAATCGCCCATCGGGGAAATCTACCGTTACCAGTTGACGGGCCCGCAATACAGCCTCAATGAATTGAAGGCCACGCAGGACTGGTTTGTGGAGCGAGAGCTCAAAGAAGTTTCCGGCATCGTGGATGTGGCAAGTTTCGGAGGGACCACCCGGCAGTACATCGCCGAAGTGGACCCGCAAAAACTGCTGCAATTCAATGTGACCCTGCCGCAGGTGGTGACAGCGGTTTCATCGAGCAACGCCAATGCCGGGGGAAATTACCTGACGATGGGAAGCCAGAGCGTCAACGTCCGGGGACTCGGGCTGCTCAACTCAATCGACGAGATGAGGAGTGTGCTGATCACGTCGCGGAACGGCGTGCCGGTCTATTTGCGCGACGTGGCGAAAGTGGATGAAGGGTTCCAGCCGCGTCTGGGGCAAGTGGGCGTGGACAAGGAAGGCGACGCCATCGAGGCCATTGTCCTGCTGCAACGCGGCGAGCAATCGCTTCCTGCGTTGAAGCAGCTGCAGCAAAAAGTGAAAGTGTTGAACGGCGGTTTGCTTCCGCACGGCATGAAAATCAAAACGCTCTACGACCGGACGAACCTTATCCACATGACCACGGACACCGTGCGCCACGTGGTTATCCTCGGGCTCGTTCTCGTTACCACGGTTCTCATCATTTTTCTGGGTGACGTTCCGATATCGCTGATCGCCGCGCTGACAATTCCTTGTTCGTTGCTGTTCGCGTTCGCGCTGATGGTGCTTTCGGGTCGTTCCGCGAACTTGATCTCGATCGGAGCGATTGACTTTGGAATTCTGGTGGATGCTTCCGTGATTGTGCTGGAAAACATCTTCCGCCGCTTGCAGGCGGCTTCGGCGGAGACGCCCACGTTCGACTTAATCGCGGACGCGACGGCGGAGGCTGTGCGGCCGGTGATGTTTTCGGTCCTCGTGATTATCGTCGCGCTGATTCCGCTCTTCACGATGCAAGGCGTGCCGGGTAAAATTTTCGCCCCGATGTCGGAGACGTACGGCTACGCCTTGACCGGTGCATTCATTTTCGCCGTGATCTTCGCGCCGGTGCTTGCTTCCTGGATGCGTCCCGAAAAAGTTCGCGCCCACCACACGCGCCTCGTCATCTGGCTCGGCACGCATTACGCGCGCGCGTTGAAATGGACGCTCTCACACCGCAAGACGACGCTCGCGATTGGATTCGCCGCGTTGGTGATTACGCTAGGATTGGGATCGTTGCTCGGCGGCGAATTCATGCCAAAACTCGAGGAAGGGAATCTCTGGGTCCGCGCCACGTTGCCGCAAGACGTCTCCTACGAGGCTTCCGTAAAAATTGCCAACGATATCCGCGAAATTCTGGTGGCTTATCCCATCGTGACGCAAGTCGTATCGCAGGACGGCCGGCCCGATGACGGTACGGACGTCACCACCTTCAACAATATTGAATTCATGGTCTCGCTGCAGAAGCCCCGCCTTTGGCCCAGCGGTCTCACGAAGGACGATATCATCCGCCAGTTGGATGAAAAGCTGGAAAAATTTCCAGGCATTGATTTTAACTTCTCGCAGAATATTCAGGACAACGTCGAGGAGGCGATGTCTGGTGTGAAGGGCGAGAATTCCCTGAAACTTTTTGGCGACGACATTGACGTCCTGGTCGCGAAGGCGGACGAAATACGCGACGTGATGGCCAATGTGTCTGGCGTGGCCGATCTGGGCGTGTTTCAGGAGACGGGCCAGCCCGAGTTGCTTGTCTCCATCAATCGCACCGCAAGCGCGCGCTACGGCTTGATGGCCGCGGACGTGAATGCCGCCGTGCAAGCGGCGATCGGTGGAATTGCCGCCACGCAGATACTCCAAGGAGACCGGCGTTTCGATTTCGTGATTCGCTACAAGCCCGAATACCGGCGTACGCCCGAAGCCATCCGCAATATTCTGCTTCCCACTCCGAGCGGCGGCAACGTTCCGCTGGGGCAGGTGGCCGACGTGTCTCTTCACGAAGGCGCGTTTATGATCTATCGCGAAAACGGTCGCAGATTTATTCCCGTGAAGTTCAGCGTTCGGGGACGCGACCTCGCGAGCACGATCGCAGAAGTGCAGTCGCGGCTGGCGCAAAAAGTGCAGTTGCCCGAGGGCTATCACCTGGAATGGGCGGGCGAATACGACAGCCTGCAAAAGGAACAGCGCCGGCTGATGGTGATCATTCCCATAAGCCTGCTGATTATTCTCGGTCTTTTATTCAATGCGTTCAATTCGCTGCCGCATGCGCTGCTGGTGATGACGATCCTTCCGTTTGGAATTTTGGGCGGAATATTGTCGCTGCTGATTACGCACACTCCTTTCAGCATTTCGGCGGCGGTGGGGTTCGCGTCTGTGATCGGAGTGTGCACGCTGGGAGGCGTCGTCTTCGTTTCTGGCATTCGACGCAAAGAGAAGGGCTCGCATTCGATGCTGGCTTCGATCGAGCTCGGCGGCGTGGCGGAAATGAGGCCTGTCTTGATGGCCTGCGCGGCGGCGGGGCTTGGGTTAATGCCGGCGGCGATATCGTCGGGCGTGGGCGTACAGGCGCAGCAGCCGCTTGCGCGCGTCGTGGTGGGCGGCATGGTCACTTCGCCGCTTGCGATTCTGTTTTTGATTCCTGTCTTTGCCAGCTATTGGCTGGGGCGCAAGGAACGCCGCGCGGCGCAGGAAGGTCCGATACCTAAATGAATGGCAAATTAGCCTGCCCAGAATTGTGAACCAGCACTCCGGAACGGAATTGGCGGTCTGGTGCGCGTTTGCTAGAATGAAACGGCAGTGGGCGTGTAGCTCAGTTGGGAGAGCGCATCGTTCGCAACGATGAGGCCGGGGGTTCGAGCCCCCCCACGTCCACCACTCTCCGTCGTTTCCGCAGTCAGCAGCTAACTTCCGGAATTTACGTCTGCAATTCAAGCTCAGGATCAATCGCGTGAGTGACGACTTCTTTTTTCTTGGGAGATTCGATTTTCACGCCCGCCGAGGGAATGTCGGACTGCGCTTCGAGTAAGTCGGCGAGATGAAGGCGCAGGTTGCCCGCGTTGGAAGAATAGGAGACCCCGGTATCGAGGTCCAAGACGCCCGCGCGGATGAGTTTTTCGATCTCGTCATCGAAGCACTGCATTCCTTCGTTGGAGCCGTCGCGCATGGCATCGAGCAAGGATTTGCCCTCGGTTTCTCCCTTCTGAACATACTCTCGCGTCCTCATTGTGGACTTGAGCAGTTCGAAGGCCGCAACGCGGCCCACTCCATCGCGGCGGGGAATAAGGCGCTGCGAGATGATGAAGCGAAATGTCTTGGAGAGGCGCGTGCGGATGCCACTTTGATCGCCTTGCGGAAACACGCCGACAATTCGTTCCACGGTTTTGGAGGCGTCGATCGTGTGCAGCGTTGAGTAAACCAGGTGGCCGGTCTCAGCGGCTTCGAGAGCGACTTCGATGGTTTCCCGATCGCGCATCTCGCCCACGAGAATAAGTTTTGGCGCTTGGCGGAGTGCGGCGCGAAGGGCTAGCGCGAAGCTGGGGGTGTCTGTGTGCAGCTCGCGCTGGTGGATGGTGGCACGTTTGTGCGAGTGAAGGAATTCGATGGGATCCTCAATGGTGATTACGTGGCAGGCTCTTTCTTCGTTGATTTTGTTCACGAAGGCCGCGAGTGTGGATGATTTGCCGCTGCCCGTGGGGCCTGTTACCAGAACAATACCGGGATTGAGTTCGGTGGCCTCGGCGAGTTGGCTCGGCAGGTTGAGCGACTGGAAATCGGGGATGCTGCTGGCAATCACGCGCATCACGATGGCGCAACTTCCTCGCTGCGTGAAAATGTTGACGCGGAAGCGAGATAGCTTCGGCAGGCTGTAGGAAATATCGCAAGAGCCCTCGGTCTTAAGTTTTTCCACGGCGTGTGCGTTTCGGCCGATCAGGTCGGCGGCGATGCGCGCGGTATCCTCGGAAGTCAGAATGCCGATGCCGGCAATTTTGAGTTGCAGAAGTTTTCCGCTTGATTCCACCTGCGGAGCGCGGCCGGGGGAGAAAATCAGGTCGCTGGTATTTTTTGCGGCTTGCAGCATGGTGGCGATCATCGTTGGCGTCGAGACGGGTGCGGGTGCATTCGCGGGAACACTCGCGGAAACATCCGCTGGCTTCGCCGCTTGAGGTTTCACTGGGTCCACTGGGGCCTCCTGGGGCCGGATTGGGTTCGGTCTGAGAGATCGTTTGAGGCGGTTCTTTAATTGGGCCTCAGAACTGCTACTGCCTGCTCTTCTTCTTCCGTTAACGGTGAAATGTTTCCCGGGACGGTGGGGAATTCGACGACGAAAGTTGCGCCGCCCTCCTGCCGGTTGAAGCAAGCGATCTGTCCGCCATGGTCCTGTACGATTCCGTAGCAGATGCTTAGACCGAGGCCCGTTCCTTTTCCTACAGGCTTCGTGGTGAAGAACGGATCGAACACCTGATGGGGAGACTTGATACCCGGGCCGGAATCGGAAAACTCGACTATCACTCTTGATCGCCGATGGGAGGTTCGAATCACGAGCCTGCCGCCGTTGGTTTCGTCGAGCGCGTCCACGGCATTGCTGATCAGATTGAAGAAAACCTGGAGAATCTGATTCGCGTCGCCCTGAACGGCAGGCAGATCAGGGGTGGAGAGATTTTCGATTTCAATGCGTTTGCCCCGCAAATCCAGGTGCGAGAGGTTGAGCGCGTTCTGGATCACCTGATTGATGTCGAGATTGGTCTTTTCCGATGGGACGCGCCGCGCGAAACTCAGCAAGCTGGTGACGAGCGTCTTGATGCGCCGGGCGAGGGTACGGATTTTTTCGGCGACGGCTCGCTGGCGATCAGTCAGGGCGTCATCGTCCGCCAGCAGATCGGAATAACCGAGAATTCCTGTGAGAGGATTGTTGATCTCGTGCGCGGCCCCGGCCGCCAGTTGGCCGATGGAGACGAGCTTTTCAGTTTGAATCAGCTGCGTCTGAAAGCGCTTCAGGTTGTCAAACGACTCGTGCGATGCCTCGAGCAACCGCATGCGGTCGCGATTCACAAGGCGCTGGCGGAAGAAGAGGAGCATGCCAACCAGAAGGATGGCAATCTGTGTAACGCCGAGACGAAATGAGCGCACCGCCGCGTCGTTTTTGCTGAACCACAAGCTCCAAATGGCCATGAGCGGAATCGAAAAAACGGCGGCGCTGGAAAAGCGTGAAGGCCACGGATTCTCGCGCATCGGGTTCGTGGAACTGTCCTCGCGCTCGGGCCTCACCCGGTAGGCCACCAGCCCTGCCGTACCGAACCAGACAAACGAGGCGACGAGCGGGAGGTCGAAGGGGCCTCCCGTGTAATAGTTCCGCGAATCAATCGCGCGATCAGCGATGAAGGACCCAGTTGCATACAGAAGCGCCGCGCTGAATAAATGTGCATAGACCTCGCGCCATGTACCGTGCGATTTTTGGAGCAGCCAAATAAATCCGGCCACCAACACTAGATTTTCAACGGCCTGGAGGTAGTCAAAGCTCCACCCGTACCAGAGAATATCCGGAGCGATGTACTGCCACGGGATTACCACGAAAAGGTAGAGGTACACCCACCAGATCATCAGGAGGAAGAACTCCAAATAACCCGTGCGGACATTCAGATCTTCACGCCGATCGTGGGGCTTCAGACCCAGGGCCGCGAGCATGGGAACCGGATGGAGGAAAAGTATGATGTCGCCTACGAAGGGGTCGGGCGCCTCTCTATGGAGTCCCACTTCGAAGTAAGTCCACAGCATTTGGCCCGCAAGCCACGTGGCACACCCGAAGGCCAGAAGGAGCCAGAAGGCGCGTGTGCGCCGCTCCGGAGTGCCCGCATTCATCAGGAAACCAAAACAGGCGAAGGCCGCTACCAGGCACTGGAAGATGTCGCCAAATGCAGTTAGGTGTGGCCCTTTCGAGACGGTAAGGGAGACGATCAAGTAGGTGCCAAGCAGCAGCAACCAACCGCCCCAGATCGCGCGTGTGGAGAAAGGCGTCCGAGAGCTCACTGCGGGATTTGCCGACACCCATACTGAGTTTGACATGTTCATGGCGCCGCGGAGCAGCGATTCTCCGCGTACTTTAGGTTACGATTTCAGGGGAGCCGCGTCGAACGGGATTTCGCGCGCCGTGCCTTGGGTTGCAATAGGGAATTTGCGGGTCCGAATCGAGCGGATTGGGGGACTGGCGAGACAGCCCACGCGCGAGCCTCGAGCCGGCTAAGGCCGCGAATTCTGTGCGGCTTCGCGCTGCGCCACGATCTTCAACGCGTTTTGATACAGAGCCCTCGACTGCGGAATAAGCCCAACTGCCTTATCGAGTTGCGGGTCGTCTTGCAGCGCCACTTTATAGCCATCGTTCAGCCCAAATACGGTTGTGAAAACCTCGCGCCGGATCTGCCACTTCAGCCATTCCAGGTTTGCCTGGATGTCTTGCTCGGTGAACTTGATGTGCTGTGTTCCCAGATACTTTCGGAATTCCTGCAGCACGCCGTCGTTCGTGACGAAGTCCTTCGTAATTTCGGGCCTCTGCCCCAGGTAGTATCGCACAAAATCACCCACGCCCTGTGGCAACGGATAGAACACGCCACGCCGGTAGAGCAGCTGTTCAAAATCATCCGGCTTCGGTTCCACCACAATGTTGTCCGGCGTAATTCCGCCGCCCCCAAATACCTGGCGGCCCGAATCGGTCAACTTCACTTCGGGCTTTTCAGGCCGTTTGGGATTGTAGTGGTAGTCGTAGAGCGAGACGTTCGTGTAATCGCGTTGAATCAAACGCCCGCTTGGAGTGTAGTAGCGTGCGGTGGTTAAAAGCAGCGCGGCATCCTCCGTCTGCAGAGGAATCTGGGTTTGGACCAACCCCTTGCCAAATGTGGTTTCGCCGACGATTAGACCACGATCGTGGTCCTGGACGGCGCCTGAAACAATTTCCGAAGCCGACGCCGTGCCGCCGTTGACGAGGATCACCAGTGGTATTTCAAGTCCTTGGTTGCCGCGAATAGAATAAAGGCGATGTTCTACGGAGGCCCGCCCGTGATGCGTGACCACAAGTTCGTTCTTGGCCAGAAACATATCCGCCATCCCGACGGCCTGATTCAGCAGCCCGCCGCCGTTATTCCGCAAGTCGAGAATAAGTCCATCAAGCTTGGGATAATCGAGTTGGTGCAAGGCTTCGGCGAGATCGCTGTCGGTGGTTTCATTGAACGTGGTAACGCGCACGTAGCCGATCCCCGGCTTGAGCATGGCAAAATATTCGACGCCAGGACGCGGAATTTCATCCCGTATCACGGTGACTTCGATGGGCTTGTCCCATCCTTCGCGCACCAGGGCGATGTGCACCGTGGTGCCCTTTGCGCCTTTCAGCATGTCCGCAACTTCAGTCGAACTTAACCCCGAGCAGGTTTTGCCGTCGACCTTGGAAACCACATCCCCTGGACGGATTCCGGCCTTGAAAGCAGGCGAACCCACGAAGGGCGCCACTACCACCGTCTGGTTTTCGCGAGCCGCGATCGTCATCCCAACGCCATAGTATTTTCCCTGCTGCTCTTCACGGAAAAGGGCGTATTGCTTGGGGTCGAAGAAATTGGAGTGCGGATCAAGCACGTGCAGCATTCCGGGGATGGCGCCATTGTCGATCACTTTGTTCACGTCCACCGGATCGGCATAATTTCGTTCCACAAGCGTCAGAACGCGGGAGAATTGCTTCACGGAGTCCTGAATTTCGTCGGAACCGGCGGCGGTGGCACGCACGGACGGTCCAAAAAGGCCGCCCAATAATGCGGAAATTCCAAGCACACAAACCATGAGTGCCATTCCGCGCCCGGAAGAAACCTTCGTTGGCTTTCTTGATTCCGAAAATTGCATTCGACCTCGCTCGAGCTGGAAAATTCAGTATAGCACAGGCGTTTCGTGCGTTTGACACGCCTCGCCCCCTCTTCTATGATGCCGAACGAGCACAAAAAGTTTGATTTACGGGGAAGAAGCCAGTTTCCCGGTGCTCCCCTCGACAAACAGAATGCTGAGCATTCCTCACTTGATCGTCATTTTTGCCGTCGCCCTGGTGGTCTTCGGGCCGGAAAAGCTTCCTGAACTTGCGCGGAATCTTGGAAAGGTGATGGCCGAATTCCGAAAGGTGACCGGGGATTTTCGTTCCACTTTCGAGGGGCATCTTCGCGACCTGGAGCGGGAAACTACGGAACGAAAAATTGGTGGTGGTGCTGCGCCGGGGACTGGCACCGCGATTTTGCCGGCGCAACCCGCGGCGCCTCAAGCTGACTCAGGTCTAATCGCTGAATCCGGAGGCCCGGCGGTGCTTCCCCCCGCGCCCGGTGCCGTAACCGCTGACGAGCCTTATCTTTCCCGGTCCGCAACGCCAGCAACAAGCCCATCTTCGGATCACGCGCGCGAAGACGACGCGAAAATCGATCCCTCGAAACATCCCGAATCCATTTCAGACAACGTGAGCGATGACGGAAAACGACCAGGCTGAACGCACGCCCCGCCAGATCGCCGAAGAAGAAGCCGGCGGACGCATGTCGTTTTTCGAGCATCTGGTGGAGCTGCGCAAGCGGCTGGTGAATTCTCTGCTGGCAATTGCGGCTGGCGCCGTGGTGGGCTTTCTCGTCTCGAAGAAAGTGATCGTTTTCATCACCGGGCCGATGCTGAAGGCGCTGAAGGCCAATCACCTCGACGCAAATCTTTACTACAACAGTCCGGCCGCCTACATCGGCCTGTACATCAATCTTGGACTCTACCTGGGGATCGCGCTGGCGATGCCGTACGTGCTTTACCAGGTCTGGATGTTCGTTGCGCCGGGCTTGTACAAACATGAACGCCGCGCTGCCGCCGGCTTCGTGATTTCCTCCATGTTCCTTTTCCTCTGCGGAATCGCCTTTGGATATTTCGTGCTTCTCCCGCAGGTGCTCACGTTTCTGGTCGCATTTGCCAACGATGGGCCCATCAAGCCGCTGATCAGCATCAACGAATACTTCGACCTCATCCTCGTGGTTTTGATCGGGCTGGGCGTGATATTCGAGCTGCCCACGCTGATTTTTATATTGTCGCTCTTCGGGATTGTGACGCCCAAATTCCTGCTGAAAAATTTCCGGTACGCGATGCTGATTATCACGATTGTGGCGGCGATCGTCACGCCCACCCCCGATGCCACAACCATGCTCATCTTTATGGCCCCCATGGTCCTGCTATACTTTGTGGGTGTGTTTGTTTCATATCTGGTGGTGAAGAACAAGCGGGCGCGAGCCGCAGCGGAAGCAGGAGCGTAATCACGTGAAGACTCATCGCAATCATTTTTGGGTGGGGGCGGCGGCACTAGCCGCTTTGTTGACGGTCGCTTGCAGCCATGATGCGGCGCCCGCAAGTTCGGCCTCCTCATCTTCGGCGACGACTGCTGCAGCGGCGGCGACTGCTCCAGCTCAAGAATTTACCGCCGCGCAGATCACTGGTGCGGACGCGGCGCCTCCCGCTTCGCAAACCGGCGGATTCGACGGCGCAAAGGCTTATGACTTCACAGCCAAACTCGTTTCCTTCGGCCCTCGCCCCTCCGGCTCGGATGCGATCCGCCAGACGCAGGACTACATCCTCGCGCAATTGAAAGGCTTCGGCTGCACCGTGGACACGGACGATTTCCATGCCTCCACGCCGATCGGCGATCTCGCGATGAAAAATATAACGGTGAAGATTGCCGGAGAAGGCCAGGGAATCATTTTGCTTTTGACTCACTATGACACCAAGAAGCTCGACAACTTTGTCGGCGCAGACGATGGAGGCTCATCCACCGGCTTCATGCTCGAAATGGCGCGCGACATGTGCGGCTCGAAAAAACAACAGAACGCCGTCTGGATGGGCTTTCTCGACGGCGAGGAAGCGATGGTGGATTGGAACTCGAACAACGACAACACGTACGGCTCGCGCGAAATGGCCGCGAAGCTCGCGAATGCGGGCGACCTCAAACGCGTCAAGGCCGTGTTGCTCGCGGACATGATCGGTCCGAAAAGTTTGAAGATTCAAAGGGATTCGAATTCGACGCGCTGGCTCGTGGATCTGGTTTGGAAGACGGCCGCGCGCCTCGGCTACCAGGACGAATTCGTTTCCTCCTATTCCGGCGTGGAGGATGACCACCTCGCGTTCGTTCATCGCGGAATCGCCGCTGTGGACATCACCGACTTTCCCCACTACCAGGAAGAGGGATTCTGGCACACGCCACAAGACACCATGGACAAATTGAGCCCGCGCAGCTTCGCAATTGTCGGCCACGTGTTTTTGGAATCCATCGCGGCGCTTCAACAGAAATTCCACTAGTTTGTTTGGTCCGCAATAATCCCGAAGTCACGTCTGTGTGGCGCAGTCATGCGGACCTCAAGGCCAGGCCAGGCCCCGCCCCGCCCGCCAGCCTGCTGCAGCGCAGCACTATGCTAAAGTCTTCTACTTGAAGATGATGAGTATTCCCGTGAAAAGCTCCGCCGGCTCTTACGCCGTAGTGTGCGGTCGCGGCACTCTAAAGAACGCTGCCTCCCTCATCCCCCGGCTCGGCGACGTGACCGGCACATTTATTCTTTCCTCGCCGCGCGTCTGGGAAAATTGTGGCGCCGCGGTCACGCGAGTCCTGCGCCCCGCGCGAAAAGATCGCATCATCTTATTCGAAGATAGCGAGACGGAAAAAGATCTTCCCAATGCGGAAGCCATTTGCCGCGTTTTGGTTCGCGCAGGAGCGGACCGCCGCGCCGTCCTCGTCGCAGTGGGTGGTGGCGTGGTCGGTGATGTAGCGGGCTTCGCCGCCGCGATGTATTTGCGCGGGGTGCGTGTGGTGCAAATTCCTACGACGCTTGTGGCGCAGGTGGATAGTTCACTCGGCGGAAAAACGGGCGTGAATTTGCCCGAGGGGAAGAATTTAGTAGGCGCCTTCCATCCCCCGGAGTTTGTGATTGCCGATCCTGATTTGTTGAGCACTCTGCCGCATCGCGAATACCGTTCTGGGCTGTTTGAAGTTGTGAAATATGGTGTGATTGCGGACCAGCGCCTCTTCGAATTTCTCGAGCAGCACATGGCTAGCGTGATGCGCCGCGATCCCGCCGCGCTCGCTTGGATTATTCCGCGCTGCATTGCCATAAAAGCGCGAGTGGTAGGCCAGGACGAACGCGAAGGCGGCCTGCGGCAAATTCTAAATTTTGGGCACACGCTTGGACATGCGCTTGAGGCGGCTACCGCCTACAAACGTTTTGCTCACGGAGAAGCAATCGGTTGGGGAATGATGGCGGCCACGCTAATCGGGCTTGCGCTGGGCCGCCTCAGCGATCGCGACGCAGGGCGCATCATTCGATTGGTGGCGAGCGTCGGACCGCTCCCTCCGCTGAAAGGAATTCGCGCTGCGCAATTGCGCCCAATCGTTGCCGGAGACAAGAAAGCGCACGCCGGGCGCGTCCGCTGGGTGCTGCCGCGGCGCATTGGAACCGCGGAATGGGGAATCGAAGTGCCATGGCCGATCGTTGCGCGAGCTTTCGCCGAATTGCCGGAGATTGCCGCGAAGGCGCGCGCTTAAGCATGGCTGCACGCAGATGACCACGACTACTCACTCGCAAGAAAAGCTTCCGGGCACGCGCCCTACGGGAGCGCGCGACGAACGCGAGGCCGCCGCGCGTGTTCGGGAAATGTTCGGCCAGATTGCGCCGCAATATGATTTCCTGAATCACCTGCTTTCGTTTTCGCTCGACCGCGTCTGGCGGCGGCGTACGGCAAAGAAATTTGCGCACATCCTCAATCGGCCCGAGTCGCGGATTCTTGACCTTTGCTGTGGCACAGGAGATCTGGCGTTTGCGCTGGATCGCGCCCGGTTGCGCGAGTTAGGAGCAGCCGGGCAGACTCGACGCGCGATTGTGGGAAGTGACTTCGTGCAGGGTATGCTTGTGCGCGCGCGGGAAAAAGCGGGCGCCGCTCGTGGCGCGCCCGTTTTTGCGGCGGCCGATTCGATGAATCTTCCGTTTGCTGACGCCAGCTTCGAGCTCGCCGCCACGGCTTTCGGATTCCGCAACCTGGCGAATTACGAACACGGGTTGCGCGAAATCGCGCGCGTGCTGAAGCCGGGTGGGGAAGTGGGCATTCTCGAGTTTACGGAGCCAACCAACGGCCCGATGTCGGGCCTGTTTCGGTTTTATTTCCAGCAGGTACTCCCGCGGATCGGCGGCGCGATTTCAGGCAACAGGGATGCGTATGCCTATCTGCCGGGCTCAGTCTCGAAATTTCCTTCGCCCTCTGCGCTTGCGGCCCTGATGGAGTCCACCGGCTTCGCGAATGTTCAAATTGCCGCCTGGAATTTCGGGAGTGTGGTGCTGCATTCCGCTCGACGCGTGTAGGGTTATTTTTCGAATGCGAGGCTTAGTTTTCCAGGCCGAGGCTTCGGATCTTGTGCAGCAGGGTTTTGTAAGAGACGCCGAGGCTCTCCGCCGCGCGCGTCTTATTCCACTTTGACTCGCGCAGCGCATTCTGAATCTTGAAGCGCTCCACATGACTCACCGCGCGCTGCGACACTTCATCCAGCGGCCCTTCCCAAAGGAAATGATCTTCGATCATGCCATCGGGCAAATCCGCCGCGGAGGGTTTTGCCGCGGGCAGTTGCAATGCCTTGGCATCAAGACCGGGTCCGTTGCTCAGAATGGCCGCGCGCTCGATGGCATTTTGCAGCTCGCGAACATTCCCCGGCCACGAATACGTTCGAAGGCGCGCTCGGGCCTCTTCCGTCAATTCGAGCAAGGGCTTGCGGAACTCCCGTTTGAATCTTTCAAGGAAATGCTCGGCCAGCAGCAGCACGTCGTCGCCACGGTCGCGCAGTGGTGGAATCGTGATGGGCACAGCCGAAATGCGGAAGAATAAATCTTCGCGGAAATGCTTTTCGGCCACAGCCGCTCGCAGGTCTTTATTCGTGGCTGTAACAATGCGCACGCTCACGTCGATTGGCTGAGTGCCGCCCACGCGCTCGAACCGCTTTTCCTCAAGCACGCGAAGCAGCTTGCTCTGAATCGCAAAAGGCAAGTCGCCGATTTCGTCCAGAAATAAAGTGCCACGATGCGCCAGTTCGAGCTTTCCGATTTTTCGCGCGCCCGCGCCCGTATACGCGCCGCGCTCGTGGCCGAACAGCTCATTCTCCACGAGTCCCTCCGGAATGGCCGCGCAATTCAGCGCCACGAATGGCAATTCCGCTCGCGGGCTTAGGTGATGAATTGCGCGTGCAAACAATTCCTTGCCGGTGCCGCTTTCGCCCAGCAGCAGCACCGTCGAGTCCGTCGCCGCCACGCGCTGCGTCATCTGGCTTGCATCCTTCATGGAGGGATGCTCGCCCACGATTCGAGGAAATCCGTATCGCGCCGCATATTCTTCGCGCAGCAACAGATTTTCGCGTAGCAATTCCTGCTGCTTCGCCGCTCGCTCCAGCAAAAGTTTCAAATGATCCAGATCCACGGGCTTCTGAATAAAATCGAAAGCGCCTTCCTTCATCGCCGTTACTGCTTCTTCGACGGAGCCATATGCCGTGACGAGAATGACGGGAAGAGTAGGTTCGTTTCGCCGCGCCTCGCGCAAGACGTCAATGCCCGAGCAGCCGGGAAGTTTCAAATCGGAAAGGACGGCCAAGTATCGCCGGGAGCGGACCTTGTCAATCGCGGTATTTCCGTCAGGCGCCTCGTCCACGGTATAGCCCGCGCGTTCGAGCGCTTTGCGAAACATGGCTCGCAGCTCGGGCTTATCTTCGACGAGGAGGATGGGTTCCATCGTGAAATTATTTAGCGAGCCCAGCCTGAATCGCCGCCCGCCTTGCGAAGTGCCTCTTCAGCGTCCGAGATGGCTTGTTTGTCCGCCTCAATGGTCTTCTTCATAGCCGCGAGGGCGGCGGTCTTCTTGTTGATATCGTCGCGCGTCAGATCCTGCTGCATGCCCTTCAGCGGATCTTTGTAAAACTGGACGTCGGCGACTGCGGCTTCGCGCTCAAGGATGCCTAGTTCGGCCTGATCCTGGTCAAGCTTGTGACGGAGCGTGGCGAACCTGTCGCGCCAGGTTTTTTCGTCGTTTGCGGCCGGACTCGCGGCGCCACCGGGGTTCGCGCTGCCGTTTGCGTCGGTATCACCCGGCGTCGCCGGAGCCGAACCTACGGTCGAGACGCCACCCGTGGTTGGAATGCTGTCGTTATCGAAAACTTTCGCGGCTTTGGGAGCTTCCTTCTTCTGATCTCGGGCTTTGCGCGCGGCCGCCGCAATGGAATCCTCTTGCGAGGGAGCCTGTGAGGGCACCGGAGAGGCAGACGACGCCTGGGCGGTCTGCGGATCGGGCTGAGGTTTGGCATCCTGCGCGAACACACCTCCAGCTGGAAGAACGAACATGGCCGCTGCTGCGGCAAACCAAGCTGCTTTGCGCATGGCTACAGCCTCCTGGGAGGCACGTCTGGGATATGCCTACGCTTAGTTTAGATGCGAGCGGCCTCGGAGGGGAATAGGGAGGGTGAAGGTTCCTGCCGCAAAGGTAACCAGAGAAGAAACTCTGCCCCACCTGTGGGCGGGTTGCGCGCCTCGATGCTTCCGGCGTGCTGCAGTGCCACTTTTTGGACCACGGCGAGGCCTAGGCCCGTGCCTTCGGATTTCGTCGTGTAAAAGGGGAGAAAAATCTTTTGCAAGTCCTGATCGGGGATGCCGGGCCCGTTGTCCGCCACCGAAATACGTTGCCATTTTCTGCCGCCGAGCTCCTCGACGCTGCCTGTGAGTGTCACCTGCGGCTGAGCGCCACCATCGCGTGCGGCTTGCGCGGCGTTGCGCACCAGATTCAGCAGCGCCTGCCGGATCAGTGCTTCGTCGCCGGGCAACTCGTCAAATGTTCCGTGGAACTCGACGGCGCACTCGGGTATCGCCTCATGGAGCTCTTCGATCACGCGTTCCACCAGCGTCTGCATCGGGACGGTTTCATAGCAGATCTCCAGCGGCTTCGCGAAGCGCAGAAATTCCGTCACCACGTGTGTCACGGAGCGTGTCTGATCCAGGATGCGCTCCGCCGAATCGCGGACGTCGCCGGGGCGCGCCTCGCTGCGAATCATTTGCGCGTACCCGGATATCGTGGCCAGAGCATTCTTGAATTCGTGCGCGATGCCCGCGGACATTTCACCAAGCGCGGCCAGATTTTCCTTCCAGCGAATCTGTTTTTGAAGCGCGGTAAGTTCCGTTAGATCGCTCATCAGGCAGAGTGCGCCGCTTACTTTCATTTCCGGCGAGTGCAGCGAGCCTTGCGCGAGTTGATCCGTGCCGGCGCGGCCGAAATTGCGCATGGGGCGGAAAATCGGGGAAATGGTGACGCCCAGATGGCGCGGTTCTCCCTCCGGCGTCATGTGTTCCACTTCGCCGCGCTGGATCGTTTTCCCCTCGGCCAGCGTGGCAGTCAACATGCGCGTCAAATCGGAATCGGCGCCCAGAATTTCCTTGTACGAGCGATAGCGCAGCGGCCGGATGCCGAGCGCCTCTTCCGCTGCGGGATTGGTGGAGCTGATTGCCCCGGTGGCGTTCACCAGCAGCAGTCCGGTCGGCATGTTGCGCGTCACTTCTTCGGTGAGTCGTTCGGATTCCTGTGCGCGCTCTTGCGCCAGCATGTGAAGTCGGGCGAGCTCTTTTTCCTGTGCGCGAAGTTTTTCGATCACGCCTTGCATCGAAGCGGCCATGAAAGCGGAGGCGTTGTCCGTGTCGAGTTTCGGATTCGCCCACTCCGCCGACGCCGATGCCGATTGCCCGCGGAAGAGTTTCCTCACCATGAGCGCCAGCACCACAATCGCTGCCAGGAAAATAACGAACATGGCGACAACGATGCCGAGTCCCATCGGAGAAGAGACACCCGGATGCAGGGGAATAGGCCCGTTCATGGCAGTCTCTCTGCGTTCATCATCGCACCAGCATCGATTGGTACCAGTTCACCAGCGGCGTCCCGAAAAAAACAACCAGCACGGCCGCCATTCCCAGGAATGTCCCAAATGGCAATTCGTAATTCGATTCCTTGCGGCGCGCCAGAATGAACAGAAGTCCGATCACACTGCCTAACAGCGCGCCCGCGAGAATCGTCAAGAGCGTCCGCTTCACGCCCAGGAACGCGCCGACCAGGAGCATCATTTTCACGTCGCCGAGGCCCATTCCTTCGCGCCCGCGCGTCCGAAAATACGCTTCCGAAACCAGCCACAGCAGCGCGCTGCCCACGGCGGCGCCAAGAATTGCGTCTACAAATGAGAGCGCCGGCGAAGGAGGGGGAAAATCGAAAAGATGACTCGCGAGCCAGCGAGCCGTGCCGTCCACGGGCGCGGTGAAGAAGCTGAACGCGAGACCCAGAACTAATCCCGTGTAGTTCACAGCGTCGGGCAGCAGGCGTTCGCGCAGATCGGTAAATACGAGCACGATAATCAGCGCGCAGAATGCACACCACTTCAGCGTTTCCACCGTTAACCCGAATGCGAAATAACAGGCGAGAAAAAGCAGGCCGGTCAGCAGCTCCACCAGCGGGTACATTTTCGAGATGGGCGTTTTGCAATTGCGGCATTTTCCGCCGAGGATCAGCCAGCTGACCACGGGAATATTGTCGTAGGCCTGAATCGCCACGCCGCATTTCGGACAAGCCGAGGCGGGCAGCACGATGGACTTCCGCTCTGGAATGCGCAGAATGCATACGTTCAGAAAACTACCGATTACCAATCCAAACAACACTACGAAAATGCCGATTAGCGCGGAGGGGAGCACGTTTTCAATTTGCCACATCCGCAGGGTGCTCTCAAGCCGCCTCGTCCCCGCCGTGCCCGACTTCTAACACTTCTTCTGTGGTATCTTCTCACTCCGCTGTAGAAATGCGCTCCAAACCTGCCACGCAGGCGAGATCGGCTGACGAGGGTAAAAGCACATGAGAATGATGAATCTGATTCCACGCGCGGTGATGCTGATCACGGTAGCGATAACTATCTCTTTTCTCGCCGGCGCTCCCAGCGCGCGCGCCGCCTGCAAGCCCGGCGACCCCGCCGGAACATTCGTCGGCACGGCGAGCAGCCAACAGCGCGGCACACTGGATGTCACGCTCGAACTCCGTTGCGAGAATGGCGAGTACGCCGGACAGATTGAGGTGCACGAAGGTACGCTCCCACTCCAGTCTGGCAATTTCGCTGCTGGCAAGCTCCATCTGGAATTTGATGTCAGCGGCACGCCCGGAGATATGGATGTGCAGCTTGATGGTGGCGCGCTCAAAGGGACATTTACTGCGGGGGATGATTCCGGCACCGTCGAGCTTCAGCCTGAGGGACATGCTGCCCCCGTCAGCTCAATGCATCGGGGCCCAAATGGAACGTTGGCCGCCTACTTGAATCCCGACCTGCCACTTGAGCAGCGTGTGGCCGACCTCGTTTCACGAATGACCATCGAGGAAGAGGCTTCGCAGATGGGCTACAACGCGCCCGCGATTCCGCGGCTGGGCATTCCCGATTACAACTGGTGGAGCGAAGGTTTGCATGGGCTGGGCAGAGCTGGCCGCGCGACCGTCTTCCCGCAAGCCATCGGCGCAGCCGCCACGTGGGATACGGAACTCATCCACAGCACCGCCGAAGTGATTTCCACCGAGGCGCGCGCGATCTATGAAGATGCCGTTGCCACGGGATACCATGGAGCGAATCGAGGCCTCACGGTATGGTCACCGAACATTAATATTTTTCGTGACCCGCGCTGGGGGCGCGGCCAGGAAACCTATGGCGAGGATCCCTTCCTCACTGGCAAGCTCGGCACGGCTTTCGTGGAAGGTTTGCAGGGTGATGATGCGCATTATTTGAGAGCCGTTTCAACTCCGAAGCATTTTGCCGTTCACAGCGGCGAAGAAATGTTGCGCCACATCACCAACGTGGATGTTTCGCCCTATGATTTGGAGGACACCTATCTTCCGGCGTTTCGCGAAACCGTCGTGGAAGGGAAAGCTGATTCCGTGATGTGTGCGTACAGTGCCGTGGACGGCGCGCCGGATTGCGCTTCCGATTTCCTCTTAAAAGATCACCTGCGCGATGCCTGGCATTTTCAAGGCTACGTGGTGTCCGATTGCGGCGCGGTTTCCGACATCTGGAACAATCACCGATTCGCCGCAGACAATCCTCATGCAATTGCTGACGCAATCAAGGCGGGCACTGATCTTTCCTGCGGCGACGAGTACAAGGATGTCCCCAAGGCCGTCGAATTGGGGCTGCTCACCAAGGAAGACGTGGACCGAGCCGTGAAGCGCCTGTTCATCGCGCGATTCCGCCTCGGCATGTTTGATCCCGCCGATCTCGTCCCCTACGCGAAGACGCCGCAATCCGAAATTGATTCCCCCGCGCATCGCGCCCTCGCCTTGCGTTCCGCGCGCGAATCCATCGTCTTGCTGAAGAACAATGGTGTTTTGCCCCTGAAATCAGGACTGAAAACCATCGCCGTCGTCGGGCCGGAAGCCGACATCGTGGTGGCTCTGGAAGGGAATTACAACGGCACGCCGGTCAACCCTACGACGCCATTGCTGGGAATGCAGCGACAATTCCCGCGTGCGAAAATTCTGTACGCGCAGGGTTCCAAGCTTGTGACCGAGATGCCGGTGCCAGTTCCCGCGAGCGCTTTGCATCCGGCTCGGCCGGATTCTTCGGTGCTCGGCGGGCTTACGGCGGAATATTTCGACAACGCGAATCTGGAAGGCTCACCGGCGGTGACGCGCACGGATCAGTCCATTGATTTCGATTGGGCGGGAGTAGATCCGATTCCGGGGCTCAAGCACGAGATGTATTCCGTGCGATGGACGGGGAAAATCCAGCTGCCCGCCGCGGGACAATATGGCCTGGGCGTGGACGTGCCCGGCTGCTATCCCTGCGAAAACCAGGACGAGTTCCGCCTGTATCTCGACGGGAAATTATTCGCACAGCGGGCCACGACGCAGGAGTTGATGATTCCGGTCCGGTTCAGCGATACGCGCGAACACGAAATCAAACTTGAATACATGCGCCGGCGCGGAGACACGAATCGGAATCTCTCCTTCGGAGGCGATGTGGCGGGAATTCAGCTTCTTTGGGAAGCGCCCGCTGAGGCATTGCTGCGAGAAGCGAAGGCAGCCGCGATGAAGGCGGACGTGGTGGTTGCGTTTGTAGGCATTACCCGCGAGCTGGAAAGCGAAGAAAATGATTGGATGCACCTGGGCATTAATTTCCCCGGCTTCCGCGGCGGGGATCGCACAGAAATTGGATTGCCTGCGCCGCAGCGCGCATTGTTGAGAGAGCTTGCCGCCACTGGAAAGCCCCTGATCGTGGTTTTGCTCAATGGGAGCGCGGTTGCGGTGGATCGCGATTCTGCCGCGGCGATTCTGGACGCGTGGTATCCGGGCGAGGAGGGCGGCACGGCGATTGCGGAGACCCTTGCGGGAGAAAATAATCCCAGCGGGAGATTGCCGGTGACGGTTTACAAATCAGTGGAACAGTTGCCGCCTTTTAACGATTACTCGATGCGCGGGCGCACATACCGATATTTCAAAGGCGAGCCACTTTTTGGCTTCGGTTACGGGCTGAGCTACTCCAAATTTACCTACAGCGGCGTAAAGCTTTCGGCGGCGAAGCTGGAAGCGGGCACTCCGCTCGAGGTGGGTGCCGACGTGCATAACGAAAGCCAACGCGAGGGCGACGAAGTGGTGGAATTGTACCTGAGCTTTCCGAAATCGGCGCTTGCTCCGGTTCATGCGTTGCGAGGTTTTACACGCATACACCTGAAAGGCGGCGAGACGCGGCGCGTTCATTTTTCGCTTTCGCCGCGCGATTTGAGCGAGGTGACCGAGACGGGAGAACGGGTGGTGGCAGCCGGCGAATATGTGATTAGCGTGGGCGGCTCGCAGCCGGTGGCGGGAATGGCCACGGCATCGGCCGGGTTCGCAATCACAGGTTCACAGACACTTCCGCGCTGAGGCGTGAGTTACGGTCCATCGATCGAACTTAGCTAACTCGTGATCGTCTTAATTCGCGATCATTCATTCGTGATCCGGGCGATATAAACGGAAAACGGGTCGAGAACAATTTCTTTCAAACTTCCGCCCGAGGCAGGTGAGCTCTGATCGGTAAGCAGCGGAATGGCCTTCGGATGGGGGAAACCTAACAGCGCAAGGGAGATACTTGCTTTGCAGGTTTTTGCAGACATGTTTATCGCCACCAGAATTGTTTCGTCTTTCGTTCGCCTCAGATAGGAAATCACGTTCGAATCGTCTTCGTTCAATGGCAGGTAATCCCCATCCAGCAGCGCAGCTTCCGTATGGCGGAGCGAAAGGAGCTTCCGGTAGAAATTTAGTATGGAGTTTGGGTCTTTGAGCTCGCTTTCGACGTTATGCGTCTTGTAGCTTGGCGGGACGGGAAGCCAGGGCTTGGCCGAACTGAAACCGGCGTTGGGCGCGGTGGTCCATTGCATGGGGGTGCGTTCGCCGTCGCGTCCCTTCTGGAGTGGCCATCCGGTCTTGCCGTAAGGGTCCTGCACCTCTTCCTTGGTTTTCGGATCATTATTTTCCATGCCCAGCTCTTCGCCGTAATACAGGATGGGCGTGCCACGGAGAGTGAGATAGAGCGCCGCCAAGAGCTTGGCAATTTGATCGTTGTGCTGGCCATCCCCATAGCGATTGTAAGAGCGCTGGATATCGTGATTGCTGATTACAAACACGGGCCATCCGCCCGCGCCTTCCACGGTCGCGATTTGTTTGCGGAATTCATCGGGAGAAAGCTTGTTGACCATGGTGAACAGGAAATCCATCGGCAATTGGAGTTCGTTGTTGTGTTCGCCGTAGTATTTCTTGAGGCCGCCGATGTCGTCCGTCCAGGTTTCGCCGATCAGAACGGAATCATACTGGTCGGCGACTTTGCGCAAACCGCGCAATGCGTCGTGTACTTCGGGCAGGTCGGAGTTGTATTTGTTTTCTTCGTTGGG
>Ga0070765_100000111_pt1 | contig 51456 bp, 48 predicted proteins | sample HubBroMetageWFT5_FD_71516 | JGI IMG/M metagenome (GOLD analysis project Ga0070765, IMG submission 71516) | Warmed and freeze-thawed soil microbial communities from the Hubbard Brook experimental Forest, New Hampshire - Hubbard Brook CCASE Soil... | ecosystem: Environmental > Terrestrial > Soil...
TGTCCCCGCACAGACCGGTGACCTGCCCCGCCGGGAGATCGAGATTGACCCCATGCAACGCCTGCACCGGACCGAAATGCTTGTCGATCCCTCGCAGTTGCAGCAGTGCCTCAGTCACGGCTCGCAGCGAGTCCCCGGCTCGTGTTCATCTCATCCTGCATGAAAGACCCGCTTGAACAGAAGGACGTCAGCCGGACCGCACCCGAGAGGATGCGGTCCGGCGACACCAGAGAGTGGATACGTCAGAGAGAACGCACCCTCACGTCAGTGGATGCCGGCTGCGCTGCATGCAGTCGCACCGGCGATTGCGCAGATTGCAGTGGCAGTATCGAAACCGTCGGACACGACCGTGGATTCCATGTTGGCGGCTGTGACCCAAACAGGGGTTGACAGCGACGCCGGTTCGGTGATCGTGGAGTCCTTGGGATCAACGGTGGTGGCGTTCACCAGTGCTGAAGGGGGTGTGTCACCAGCCAAGAGGATCGTCGCGAGTGCGACCGCATCGCCGGCCTCCTTGTAGATCGGCTTGTACACGGTGCCGCATTGCCAGCCTTGGAGAATGTTCGCCATTCCCTGTGCCGTCGCGTCCTGTCCCGTCGTCGGAATCGTCTTCGGCTTAACTCCGGCTCCCTTCAGGTCCGTAATCACCGCGTTCGCGAGCCCATCGTTGGCCTCGATGGTTGCGTTGATCTGCCGATGGGTGGTGAATTCCTGCTGGAAGATCTGGCCGCCCTTTGTGTTGTCCCAGCCCGGGGCGTAGTTCTCGCCAACCAGCGTGTATCCGAGACTATTGGTCGTTCCAGCCGGCACCGACTTCGCCGCGATATTCCAGACAGTCTTGTTGTAGCCGGTCGCAAAGGCGATCGAGTTCGTCTCCACATCTTCACCGCCGTCCAGCGTGAAAATCTTGGGGCTAGTCACGTTCCAAGCCGTGATGCACGACTCGAGACCCATGCCGATGAGATTGCCCACCAGGACGTTGTCGAAGCTCACATAGTAGTTGTGGCCCTGGAAAATCGCGCGATCGTACGCGAGCAGCGTGACCCCCCTTGACGCGGCAAGCTGCGCGACCGCGATGCCGGTCGGATTGTCAATTGGGTCCACGATCAGAATCTTGGCTCCGAGGTTGATGTCAGCTGTGGCGTCATCCAACATCGTTGAGTCGCTGCCCTGAGCATTCTCGATCCGGAACTGCGAAGGGCTATAGCCCGCGGCGGTGAACGCCGTCTTCAAATACGGCGCATCGAAGTCCACATAACGCGTCGATGAGGTGGTGTCGGGCATGATCACCCCGACGAGTAGCTTCTGAGATCCCTTGGTCGCGAACTGCGTCAACGGCTTGAACTGCGCCATGACTGTGGCGAGGTCGACAGTAAATGAACTGACGGTCACATTCGGAACAGTGTTCGAGCCCGAGCTGCCCCCTGATGACGTCGCCGGTGTTGACGAGCTGCCGCAGGCGGCGACTAAGAGGCCGACGCTACATGCCAGCGATATAGCGCCTCCCTTCCGATGGCGAACGATTATTCCTGATCCCCGCATTGCTGCCTCCTTGTCCTCTGTCTGTGCTGATCGCGACTGGTGCCGATGGCGGTGGGTCGTTTCACGCTCTTTTGGTTGCCGCCTACGAGTCCGTCACTGCAAGTCCGCGGTGGGCTCAGAGCGACTGGGCACGTGCCCTCGCTTGCGCCGAAGCTCGTGCGTTGCCTGCCATTAGAACGTTCTAGTACTCACGTCGGCGACTCTGGTGCACGACCATGGCGGTTGTCAAGCTTGGAGACTGGCTGGGGCCCGGGTGAGGCTGAAGATTGGTTGCTGGGGGGCTAGGATTTCAGCGTCTCGCTGGCGCTCCTAGGCGACCGGCACTACTACGCCCGGATCGACCAAACCCAGCGGCTGCCAATGACTACCACCCCAATCCCAGACGCGGATCGCCTGTGGCACCGCCTGGGTCGGCTGATTCTCAAACCCGACCATCAGGAACTGACCGCGATCGAGATCGGTGACCTCCACACCCTGTTGTACTGAGAGTTCCGACTGGATGACTCGTGACCACGTGCTCCCGGTCCAACGCCACAACTCCGCGGAGACATCGGCCGTCGGATCACTTAGGAGAAGAAGGTGGCCGCTGGAGGGATCCAGGGTCAACCCCGCCGTCGCTGATGGAGGGGTTGCCGTCAACAGGTTCCACCCGTGGCCGTCAAATTGCCACGTGGTGGTTCCGGCGCCCATCGGCGGCATGAGCGCGTCGACAAAGAGCACCGAAGCAGACACGGGGTCGAACGCCATCTCGCCGGCAATTGGCGAGGGGGGTGGTTGACGACTTGCCAATCGCGACCAATGGCTGGTGCTCCAGACCCAGGTCTGTCCTCCCGTAGCGTTCGTTGTTGTCGTCAATAGGATCATTTCGCGCTTGGAGCTGTCCCAGGTCATCAACGCACCGTCGCCTGGCGGCGCGGAGTCACTGCCGTTGTTGAGCTCGCGCCAAGTCATACCCGTCCAGGCCCAAGTGTCGCGGACGATCTCACCAGACGCCAAGCGCCCGCCGAACAGCATGACCAGGCCGGTCTCGGGATCGTAAGCCGCGGCAGCCTCAGATCGCCCGGGGGGACTAGCACGAGGGTGAGCCGGAGACCATCGGCTGCCATCCCAGAGCCATGTCTCGCCATAGTTGTCAACTCCCCCGAAGAGCAGCACGCGGCGGATCGCAGGATCATCGGCGACGCTGAAGCCGAACGCCGACACCGGACCCGGTGTCACGAGGACGGGACTGATGGTGTGTTCGGGCGGTAGCCGCGGAGGAAGAGTCTGCGTCACGTTCGGATGCCGGGAGGGTCGTTGCAATACCGACAGACCGACGCCAACCACCGCAGCGGTAGCAATGAACCCCAGCAGGATCGCTATGGTGGCCAGCTTGCTTCTCGCCACTAGGGAGTTCCGCTCCTCTGGCATGCCGTCAGGAATCATGCGCTGTCAATGCGGATCGGTTGGCAGCCCACGCCCGCGAAGTCGCCCGCACCTTGGAACAACCAGGCCCGACTACGGCAGACTCTTCACTTGAGACCTTTCCTCTATTCCCAGAGTCGGATCCCGCCCAGGATGCCGGCACTGTTGTCGACGATCGATGCCTTGGGTCCGAGATCGACGGTAACGCGCGCCGAGTTGCCACCGCCAATGTATACGTGGTCAAAGAAGAACAGCGCGTCCAGGGTGTCGACAGCACGTTTCACCCGCAGGTTCCACCCCCGCGTCGACATCCGCAAGCGGGCCGCTTCACCGAGCTGCTCGTAGTACGTCTGGTTATTGCGGAACGGGTGGTGAGCAAACTCCATGTGCGGAGCGAGACGACCTTGCTCATAGAGCGCCGTTCCCACTGAGGTGCCGAGAGTGATGACCAGTTCAAGCCCATCGCCAGTGACCACGGCAAGCCCCTGAACATCCGCATCGTTAGCAACCCGGGTCGGTCGCACCAGGGCGATAAGCAGCGCACCCGCGAGATCAAAATTGCGCCATGCACTCTCCAAATGAGGGTCGAGCGTCGTCCCTAGGCCACCTACCTTGATGAACTCTGGCGCTGAGAGAACCTTTCCGTCGCGCACCACCCCGGGGAAACCAACTGACGCCCGATCGAACGGCGGTAGTCCCGTGGCTAGCTTCGCCAGCGTGGTGACGAGGACGTCTGGCGAGCAGGGGTAAGGCGTGGCCACGACGACTCGGTCGGCGATCATGGATCCTGATTGGTCCAACACCGACGCCTTGATACCAGTACCGCCGATATCTATGGCGAGTGTGCGTCGCTGACCCGGCGCTCGATTCTGTCCTGGCATCGGCGGCAGCATGACACTTTCTTCGGGCGCGTTCCACGTACCGGGGCGGCAGGAGCGTAATCGTCGAACACCTCCTGGATCCGCGGTCGCGTCACCAAGCGTTGCCGCCGCGCCGCATCCGGGCAGGCTCCGCGTGCGTGCGCACTTGCGGATACACAACCGCACTAAGCTAACCGTTCCATGTACCCCTCGCACCACAGCGGACACGCCCGGCGAACACGCCGGGCCCCCGGTGCAAATCGATGCGAATTGACGTGCCGGAACGTGTGAAGCGCCCGACAATCAACGATGTCGCCGCCGAGAGCGGCTTCTCGCGAGCGACCGTGTCGCTGGTGATCCGGGAAAGCCCGCAGATCAGCAAGGAGACCGAGGCCAAGGTACGCGCGGCGATGGTGCGCCTGAATTACGTCTACGACCGCCGGGCGGCGGATATGCGCCGCAAGTATTCGCACACGCTGGGCCTCGTCGCGGCAAATGTTCGCAACCCGTACTTCGCTGAGCTCACGATGGCGATCGAGGAGGCGGTACGCAATCGAGGCTACACCCTTCTCCTGGGCTACAGCCGCGACGAGGTCGCCCGCCAGCAACAGCTCCTGGCGACGATGACCGAGCGGCGGATCGACGGATTCATCATCCTGCCGGCCAGCGAGACCGAGCCCGACGATCTTGGGCGGACGTTGTTGGCCGCAGGCATCCCCCACGTTCTGGTAGCTCGTAGGATTCGGCACTACTCCAGCGATTACGTCGGCAGCGACAACGTCAGCTCCGGGCGGTTGATAGGACAGCACCTCGTACAGATCGGTGCGAGGTCAGTGGCCTTCCTGGGTGGAGTGTGGAACTCGGTTCCGCGTGAGGACCGCCTCAAAGGGGTCCGGAAAGGCCTGAAGAGCGCGGGCCTCGACGTCACCGTCGACTTGGCCTGTGCCAGTGATGGACCAGACGGGGGGCTGGAGCTTGTTGAACAGATGCTCGCACAGGGTTCGTGCCCCGATGCCATCGTTGCCTACAACGACATGTATGCATTCGGCATCCTTCATGCCCTGCGATCCAAAGGTATCGAGCCTGGCCGGAGTGTCGCTGTTGCCAGCTTTGACAATCTGCCAGGGGCTGCGATCCAAGTGCCCGGCCTCACCAGTGCCGATGGCTTCCCCGCGATTGTGGGTGCCGAAGCGTCCCGGCTCTTCTTCGAGAGGCTCGACAACACAGCCACGCCGTTGACGCAAGTCCTCATCGAGCCCAACTTAGTTGTTCGAGGCTCGACTACCGACTGGTCACACTCACGTCTCCGCGCCATCTAACTTGCGTGGAGAGGGTGGCTTCGGGTGCCATCGGCGGCGCGGGCACCCCTGGGACCCGGTTAGGGTAGAGACGTTCGGGAGCTGGCTGCCTCAATGAGATGGATCGGAGCGGCGACCGAAGCGGCGTCGCAATCCTATCGGCGACTGATTCCAACCCCCTTCGAGCCGCAATCGCCAGTCCATCGCTTGACAGCACACCTTCCCGCACCCTATAACCTACCCACTAGAACGTTCTAGTAGGTCGGCACGCGGGAGGAAAAATGGTCCGCTGGGGTTTGATCGGAGCCAGCGATATCGCTGAAACCCGGGTAGTCCCGGCGATGCGTGCCCTGGGCCAGGTGGTCGTGAGCGTCTTCAGCTCGACGCCCGAGTACAGCGCGGCATATGCAACCAGGAACGCGATTGACCGGCACACGAGCGACCTCAACGCCCTCCTCTCGCGCGACGACATCGACGCCGTGTACATCTCGTCAACCAATGTCGCGCACGCATCCCAGGCAATGGCTGCGGCGGCTGCGGGCAAGCACGTAATGTGTGAGAAGCCTCTGGCCACATCGCTGGAGGACGCCTACGCCGTCGTCGATGCGTGCGATCGCGCGGGAGTCCTGCTGGCAGTGAATCATCACCTACCGGGCGCAGGCACTCACCGTGCAATCCGCGAATTGGTGAGTGGCGGAGCCATCGGTCAGCCGCTCTGGGTCAGCGTCCGTCACGCAGTTCTCCTGCCCGAGCGTCTTCGCACGTGGCGACTTTCGGGCGAGCCGGGGGCTGGGTGCATTCTCGACATCACCGTCCACGACGCCTCAGTGGTCAACCCGTTGCTCGGTCGCCGGGCTATCGAGGCCACGGCATTATCGGTGCGCCAGGGACCGTGGACATCTGAGAGTGAGGACGCGGTTGCCGCCGTGATTCGCTACGAGGGCGACGTTCTGGTCCAGACGCACGACTCTTTCACCTCAGCGTTTACCCCGACCCGTCTTGAAGTGCACGGCGACGAGGGCAGTATCGAGGCTACCAATGTCATGACTCAGGACCCGGTCGGCGAGGTTCACCTGAGAGGTCCGAGCGGGCTCCGTGAGATCCGTGTCGATGACCGCCGAGATCTCTATGAGATCGCCTTTGGCGCTTTTGCAGCCGCAGTGCAAGGCGAGGGTGATCCGACGGTGAGCGGGAGCGACGGAGTCAAGGCTTACGCCGTTGCCCAAGCGGTCTTGGACTCCAGTCGATCCGGTCAAGTTGCGGCCATCCAGTGAACCCTCAGGCGCGCTGAGGTCACAGCTGATTCATGCGCGAAGTCCCAGTCATGACTGCACGGATGGCAGCTGACCTCATCCCCGACGGTGCGATCGTCTCGGTTTCGTCCTCCTCCGGCCTCGGTTGCCCGGATGCCGTCCTGCGTGGCATCGGTGACCGCTTCGCTGAGGTCGCCAGACCGCGCGGGCTCACCACCGTGCATCCGATAGCGGCCGGCGACTCCTATGGCATCCGCGGTATCGACCACCTCGCGCACGTTGGCCTTCTCGACCGTGTCATTGCCGGTTCCTACCCGAGCGGTGCGTCTGACGCGCCGCCCCCTCGGATTTGGCAAATGATCGACCGCAACGAACTGAAGGCTTACAACTTCCCGTCGGGCGTCCTCTTTCAGATGCACCGCGCGGGAGCCACCGGCCAACCCGGTGTCTTGACCATGGTGGGCCTGGACACGTTCGTCGATCCCCGTCGCGAGGGAGGACGCATGAATGACGTCACCACAGAGGATATGGTCGAGGTCACCGCGTTCCACGGGAACGAGTACTTGTACTTCCCGAGCGTGCGTCCCAATGTGGCGATCATTCGTGCCACAACGGCCGACCGGCGAGGGAACCTGACCTTTGAGCAGGAGGGGTCAGTCCTCGGCACCCTCGACCAGGCATATGCAGCTCACAACAGCGGCGGAATTGTCATCGCCCAGGTCAAGCGCGTGGTCGAGGCTGGGTCGATGCATCCTCAGGCAGTGAGGGTTCCCGGGATTCTCGTCGACGTCATCGTCGTCGACCCGGACCAGATGCAGACGACTCAGACGCAGTACGACCCCGCCATAAGCGGAGAGGTGCGTAGTTCCCTCGATGTCATCGAGCCCGCCGCGTGGAATATCGAAAAGATCATCGCGCGTCGAGCAGCGCTCGAGCTGGCCGACGGAGACACCGTCAACCTCGGCTTTGGCATCTCAGCGATCGTGCCCCGGATCCTTGTCGAAGAGGGCATAAGCGAGGACGTGACGTGGGTGCTCGAGCAGGGTGCCGTCGGCGGCATCCCTCTCACCGGGTTCGCATTCGGCTGCGCACTCAACCCTCAGGCTCTCATGTCCAGCGCTGACCAATTCACCCTCCTGCAGGGGGCCGGCTTTCGGCACACGATGCTGTCGTTTCTCGAGGTGGACCGCGATGGCAATGTGAATGTGCATCATCTCCCGGGACGTCGTCATGTCACCGCCGGCGTAGGCGGTTTCGCTGACATCTCATCAGCGGCTCGGTCGATCATCTTCTGCGGAAGTTTCACCGCCGGCCGCCGCGACATCACGGTGGATGACGCCAAGGTGGTCATCGGCACCGACGGCGCCATTGCGAAGTTCGTCAACATCGTGACCGCGGTGACGTTCTCTGGAAGGCGTGCTCTCGCCCAGGGGCAGCGGGTGATCTATGTCACCGAACGGTGCGTCATGGAGCTCAGAGGACAAGGGATGACCGTTGTCGAGATCGCTCCGGGCATCGAGCTTCAAGCAGACATCCTCGACAAAGCCGCGTTCCAACTGATCGTTGCCGACGACCTGAAGCTCATGGATCCGCGAATCTTCCGGCCCGCACCCATGGGCCTTGATCTTGCCGACACTACTCCTAAGGCGGCGCTTGCATGACCGACCCCAGCAGCCTGCAGGGAGACGTTGCTCTGACCGTCGATGCCGCTGTGGCGACGATCACGTTGCGTCGGTCATTCAAGCTCAACGCCCTCACTCCCGAGATGTTGGATGAGCTCGGTACCCACATCACCAGCATCGCGGCATCCGATGCTCGCGTTGTTGTGGTACGAGCGGACGGAACACGAGCCTTCTGCGTCGGGGCAGACATCGACCGATTCGCGAGCCTGAGCCCGGTGGAGATGTTGAGTTGGACTGCGCGCGGACATCGAGTCTTTGACTCCCTGGCCACGTTGCGCCAGCCCACCATCGCCGTTGTCCATGCCGTCGCACTCGGCGGCGGGTTGGAACTCGCGCTGGCCTGCGACTTTCGCGTCGTCACACTCGCCACCCGTCTCGGACTACCTGAGGTGGGCCTCGGCACCGTGCCGGGATGGGGTGGCACGGAGCGCCTGACGGAACTCGTCGGTCGTAGCCGTGCGAAGGAAATCGTCCTCGCACGCCGCATGCTCGATGGTGCTACCGCCGAGGCGTGGGGGCTGGCCACAGTCTGCGCGCCTCCAAGCGGGATCGAGCAAGCCGTCGCCGATCTGGTCGACCGGCTCGCTGGCGGCGGTCCGGTGGCCGTCGCACTGGCCAAACAGATCATCGACGCTGCCGCCGATGGGGCTCCTTCGCGCGTTCTGGAGGCGCTCGCAGGCGCCGTCGCCAGTACAACGCAGGACCTGCATCTTGGCATCGAGGCACATCGGTCCAAGGCCACACCACTGTTCACAGGATGCTAGGCATGACACATACCGGAACCGAACAGCCACGGGCGATCGCCGACCGTCAGGTCAGTGACAACAAACTCATCGTTGGCGGTCGGGAGGTCGATGCCGCTGATGGTGAAACCTTTGAGCGGCAATCGCCAGCTCACGATGTCGTCGTGTCGCGCTATGCGAAGGGAGGTGTTGCAGACGTCGACCTCGCAGTCACTGCCGCACGCAAGGCGTTCGACTTCGGCCGTTGGCCTCGTCGTGCCGGCGTGGAGCGCGCGCGGCTACTGCACCGCGTCGGAGACTTGATCCGCCGCGACCGCAAGGAGTTGGCACTCATCGAGGCGTTGGAGTCAGGCAAGCCGATTTCCCAGGCTCTCGATGAAATGGACACCTCGGCAGATCTGTGGGAGTACGCCGCCACACTTGCGCGCCACACGTACGGTGACGCCCACAACGACCTCGGGTCCGACGTCCTTGCCATGGTGGTGAACGAGCCGATTGGCGTCGTTTCCATCATCACGCCATGGAACTTCCCTCTGCTCATCCTCAGCCAAAAGCTACCGTTTGCATTGGCAGTCGGGTGTACCGCCGTCGTCAAGCCGAGTGAACTCACGCCCGGTACCACTGTCCATCTCGCCCGCCTCGTCATGGAGGCCGGCGCCGACCCTGGGCTTGTCAACGTAGTCACCGGATCCGGGGGGGTCGGTGCAGCGATGTGTGAGCACATCGGGACTGACATGGTGTCGTTCACCGGTTCCACCGCAGTCGGTCGCGCTGTTGCTGCGGCCGCGGGCGCTCGGCTCACCCGGGTCGAGCTGGAACTCGGCGGAAAGAATCCTCAGATCGTATGTGCAGATGCTGACCTGGATGCAGCTTTGGACGCGGTGGTATTCGGCGTCTGCTTCAATGCAGGCGAGTGCTGTAATTCTGGCAGCCGTGTGCTTGTGCACTCCTCGATCGCCGAAGAGTTTGAAGCCGAGGTGGTTCGACGTGCGCGCGAGGTTCCGGTCGGCGATCCTCTCGACCCCGCGACCAAAGTCGGTGCGATCACCAGCGACGAACAACTCGCCACCATCGAACGATACGTCGCCGAGGGCCGGCAGGACGGATCCACACTGCTCCTCGGTGGTGGACGCCTCGAGACTCCGCGCGGTCGCTTCTATCGCCCGACCGTCTTCGCGGGTGTCACACCGGATATGTCAATCGCCCGGGAAGAAATCTTCGGGCCTGTGTTGTCAGTGCTCACGTTCGAGTCCCTCCACCAAGCCATCGAAATCGCCAACTCCACCATGTATGGCCTTTCGGCAGGCATCTGGACGTGCGACATCAATAACGCCCTCATCGCCGCCAGGCAGTTGCGAGCCGGGACCGTCTGGATCAACCGCTGGATGGAGGGGTACCCCGAGCTCCCGTTCGGCGGATACAACAGTAGCGGTGAGGGTCGTGAGCTCGGTCGGCAAGCAGTATCCGCGTTCACCCAGACCAAGACCATCCAGATGCAGGTCGGCACACGCACCACCAGATGGATGCCGTCATCGGCATCTTCTGCCAATGGGGAGTCGTGACCTACCAAATCCTCCCCACCGCGCTCCCGGTAGTCATTCCCGCCGCCGTGGTGGTCGCTGACGACTATCGCGACGCCAGCGACGTTGCATGGGCGACCGCTCTCGAGAAGGTTCCCGCCTTGATCGCAGAGCATCCCAATCAGTTTCCGCTGTACACGATGCAGGGCAAATGGGTCGTTCAGGGTGAGTCATGGACCAACTGGTGCGAGGGTTTCCTCGGCGGCCAGCTTTGGATGCTTGCAAATCGGACGGGCCGCGAAGACCTCCGAGTCGCAGCGGAGCGTTATTCGCTGCTTATCGAGGAACGTCAGCACGACCGCAGCGTCCACGATCTGGGCTTTCTCTTTTGGTCGACTTGGCGCCGTTGGTTCGAGGAGACTGGCGACGCCTCACGCGATCGCGTCGTGGTCCAAGCCGGGACGACCATGTCCCTGCGCTTCAATGAAAAGGGTCGATACCTGCGCAGCTTTCTTGCCCCCGACAGCCTGTTCATCGACATCATGATGAACGTCGGAGTTGTCTTCCACGCCGCCCAACGCACCGGCGACGCGCGCCTTGCGACCATTGCCGCAGAACACTGCCTGACCACGCGCCGATACCTAGTTCGTGGCGATGGCAGCATCGCTCATGAGGGCATCTTCGACCTGGAAACTGGTGCGTTTCTGCGCCAGTCAACCCAACAAGGTTTCAGGGCCGACGGATCGTGGGCTCGTGGCCAAGCATGGGCTCTCTATGGATTCGGGACGGCATATCGGTATACGGGGGACCGGCGATTCCTGGATACCGCTCAGGCATGCGCAGACTTCTACATCGACCGTACCGGAGCGGCATTGGTGCCACCCAACGACTGGGAAGAGCCCGCACCACGGCTTCCCTACGAAAGTTCAGCTGCAGCAATCACAGCCGGGGGGCTTTGGCAGCTGGCCGGCCTGGTGCAAGACACAGCGCGCGCTTGGCGGTACGCGGACTACTCGGTGGCCATCCTCAAACGCCTGTGCTTGCCAGATTTCCTCTCAGTGGGCGAGCCCACATGGGAGGGGCTGCTCAAGCACGGTGTCTACCACGGGGGCAAGGGATTAGGCGTGGATGAGTCTGTGATGTGGGGGGATTACTGGTTCCTGGACGCCCTCGACGCGGTGGACAAGCATCTTGTTGAACGCACCTCGCGCTCCCTGTCGGCCACACCTTCGACTGAACCCGACGCGGCAATCGCCGCCCGGTCGAATGGAACCCAGTGAGCGGCGTCGTTCGTCGTGCATCCCGATGTCAAGCATGCTCAGGCGGCCCGTCGCCCCGGGGCTTCGTGAAAGGTCAGTGAAGTGACCGAAACGGTAACCTGCGACATCGCCATCATCGGCTCTGGGATGGGAGGGGGCGCGACTGCTTGGGCATTGCGCGAGAGCGGTGCCGACGTGGTTGTTGTCGAACGCGGCGGTCGACTGCCACGCGAACCCGCCAATTGGTCGGCAGCCGAGGTGTTCCGCAAGACCCGCTACCGCAACGCCGAGCCATGGTTCGATGAGATACATCAGGCGGAGTTCCATCCCGGCGTTTACTACTACATCGGCGGCAACACCAAGGTGTATGGAGCGTGCCTGCCCCGCTTCCGCGAGACGGACTTCGGGGTCGTTGAGCACCTGGACGGCAGGTCGCCTGCGTGGCCGGTGAGCTACTCCCAGATGGAGCCCTACTACGTTCGAGCTGAGCAGCTTCTCTTGGTTCACGGCAGTCCTGGAGAGGATCCTACGGAACCGTGGAGGTCAGCAGACTATCCGCAGCCCGCGCTTGCCGACGAGCCAACTATCGAACGTCTTAGGCATTCTCTCAACGCGCAGGGGCTCAGGCCCTTTTATCTCCCCATGGGTGTGGACCGTCGCGAGGGTGGGTCCTGCATCCGCTGCGCCACATGCGACGGCTTCCCGTGCAAGGTCGATGCCAAGAGCGATGCCGATGTTCGGCTGATCCGCCCCGCCGTAGACGCGGGCGTGCGACTGCTCGAGCATACCCGAGTGCGGCGGCTGGAGAGCGACGGGGACGGAAGCCACGTGACTTCGGCAATCGCTGAGAACGACGACGGCGAGGTGCGCATTAATGCGAAGCGCTATGTCCTAGCCGCCGGCGCGGTCAACACCGCAGCGCTGCTCCTGGCCTCCGGCAACGCCAATCATCCCAACGGTCTTGCGAACAGCTCGGGCTTAGTCGGCCGCCGCTATATGGTTCACAACAGTACGTTCATGATGGCCGTCGATCCACGCCGTCGGAGCGAGGGGGGGTTCCAAAAGACGCTCGGCGTGAACGACTGGTACGTCGCCGGCCCCCACTGCGATGTCCCTCTAGGCAATCTGCAGATGCTGGGCAAGCTTCAGGCCGATATCGTCAAACCAGCGCGCACCTGGGTGCCCATGCCGGCACTCAGATTTGTGACCGGCCATAGCGTCGACATCTATCTCACCACCGAGGACCTACCTGACACGAACAATCGGGTTGTCATCAGGGCAGACGGCCGCATCGGTATCTACTGGACCCCCAATAACTTGGAGGCGCACCGGCGGCTCATCGCTCGAGTCTCTGCGGTGATGCGCAAGGCGGGTTACCCAATCATCCTCACCGAAAGGATGAACATCGCCACCAACTCGCACCAATGCGGGACCGCTGTCATGGGCGACGACCCTGAAGCCAGTGTCGTCGACTCCCGTTGCCGCTCCCACGACGTGGAAAACTTGTGGATTTCGGACAGTTCGGTTTTCCCATCGTCGGCAGCCATGAACCCTGCTCTCACCATCGCTGCCAACGCGCTGCGCGTCGCAGACAACGGGAGTCTCCTCAATTGAGTACGCGCACCGCTTATGACTACATCATCGTCGGCGGAGGCGCGGCCGGCTGCGCGGTTGCCAATCGGCTCTCGGCGGACCCCAGCACAACGGTGCTGCTCCTAGAGGCGGGAGGACGCGACTGGTCGCCACTGATTCACATGCCGGTTGGGTTTACAAAACTCACCGGTCCCAAGGTTAACTGGGGCTTTGAGACCGTTCCTCAGCCGACCTTGAACGACAGAGCGATGTGGTATCCCCAAGGACGTACTCTCGGCGGCAGCACCTCCATCAACGCGATGATTTACATCCGGGGTAACCGTCAGGATTATGAGAGTTGGGCCGCCCTCGGAAACGATGACTGGGGCTACGAGCAGGTGCTGCCGTTCTTCCGGCAAGCAGAACGCAACGAGCGCTTGAATGACCGGTACCACGGCTCCGACGGTCCCATGAATGTGGCCGAGCAGGTCCAGCGCAACGAGTTGAGTAAGGCATTCGTACGTGCGGGTCAGGAACTCGGTCTAACCTTCAATCCGGACTTCAACGGTGCCGTCCAAGACGGCGTCGGCTACTACGACGTTACCCAGCGCAAGGCGCGGCGCGAGAGCGCATCCACCGCCTACCTTCGTCCCGCGCGCAGCAGACCCAACCTGACGATCCTCACGCACGCGCTCGGCCTTCAGGTCATGGTGACCAATGGACGTGCCACGGGGTTGCGGTATTCCCTCAAGGGCGAGCCCATCGTCACTCACGCGAAACGTGAAGTGGTCCTATCCGGTGGCGCCGTCAACTCCCCGCGTCTGCTACTGCTCTCAGGGATCGGTCCGGCCGACGAGCTTCGAGCTCTTGGCATCGATGTCGTTCACGATCTGCCTGGCGTTGGCAAGAACTTCCAAGACCATATGGACGTCTACCTCACCGCCGCCACCATTCCGGTGAGCTTTAACGAGTCGGATCGACCGGACAGAGCTGCTGCTGCACTATTCCAGTACGTGCTGTTCCGCACGGGTCCAATTACGGCCTGTGTTTGTGAGGCAGGCATGTTCGTGCGCAGCAGCAACGCCGTGGCAGCGCCGGACATCCAGATCCATTGCCTGCCCGCTTACGTGATCGATCACGGCCGACAACGGGTGAAAGGTCACGGCATGACCATCAACACCTGCAACCTTCGCCCCAGGAGCATTGGCTCGGTGACACTTCATACCGCAGACCCCACTGTACAGCCAGCCATCGACCCCGCCTTCGTCACCGACGCCTACGACTGGGATATCTCGATGGAAGGCTTTCGCTGGGGCCGAAGGATTCTTGCCTCGCAGGCGTTCAGGCCATATGTCGTGCGCGAGCACATGCCCGGCGTCGGTGTACAGACGGATGAACAGATCCGCGACTACATCCGGCAATGGTCAAAGACCGACTACCACCCCGTCGGCTCGTGCAAGATGGGCGACGACGAACTCGCGGTTGTGGACCAAGAGTTGCGCGTCCGCGGGCTCAAAGGGCTGCGCGTCATCGATGCGTCGATTATGCCGAGGCTGATCAGCGGCAACACCCAGGCGACATCGATCATGATCGGCGAGAAGGGCGCGTACCACATCCTGCACGGATCCTCTGCGCTGGCATCACCGGAGCCGTCATCGCAGGCGCGGGCGGTTCGGACAGCTTCTACCTAAGGATTCTGTTATCGACGTCCTTGGCGCGCTCACAACCTTCCGAATCGTTCCGGTCGTCGTCTTAGACGACGCAGCGGACGCTACCGCGCTGGGCGCGGCATTGTGCGCTGGTGGTCTACCCGTGGCCGAGGTGACATTCCGCACCGCAGCAGCAAGTGAGTCAATACGAGCCATGGTCGCCCGCGGAGATATGCTTGTCGGCGCCGGCACGGTGCTCACACCAGCGCAAGTCGACCAGGCCGTGGAGGCCGGCGCGAGCTACGTGGTGTCGCCTGGGCTGTCGCGTGCGGTAGTCGAGCGATGCCGCGAACGCGAGGTAGTTGTGCTTCCGGGCGGAGTTACCGCGACGGAGGTCCAAGCGGCACTTGAGCTCGGAGTGACCACGGTGAAGTTTTTTCCGGCTTCGACTTCCGGCGGCGCTCCGGCCATAGCCGCACTTGCGGGTCCGTTCGGGAACGTACGGTTTGTCCCGACCGGTGGCATAGGCCCGAATAACCTCGCCGACTATCTGAGCATCCCCGCAGTCGCTGCAGTGGGCGGGTCATGGATGGTTCCACGCGACCGTGTGAAATCCGGCGACTTCGCGGCGATTCAACAGCTGACCGCCGAGGCCGTGGCACTGGCAAGCCGCTCATGAGAGCTCCCGACCGTGCACCTGACCGATTTATCGCACGTCGTTGCAAATGTCGGATCTGAGCCTCCGTCCTCCGGCCGATTGCCGCTTCGACGTGGTGTCGCTCGGCGAGGTCATGCTGCGTCTTGACCCCGGTGAGGGGCGCATCCGTACAGCCCGATCGTTTCGAGTCTGGGAGGGTGGCGGCGAGTACAACGTCGCCCGTGGTTTATGCCGCGTGTTCGGGCTCCGCGGCGCCGTGGTGACCGCCCTCGCAGACAATGAGATCGGGCGTTTGGTTGAGGACTTCATCCGCACTGGCGGCCTGGATACCTCGCTCATTCAGTGGGCTGCGTTCGACGGCATCGGTCGCGACGTGCGCAACGGGCTGAATTTCACCGAGCGTGGATTTGGCGTGCGCGGCGCGGTCGGAATCTCGGATCGCGGACACACAGCGGTGTCGCATATGAAGCCAGGCGACGTGGACTGGAATCATCTTTTCGGCGAGCTCGGCGTGCGCTGGCTGCATACGGGCGGCATATTTGCGGCGCTGAGCGAGTCAACAGCCGAAGTGCTTCTCGAAGCTGTCACGGCAGCCAAGGAGCACGGCACGGTGGTCTCCTACGACCTCAACTATCGCCCCAGCCTCTGGAAGGGAATTGGCGGCCAGTCGAAAGCTCGGGAGGTGAACCGAAGGATCGCCCCATTCGTCGACGTGATGATCGGCAACGAAGAGGATTTCACGGCCAGCCTGGGTCTTCAGGTGGAAGGCGTCGATGCCGAACTCACTCACCTGCCGTTGGATAAGTACGGAGCCATGATTGAAGCCGCGGCCGGCTTGTACCCGAACTTCGATGTGATCGCCACGACCTTGCGCGCTGTCCATTCGGCCACTGTCAACGACTGGGCAGCCATCGCGTGGTCCCGATCCACCGGCGTCGTGCAGTCGACGCGCCGCGAAGCCCTCGAGGTACTCGACCGGGTTGGTGGCGGCGACTCTTTTGCATCCGGCCTCATCTACGGTCTTCTCAGCGGAGAAGCTTTGCAGGCGGCTGTTGAGTACGGCGCTGCCCATGGCGCCCTTGCCATGACTACCCCTGGCGACACCTCAATGGCGACCAAAGACGAGGTGTTGAAGCTTGCTCGCGGTGGTGGGGCTCGTGTGGAACGCTAAGCCGCCCCAACGACCCCTTCTGGAGAACACCCCGGCGCCGGCTCCCGTTCGCGAAAGCTGGATGCGTGCGGCCGAGACCCCAGATGACAATCGCCGACGGCGACGCGCCACGCCAACGTCACTCGCCACGAAACCCATGGCATCGCCCGAATCGGTGAGGCGTCATAACCTTGGGCTGCTGCTCCGCCTTCTCCATCAATCGGGAGCGCTGTCCCGATCCGAGATCGGCGTCGCCCTAGGGATGACCCGCAGCACCATAGGCGAGCTGGTAGCGGACCTACGCAGCCGGGGTTTGATCGACGAGGGAAACCCTGCACGCCTCGGCGCGCCGGGGCGCCCATCGCTCGTGATGCGTCCAAACCCCGACGGTGCCGCGGCGATTACTGCCGAAATCGCGGTCAACTCCCTCTCCGCTGCGGTCGTGGGATTGGGGGGTCGAATCCTCCATCGCGCCCGCATGACCCATCAGCCACGCCGCCTCGCGGTCGATCAGACCATCGATGATATTAGCCAGCTCATCCAGAACGCCCAGGCTTCGATCCCAGAGGGATGCTACGTCTCCGGACTAGGTATCGCAATCGCGGGGGTCGTCCGCCGTTCCGACGGGTTCGTGCACTTTGCCCCGAACCTGGGATGGCGAGATGTTCCCCTTGGCAACCTCCTCGCCGACCGCATCGGAAGCAGGCTCCCCCTCACGATCGCCAATGAAGCGGATCTTGGCGCGCTCGCTGAGCACACCTGGGGAGCCGGTGTTGGCGTGCAGCATCTGGTGTATGTCTCGAGCGAGGTGGGCGTAGGCGGCGGCCTCGTTATCGATGGTCGGCCGCTAATCGGTGCTGCCGGTTGCGCTGGAGAGGTGGGGCACTTCCAGGTGAACCCGGATGGCGAGCGATGCCGTTGCGGCGCCATCGGCTGCTGGGAGACAGAGATCGGAGGGCCGGCGATCCTGCGACGCGTCGGGATTTCCGAGACTAACTATAAGCCCGAGGCTGTGAACCAGCTTCTCAGGAAGGCTGCGTCGGGCGATCCCGCCGCCATCGCGGCGGTTGAGGACGTCGGTCGCTGGCTCAGCATCGGGCTAGCGGGGCTGGTCAACGTGTTCAACCCGCAGCGCGTCGTGCTGGCGGGATTGCTCGCCATGATGTGGCCGGTCGTCGAGGACGGCGTCGACAAGGACTTGCGGGTTCGGATGATGGTGCCATCGTGCGAGGTCGACGGGCTGATCGTGCCGACGCAACTCGGCGCTGATGGCCCGCTACTCGGCGCGGCAGAACTGGCGCTGAACCGGGTTCTCGACGAGCCGACTCTGGTGCCGGCCCGTACTTCTGAGCGAAGGTCAGCTTGACGGTTGCACGGTACCCGGGCAGGTGGCAAATGGAGAATACCGACTGCGATGGCTATGGACGGCGATACGCTAGAGCGGGTTCGCTCCCTGATCGAATCCGCCGCCCCGGCAGTGCTGACGACTTATCGTCGAGATGGTAGCGCGCAAGTCAGCCCCGTCTGGTTTCGGTGGACCGGCGATTGGTTCGAGGTTGTCGTCACCAAAGACGACATGAAGCTCCGCCATCTCCGACATGACCCTCGTTACGTGTTCGTCGTGTTCGAAACCGCCCGTCCCTTTCGGGGTCTGGAGATCCGCGGCAACGCCGAGCTGATTGACATGGACGTGACCTCGGTCCGCTCTGACATCGCGCGGAAATATCTCGGGGGGTTGGCTGGGGAGCGCTTCACCGCGAAAAGGCGCGCCACTCCAGGGGTCATCGTCCGCCTGAGCGCGGGCGCCGCTCGGGTGTGGGATCTTTCGGCAATCACATGACGTTGCGGTAGCGTGCTATCGGCAACTTCGGGCTCCCGATAAGCTCCTGTGGGTGAGGCTTGGCGGTCGCTTAACCGTCGACCCTTAGCAGCCACAAGGCGAACACGACCTGTACCTGAAGATCTCGGGAGGAACAGACTACACGGGCATCGCCGCTTGCTCTGCCAACTTAGTGCCGACAAGTGAAGCAGCGGTTCTGGGAGCTACCCAACACCCCGATTGCCTCGATGCCTTCACGACGGCCTCGGGGACTCCAGCGTGAGCCAGCATCCCTCATGGGCCATGTTTGGCACGCGGGATCTCGCAATCCCACCGGCTGAGCCGACTGGAGTGATGCGACACCGCCCTCCCCGGTTACGAACGTCGGCGACGTGATCGTCTCTGAAGCAGCCTCACGACCTCACGAACCAGCTCGAGATCGTCTTCGGGGAGTGTATGGAGTATGGCCGCAATCTCGTCTGCCAGAGATGCTCGACCCGTCGTTGGGGCATTCCGCCCCGCCTGCGTCAGTGTCTCCACGCTGACATCCAACGCAGCCGCCAGCTTGCGCAACAGTGAGAGCGACGGGTTAGGGGCTTCGCCTCGTTCGATCCGGAAGAGATAGGAACTTGAGATGTGCGCAGAGGCCGCCAGCGCTTCGACGGTGGCTCCCCGCGACAAGCGGAGCTGGCGCACGAACGGCCCCAGACCAGCGGCGCGGCCCATCGCCGACAGGGTACTCGATCGGGATGCATTGACTTTATAGTGACAGAACTGTCACTATAAGGGAGGGTTGTCGGCGGGACATAGGAGAGCGCGGGTGATGGAGCAGACATCCGACGGTGTGGTCGAGGCGCGGCGCGGCTATCTACGACTTCGCCGCTTGGGCGCGAGGCTAAGCGACACGGACCGACGCGACCTTTGCGAACGGGCTGAGACTTTGAAGCTGTGGGCGCAGGATGCCGAGGCGTGGACCAGCAAGCGCGACGGTGCGCTCGCCGAGTGTCTCGCCTGGATTAGTTTCACTGCGGGTGCTCTGGTCGCGAACTGGCGCAGCTACGATCCAGCTCGTCACCGCGCGGTCTTGCTGGTCTTTAGACACGCCTTGCGCCCGGCGCGCGTCGCCCCTTCGATGAGGAGATCGGGCTCGCGGCCGCGAGGCCGGGTGTAGCTGTGCGGATGGACCTCGTGACCCCGATGGGCGCAGAGATCACGCTTAGCCGGCGAAACCTGCTCACGCTGATCGCCTACCTCGATCGGATCGGATCGGGCGAGCGAGCGAGCCTGGCGTTTCTCGACTACGACGACACGCTCCTCGTTATCAACGCCGAGGAAGACGAGGATCACTATCGGGATCGCGCCACGCCTGCCGGGCGAATGCCCCCGGACATCCGAGCGCGCATTCGGGAGATGCATGGGTGAGAGTTCCTCGCATTCCGACGTTTGATCGTCTCGATGCCGAGGGCAGCGATCGAGAGCTCGAAAGCGCGGCACCTGCTGGGAGCGACGGCTAACGATGCGGCTTGATTTGGTGACCCGTGAGCGGGTGGTCGTGACGCTGAGCCGGCGCAATCTACTGACTCTCCTCGCCAAATTGGCAGGGTTTCCACCGAACTCAGCTTGCACGATAGTGTTTCCAGGCACAGAAGGGCCCACGCTTGAGGTGCACGCCGAGCCTGATGAGGCGCACTACGCGACCCGTCCATCGCCTCCAGGAACGATGCACCCGAATACAGAGGCGCTCATCCGCCCAACGCCGCAGAGGCAATCAGACGGATGACCGACAGCGACATCCGGCGAGTCCTGCTGACCGGCGACGTCCATGGCAACACCGGCTGGGTGCTGACGCATGTCTTCCCGCAGGCAAAACGGCAACGGTGCGATTTAATTCTGCAGATGGGGGACTTCGGGATTTGGCCGGGCCCCGACGGGAAGCGGTTTCTCGACGCGTTGGACCACAGGGGTGAAGCCCAAGGGATTCCCATATGGTTCATCGACGGCAATCACGATGATTTTGCTCAGCTTTATGCTCTTCCGCTCGACGCAGCCGGCCGACGCGCAGTTCGCCCGCATATCACGCATCTCCCGCGGGGCCATCGCTGGTCCTGGGCGGGGAGGACCCTGCTCGCCTGTGGCGGAGCAAGCTCCGTTGATGTGATGTACCGGACGCCTTGGCGGAGCTGGTGGCCTCAGGAGGTGATCACGAGTGCCGAGGTGGATGCCTGTATTGAGCCTGGACGAGCGGACGTTCTCTTCAGCCACGACATCAATCTCGACGTTCGCCTCCCAGGCGCGTTTGACCTTGATGACATGCTGCTCGAGGTGCGCAACGCCGTATATGCGAACCGGTTAGCCCTGGAGCGCATCGTTTATGCGGTGCGGCCGACCCTGCAGGTGCACGGCCACTGGCATTTCCCGAGCGATCAGCGCTTCCATCGCGGAAACGAGGAGCAGGTGGTGCGCGTGGTTTCGCTCAACTGCGATAGCGGCGCTGGATACCACGCCAACGGGCATTGCGCCGTCCTGGATCTGGAAATTCTCGCCGAGGACGTGATCGCGTCAGTCTCGGTAATCGATTGAGGAGGTTATCCACGATGATTGGTCCAGCGGACTCACGCGATGAATACTCGCACCGTTTCAACCGCACCACGTCGGGCCGGCTCACGTCCGATCCGAGCAAGCGATTGTCTATCACAGGATACTGGGATGCGTTCCACTGCCTCGAGACGATGCGCTCGAAGAGCGACTACTGGGTGGTGCAGTGGACAGCGATCCTCGACCGTAACGGTACTTTCATCGACGGGAGGTCCCCCGAAAGAGCACGCATCTGGAATGAATGGGATACCGAGGCGCGGATGAAGTGGGTCGAGGAACTTGGCGTACGCGATGGTCTTGGCCGGCGCCAGGCGAGGGAGGTGGCGCGGATCGCCGCCGCTGCCCAGGGCAACCTTGAGACGTACGTGCTCGACGCGCTGTGGAAACTACGGCCATAGATTTTCCGCGGCGTCTTGCCGTCCGGGATTGCCCTCCGGATCGCGGTGAGGAGGCCCTAGGGCTCAACTCCAGGGGGTTGATCCTGCCGAGTCAACGGTTTGGCGTTGCGACGCGGCTCGGCGATCCAGGGTGCTTTGCCAGTGCTCGCAGCAGTCCTCCTTGATCAGCGGCGCAGTCGTGCGCGACCTGACCTGGTCGGCCCGTGGCTGGACCAGATGGCAACTGACGCCGCTCTTCGGTTTGTGCTGCCGTTCGAACGCACCGCCGGCGATGAGGTTGAAGCACTGGTCGGGGAAGCACACACACTGGCGGCAGTAGCTCTTCAGGCGCTGGAAGTCTCGGAGTGGTGGGTTGGGATTGGAATCGGTGACGTGGAGAGCCCGCTTCCGTCGAGCGTACGAGCAAGCCGCGGTCCCGCGTTCTTGCTCGCCCGCGAAGCGCTTGTGGAGGCGAAGCGCGGTCGAGTCGGCGGGGTCCGAGTGCTGGCAATGAATCGAGACCCAAGCAGCCTGGAAGCGGCACTGTTGCTGATGAAGACGCTCTTCGACCGACGAGCCCGCACACCAAAGGCTCGAGCTGTGGCCGAACTTCGAACGAGTGGGCTGAACCAAGCTCGGATTGCGGCGCTACTCGGAACGTCCACGCAGAACATCTCGCGACACCTTCGATCGGCGAGGTGGATGGAAGAGCGCGCAGGGCGACGGCTCGTCCTCGAACTCGCACGCGGACTACTTGAGGGCGCATGACCGCGAGACCTGCCCGCATTGCCTCTGGATCGCCCGTCCCGATTGTAGAACCGAGGCTCCTCGGTGTGACGCAAGTTCCAGGGCGCGGGCCTCCGGACGTGCTTTGAACAGGTCGATGGGTCAAGGCAGTGAGCAACCACGCACGCACAGATCCGCATGACGGTGACGCATGCGGCCGGGTTCCGCTTCGGTGTCGGCTTTCCCGGTGAGCACCCCGCAGAACCGACGTCACCACCGCGGGAGAATTGTGTCATGAGCCCAACACACGCACCTGTCGGAACGGAGATCCACCCGATGCGGAATCTCTGGTTACCGGATTTGCAGGCGTTTGACCAGGCCGAGCTCCAGTGGCAGATGATGCGGCGCGGTCTTCATCCCGTTCAGCTGGCGGAGGCTGCCGGTGTGAACATCAAGACCGTCTACCGAGCCATGTCAGGACAAAGGACACAGCGCGGAAAGGCGTTTGCGATCCTCACCGCTCTTAACCGTGTGCCGGTCGCGCTTCCCGGCTGAATAGCCGTCCCCCGGGATTCCGTTGACTAGCTTGCGAGGGGGAGCCCCGGGGTACCAGTTACACGGACGCACGCTGGACTGGGTTGACAGATGTCACAGAATCGGAAGTGGGTTTGCATCGAAGCACAGGCAGCGGTAGCTTCAGAGCAAGGAGATGAACCAATGAACAAAATTGTGCCGATGGACTTCAACCCAATCGCATTGCGCCGGTATGTCGTCAAGTATGTTGCCGAGCTCGACAGCCGAATGGCTGCGGCTGCTGAGCGACTTGCCAAAGATCAGCCCCTGGAACTCGACCCATCAGAGAGAGACGAAATTCGGCGTCTTCTCCAGATCGGTGCCGAGGCCACGCGCCAAATGTACGCTCAGGATTGTGAGCGCCTAATTGAGGTAGCGGGAGACGCCTCGTGAACGGATACGTGCGCAGTCGCACGGATTGACGTGGGGTTGAGGATTCGCGACGGTCCTGCCGCCTGCATCGGCAATGCGCGCAGCGCCCGAGCAGAGCACATCGACGGCGCGTCGTCGGGGGTAGATTGAAGGCCACGCAGCCTTGCCGCTAGCGCTGGACCTAGGATGCGGTTGAGCCCGCCAGCAGTTGCTGAGTCTTTATGGTCGCCGTCGTATCGCATAGCCTTGAAATTGGTTCGCAGATGCTCGGCCTTGTGGATAGTGGATGTTGTCAGGAGCACTTCCACGAAGGCGAAGCCGCCCTGTGTCTTCAGGGATTGCAGCCATGCCAGATCACTCTCTCCGCGCTTCGTACATCGCTCGGTCACACTCAAATCGCGCTCGCGGTGACTCACTTACAGCACAGATCTTCGGATCCGCTCGCGCCCACGATACCCTTTCCGCCTCCGGCACTACGGCCATTGCAATCGACCTGTGCGCCGGCGATGCGGCGTATCGCTGGCCCGTATTGAGGTCGGCGGCAGGCACGCTCTCAGAGTCTGATGACTCGGCGCAAGTTCGCACCACGCAACTGGAAAGACGAGCGCGAATCACCACTGCCGAATCTCAAACGGGCATCGTGTCTGCTGGTGGCACTGTATTCAACGTGGTGTCACCGAGCGCTGCCTGCACGGACGTGTCCCGAGTTCAACCGCGACCCCAGCGATTTAGGAGTTCAACGGGTGGCGTCGATCTCACTCTGAGTTCAGAGTCCGGTACGAATCTCAAACGGAATCTCAAACAGCGGCCAAGTGAGCTGGTTGACCGCGCCCTAGTAGCGGCTGCGGCGCCGGAGACTGAGGTCGCGAACCACAGAGACAACAACTCCGAGGATCTCTTCACCAGGGACGAGTGGCGTGTTTCTTGCAGCACGTTTCGGTTGCGCGGTGGCCTTGGCGCCGGTCTTGCGGGTCGACATCTTCTTGATGCTGATGCGCGCATCGCCGGTGCGTTGATCGACGGTTCGGGTCAAGACGTACGCACCAGTTCGTGCCGTCGGTTGCGGGTGCACCACGACCCACGAGTGGCGAGGAACCTCTGCAGCCGGGATGTCCATGTCGTCGGAGATCGCGACGAGAACGCAGTCCGATTCTCCGTCGGTGAGGACTCCGATCATGTCGATGAATACTCCAGCTTCAGGGACGACGCTTTCCGTGATCCTGCGTTTGGGGTCGACGACAGTGATTCCGAAATGGGGGCGGCGCGTCCCGCGCCGCGCTGCCGCGGCTTCAGCCGGCAACTCGCCGCTGTTGATCAGGCGGCGGCGATGGGCTGTCACGGCCTGGGGGCTGAGGTCGAGCCGGCTGGCCAACTCATCCCGGCCAAGCCAGACTCCGGTCCTTTCGTGGACCTCGAGCAGGAGGGTGAGCACCAGTTCACGGGTGCCGCCCGCGCGACTTCCCTGAGGTCTTCCCGTGGGCTTGCCGGTAGGCAGTCGGACAGGCACGGGGCGAGTCTACCGGCGACCGAGCTTGCACAACGAACTACGGACTGCGCTATGCTTCGGAAATCAAAAGTTACCCGCATGGGGGAACTTTACAGCGGCGGGGGCCAGTCCCGCCAGGGCGGAGGCGAGGCGGAGGGTGACCACGGACCATCTGGATACGACGCCGTTGATCGTGAGTCCGGGAGTCGCCGCCCAACTCTTAGGGGGCGTTTCCACAAAACACGTGTACGACCTGGTTCGAAGCGGGCAGCTGGCCTGTATCCGGACACCGCGCATCCGGATCCCGATGGCGGCATTGCACGCTTACATCGAAGTCCTCTCCGAGGCGAGTGGGGCGGCAGCGGCGACGTTGCCCCTCGCAGACGGGCAGGGGAGCCCATCCGTGCCACTCGCTCGAATCCCCCGGCGCCACCGCGAGCCGATGTCGGCATCGGCATGGCGCGAGCGCTTGAGCGTATGCCGGCGCTGTCGGCGCGCCGTGGTCAACTGATCGGCAGCGGATCATGGCGGTGCTACATGCTTCCTCGCCAGACGCCGAGCGTCGGCGCCGCGCGTGTCGGTGGGGTCTCGTGATGGCGCCCCGGAGCACCGCGTCGGGTACCCAGCAGCCCGCGGTTGGGAAAACAGTGCCGACGGTTCGGCGTCCAGCTACTCAGAAGGCAGCAAAGACATCGGCCACAGTCGCTGCGTTGACCGCGCAAATTCGGCTCGCGAATCCCACCCCGGAGAAACACCTCAACGTGCGACTTGCCCCCGTCGCGGGCGGGCCCATTGAGGGTCGCTACCGTCTCGACTACTTCGTCACCGTGCCCGCGCTGGTCCGCATCGCGGAACCAGCGCTGTTTCCCCGCGCCCAAGAGTCGTTCGGTTCCAAGCGCACCGAGGCACTGCAACGGGCGACTGAGGTCTCGTGGTTTGCCGCTCCGTCGGATGAGCGACCGCCGATATTGCTCTGCGACTTCACCGACTTGTTCCTGCATGCCATGGAGGTTGAAGCCAAGCCGGACCGGCGAACCAGCGGCAACCACCGCAAGGACCCAACGCTTCAGCAGATGCGCAACAGCGTCCGTATTCTCAATAGCACCAAGCGCAGAAACACAATCAAGCAGTTGAAGGACGTGCGACTTTCGGACGTCACGGAAAGCGACATCACCGATTACGTGCAGGTGCTCGCGAAAACATACAGTCTGAAGTCACAACCACAGTTGATCTCCAAAGTTCGGATGATGTTCGCATGGGCCCATGACAACGGCTTTGTCGCGGTCGACCACCCGAGTCCAGTCACGAAGAACATCGCTGCAGTCGCACCGAAGATCCGCCGACACACTCCGCCGCCATCGTGTCGTGTTCTCAACGCTGCGCAAGCCGCTATGGTCCTGAAGATCACTCATGACACGGTCACGACTTGGGCGCGGGCGGGCAGGTTGAGAGCTGTGAAGGTGCACGGCAAGTATCAGATCTTTCTCCCCGAAAGCCAGGTCGCCCCCTGGGTCAAGGCGACTATCCCGCCGTATGTGCAGCAGTGTCTGTACGACCGTAGTCAGATCTCGCTCAGCGAGCTGACGCACGCCTTTACCGTGGCGCTCGACGAGGAGACGGAACAGGTGCAACTCGTCCTATGGCTCCAGGCGCACCTCGGGCTCCGCGCCGAAGAGTGGGCAGGCTTGGCCGACAGCGATTGGTTCGACTACGCTCAAGGGGGCATCTACGCAGATCCATCCCAACCCTGGCTCGGCGACGGTCGAGCCCCGGTGGGTGCGCTCCGGATCGATCGCCAGTGGTCCCCGGCGGTCCGCGATTACACAGACACGAAGAACGGCAACTCGCGAATCCTCTATGTCGGTCCGCTGGCGCGGCAGCGCATTCTCAGGTTGATCGAGATCGGCGCCACCCTGCAAGCAGCGTGTCTGCAGCGTGGGGGATCGTTCTGGCAGGGCGAGCATGGCATTCCGCTCTTTTGCGATGAGGTCGGGCGGCCAGGCAACGTGGAGGAGCTCAACGACGCACTCGCGAGGGTTCTGCTCCGGGCAGGGTTTCCCGACAAGCGGAGTGCCGCCATCGGGCACGTGCACGGACTTCGGCATCTTGCGGGGTCGCTCTTCTTCGTGGCATCGGGCCGAAGCGTGACGCTCACAGCCAAGTTCCTCGGGATCACCGAACCGGTGGCGCAACGGACGTACATCCATATCCCGCAGGACGACCTGGTCGCGGCGACTCTGGATGCTGAAGAGATGGTGGACACCGCTCCCACTCACTTGGTTCTTGCCGCGAGGGGCGATCTGCAGACGATCCAAAGCCATGTCGAGACCGCGTGGAAGGTGGCACAAGCATCGGATACATTCGCCGTTGCCGCGGAACAACGGGCGGCGATGGCTCGTGTGCAACGTGTTGAGGAACTCTTCCTCGGACGTCCACCACAGCTCGTCCGGGCGCGGTTACTGGCCGCGCAGCAGGACTTGGAGCGGGCAGCCGGCTATGCACAGCGCAATCAGGCGGGCGACGCCGATACCGAAGTCGCACCACTTCCGGTTGTTCTTCGGTTGGTCGCGTCATGAGCGCACCGCTGGTTTCCGTTGGCGACGTGCTCGTCGATCTCTTCATCCCCGAGGAACCCGTTGCGAAAGCGAGGCCCCGCGTCACCGGGGGACGCGGACGCGCTCACGCCTATAGCACGCCGAAGTGCGCGGCTGCCGAGGACCGGATACGCGCCTGTGCACGGGCCGAGCTCGGCGATGGCTTTGTACCTCTCACCGAGGCTCTTTCCTTGAGCGTCATCGCGTTCCGAGCCGTTCCGACGGTAGTCCCAAAGCGACTGCTGGATACGGCACTTCCCACCCAGCGTCCCGACTTGGACAACTATCTGAAGCTGATTGTCGACGCGCTCACGCTATCCAAAGCGACGGGGTGGGGGGTATGGAGGGACGATGCGCAGATCGTTGACATCCACACGAGTAAGCGCTACGCGGTTTACACGACGCCCGGATGGCAAGTGCTAATCACGTCCCCAAACATGTCACCGATGCTAAACGTCGAGGCTATCTGGCGCGCCATGCTCCGGCGGGCAGGTCGTGGACGTCTCCTAGAGGCGGGTCACATCGCTAATGTGGGTGCGGCGTCGTGGCCGCCGTCGATCACGTCAGCCCGGTACGGTGGGGAGGTTTGAATCCTTGAGCTCCGGTTTGCAGTTGGCAGCGCGCCGGTGGCGACCAGGGACTCCACCTCAATCAACGGAGGCGGGCCGAGAAGCGTGGGCGCCGGCACCATCGACCGGGGGGCAGGCATTCGCGGGGCTGCCGTGGTGCTGGCTCAAGGCGCTCCTTGACGACCCTCGACCGGCCCACCTACGATCCTCGAAATCGCTCGCTAGGATGGGATTCAATGAACTTTGACGATGTGCTGCCTCTTGCGGGCATCCGGGATCTGCGCTCCTTCACGGATGCCTGGGCGATCGAAGTAGTCCGCCGAGACGACAAGGCCGACTACGTCCAGCGCATCCTCGAGAGCCGCCACGACATCCTGACCACGCAGCGTCTAGAGACGCATCTTCGATTCGCCGATATTCCATACCGCCAACTGATGTTGGTTCGCGCGGCGCTGCGGCAGCTTCTCAACGAACCGAAGTACATCGCGCCCATCACGGCCTTTCACGAGAAACTCATCGCGCAGGAGCAGCGCTTCAGCGAATGGGCACTGAAGCCCAACGCGCTCAAGCACATCGATCCAAAGTCCGTCGATATCTACCGAACGGTTCTCAAAGACGCGTGGGATTCGGATGGCATCGACAATAGTGAATTCCGACTGCTTGAGGTACTCCGCAAGAAGCTCGGTCTCACCCGTCGTGACCACCGAGTTGTCGAACTGCAGCTCGGGCACCTTCCAGGCGCTCACGGCGCAACGAACACCGTGGACGAGATTGAGACGGCCGTTGTGTATCTCATCAAACGCGGAGTCGTGCTTCGGATCCAGTCGGTGGACGGTGGGGCCAAGTCGTATTGCATTCCAGAGGAGATCGGGGACGCCATCCGGGAGATCATGGGGATCGAGCTGCAGGCGCCCGCCTATACGAAGCTCCTCGAGAAACTCCCCGTGTCGGTCCTTCGGAGCGCCCTGGAAGCTAGTGGCCAGCCGTTCTCAGGAACCGGTGAGTTCCTCATCGACCGTCTCATCGACGGCTATGTCTCACCACGGGTCGTGCTGCGTCAGCTCACTGATGATCAGCTGGCAGCGCTCCTCAAGAACCTTGCCTCGGTACGTCCTGATGGCACCAAAGAGATCCGGGTGCGCAACATCGTCAAGTATTACGATCGGCTTGAATTCGGCCCAGAAGACCCGGAGAAGGGGTCTTCGCCGGGCGAGCCCTACGTCAAATACTACTTGGACTTGGCTTGGCGCCGGCAGGGGGTCCTCCGGGCTGCGAGCGTCATCACCAAAGACCTGCAGATCGAGCGCCGATTCGAAGAGGCCACAACTGCGCTGTTTACGGAGCATCTCGGCCACCCCGTCGAGCGCATGGAAGGAAGCAACCATCCCGACGGGCACGTCAATCTCGCCGATCCGAGGCGCGTGCTTATCTGGGACTGCAAGTCCTGTGAGACTGCGTACAGCTTGACCGACCGGACTGCCCGACAGTTTTTGGCGTACGCAACAGCGGTGGCGCCACGAGTTGCAGCGCCCATGCTCATCATCGGCCCAGACTTCACGGCTGACTCGGTCCCCGCTGCCATGCGCCTGAAGGCCCAGTGTGCGCCCGGCACCGAGATCTGTCTCATCGTGGCTGAGGATCTTCTCTGGCTAGCAGAGGAGTGGAAGCACCGTCAGTCGAAAGCCAAGGCGCCTTCTCCGCTTCCGTGGGAGGTTCTGTCATTCACGGGCAGGATGACCCAAGAACTCCTGAAGCAGAGACTCAAGACGTTCAGCGGCTGATAGCAAGCTCGGAGGCGCGGACTCCCTTCGAGGGTCTCCCCAGGCACCTCGATACCCCTTTTTGAAGGGCGTGGTTACGGGTCCTAGCTGGGCAGCTTACATTTTGCCCATCCAAAACTCGTCGCTCGCAACACCGACCATCGGAGGCAGGCATCCGCCGACTAGGAGGACATCCAGATGGTCAGGGCAACACGACTCACCTCCGGCACACCAGACATCCACGAGCACGAAACACCCGCAAGCTGTGAGCTCTGCGGGCAGACGTTGGCAGATGGGCAGGTCATCGCCCGCTACGAACGGAACCGAGCCGAGCGCGAAGCGCAGCTACTCAAGCGGGTCCGAAGCGAGATCCGCGCGGAGCTCGGAGCGGCGTATCGGCAGAAGGCGCTCGCGGAAGCCGCGGGGTATCGCGAGAAGGCAGAGGCTGCGGTCCGCCAAACCTATGACCGGCGCTTTCGCCAGATGGAGAGCACCAATCAGGGGCTCCAGGAGCAACTCGACGTCTACAAGCGGCGGCTCGAGAACGTGTCTTCGGCTCGCCGCGGTGGCTTCAACGAGGAGGATCTGCTTGCCTCCTTACGGCGAGAGTTCCCCGACGACCGGATCGAACGTGTGCGGTCAGGGCCAGCGCGACGAGCCGACATTGTGCATGAGGTGCGTTGCGCCCCTGGAACGTCGAAGGTGGCCGGCTGCATCATCTACGAATGCAAGGACACCACCCGATGGGACAGCGACTTCATCGCACAGGCGCGCGCTGCGCAGGAGCACCGTCATGCCACTCACGCCGTGGTGGTGAGCCGCGCCTTTCCGGCCAAGTGCCAGGGCTTCACCATGGTGGATGGCATCGTCGTCGTCGATGCCGCCGGCATGCTCGTGATCACTCGTATCCTCCGCACGAGCATGATCCAACTAGCCCAGCTGACGCTCTCATCCGAACAACGGGGTGCGAAAGGAGAGGAGCTCATGCGCTACTTGGCGGGCGATGACTTCCGCTCCGCCTTCACCGCTGTCCGCGGGGCCGCCGCAAAGATGCACGACTCACTTGCTAAGGAGCGGCGTCAGCACGACCTCACGTGGGCACAAAGAGAGAGCTGCTATCGGCGGATGGAGAGTGGACTCAGTGAGATCGCGGAAGGTATGTCCCAGGTGTTGGATCGCCCATCCGAGGGGCTTCCGCCGACCGCCGGCGACTCAAACGTTCCGCCCGCTCGGCTGGCCGTCGTAACCATGACCGATGCGAATGCTAGGGCTGAGCGTGAGCCACAACTGGCGTTGGGATGACCGAGATGCAGCAGACCATTACGCAGCACGAAGCGAAGGAACTAATGGAACGCCTCGGCTTCGACGTCTCGATCCGCACGCTTTCCAACTGGAGGACGAAGGGCGCACTTCCGGAGCTGCGTCGACTTGATGGTGGCGACGGGCATCGAGCAGGACCGGCCTATGTTTGGGATCGTGATGTGATCCTGCAACTCCACACCATCGTTGATGCGATGGACGAGCACGCCGTTATCGAAGACGCGATGCTCTTCGCCTGGTGGGCCGGATTCGAATACCCGATTGAGCGCATGCGCGGCATCTGGCTGCACTGGGCAAGAAGCGAGAAAGCCTTACTGATGCGCGATCTACCGACGGGAGATTTCGATCCAGTGAAGGAACGCGAGCTCATTGGCCAGCTTCCCAACATGATGCGTCAGTCATCACGGAAGATGAGGCAGATTCCCGAGACCTACCTCGATACGCTCGTCCAGGTCTACGTGGACCCGTTCTTTGAAGCAACCGAGCTCAATCCCCGGCAGACCGAAGGCTTACGCCACGATGTGGCACGCTTCGCCGAAGCTCAGGAAGAGGCTATGGCAGCGTGGCTTTCGCAGTTCGTGCCGGACGATCGGGTGAGAAGTGTTGTTGGTTTCGTTCACGCGTACTTCTCGCCAGCGACGCTCCCAACCTTACTGAAGGACATTTCGACGGCGTTGCTCGCTCAGGCTCATGCTGACTGGCATGTCCTTTCAGGCGTCTACCGTTGGCTGCTGCAAGACACCATCGATGATCTGCTCGATGGGATTGGTGGCGACCACAAGATCGCGCGGTTCGTTTTGCTTCGAGCCTTCTGCAAACTTGGTCGCGGGGCGATTCTGTGCGACATCGGCTTGCGTCAGCGTGGTCACGGAGCGGCGGTTGATGCCTTCGTAACTAGGCTCGCGGCCCTCGGAGATGACCTCGAGGTACGGCGAGGTGCCGCTAAGTTCCGAAGGGTGCTCAACGAGCTGACGGGCGTATTGATGACGGAGGACCCAGACGCCGCCCGTCAGCGGACGGAGATTTGCGAGGCGATCTACAACGAAAACCCCGAGATCGGTACGGTCATCAAGAGGGTCAGCGACACAGTTGGGAGCCTCTGGGACCTCGTGCCCCCGGCCATGAAAGACGATCTGACCACGGCGTAGGGCGGACCAATCCGCCGGTGCACAACCGAATCCGGAGGTAACGGTGCACCGGGCTGGGGGGCTGAGGCGGAATCGACGCCAAGCTAGCAACCGCTTTCTTCGGTTGTTCACAGTGGTTCGCGAGGCTTACGCCAGGTTGAGCCGTGCTAACTCGCGACTGATGGTTAGCCCCGCCTGTCCTACTTCTTGGTGGTATCTAGCGCCAGCCTCCGTTCCGGCCGACAGTGTGACCACATAGAAGTAGGCATTGAGAAAGACGACAAGTGTCCGGCTCAACAAGTCGCGACGATTGCGATCGCTCATAGGGCCGCCGTTCTGTAGGGTCCGTGGCCCCGCGACCGCTCGGAGCCGAATGGGTGATCCTTGGTGTGCGGTGGCCGAATATGCTCGCCATAGATTGGGTAACCACCAGATTCTGGTCCTGCGGGCAAGTCGGGTGAGCATCGGTTGGACGTCGCTATAGTCTCGGCCATCCCGGCCCTTGCAACCGGTGGCGTCGTGCAGGGTCTTAATACGTCGCAACTGTCGTCGCGCGGCTGTGGTTGCCCGCGAGGCTTTGACAGATGGATTAGCGCGCAGCAGGTTCTTATGGTAGTTGCGGGCGTCGCCCAAACGGCAACACAACGCGCGCGTAACAGGACTGGACCAGCGCCACCTGTTATCACTATGGCAGTGCTTGCGCCACGCTTCTTTCGTCCGATTCGAAAGCGGCTCTCCATGTGCGAGCCAGGCCAAGTGCGCGAAGGCCTCCAGCTCGGACCTGACGAGAGTCTCTGCGGCGAGCGCTGTCAGGGGATGATTCAACGCGTCGAGTGAAGCGTGGTAGTGGGTGAGAAGGCCGATGCGAAGCGTATATGCCACCTGGCGCACATGGTCATCTCGATCGATTTCTTGCGGTGCCAGCTCACCCCATAGCTCCTCCGCGTTGAAGGCGACTTCGCGCGCGCGTGCTGTGTAGTCATGCCAATCGGCGGCGGTAAGGTGTGTTGGCATCAGCGCGTCTCGTTTGATTCGCAACGCTGTCTTAGTGTTCGCATTGGAGCCTACCTCGGTCGGCCCTCGAGGTCGCGGATCACACCCGTGATCCGTTCCACGATCTTGGTGCCACGGCGTTCGAAACCAAGGTCGCCCATCACAGCCGCGAGGAGTTCATCCTCTGATCGCAGCCGACCGTCGGACCTGATCCATTGAACGATCCTCGAGATTTCCCAGTCGCTGTATGCGTCGATGGTTCGACGGCCAGTGGGGACATAGGGTCTCTGGCCGCGCGCTGGCGCGGGAGCGTCGACCACAACAGCAGGCGGTGGGTCGGGGGTTACTGGCTCTGGGGCTGGCGCAGCCTGATCTGTCCGGACAGCCTCCTGAAGAGCAGCCCATGCGCGGTCGACCTCGCCTGGCTTGTTCTTGAACCACTCGGTCGACCAGATCCTGTGGAACCTCCACCCAAGGCGCTCCAAGTGTTCCTGCCGAAGCCGGTCACGATCTCTCGCGCTTTGGGCTGAGTGGTATGTAGCTCCATCACACTCGATTGCCAACACCCAGCGATCCGGAATCGACGGATGCGCGACGACGAAGTCGATGCGGTATCCCGAGACGCCGTACTGCGGTCGCAGGGCCATCCCCTTTCTGGTGAGTGAATCGGCGACGTCACGCTCGAACGCGTTGATCTCAGCAATCGGTGGCGCATCGCGCTCGAACTTCCCTCCACGATCCGCGTACAGAGTGTACGCGCGCATCAAGTTCATCCCTGCCGTCTGGCACTTGGCCTCATCGAGTTCGTCGCCGCGGAAGGTCGAGACAAGCACGAGCGAATGCTTCGCCCTGGTCACAGCGACATTGAGGCGACGCTCGCCGCCCTGTTTGTTGACCGGACCGAAGTTGTAAAGGATGCGTCCGTCCGGGCCCTTGCCGTAGCCGATACTCAAGATGATGCAGTCGCGCTCGTCACCTTGGACGCGCTCGAGATTCTTGACAAAGAATGGCTCCAACGAGTCGCCGTCGTTGAAGAAGGCGTCCAGGTCAGGACGGAAGGTTCGCGCCCGACGCAGTGCCTCTTCGATGCGCAGCTTGTGGGGAGTCCCCATGGTGATGACGCCGAGTGACCGCTGAGGTTGGGTCTCGGCATGTTCGAATATCAATCGAACGACTGCTTCGACTTCGCCTCGCGCCGACTCATTACTGGTGGCATCCCCAGGGTCGACGACGACGTGGCGAATGACATCGTCGTAGGAGACGCCGGGGAAGGTCGTTAGGCGTCGACCGTAGAGCTCGGCGTTAGAGAAGGCGATGAGACGCTCGTCCTCGCTGCGGTAGTGCCACATCAGGTCTTTGCTTGGCAGAAAGATGTCCATGACGTCGAGGACAGACTCATAGCCCTGAACAAAGGCGAGGTCAGCGGACTCTTCAGTCTCAGGTTCCGCGTCTTCATCCGTCGAGGTAGCAAAGAATGTAGTTGGTGGAAGTTGACGGCGATCGCCGGCAACCACTGCCTGCTTCGCGCGCGCGATCGCCGGAATGGCGTCAGCCGGCAGCACCTGACTGGCCTCATCGAAGATGACCAGATCGAATGGCTGCACTCCGGTCGCCGGAAGCATCTGACTGACGAGTAAGGGGCTCATCGTCCAGCACGGCGCCCACGCGGTGATGACGTTTGGCGACCGCATGAAGATCTCACGCAGCGGCGGAATGCCCTTACGTCGTCGGACGGCGGCCTTCAATGCGAGCGCCTCCTCGCGATAGAAGTCCTCGGCCCGGATTGCTGCCTCGGCGGCCCGACGGCGGATCCGGCGCGGCGTCGCCTCGATGTGTCGGTGGTCCAGTTGGCGATACCGCGTGGCAACCTCGTCCTGCTGGGGGCGACCAAGATGGCGCACGTTCGGGTCGTGGGCCTCGATGTGACCGAGGAGCGACCGAAGCCAGCAGAGGGCGACGGCTTCGCGAGCTCGCTCCACGCTCGCGCGCTCGGCAATGAGTTCATTGAGGAGTGGGCCAAATCCAGCTGCACGCAGCTGCGCCGCCGCTTCCCTGATCGCCGGAATCCTCAACGCTGTCTCTCGATCTGACAGGGCCCACTTCGCCCAGGCGTCCAGCTGTGCGAGCGTGCGTGTCTCGACCGATGTCTGCGGGATAACCGCATTCATCTGCTCGATCGCCTCCCCAGTTGCGCGGATCAGGGTCCGGAGCAGCTCGAGATCGCCGGTCCGCTCGGGAGCACCCTGCCCGCCGGCCGATATCCAGTCAGCTCGCAACGACTCTCCCGATTGGACGGCGGCATAGACCTCCGAAGCAGGTGCCTTCGCCTTGTTCGGTAGGTTGCGTCGCGCCACGCGCATACCGAACCGAAAGCGGCCGGATGTCATAGTCCGTAGCAGCCGGGAGACAGGCCCCTTACGCGCTGCCGCGATGTCCCCGAGTAGGACCGGAAGATCGATGGCGTAGAACGCGGGGGCAACCTCCGCACTGAGCGCCGCAGCGCGAGTGGCCAACGACTCAAGCTGCTCACAGCGAGCCAGTGTCACGGTGGCATCAGGCAAGAAGGGCTTGCACTCCTGTTGAAGCTCGGCCACGAGAGCAGGGATCAGGTCGTGGGTGAGTCGTTGAGCGGCGTCGAGGCACGCCTCCACTTCTGCACCCGAGCGTGGCTGGGCATCACGCCACGCTGATGTGCCGTGAGGGACGAGTGATCCTCCGGCGTGAGCCCAGGCTCCCGCGGCGTCGGTAAGGCGTCGCACATCCTCAGCCGAGGCCGCCTCCGTCTCTGCGGCGGACAGACGATGAGCAACCGGCTCCGAGGTGGCGAACTGGAGCATCCGACCGTACAGCTCCTGGAGCGAGACGTTCCATGGAGCTCGGACCTCATTCATGGCGCGATCGTTCTCGACCAATCGAATCCGAGCGTCGATCAAGTCATTCGCGTACGCCTGTGCCACCGGAATCGTGGCGACATGTTGCTCTCTCAGATCTGCGAGTGCCTGCACCTGGGCGCGCTTGGATCTCGAGCCACTATGCAGATCGAGCACCAGATCGGACAGGCCAACGCGCTCCAGGCGCGACATGACAGCGTCGATGGCTGCGCGTTTCTCGGCGACGAACAGCACCCGCTTACCTCGGCCGACAAAGACGGAGATCAGGTTGGCGATGGTCTGACTCTTGCCGGTACCCGGAGGACCTTCGATGATCAGACTGCGTCCGGCAACAGCCGCATTGATGGCTGCGTTCTGGGTACTGTCAGCGTCTTGTGTGAGGAACTCGTCGGCCGGGGGAATGTAGTCGGGCGGTGGTGGTTCATCGCCGATCGACGACGTGGACGCCTGTTGAGCTTGCCTGTCCCCGGCGATGGCGGCCACGAGGTCACTCGAGGCGAGCAATTCCTCTGCGGCGTCCAGATCCTCAACCATCGGCATCTTTTGATACGCATAGTTCGCGAGCGTGAGCTGATCGGTGTACGAGAAATCGGGGACCTTTCCACCGACCGATCGTATGAACCATTCGATGATGGTTCCAACCTCGTCTCGAGTGTCCACCTCGCCTTCGATTCCGGGCAGCGTGCCGATGCTGTCGATCTCGAGATTCACGCCGAACGTACTTGTCAGGTAGTGAACGAGCGTCGGATTGACTGCGGGATCCCCAACGAGCTGGACACGATGCTCGTCCTCCCGTGCGTCACTGGCCTTGAGTTCGGCCGGGAATAGGAGCAGAGGCGCACGCGGGACGGACTTTCTCGAGTCATCCTCCGGGCGCCACGAAACCATCCCCCACGTGAAGAACAAGGTTTGGATGCCTCGCTCTTCGTAGTTCTCGAGCGCCTTCTTGCGGATAGCGCGAAGCCGTTTTGACATCGTGGCGTCGCCATGAATACCAACGAGTGCGCTCAGCGAGATCCACTCGCGTGCGAGCAGCCGGTCGATTCCAGTAGGGCTTGCCTGGGACAGGTCGAGCGTGCTGAGTTTGTAGTCCTTGAAGTAGAGCAGCGCGTTCCGTCCGGAGAGGTCGAGAAGCTGCTTCTTCCAATCGGCAATCGCCGACCGGATCTTCAGCCGCCGGTCACCGGGGCCGGACTCGCCGGCGGGGGCCGTCGAGCTAGTCATGACAATCCTCGACAGATTCGCGAAGGGTGGAAGGCATTGTCCAACTCAGTGATGTCCTCATCACTTGGCATGCCGCCGGATCTCGTCAGCCCGCAAGGCGGCATTCGGTCTCCCATCCCGCTCACTGTTGGTGATTGTGCCCCACGGAACAAGGGTGGGTCCAAGGGACGGACTGTCGCTGGGGTCTGAACCCGGTCGCGTGGGAGTGGACAGACGGAGCCAGCTTCATTCGCCCGGGACGGGTTCCCGATCGTTCGAGTGACATTCCTTAACTCTTGGCCAGCCCAGGGTTGGCCGATGTCTCTTGAGCCGGTACCCGCCATCCTTCCCGGTGCCCGGAGGGAGCCGGACTGGACAAGACCGCACCAAGCTTCCCCACACGCACGCAGCGATTCAGCCCAGCGCCTTCAGGTGTTCACGATGAAAGGCAACGCGACAACGCGTGTCGCAGAAGCGTCGGTTCTTCCGCGTCGCCGGGAAGGCCTCGTGGTCGTACTCACAAATGCGCTCGCGCGTCGTGGTGGCGGCGAGGAAGAGATGGCGCGCCAGGTTGAACAGGAGTGCTGCCTCGAGCGTCGCTGGCTCGACGAGGAGCCGGCGCCGGTACGTGTCCAGAGTCACCCGGAAAGGGACGCCTCCCCCCTCGTTGCCCGAGTTGAGGCAGTTCATGACTGTCTCAGCCATGAACGACGGAACACGGCGGATGAATTCGTCGACGTGCGCTGGGAATGGGCGGTGGTGCGGCGCGTTTCCCGATGGCAGGACCCACCCGGAGGCGCGGGACCGATCGATCTTGTCGAGGAAGTAGCGCCGCGCGTGCTCGTGGTCGGACCGAGCCGCGATGTATAGGCGAGCCATCCGCATGTGGTCAGTGACCGCGCGATAGATGTCGATGACCTCATACCAGGTCTCGATGGGTTCCTCGATGGGGAAGATGAACAAGTCGCCCTTTCCAACCCGGAGTGGACCGTGGGCGCGCGCAAAGGCAAGAATCGAGTCGCGACGGTGGGCGTCGTCCGCATTGCACACATCCTCGAACTCGCGGGCCACCTTGGCCGTGAAGATCGATCGGAAGTCCTGTTGGGGGTTCCCTTCGAAGAGAAGCACGCCCATCTGACCAAGAGCGCTGCCCCGGGTCGCATAGGTCTGCGGAGAGCGCACGTCGGCGGGATCCAAGAGAACGACCGAAGGAAACCACCAGAAGCGAGCCGGAGCGAGCCGGGCCGGAAGTTCAGGAACCCCGACGGCCTTGAGGGCGCGGCGGAGCTTGCGCCCATCCGCGTCGATGCCTGGGCTGTTGGTAACGTTTCGCGTAACGATTTGCCGATTGTATCCCAGGCCTCACACGTCCACGATTGGTCTGTGAGAAACGGCAAGTCGCACCGCAGGCCACATGGAAGCTGGCCCGAGGTACTCGCCGCACTCGAGGGTCTCTCTGAGAAAGATGGCCTTCGAGTTGTCGTGTGCTGGATGGCTTGGCGGCTTGCCCGACGGTGGCGTCGAGGGTGGTGGGTCATCGTCATCGCCGGTGCGATGTTGTGGGCGGTCTCGCGGGTGGTGGTTTCGGGAGTGGCGCTCGGGCATTGACCCCACTCGAGCGTGACCGTTTGAGGCGTCCCGTGGCGTGGCACATACGTTCGCAAGAGTCTCGGAATGGGGATCCTCCGAGCTGCTTGTAAACGTTTTGCCGCCGCCGCGGCTGGAGTAGTAGGAGCACACTCCAGTGACCTACATCGAGCCCCCAGCCATCACCCCATCCGCTCCAACAACGGAGCCGGATGTCGCTGTTGCGCGGCTGCTCGGTTCGCTGACCGCGCGCTTCGCCCGGCAGCGCGACAAGCTCCTCCCTCTCGCCGGCGACACCGAGGCTTGGGGGGGCGCTCTCGAGCGCGGCATCACCATCCTCATCGACAGCTTCTCGCCGCTCGTTCCGGAGTACCGGGGACGCGCTGCGCTGGATCTGCTGCGCGAGGAGGGTGCCGCCCGCCTGGTTTCGCGGCTCGCCACCAGTGACCCCTCAACAGTAGGGCGACACGGCGCGCTGACGGTGCTGTCGGTGCAGCTCTCCGCTATTGCCCTGCGGCGTGGTGCGACGTCCGCACCCCTGGGCGACTGCACCGGGGTGCTCGAGGCGTTCTTCGACGGGTCACAGCGGCGTGCGGTTCGGCGCGTCATCGAGCGCATCTTCGAGCGCTCCGGTGCCGAGCACATCCGGATCGACTTCGCCGCCGGTTGGCGGACCGGGGACAGCCGTCTCATTCGAATGCTGGAGCAGGACGGTGTGGCGCAAGCCTTCGAAGCCAACGGCCCCCGCTTGTTCGCCCTCGTCGCGTGGCTCTTCCTTGCCGACTGCTGGGCGGTCAGCGCGAACCCGGTGAGTGTCGCCTACCTGACCGGCATGCAGGTCGGCTACGAGCGCTGGCATCACGGCAGCGATGCGTTCCGCCAGGCGCTCACCGAGGCGCTCGTGGTGGCCACATCCCAGGACGTCGATCTCGACGGGCTCGACGACGTGGGGTCGGCTGCCTGGGCCGCCGTCCTCACCGGGGAGCTCATCGAGTGGGCGGGCAGTGTCCTGATGTCCTTCCAGGAGGCGATGGAGCAGCCGGGCCAGCTCGCACGGTTCCGCGTCTTCGAGTTTGTGCGCTCCCTGGAGCGCGCCGGCAAGCGGGGTCGCCGCTACGAAACCGTCGAGGAGCACCTCCTCGGTCTGGCGTACCGGGTGGTTCGGCTGGACGACGGGGATGAGCTGATCGGATCCTCCACCAATGATCCTGGGCAACGTATCCCCGAGCTCCACGAACTCCGGTGCCGCATTCAGAGCAGCCGTCTGACCCGGCGCGAGCGTCAGGTGCTCGCCCTGCGCATCGACGACCTGGACTTCGCAACGATCGGCAAGGAGTTGCACATGAACCCTGCCACCGCCCGCGTGCTCATGCATCGGGTGCGTCGCTCCATGGGCACCAAGCAGATCCCGAGGCGGAGGAGCGCCTGAAATGGCGACAGACACCTGTCGCCCGAGCAGTTTTGAATGGATCAAGCGATCCGTCGATTACCAGCAATGCGCCGTCGGCCCTGCCGCGGTGCCGACAAGGAGAACCAGGTGACCAGCACTGAAATGGTCGAGACCCCCGAGGCTCGCCAGCACGACTACGAGATCTTCGTCAACACCCGTCCGCACCGCGTCGAGTCCGACATCGTGTCGTACACCGAGGTCGTGGACATCGCGTTCCCCGGCCACCCCGTCAACCCCAACATCTACTTCGAGGTCACCTACAAGGGTGCCGCCGGCCCCAAGCACGACGGCAGCCTGCTCGACGGTGAGTCCGTGAAGGTGAAGGACGGCACCCGCCTCCATGTCACCCAGACCGATCGATCGTAGTCCGGATCTTCGGCGCCTTCGCGACGAGGGGTACGACGTCCGCATCAAGGCCGGGTACCTGGTGATGTACGGCGTGCCCTACGTCGCGCCCGGCGGCGGTATTGCCCGAGGCGTTCTGGTCGACCAGCTCCAGCTCGCCACTGACGAGACCACGAGCAGCCCGGCGGATCACACCATGCGCTGGGCGGGAGAGACCCCGTGCGACCGCACCGGGCAGCCGCTGGGGCTCTTCTGCGACTCGCCCGATTCGGTCACGATCGACGCCGAGCTGACCACCACCCACCGGTTCTCCGCCAAGCCGGCGACGCCGGATCTCGACTACCACGCCAAGTTCATCCGGTACCTTCGGCTGATCAGCGCGCACGCGGAGGCGATCGATCCGACCATCACCGCGGCCACCTTCCCGGTGATCGAATCCGACGACGAGGATTCGGTGTTCGTGTACACCGACACGGCGTCGAGCCGCGCCAACATCACCGCGCTCAACGCAAGGTTGCGCAGCCACAGCATCGCCATCGTCGGCCTCGGCGGCAGCGGTTCGTACATCCTCGACTACCTCGCCAGGACCGAGGTCGCGGAGATCCACCTCTTCGACGGCGACACGTTCTTCCTGCACAACGCATACCGCTCCCCCGGCGTTCCCACGCGCGAGCAACTGGACGCCAAATCGCTCAAGGCCAACTACCACGAGGCGCGGTATTCAGGCTTTCGACGGGGGATCGTCGCTCACCCCGTGTACCTCACGGCCGCGAACCTCGAATTGTTGAACGGCATGACCTTCGTCTTCCTCGCATTCCCAGGCGGGACCGCCAAACAGGTCATCATCGAGCGGCTGGAGGAACTCGACATCACCTTCATCGACGTGGGAATGGACGTTCTTCAGATCGACGGCGCTCTTGACGGCGTCCTGCGGGTCACCACCAGCACCCCGGCGCAGCGCGACCATGTTCGAGCACGGCACCGCATTCCGCTTTCCGACGAGCACGACCATGACGAGTACGGGCAGAACATCCAGATCGTGGAGCTGAATGCGCTCAACGCCGCGATGGCGGTGATCAAGTGGAAGAAGCTCATCGGGTACTACCACGACGCCGAGCACGAGCACCACAGCATGTACACCCTGGAGTCCGACCACCTGCTCAACGAGGACTGCGCATGAGCCGGGTGCGGAGCATCCGACACGAGTTTGTCGACCAGGTGCCGCGGCAGATGCGGGCGCGCACTCTGTACATCTCGATTGCGCACGGCACCTGTCTGCACGCCTGTCTCTGCGGCTGCGGCGTCGAGGTCGTCACGCCACTGAGCCCTCGTTCCTGGGCGTTGACCTACGACGGTGAAACCGTGTCGCTCTGGCCGTCGGTCGGCAGCCGGCAGTTGCCCTGCCGCTCCCACTACATCATCCGGCGCAGTCGGGTGCTCTGGGAGCCCCAGTTCTCACCCCTGGAGGTCGCCGCACCTCCGGGACATCTGACCGGCCACGGCAATGCCCCACCTCGGGAGCGCACCCGCGAGCGCACCAACCGCAAGGGAACATCGCGAACGTGAATCTGCAGCACACTCGAATTCACGGTTGGCAGCGCAGCTCAATGAAACGCGATCCGGACCGTGATGCCTTCAACACCGGCTCCCCGCATGTCGAGCGTGATCTCGAGCGGGCGGTGCCGGGCAGCGCTGACGTGCTGCCGGTCAGCTCCCCGTCGAGGGATGCAGGCCAACCTGGATCCTGGCTGGCATCCAGGGGGACTTGCTCTGACACGACCGCAACGATGGGAGCGCGCGAGCCCTGGTCGATGACGTTGCCTGCGGCCCTGCACGACGTCTCGGCGCTGCCGTCGTCGCTGATCGGGTCGGCAGCTCTGCCAGGCATGAGGGTCAGTGTCGGCGCTTGATCCCTGCCGTTTTCCGGCGCGCCCGAGCCCTGCCGCTGGCAAAGCACGTGCGCGCCTGCTGCGGTGTGCTCGGGGTTGGCGCAGTACGAGCGAAAGCGACCGCGCCGACCATTGCGCGGCTTTGACTGGTTGATCACGTCCGGGGAACGTGCACAACCGGGGACGCAAGGGCGTCGCGTCGACTGGGGTCGTCCGGGGGAGCGCTGCTCACCCGACCGACCGTCGGGGTCGCCGTCGTGCGCCTTCCGGCGCTGCCTCCGGTGCCTGGGCCGCGACGACCTCAGCGACGTGGACCCGCCAGCCGACCCGGCCGGCCCCGCGTAGCTCTTGCCGGCGGTGACGTCGACGATCTGTGCGTCGTCGAGCCACAGGCCCCAGCCGCCCTTGGTTGCCGGGCTGAGCGCGTCCACGACCAGCTTCACGTAGTTATCGAGGTCGGGACGCTGGCTCGGGAGGGGAGCCTGCGCTGATTAGAATCCGCTGGACCCGTGGGTGCCAGCGTTGTATGTGCGGCCAGAACATCCGCATTTTGAGGAGCTCGCGGCGTGCGGGCGATATGTGGGTTGCGGCCTTAGTGTTGGCGCTACGGTCTTGCTCTTTGAATCGCCTCCATCACAACGGGAAAGCTGTGGCTATCAAGCTCGCCAACGATGTCTCGCGGGTTGACGAACGGACTGATGTACTGCAAGTCACGGGTGCCGCCCCACAAAGACCAGGCGACGCTGACCATAAGCCGCTCGGACCGCGACCACGGCCCGGCGGCTTCCGCGATTGCATCCCAGTCTATGCGCTGATTGTTGAAATCAACGTACTTCGCAATGATGTTCTTCGCGGCCAGAACGGTTTCAGTAAAGATGAGGACGACGGGAGCCCATTCGTGATTACTCCAAGCCCAGGCGGGCACTTGCGCGTGATGTTCTGCTGCCAAAGCCATGTCCATTCTCCTTTGTCTAATGCGTGCAACCGGTCGGTCTCACGCCGGTGCTGACTCCGCTTCCTCTTGAGTCGGTGCGAACAATCACTGTGAGCGGCGGGAGCGCGCCACCACTCGCGTCAAGTAATCCCGCGTCGACGACCCACCGTCGTCGATCTGACCAAAGCAGGCCAGCGCCACGAGGTTGTCGATGTGGGTCTTACTCACCATCAACGGGTTCATCGTCACACGACCGCCCTCCTTGGCGAAGCCGTGCGTCCCAGCGGCCACGTCTGACTGCTTTTCAGATCAGCGCGATGGTGTCTGGCGAGCGCCGCGATGAGACCCGGTGCCTGCGGCAGCACGTGCGTGTAGTTGTCGAGGGTTGTTGACGATTGGGCGTGGCCAGCCCAGTGGCTCACGTCGGCGATCGAGACGCCATCGGCCTGCCGGGTGTATGCAAGCGCAATCGTGATCGCCGTGTGTCGAAAATCGGTAGGGACGTGATGGGGGAGGCCAGCAACAACGCAGAGGCGCTTACACAGGGCGTCCACGTGCTGGAGCCGCTCTGGGCCGCCGTCTGCAGCAGGGAAGACCAGGACGGCGTCGACCGGCGCCTGGTCGCGCCAGGCTTGGAGGGCGCCCCGAGAGCCCTCCGAGAGCGGAAGGGTCCGGATCCTGGCGGAGCGCTTGGCTCCGGTTCTCCCGCTCGTGAACTCCTTTGCGAGCTGTGTCAGATCGCGCCGGCCGACCCGAGCTTCGATTTTCGCGAGGATGCGGCTCACTTTGTGATTGGTGCGATTGATACTGACGGTGGAGAGGTCGCTGGGTAGGTCAGCCCAGGCAAGCCCGAGGGCTTCGCCCGGGCTCAGCGCCTCGTTCGCCTGCAGTGCGAAGAGCGCCTCGAGGTAGGCGCCCGATGGGTGACAGGAGCAATCCGCCGACCCCGCACGGGCGGCGGCGAGAAACCGCATCCGCTCATCCCTCTCGCCGGTCGCATCCGGACTTCCGACAACTTGGAAGAGCTGATAGTTCCGGGGCTGGACAACAGGGTCCTTGATGAGCGCCCAGTCAACCTGACTGCCGGGGATCTTCCGCTTATGCCGGTAATGCTCGAGCATTCCCCGCACTGCTGCCCGAGTGTGCGCGTACTCCTTGGGTGAGTACTGCGCGGCGATTGCGGTGAAGAAGGGCCCGAGGAGGGTGTCGTCCACATCGGCGATTCGTCGCTGCGGGTCCTTGGGGTCCTCGAGCTTGCGCAGGCGGCGTTCCAGATGGACCAGTGTTTCGGGGGTCGTGCCGGCGAACTTCGCGAGGTACTCGGTGATCGCGTCCGCGAGAAGTGGGGTGGAGCCGCGAAGGAGGACGAGATCGCCACGACGGTTGTCCACGGCCATCGTTTGCAGCCACGCCTCTGCCTCCCTACGGGCCGCTCCCCGGCTACCGTATTGCAGCGACGAGAAGCACTTGGTGCGCCGTCCGTCCGCCACGGACGCCTTGGCGACCCATCGCCGCCGCGGGGTGTGCCAGAAGAGCGTCCCAGTCCCGTGGGCCCGGGTGTGCCGCCTAGAAGGAGGCGCGAGCTCGTCGGCCTGCATGCCTCGCTCCTCTCCCTGGGTTGCGGGCCGGTGCTCGTGTCGTGCGCTTCTCGAGATAGGCGGCGACGGCGTCCTCGGTGATCCGGTATAGGCCGCGGATCTGAGCGTGTTCGATCTCGTCATCTCTGAGTGCCCTGTACACGGTCAGCGTGGAGATGCGCAGATATTCGGCGACCTCTTCTGGGGTGAGCAGGGTGGGCAGTGCGGCGACCATGTAATTGAGCATCGCGGCCGAAGGGCTTCGAGGGAACAGGGCGTACGTAACGATTCGGTGACGCGTTCAGGCGTCGATCGAGCCGCCGAAAGTGGGTGCCAGTTGGGTGCCGATCCGCCATTCTGCGTTACCCTTCATCGAGTTTCGCGAATTGAGGCAGGGGTTCGATTCCCTTTCTCGGCACTCTTTTCGTTGCGGTTGCGGACGCGCCTTGGAGATCGGTCCCGCGGTCCGAAGTTCTCCGGGCTCCGTCTGGCACGCCGAGTGCCAATTCGGGGCCGCTGTGGTTGTTTCGGCTTTGTTCGGAGCCTCCGATGCCCCGATCCACCCACACGCTCCAGGGTAGGTTGGGCACAGAGGCAGCTGACGATTGCTGCGCGTCAATCACGAGGCAGGAAGTGAGATTCACGATATCGGGGAGGAGCGCGCATCGCCGCGACTACCCATCCTGGCTCACCGCCGGCGCTTGTACGTTGCTCACCTTGGGCGTAGTCATCGCGCTGGCGACGCTGCACACCTGGTCTACGCGTCAGCAGTTGGCGTCTCAGGCTGTGAGCGCTCTGCGCACGGCCACCGCGCTGGAGCAAGCGGGCGTGCTCGATAACCTGGCGACTAGGACCACCTTGCAAGCCGAGGCAACGGCCGCCTTGGCCCTCCTTCAATCCAACGGCACATCCGATGCCGGACTCATCGCTGTCACTCGTCGGGCTGACGACTACCAGGCCGCCGTTTCCTGGGAGCTGATGGCTCTGCGTTCTGGCTCCACGCAAGCAGCCTCGACTCTCAACACGCTGCTCGGAGAACCGAGATTCACAACGCTCGACGCTGAACTCGCAGCGGAGTCTCGCGAGGAGCAAGCGGGCGCATCGAGCGGCGTGACACTCGCCTTTGTGCTGTCGACTGGCATCGTCATCGGCGCGGGACTGCTGATGATCATGGTCACCCTCGTCGTCCGCCGGCGTCGGGCCAAGATTGTGGCCATCGAGGCGATCGCTGATCAGCTGGCTCAGGACGCGCGCATCGCGACGACGCGCGAGGAGACCTTCCGCTCCCTGTTCGACGACAGTCCGCAGCCGATGCTCGTCACCAGATTGCCTGAGCTGGCATCCGAACGCAGCCCTCTCCGATTCCTGTCGGTGAACAAAGCCGCCGAGGAGTTGTATGGCTACACCCGTGCAGAGTTCATGACCCTCAACCTGACGGACATCCGTCCCTTGGAGGATCGGGGCCTGCTGTACCGCAATCTTCACGCGATGCGCGGCGGGCGTACCCATTTCGACAATATCCGCCACTGCACCAAGGCCGGCCACGTGCTCGACATCGAAGTGGATACCCGCCAGGTGATCTTTGACGGTGAGAGCGCGATGATCATCTGTCCGACTGACGTGACCGACCGGGTGCGGCTCCGGCGTGAGCTCGAGCATCAGGCATTTCATGACGCCCTCACCGGGCTGCCGAATCGATCGTTGTTCGGCGATCGGCTCGAGCACGCTCATCAGCGTCTGGAGCGCAGCGGCGGCTGCTACGCCGTGCTGATGCTCGACCTCGACAACTTCAAGACCGTCAACGACAGCCTTGGACACGCGGCCGGCGATGATCTGCTCCTGCGAGTCTCAGAGCGGCTTGCAGCGGGCATCGGGTCCGGTGACACGGCTGCGCGCCTCGGAGGCGACGAGTTCGCCGTCCTTCTGGAAGACATCCCTGAAGCCGCCACTGCGCTGGTTGTTGCCGAGAGCCTGAGGGCGGCGCTTCGCGCACCCTTCATCATCGCTGGACGCAGTCTGTCTGTCACCGCGACGATTGGAGTTGCCACGTCGTCCGGCGTGGGACGTGCCACGGATGCGGTGCGCAACGCTGATGTTGCCTTGTATGTCGGGAAGGCGGACGGCAAGGACCGAAATGCTGTCTTCACCGACACGATGTATGTCGCCGCCGTGGAGCGAATGACCCTTGAACAGGATCTCCGCATCGGCATCGGGCGTGGCGAGCTCCTGCTCATGTATCAGCCCAAAGTGGATGCACAGACAGGAGCCCTGACGGGCGCCGAAGCGCTGGTGCGCTGGAATCATCCCACGCGTGGGCGCATCCCACCGGACGCGTTCATACCGATCGCTGAACAGTCCGGCCTCATCAACGATGTCGACACCTGGGTATTGGAGACCGCGTGTGGCCAAGCGCAGGAATGGGTAATGTCCGGGATCGGCCCGATTCCAGTCGCGGTCAATGTCTCGGGCAGGAGCTTGGTCAGCTGCAAGCTGCTCGAGCGTGTCCGCGACGCTCTGCATCGGAGCGGCCTGGATCCCCGCCTACTCGAGCTCGAGATAACCGAGAGCGCCGCGGTCCCTCAGGTGGGCGAGGCGCTCACACTGCTCAAGGCAATCCGAGACCTCGGTGTTCGCATCGCCATCGATGACTTCGGCACGGGGTACTCCGTGCTCAGCAGATTGCAAGGATTCCCTGTTGACACGGTCAAAATCGATCTCTCGTTTACCCAGGCGATCGTCACCGAGAATCAAGAGGCACCGATCGTCGACGCCATGATCGCGATGGGTCTGAGCCTTGGGCTGAAGGTCGTCGCTGAGGGAGTCGAGACCGAAGCGCAGCGTCGCTACCTGGCGAAGCGACGCTGCACCGAGCTTCAGGGATATCTCATCAGCCGGCCGATCGGCCCAGCCGAACTCGTGGCGCAGTTCGCTCGGCTCACGCAACGCAAGACAGCAGCGTCCAAAGCGGCTGTCTTGGTCTGATTCGCTGGGGACGATCGCGGTGCAGAACATCAGGAAGTTCTGCGGTCCGACGATTCCGCGCCCTCAGGGTTGCACCCTGACGGTCACAGCGCCGTTACAACCCGCGTCTACACTCGCAAGGTGAACCGCAGGCTGATTACCGGCTGCGCGATTGCGCTGACCATGGTCGCGTGCGGCAGCGCGAGCGCTCCAGTTGCTACACCAACCACCCGCATTCTCGTCGGCAACGGATTCAGCGCGCTGTACCCAGTGTCATGGTCGCTCAAGACCATCACCCTCAAGGGTGCAACCGAATATCAGCTCAGTTCGCGCGGTTCGCTCACCACCGCGGGGGTGCCGATTCCCGGCGCAATCGGCATCACGATTCAGGCGGTGCCCTACGCTGCGGCAGTTGCAGCTGGGCTTCCCAATCCCGCCACCATGACGCCAACTCAGTTGGTCGACAGGGTGATCGGAACTCCCACCGGCGCGACCGATGTGAAGGTTGTCAATCCCCCGCACGTCGACCTTTGGCTGAATGACACCGCGTACGGTCTCAGCCTCACCTATGCCACTGCGGGCACGCCCAACTTGCAAGAGGACCTGATCGACCGCCACACACAGGCCATCTATCTCATCGAACTCGACACCGAGCCGACACTGCAAACACCTGGTGAAGCGGCTCTGAAGACAGTGACGCATTCGTGGGGTTGGGCAACGCCTTAGCCGCGGACGGGACCTCCACCACGCGCCGAATCGTGGCCGGAAAGACCTAAGCCGGACGCCCCTGGTGCACCGAGCTGCCGCCGTCACGGGATGACGGTCGCGAAAGGATCCCCACGAGGAGGAACACAGCGACCGTTGTGACTACTCCGAACACGGCGCAGAGCCAGAACGCGAAAAGAGACACGTGTACACCGCACACGATCTGGATTGTCGGCCCACATACGTGAGACGAGACGAGAACCTTTAATTCTGCCGTCCAGAGACAGACGCCGATCCCGATCAGCACCGACGCCACTACACGGGCGACCTTCAGCGTGAATCTCACTCAGTCGATGGTAGCCGGTCCTGTGCGATTAGGCCGCCCGGGTCGCGACCACGTTGGCCCCGACCCGGACGATCCTGAGTCTTAGGCTGCGGCGAAGACTGGCGTCACAACCGGTTCGAGCGCGACGTTGAGGGCTTCCTCAACGCGGCTCGCCAGGTGGAACGTCATCACGTCGCGCACGCTCTCCGGGACATCCTCGATGTCCTTCTCGTTGCGCCGGGGCAGGATCACCTCGCGCAGGCCCATCCGATGGGCCGCGAGGACCTTCTGCTTGACGCCGCCGATCGGGAGCACGAGCCCCTGGAGGGTGACCTCACCGGTCATCGCAACGCTGCTGCGCATCGGCCGTCCGGTCAACAGGCTGACCATCGCGGTCGTCATCGCGACGCCTGCAGACGGCCCATCCTTCGGCACGGCGCCTGCCGGAACGTGGATGTGCATGCTCTGGCGGGCAGCTTCGGGATCGATTCCCAACGCCGCCGCATGAGCCCTGACGTAGGACAGCGCGATCTGCGCCGACTCCTTCATCACGTCGCCCAGCTGGCCGGTGAGCGTGAGCTTGCCGTCGCCGGGAGCGTTGGCTGCTTCGATGAAGAGCACGTCGCCTCCGGTGCCGGTCACCGCAAGCCCGGTGGCCACGCCTGGGACAGCCGTGCGTTCGGCCACCTCGTTGTCGAACTTGGCCTTGCCCAGCAGGTCACGCACCTCGGCGGGTGTGATCACCAATGGTGCGACCAGGTCGCCCCCGGCGATGCGCGTCGCTACCTTGCGGGTCATCTTGCCGAGCTCCCGCTCGAGGTTCCGGACGCCTGCCTCGCGGGTGTGATCGGTGATCACCGTGAGGATCGCCGCGTCGGTGATGCTGACCTCGTCGGGCCGCAGCCCGGCGTGTTCGATCTGCCGGCGGAGGAGATGATCGCGTGCGATCGCGACCTTCTCGTTCTCGGTGTATCCGTCAAGACGGATCAGCTCCATCCGGTCGAGCAGCGGCGCGGGGATCGTCTCCCACACGTTGGCGGTCGGGATGAAGAGCACCTCGGAGAGGTCGAGGTCGACCTCGAGGTAGTGGTCGCGGAAGGTGTTGTTCTGCGCGGGATCGAGCACTTCGAGCAGCGCCGAGGAGGGGTCGCCCCGCCAGTCGCTGCCGACCTTGTCGATCTCGTCGAGCATGATCACCGGGTTCTTGGTGCCGGCCTCCTTGAGGGCCCGCACGATCCGCCCCGGAAGGGCGCCGACGTAGGTGCGCCGGTGTCCGCGGATGTCGGCCTCGTCGTGGATACCACCGAGCGAGATCCGCGCGAACTTGCGGCCCAGCGCTCGGGCGACCGACTCGCCGAGCGACGTCTTGCCGACGCCAGGGGGTCCGACGAGCGTGATGATGGCCCCGGATCCGCCGCCGAGCACGCTGATGCCGCGCTCGCTGCGGAGCTTCCGGACAGCCAGGAATTCGATGATTCGCTGCTTGACGTCCTCGAGGCCGGTGTGGTCCTCGTCGAGAATCCGGCGCGCTTCGATGAGATCGAGGTTGTCGTCGGAGCGCACGTTCCAGGGGATCTCGAACATCCAGTCGAGGTAGGTCCTGATCCAGCCGTGCTCGGGGCTCTGCTCGCTGGTCCGCTCGAACCGGTCGAGCTCGCGCTCAACTTCGGTACGGACGTTCTCGGGCATGCCGGCGTTCTCGAGGCGGGCTCGGTACCCGGCGGTGACGTCGTCCCCGCCCTCGCCGAGTTGCTTCTTGATCGCCTCGAGTTGCTGGCGGAGGAGGAAATCCCGTTGGGTCTTCTCCATGCCCTCGTTGACCTCGGTGCGGACCTTCTCGCGCACGGAGGCGTCGGCGAGCACATCCTTGGTCCAGCCGATCAGCCGGGAGAGCCGCTGCTCGAGGTCGAGCGTCTCGAGGACCTCGAGCTTCTGCTCGATGCTGAAGTCCGGCGAATATCCCGCCAGGTCGGCCAGGTGGCCGGGATGGCGAACCGAGCGGACAGCTTCGATGGCGCGCCCAGCGCCTCGGAGCTCGAGGAGGTTCTCAATGAGCGCGCGGTACTCGCGCGCGAGCTCGCGGGCGGCATCGGTCGGGTCGCCGTCGGGAAGGGGCTCGACCTGAACCCAGAGGGCGCCGCCGATATCGGACTGGCCACCACCGAGGCGGGCGCGGTGCAGCCCCTTGAGGATGGTGACCTCCGCACCAGACGGCAGCTGACCGGACTCGACCACCTGGGCGACCGTGCCGATCGTCGAGAAGCGGCCGTCGATGCGCGTCACGAGCAGGATCAGACGGTTGCCCTTCTGCGCGGCGGTCAGGGCGGCCCGCTGCGGGTCACTTTCCACCGCGAGGGTGGCGGTCATGCCAGGCAGGACGACGACGTCGTCCAGCTGGAGGATCGGGAGGAGTTCGGATGTGAGTTCAGCCATGTCTTCAGTTCTCTCTGGCCGGCCACCGCGTGGCGTCCGGTTCGTTGATGCTGGAATCTCTGTACCCGAAGTCAGGATTTCCGAACCCGAATCGCCTCCCCGGCCCGGGGCGGTTCGCCAAAAGGCGTGATCAGAGCGGCAATGCGGTACAACCAACGCCATGGAGATTGAGATCTGGTCCGACGTCGTCTGTCCCTGGTGCTACATCGGCAAGCGCCGTTTCGAGCGCGCCCTGGCTGCGTTCGATCATCGGGG